>Ga0114129_10011344_pt1 | contig 12692 bp, 8 predicted proteins | sample RhiMetdeltSRZDD1_FD_80071 | JGI IMG/M metagenome (GOLD analysis project Ga0114129, IMG submission 80071) | Populus rhizosphere microbial communities from Tennessee, USA - Rhizosphere MetaG P. deltoides SRZDD1 (version 2) (version 2) | ecosystem: Host-associated > Plants > Roots > Rhizosphere >...
TCGCGTACCGCATAGCGTGATTCTCCTCCGGAACCCGATCCAGATTACAATCGGCGTCCTTCGCGATGATCCAGATCGATCGACGCCGATCGCCGCGCGATCTGCTGCCGAAGCTCGATCGGCTGTTCGCCCTCTCGGCAGAGAAGATTCAATCGATCGACGCCAGCTGGCGTCCGCAGGACGGCGCGCCGGTGTTCACCGTCGAGGGCCGTTACCGCGCGCGCGGCTGGACCGAGTGGACGCAGGGCTTCCAGTTCGGCTCGGCGATCCTGCAGTTCGATGCGACCGGCGATCGGGCGTTTCTCGATCTCGGACGCGCCCGCACCATCGATCGGATGGCGCCGCACCTCACGCACGTCGGCGTCCACGACCACGGATTCAACAACGTCAGCACGTACGGCAACCTGTGGCGGCTGGCGCGCGAGGAGCGATTCGCCGCGTGCGCGTGGGAAGTGCGCTTCTACGAGCTCGCCTTGAAGGTGAGCGGCGCGGTGCAGGCGCGGCGATGGACGCGGCTCCCGGACGGCGGCGGCTTCATCTACTCGTTCAACGGCGCGCACTCGCTGTTCGTCGACACGCTTCGCTCGCTCCGCGCGCTCGCGCTGGCGCACGTCCTCGGGCAGCGGCTGATGGAGGAGCAGGACGAGTCGATCGATCTGCTCGATCGCCTCGTGCAGCACGCGCGCGCGACGGCGCAGTACAACGTCTACTTCGGTCGCGGGCGCGATCGCTACGATGGTCCGGACGCGCGGGGACGCGTCGCGCACGAAAGCCTGTTCAACGTCGCCAACGGCACGTATCGCGGTCCCGGCACGCAGCAGGGGTACTCGCCGTTCAGCACGTGGACGCGCGGTCTCGCGTGGGCGATGCTCGGCTTCGCGGAGCAGCTCGAATTCCTGAGAACCCTTCCGGATGCCGCGTTCGAGCGATTCGGAGGACGCGCCGGCGTCGAGTCGACGATGACCGACGCGGCACGCGCGACGTGCGATTACTACATCGCGATCGCGGCGGCCGACGGCGTGCCGTACTGGGACTCGGGCGCTCCGGGGTTGGCCGCGCTCGGCGCCTGGGGCGATCGTCCCGCGGATCCGTTCAACGATCGCGAACCGGTCGACAGTTCAGCGGCCGCGATTGCCGCGCAGGGGCTGCTTCGGTTTGCGCGCGTGACCGGCGACGATCGGTACCAGCAGGCGGGCCTCCGCGTGCTCGACACGATTCTCGAGGAACCGTATGTGAGCGTCGATCGCGATCATCAAGGACTCCTGCTGCACTCGGTCTACCACTGGCCGAATGGCTGGGACTACGTCCCGCCCGGCGCACGCACGCCGCGCGGCGAGTCGAGTCAGTGGGGCGACTACCATCTGCGCGAGGCGGCGCTCTACGTGAAGCGCCTGGCCGAGGGCGCGCCGTACCTCGCCTTCTTCGGTCCGCCTGATGAGTAGAACCGCGCTGGTCACCGGCGGCACGCGCGGAATCGGCCTCGGGATCGCCCGCGCGCTCGCAGACGACGGATGGAATCTGTCGTTGTGCGGCATGCGATCCGAAGCGGAGGTGACCGGCGTGCTCGACGACCTGCGCGGCCGCTGCGCCGTGCAGTACACGTCCGCGGACGTCGCGCGTGCAGAGGATCGTGCGCGCCTGATCGATCAGGCGCGATCGCGATTCGGCGTCATCGACGCGCTCGTCAACAACGCGGGGCGCGCCCCGCGTGTGCGAGCGGATCTCCTCGAGGCCACGGAGGAGAGCTTCGAGGAGCTGCTCCGCACCAACCTCCAGGGACCGTACTTCCTCACGCAGGCAATCGCGCGCGATCAGGTCGAGCGCCGGCGCGCCGACCCGGCGTTCGCGCCGTGCATCGTCTTCATCACGTCGGTGTCGGCGAAGATGGCGTCGGTCAATCGCGGTGAGTACTGCGTGAGCAAAGCCGGGCTGTCGATGGCGGCGCGCCTCTTCGCTGCGCGCCTCGCGGAGGAGGGCATCCCTGTCTACGAAGTACGACCCGGCATCATCGACACTGACATGACCGCCGCGGTCCGCGACAGGTACGACTCACGGATCGCCGCCGGTCTCGTCCCCGCAAAGCGCTGGGGTCAACCGGAAGACGTCGGCCGCGTCGTCGCTGCGCTCGCGCGCGGCGACCTCCGATACGCGACCGGATCGGTGATCAATGTCGACGGAGGCCTGTCGATTCCGCGGCTCTGAGGGTGTCGGAGGTGTCGGAGGTGTCGGAGGTGTCGGACACCGAATGTGAGTAGCTGCCGCTAAGATTTGGTGTCCGACACGTCCGACACGTCCGACACCTCGGCGGGTTGCAGGAGTTCGCGGACTCTCGCGATCAGTGAGTCCATCGAGAACGGTTTGCGGATGTACGAGACGCTGCCGGTCTGGATGCCGTGGCGGACGACGGCGTCGTCGGAGTAGCCCGACATGAACAGGACGCGCGTTTCCGAGCGAGTTGCGGTAATGCGATCCGACAGCACGCGGCCGTTCATGCCGGGCATCACGACATCGGCGAGCAACAGATGGATCGGCGTGGTCCGCGCGCGCGCGATTTCGAGCGCCTCGTCGCCGTCGGATCCCTCGAGCACCGTGTAGCCCGCCGACTGCAGCGTGTTGCTGATCAGCGTCCGCAGGCGGCGATCGTCTTCGGCCACGAGCACCGTTTCGTGCGCACGTGCCGCGCGCCGCGATGACGAGCTGTCCGCGGCGGGCGTGCCCGACGGCTGCGCTTCGGGCAGCTCCGGCAAATAGACGCGAAAGACCGTCCCGCGGCCCACCTGGGTGTCGACGTCGATCATCCCGCCCGCTTCCTGCACGATGCCGTACACGATCGCGAGGCCGAGGCCCGTGCCGCGTCCCGCTTCCTTCGTGGTGAAAAACGGCTCGAAGATGTGCGCGACCGTCTCCGCATCCATCCCCGATCCGGTATCGGCGACCGACAAGCAGACGTGACGGCCGGGCACCGGCGCGTGCCGCACATCGTGATGCGGCGCCGCGACGGCGACGCTGGCGACCGACAGCCGCAGCGTCCCGCCCGTCGGCATCGCATCGCGCGCGTTGACGACGAGGTTCAACAGCACCTGCTCCATCTGGCTGCGATCGATGAACACGTGCCCAACGTCGTCTCCGATCGAGGTGACGAGCTGAATGTCTTCGCCGATGACGCGGCGCAGCATCTGCTCGGTGGTCACGACGAACTGATCCAGCCGGAGCCGCTGCGCGTTGAGCGCCTGTCGCCGGCTGAACGCCAACAGCTGCTGCGTGAGATCCGCCGCGCGATCGGTGGCTGCCAGAATCTCCTCGAGCTCGCTCCGCGCCACCTCGGTCTGCTCGCGCATCAACGCGAGCTCGCCGTACCCGCGGATTGTCGTGAGCACGTTGTTGAAGTCGTGTGCGATGCCGCCGGCGAGGCGCCCGATCGCTTCCATCTTCTGCGTCTGGCGCAGCTCGTCGTCGCGGCGCTTCGCTTCGTCGTACCAGTGACGCAGGCTCGCCGTCATCTCGTTGAACGCCGCGGCCATGCCCTTCACCTCGGCGCTGCCGCGCACCGGCACGCGGCGCGTCCAGTTGCCGGCCGCGATGTCGCCCGCGGCCGACGCGATCTCTTTCAGCGGACGGCTGATTCGCCGCGCGAAGAGCAGTCCGCCGCCGAGGCCCAGCGCAAAAATCACGGCCGTGGCCGCGAACAGCTGTTGACGCAGCTGCGCGAGGTAGCGGTTGGTCGGTCCCCAGTCCTGCAGCAGCACGAGCTGGCCCGTCCGATCGGGATCGCCGTTCGGCGAGAGCGGAAACGCGCCGGCGAGGTACTCGTTCGCGCCGAGCTGCTGCAGGCGCGCGGAACGGCCGGCCGGCAGTGCCGTTCCACTCGTGACGAGAGTCGCGAGCGCCGAACGCTGGTCGCCGGTCAGGCTGCTCGCCGAGAGGTGCCGGCCGACGACGATGTTCACCTCGCTGTGCGTCACCTGCGCGAGCTGCTGCGCGACGGCGTCGTCGAGCGCGTAGCCGACCGTCAGCGTGCCGAGCGTCTCTTCGGCGAAGCGCGCCGGCTCGGACACGACGAGAAACAACTGGCCGCCGACTTCGGTCATGTCGCGGCCGGAGCGGCCCGCCGCGGAGCCCGCGATGATCTGGCGGATCGAGAACGGCGGCTCGACGATCGGCGACCAGCCCGAGCTCGCGATCCACACGCCGTCGCGGCCCGTGACGATGCAGAACGCCGCTCTGAGCTGGCGGCGGTACTCATCGCTCATGACCTGCATCGTCGCGTGATCGCCCGCGACGCGTGAATCGGTCATGTGGGCGCGAAACATCGGCGCGGCGGTCACGAGCGCGGCCTGTGCGGCCGCGAACTCGGTGCGATCGTCCTGGAGGCGGTAGAAGGCGGACTGCGCCGTCGCGAGCTCGCTCGACGCGCGATCGAGCGAGTCGGCGGTGACGACGCGCGTCGCGATCACGAGCGCCGCCGTCAGCGCGAACGCGACGACCAGCGTGACGACGAAGGCGACTTGCGTATCGAGACGGAGGTGGAACCGCGTGCGCCGGACGGTATTGAAGAGGCCTGCAGTCACGGCTTGCGGACCGTCCACGTCACCGCGACGTCCAGCGCACGCGGCAGGTACTCTTCGTCGCCGGTTTCGTGCAGCGCGTTGACCTGCAGCGCGACCGCGTTCGTCAGGCGGATGCGCGCGCCGACGGTCTGCCGGCTCAAGTACTCGTCTTCCGCCGACCGCGCGTCGGTCCAGTCGAGCCGCTCGATGCGAACGACCGCCGTCACCGGTCCCATGCACGTGCGGTGAATCAGCGCGTCGCCGTACCATCCGGTCGTCGTCGCGCCGCCGAACGGCTGCCCGGTCACCCACTCGCCGCGGAGTTGAATGCCGGCGTGCATCCATCGCAGATCGATGCCGGTCACCGTCGTGCGGCCCGAGGCGTCGAGCGCGAGCTGCGAATTCGGCGTGCGCATGTGACTCACGCCGGCGATGAACGGGCCGACGGAGCCCTGCACGCGAACGACGGCGTCGACACCAGACCTGCGAGCGATTTCGCCGATGTCAGCCGGCGCGGCGAGCGCCGCTTCGACGGTGAGGCTCGGGATGCCGGCGACGAGGTCGGCGCCGTGTTCGAGGAAGGTATTCGACAGCGGGGAATACTCTTCGTAGCGCACGAGCGGCGCGCGCAGAAAACCGGAGTACGCATGATCGCTGGCGTTGTAGATGCCGAAGGGCGTGCGAAACCGGCCGGCGCGGATGCCGACGATTGCCGCGTGCGGCCGAAAGATCCGCTCGCCGTACGCTTCGACGATCTGCACGCGATTCGTGTACGGATACGCCGCGTTGAAGCTGTCGCTCTCGTGATCGTCCTCCGGCAGCGACCGTCCCGCCCACGCCGCCTCGCCGAAGAATCGGATGTCGTGCGTCACGTCGCCGAACAATCGGACCTGCGCGGCCGCCGCCGAGACTTCGTCGGACGAGAGACCGCCGGTGAGCGCCGCTTCGGCCGTAATCGACTGCGCGCGCGCGAGGGACGGGGTTACGGCCACGATCATCACGAACACACGAAGACACACGAAGAACACGAAAGATGAGCCGTTGACTCGGACTCTCATGGCCACGCGACCTGCAGTGGACCGGCACTCGAGCTCCACGAGCCGGTGAGCTTCGCAGCCGCGCCCGGACGCCATGCGTGGTACGTGTACGTGCCCGCCGGCACCGCCGCAATCGTGAACGCGCCCGAGTCGTCGGAGCGCGCGAAGTACGGCGAGTCGACCGCCATCACGTACGCGGCCATGTGCGGATGGATGTTGCAGAAGATGCGGCTGAGGCCCGGCTGATCGAAGACAACGTGGCGCAGCGCGCCGACGGGATACATCCCGAGATCGAAGCGCTTGCCATCGCGAAACGAGAAGACGTTGTGGAAGACGCGATCGTTGTTCGGAAAGTCGACCGTCGTGCCGACGCGGACGACGAGGACGTGGGGGATGAAGGTCAGATTGCGTTGATCGAGAACGACCCGCGCAGACGGGCCGCCCGGCGGACCCAGCGCGTTCGGCGCGTCGAGCCAGACCACCGTATCGCGCGCGGGCGCGTCGCCCATGCGTGCAATTCCGTGCATGTCGGACGCGAATTGGCCGAAAGTGGCAACTTCGAACGACCGTGACACCGACAACGAGAGCAGGACTCCGACGAGCCGGAGCGCTCCTCTCACCTTTCGACCGATGATTCCCCCTTGTCGCGGAACGGACGCCGGCGGACGAGGTCGGACGGTAACGTCTATCCTCTCATGGGTCAGGGTTTCTGGCGACTGCGTGTTGTCGTCCGCTCACACTTTCTTTACACCCCTTCCCGCCGCTGCACTCTATAGTGGCCGGCTATGCACAAGCACCTGGCGCGCATCGTCGGCCTCGTGGCATTCGTCGGCGCCGCGCTCTTCGCACCGGTGCGCGCCGCCGATCCGGCGTACCAGAAGGTCGGCGAGATTCACATTGGCGGTCCGGGCGCATTCGATTACCTCGCGGTCGATCCCGCCGCGAAGCGCCTCTACGTCACGCACGGCACCGAGATCGTGGTGATCGACACCGCGACGGACAAGATCGTCGGCACAATCGCCGACACGCCGCGCGTGCACGGTATTGCGATCGCGCCGGGCGGCCGCGGCTTCACGAGCAACGGGGGCGAGAACAAAGTGAGCATCGTCGATTTGAAGACGCTGCAGACGCTGAGCAAGGTCGACACGGAGGCCAACCCCGACGCGATCCTCTACGAGCCGAAACAGAAAGAGATCTACGCGCTCAATCACACCGGCAAATCGGTCACGGTCATCGACGTCGCGAGCGGCAAAGCGACCGCGACCATTCCGCTGAGCGGTGTCGCGGAGACGGGGCAGGCCGATCCGCAGCTCGGGCGCGTCTTCGTGAACATCGAAGACAAGGACGCCGTGGACGTCATCGATGTCGCGACACACAAGGTGACGGCGACGTGGCCTGTCGCGCCGGCGTCGAGCCCGACAGGCATGGCGATCGATACAGCGAATCACCGTGTGTTCGTCGGCGGCGGCAAGGTGATGGTGATGCTCGACGCGAAGAGCGGCAAGGTGATCGCGAACGCGCCGATTTGCACCGGCACCGACGCCACGTTCTTCGACCCCGACAGGAAGATGGCGTTCAGCTCGTGCAGCGATGGCAATATCACGGCGGTGAAAGTGAATGGCGACACGCTGGCGGTCGCGCAGACGATTGCGACGACGCGCGGCGCGCGGACGATGACGCTCGATCCGTCGACGCACAGGATTTATACGGCCGCGCAGAATTTTCAGCCTCCCGATCCGAACGCGCCGCCGCCCGCGCGCGGCGCACGAGGACGCGGCCCCGCGCCGATCGCTGATTCGTTCCACGTGCTGATCTACGCGTTGAAGTGATCAATATCTTCGAGGTCATCCCTTTCGGATGGCCTCTCCATTGCTTTTCTTGCGCGCATGAGCAGACTCTTGCGCGCATTCGTCGCGATCGCGTGCTGCATCGGTCCAGCCGCGGCTGCGCATGCCGACGAACGACTCTGCGACGCCTCTTCGGAAAACTGTCGCACTCTTCTTCTCAATCTCATTAATAACGAGCGGGTCGGTATCGACGTCGGCGTGTGGTTCTTCAAGGATGATCGCTACGTCACGGCGCTCGTCAATGCATTCAAACGCGGCGTCCGCATTCGTATCTTGATGGACACACGCGCGAACGCGACGTATTCGGAAAACGGTCCCGAGATCGAAAAACTGAGAGTCGCGGGCATCCCGATGCGGCGGCGCACCGCCGGCGACATCCTCCATTGGAAACTGATGATCTTCGACGGGCAGGGCGTCGTCGAATGGTCGGGCGCGAACTTCAGTCCCGATGCGTTCGTGCCGATCGATCCGTACCGCAATTACGAAGACGAGGTCATCTACTTCTCGACGGAATTGCTCGGGTCGTTCATGACACTCTTCGACGATATCTGGACCAATACGCGCGACTACGCGAACTATGCGAACATCACCGGTCCGCTGGTTCGCGTGCATCCGACGTCGATTGTCGATCCGCGTCTCAACTTCCCGCCGAAGAACAGCTATCAGGATCGGCTCATCCCGCTGATCGATCGCGAGCCCAGCGGCGGGCTGATCGACCTCGACATGTACCGGATCACGCTGGCGCGTCCGGTCGACGCGCTCATCCGTGCCGCCGCACGCGGCGTGAGGATGCGGCTGTACCTCGACCCGGCTGAGTACGCAAACGTCAACCGGCCCGGCAACAAGGTGCAGATCGATCGGCTCGTTGCCGCGGCGCTGAAGTATCCCGGCACGATCGAAATCCACATGCGCGCGCACGAAGGGCTCAACCATCAGAAAACCGTCTGGCTCCACATGCAGCACGTCGTCGTGTTCGGCACGTCGAACTGGTCCGATGCATCCGATGACAACCAGCTCGAGGCCAACATCTTCACCGACAAGAAAGCTGGCGATTGGCTGAACGATTTCCTCTTCGCGGAGCTTCATCGCATCTTCCTGCGCAAGTGGAACAACAGCAATCCGGTCGGCGCGATCGAGACCAAAGCGTGGAAGACGCCCACGCTGCCGGAACCGGTGCTGCCGGATCGCTGCACCGATACGACCGCCACGAATTTTGGTGGTCCGTTGCCGTGCAGTTATGCGGATCCAGGGTCGGGTGGTGGCGGTGGCGGAGCGGGCGGTGGCGGCGGCGGCACGGTGACGCCCGGTCCCGGAACGATCGTGTTGTGGTCGTCGACTATCCCGTCGACGAGCGTTCGTGGTTCGTGGGCGCTGCAGAGCGACACGAATGCCGCCGGAGGCGCGGCGCTGTGGAATCCCGACGCGAGTCAGCCGAAAGTGGCGCCTGCGCTCGCGTCGCCGCTGAACTATTTCGAGGCGACGTTCACGGCGTCGGCCAACAAGCCGTATCACCTCTGGGTCCGGATGCGATCCGAAAACAACGCGTACTCGAACGACTCGATTCACGTTCAGTTCAGCGACGCGGTGACCTCGTCGGGCACACCGACGATGCGCATCGAGACGACGAGCTCGGCGGAGCTCGTACTGCAGAATGGATCGGCGGGCCTCCAGCCGTCCGGCTGGGGCTGGGCCGACAATGGATGGGGAACGCCCGGCGCGAACATCTTCTTCGCCGCGGACGGCACGCACACGATTCGCGTCCAGACGCGCGAAGACGGCGCGACGGTCGATCAGATCGTACTGAGCTCCGATACGTTCCTGTTGACGCCGCCGGGACCTCGACGGGATGACGCCACGATCTTTCCCGCGAACGACGGATCCGCGGGCGGAACCGGCGGGACGGGCGGGGGCGGTGGATCTGGCGGGTCGGGCGGATCTGGTGGAACCACCGCGGCCGGTGACGTGCTGCTGCATCCGGCCGCCGCGACGGTGATCGCCGGCGACTGGTCGGTCAATCAGGATGCGACGGCGGCGAACGGCGCGAGCTTGTCGAACCTGAATCGCGGCGCGGCGAAGATCTCGGCCGCCTCCGCGTCGCCGACGAACTACTTCGAGATGACGTTCGACGCCGTGGCCGGCGTCGCGTATCGGCTGTGGCTGCGCGGCAAAGCGGCGTCGGATTACTGGGCCAACGACTCGGTCTACATCCAGTTCAACGACAGCGTCGATGCGAGCGGGTTGCCGAAGTATCAAATCGCGACCACTGACGCAACGAGCTTCAATCTCGAGGAGTGCAGTGGCTGCGGGCTGGCGGGATGGGGCTGGGAAGACAACGGCTGGGGCACCGGCGTGGCCGGACCGCTCATCTACTTCGCGACGACCGGCACACACACGATCCGAATCCAGGTGCGGGAAGACGGTCTCGCCATCGATCAGATTCTGCTCTCGCCGGACAAGTACAAGCTGCAATCGCCGGGGCTCATCAAGAACGACACGACGATTCTCCAATGAGGTCCTATCTGATTCGATAGACACCTCCTATCCGAACGGAGACGGCTCGAGGCGCCGATCAACATATAATCGGGCGTCTCATCCAGTGGTCGGCCGGACTGTTTCTCATTATCGCGTCATCGAAAAACTCGGCAGCGGCGGCATGGGCGAAGTCTACCTCGCGGAGGATCTGACGCTCGGCCGCCGCGTCGCGCTCAAGTTTCTCGCGGAAGGCGGCGGCGATCGATCGGCCATCGATCGATTCTTCCGCGAGGCGCGCGCCGCGTCGGCGCTGAACCATCCGAACATCTGCACAATCCATGAGATCGGCGATTGCGAGGGCCGCCCGTTCCTCGTCCTCGAGCTGCTGCAGGGACGGACGCTGGGCGAGGAGATCGACGACCGGCCGTTGGCGATCGATCGCCTCGTCGAGCTCGCGATCGAGATGGCCGATGCCCTCGATACAGCGCACGCGGCCGGCATCATTCATCGCGATATCAAGCCCGCCAACGTCATCGTGACCAGGCGCGGCGAGGCGAAGATCCTCGACTTCGGTCTCGCGAAGCTGGCCGCGTCACGCCATGCGCTCACCGGCCTCTCCGATATCGCGACCGTCGACGAGCACGCCACGGGCCGCGGCGCGACGATGGGTACGGTTGCGTACATGTCGCCGGAGCAGGCGCGCGGCGAGGAGCTCGATCGACGGACCGACCTGTTCTCGTTCGGCGTCGTGCTCTACCAGATGGCGACGGGACACCGCCCGTTCGGCGGGCAGACGACGGCGGTCGTGTACGACGAGATTCTGAATCGCGTCCCGCCGCCGGCGATGCGCTTCAACCCCGCGGTCCCGCCGGAGCTCGAGCGCATCATCGACAAGGCGCTCGAAAAGGACAAAGAGCTGCGGTATGGCAGCGCCGCCGAGATGCGCGCCGACCTCAAGCGCCTGAAGCGCCAGATTGAGTCGGGCCGGCTCGTCACCACCGTCGCGCACAGCCTCGCGCCGGCTGGCGTGCGCGCACGGTCGACGCGTCGCGCGCTTGCCGGGCCCGCTGTGTGGATCGTCGCGGCGGCCGTCGTCGCACTGCTGGCCGCGTTCTATTTCCTCGTTGTCAGGAACGCTGGCGACCGCATCGACGCGATCGCCGTCCTGCCGTTCGTCAACGCGACCGGGAATTCCGACACGGAATATCTGACCGACGGGATCACCGAGACGCTGATCAACAGCTTCACGCAGCTTCCAGGCGTGCGCGTCAGCGCGCGGAGCCTCGCGTTTCGCTACAAGGGACGCGACGCCGATCCGCTGAAAGCCGGCCAGGATTTGAATGTCCGAGCGGTAATCACCGGCCGAGTGACCACGCGCGGCAACATGATCATCGTCCAGTCCGAGCTCATGGACGTCGCGAACGGATCGCAGCTCTGGGGCGGCCAGTACAACCGGCCCATCGCCGACATCCTCGCCGTGCAGGAAGAGATCGCCAACGACATCTTCGAGAAGCTTCGTCTGCGCCTGACCGGCGAGGACAAGAAGCGCGCGACGAAGCGGTACACCGACAACGCCGAGGCGTACCAGCTCTATCTGCGAGGACGGTACTCCTGGAACCAGGGCACGATTGCCGGTTTCAAGCGAGCGATCGACTACTTCCAGCAGGCCATCGACAAGGATCCGAGTTATGCGCTCGCGTATGCGGGGCTCGCGGATTCGTACCTGTTTCTGGGGTCCTACTACGTCGAGTCGATTCCGGAAGCGAAAGCCGCCGCGCTCAAGGCGATCGAGCTGGATCGCACGCTCGCCGAGGCGCATGTCGCGCTCGGCCACATCAAGCTGTGGATCGACTGGGACTGGCCGGCCGCCGAGAACGAGTTCAAGCAGGGCATCGCGCTCAATCCCAACTCGGCGCTCGCTCACAATCAGTACGCGATGTATCTCGCGACGATGCGACGCCTCGACGATGCCATCGCCGAAGTGAAGAAGGCGCAGGAGCTCGATGCGCTCTCGCCGATCGTCAACACCGATCTCGGATGGTACTTGTTGTACGCGGATCGCACCAGCGAAGCGGTCGATCAGTTCCGCCGGACGCTGGACCTCGATCCGAATTACGTGTCGGCGCGCTGGGGTCTCGGCGCGGCGTATGCGCAGCGGCAGTCGTACGACGAAGCGATCGAGGAGTTGAAGAAGGCGGTGATGCTCTCCGAGGGCAGCCCGGTTCCGATGGGCCATCTCGGGTTCGTGTATGGATTGAAGCGCGCCGCCGCCGACGCGCGCAGGACGCTCGCGGATCTCAATCGCCTCGCCGATCGGCAGTACGTGCCGGCCTCGTCAGTTGCGCTCGTGTACGCGGGTCTCGGCGACAAGGCGAACGCGCTCGACTGGCTGGAGCGCGCGTATCAGGAGCACGATTTCGCGATGGTGTTCCTCGACGTCGCGCCGTGGTTCAAGAGCCTTCGCGGCGAGGCGCGCTACGATCAGTTGCGCCGGCGAATGCAATTGCCTTAGTGGAGCAGATAGTCCTTCTCCCCTGGAAGACGTCCTTCGACTTTCACGACCTTGAGTCCGCGGCCGGCGTGTGACGCCTCGATGAACGTGATCGCACCGGGAATGCGGTTGACGTAATCGACCGCCATCTCGGTGGAGTAGACGATCTTCGGCGCCAGCGCCGTGTCGGCACGAAACACTTTCCCGATCCAGTGTTGGCGGAACTGCGCCTCCGTCATCTGGCACAACGTCTTCAGCACGACGTCGCGCTCGCGCGCGATCGGCGCGCGGATCAGCA
>Ga0114129_10011345_pt1 | contig 12691 bp, 10 predicted proteins | sample RhiMetdeltSRZDD1_FD_80071 | JGI IMG/M metagenome (GOLD analysis project Ga0114129, IMG submission 80071) | Populus rhizosphere microbial communities from Tennessee, USA - Rhizosphere MetaG P. deltoides SRZDD1 (version 2) (version 2) | ecosystem: Host-associated > Plants > Roots > Rhizosphere >...
CGGCCTCCCGCCAGACGACCTGCTCCGGCGCGATGCCGTCGGCGAGGAGCTTCCGCGCGGTCGCGCGCCAGCTCTCGAGCGTCGGTTGGATGACGACGTCTCGCACGGTTTGGGATGTTATCGCCGCGCGCTCAGATCGGATCTACCTCAACCCCTCCACCAGGAACAGCTCGTCCAGTATCCGGCGGTACGAGTACACGTACGACTTCCCGTCCGGCGTCATGACGATGGGACCCATGGTGAGGACGCCGGCGGGGTCCGGCGGCGTCAGTTCCTTCCAGAGCTTCCGGTCACCGGTCGTCATGTCCACCTGGTACACCTTCGCGGGCACTTCGCTCGGCCGGTAGACCCACATCGCGCGCCCGTCCGGAGTCCATTGGATGGGCAGCTCGTCCGGCTGCAGGCCTGGTGCGGGACGAGGCTCACCCGGCTCCGTCGGGTACAACATGATCCTGCGGTCGGGACCGAGCGCCGGGATCGTGTGCCCGTCCGGCGACACGCCGCCGCTCGTGGGAAGGAGCGTCACGCCCTCCGGCGTGATCGGCCGCGGCTTCGAGTCGTCCAGAGAAACGACGTAGAGGCGCGAGCGATGACCGGGCTCGCTGCCCGCGGCCAGGATGCGTCGTCCGTCCGGGAAAAAAACGCAGCCCTGATAGACGACGATCCCGCCCGCGATCGAACGCGACTGGCCGGCGCCGGTCGGCAGGAGCATCAACTGCTTCTGCTCGGCGTCGGCGACGAGGGCCCACTTTCCGTCGCGGGAGAGGTCGGCCGAGTGGTACTTGCCGAGGAGAACCGCCGGCGAGCCGTCGGTCTTGCGCAGGTAGGCCTGGTACGTGGGCAGATTCTGCTCGTCGAAGAGGATGACTTTTCCGTCGGCCGATAGTGCCGTCGGAAACGACCAGTCGAGCCACGTCAGGTTGCGCTCGGTCGTCTCGCCCGGCGCGAGCCCGACGATCTCGCGGCGGTACATCGGCCGGGAGAGGAGAGCCCGTCCGTCGCGGCTGACGTCGTGGAGCACCGGCCAACCGCTGACGAACGGTACGACCACCCGCCGTCTTCCGGAGAGGTTGATCGCCTCGAGCGAGCCGACACCCGCGTACCAGATCTCGCGACCATCTTTCGACCACGCGATTCCGCTTGCGGCGGGCGGACCGTCCAGCCTCTTCTTCCCGTTCGAGTCGAAAACGAAGAGATTACCGATGTTGTCGCCGCGCTGGGGGTTGTCGACGATTGCGACGAGCTTTCCGTCGGGTGAGACGCGCGGATGGCTCATCCAGCTCGCCGTCTCGTAGAGACGTTTGCCGATCGGGAACTCGAGGTGCCGAGCCACCCCTGTGTCACGCACGACCGCGAGCTCCTTCCCGTCGGGCGACCAGTCGGCGTCCATCACGTTTTCGAGGATTTCCCGCGGAGCGCCTCCTTCGAGCGAAACGCGGGCGAGTGTCCCGAGACTCTCCCAGCCGACGACCTGGCGCCATCCGAGCGACACCGCGAGGTCGCCGGTTGAAGAGACCGAGAAAAGAGACGCATGTGAAAGACCCAGCGATCGCGACTCCGGGCTCTCCGGCCGCGTCGTGTAGATCTCGATCGGTTGGCCGTCCCACGCCGCGGAGAGAACGACCGATCGCCCGTCCGGCGCGAAGCGAGCGGAAAGAATCGACCCGCGCCGATAGGTCAAACGCTGCGTACGGATATCCGACGACGTCGGACGGCTTCCCGTGAGCAGCTTCGCTCCGAGCACGGCAAGCGCCGCGCCGACTACGAGAGCGATAGCGGGAACGAGCCAGGTCGCCTTTCGTCGCCGCGTCGTGCTCACGGAAACCGTCTCCGTCGCCGAAGTCTCGGAGAGATGGTCGCGGAGACTCCGCAGGTCCCGCGCGAGGTCCTTCGTCGAGGCGAAGCGCTCTTCGGGCTCCTTCGCGAGGCAACGCTCCACGATCCAACGCACCGGCGCGGGCACTCTCGGATTTGCCTGGCTGACCGGCACCGGCTCCTCCCGAATGATCGCGGTCAGCGTCTCCGCCCCCGTGTTTCGCTGGAACGCTCGTTGTCCCGTCGCGAGCTCGTAGAGGATCGAACCGAAGGAGAACTGATCGGAGCGGTAGTCCACCTCGCGGCCGCTCGCCTGCTCCGGCGACATGTAGCCGACCGTGCCCATGACAGTTCCGGGAACGGTGCCGGGCGCTCCCGCCAGGGTCTGCAACGTCGAGCCGCCGTCGGAAGCCGTCAGCTCCGTGAGCTTCGCGAGACCGAAGTCGAGGATCTTGACGAATCCGTCCCTCGACACGATCAGGTTCTCGGGCTTCAGGTCCCGGTGAACGAGGCCGGCCTCGTGGGCTTTCGCGAGACCTTCCGCGACCTGGACGGCGACGTCGAGCAGCTTGCGTGACGGGAGCGCGCCGTCGGCGAGCAGCTCCCGCAGGGTCCTTCCCTCCACGAGCTCCATCGCGAGGTAGATCGTCGAGTCCACGGAGCCCACGTCGTAGACCGTGACGATGTTCGGATGGTTCAGCGCCGACGCGCTGCGCGCCTCCTGCTCGAAGCGAATGCGGCGCGACTCGTCGCCGGAGACCTCGGGAAGGAGAACCTTGACCGCGACCTCGCGGCCGAGCCGCGTGTCGCGCGCCCGGTAGACCTCGCCCATGCCGCCCGCGCCGAGCGGGGACACAATCTCGTACGGGCCGAGACGGGTTCCCGTGGGCAGTGGCATGCGCGGGAAAGATTATCCCGCGAGTGCCCGAGCCGGGCTCAGTGCGGGATCTGGCCTTCCGTTCTCTCCGAGCCGTTCGTAGCGAACAGGAGCCGTCCTCCCTCGAACGCCGTATCGCGCAGGGTGACGGCGAGCGCCTCGCCGAGAGTGTCGACGGGGTGCACGTCCAGCTTCGAGCGCACTTCCTCGTTCAGGTCTTCGAGGTCCTGCTCGTTGTCCTTCGGGAGGACGATCGTCGTGATTCCCGCGCGCACCGCGCCTAAGATCTTCTCCTTCAGGCCGCCGATCGGCAGGACCCGTCCGGAGATCGTGATCTCTCCTGTCATCGCGACGTCGTTTCGCACCGGACGCTTCGAGAGCGCGGAGACGAGCGCGGACGCCATTGCGATCCCCGCCGACGGTCCGTCTTTGGGAATGGCCCCGGCGGGCACGTGAACGTGGACATCCCGTCGAAAGTCGTTCTCGTCGATGCCGAGCCATCCGGCGTGTGAGCGCGCGAACGTCCACGCGGCGCGCGCCGACTCCTTCATGACGTCTCCGAGTTGTCCGGTCAGGATCAGCTCTCCCTTTCCCCGCATGAGCGACGCCTCGACGAACATGATGTCGCCGCCGGCGGGCGTGTAGTACATCCCGGTCGCAATTCCGATCTGGTCCTCGCGCGCCATCTTTTCGGGATGGACACGCGGGCGGCCGAGCAGGGCGCGAACGTCCTCCTGGCGGACGGTCTGCCGATCGACCTCATGAGCGGCGATGCGGCGCGCGACCTTGCGCGCGAGCTTTCCGAGCTCGCGCTCGAGCTGCCGCACTCCGGATTCGCGCGTGTAGCTCGCGATCACTTCGAGTACGGCACCGTCCTCGATCGAGAGCTGCCCGGCGGCGAGGCCGTTTTCCTCGAGCTGTCGCGGGACGAGGTAGCACTTCGCGATCTGGAGCTTCTCTTCTTCCGTATAGCCGGCGAAAGTGACCGTCTCCATCCGGTCGAGCAGCGGCGCCGGGATGTTCTGGATGAAGTTCGCGGTCGCGATGAACAGGACTTCGGAAAGATCGAACGGCACCCCGAGGTAGTGGTCCGTAAAGCTGTCGTTCTGGGCCGGATCGAGCACTTCGAGGAGCGCGGAAGCCGGGTCGCCCTGGAACGAAACGCCGAGCTTGTCCACTTCGTCCAGGAGAAACACCGGGTTCTTCGTCGCCGCCTGCTTCATTCCCTGGAGAATCCGGCCCGGCATCGCGCCGATGTAGGTGCGCCGGTGACCCCGGATGTCCGCTTCGTCGCGCGCGCCTCCGAGCGAGATGCGGACATATTTGCGCCCCATCGCGCGGGCGATGGACTTCGCGATCGATGTCTTGCCGACTCCGGGCGGTCCGACGAAGAGCAGGATCCGGCCCCGCGCGCGGGCGGACTTCCGCAGCGCGTCTTTCGGCGCTCCCGGCTCGGGCGTCGGCTCCGCCTCGGCCGCCGCCTCCGTCTCCTTCGCCTTCTCCGTGGCCTGCGTCAGCTGGCGGACCGCGAGGAACTCGAGGATCCGATCTTTGACGTCCTTCAACCCGAAGTGGTCCTCGTCCAGGATCCGCGCGGCCGCCTGGACGTCGAGGTGCTCGTCGCTCCGCGCGTTCCACGGGAGCTCCGCGATCGTCTCGAGATACGTGCGAATGACCTGCGACTCCATCGACTCCCGCCCGATGCGGGTCAGCCGCGCCCACTCACGGTCGACCTCCTTGCGCGCTTCCTCCGAGAGATCCAGCGCGTCGAGCTTCGCGCGCAACTCCTTCAACGACTCGTCGTCCGCGCCTTCTCCCTCGCCGAGCTCCTTCTGGATCGCCTTCATCTGCTCGCGCAGGTACATCTCCCGCTGGCGACCTCCGAGCTCCTCCTTGACCTTTTCGTGGATGTCTTCCTGGGCGGAAAGGACGTCGATCTGCCGCTGGACGTGGATCAGAACGCGGCGCAGGCGGTCCTCGACTGACAGTGTTTCGAGGAGGGCCTGCCGCTCGGCCGGCTGAATGTCGATGTAGCCGGCCACGAGATCGGCGAGCCTTCCGGGCTCGTCGACCTCCGCGAGGATCTGGTTGACCGCCTCTTCCGGGAGCCCCATCTTCCTTCCCAGCTCCGCGGCGCGCTCGCGCGCTTCGCGGTGAAGAGCAAGGAAAGCCGGGTCGCTCGAATCGAGCGGGCTCATCTCCTGCGCCGGCTGGACGGTCGCTTCGAGATAACCCTTCTTGTTCGCGGCGTAACGCAGCGCGATCCCCCGGGCCTGTCCCTCGAGGAGCAGCCGGATGCCTCCGAGCCCTCGCTGCACGGAGGACAACGTCGCGATCGTCCCGATCGTGTAGAGCTTTTCCGGGGCGACGTCGTCGCCGTCCTGGCGCTGCGCCACCGCGAACACCCGCTTGTCGGTCCCGTTAGCGGCCGCCTCGATCGCGCGCAGAGTGCCGGCACGGCCGGCGTTGATCGGAAGCCCGACGCCCGGGAAGAGGACCGAGTTGCGCATCGGGACGACCGGAAGATTGAGAGAGTCCATCATTCAAACCCCCATCGGAGAATACGAGTTGGAACGCGCTTCGGGTTCCGCCGGCGGCGCGAGGTCTGGTTTCGCGGAAAGATCCACCAGCTAAAACGTCGTCGTATTCCCGCGAATTCCGGGACTAGCGGCGGCCGGCGGCGATTCCAGGAACTTCGCGATCCGGTCGCGGATCTCGGAGGGAACGGGCACCGGTTCGAAGCTTCCCTGGCGCACGCAGACAAGGACGTAGCGGCCGGTCGCGACGCGCTCGGAAAGATCCGTCTTGCGCCGGACCTCGAAGTCGAGGTGAATCGACGTACGGCCGATCCGGCTGAAATACGTCTCGACCACCAGGAGCTCGTCGAGTTTGACCGGTCGGAAGAAGTTGCATTCCACCCGCACGCGCGGCAGCCAGATGCCGAGCGACTCGAAAAGGAAGCGGTAGTTCAGTCCCGCCGACCGGAGGAGCTCTGCCTCGGCCAGGGCGAAGAACCGCAGATAGGCCTGGTAATTGATGATCCCGGCGGCGTCGATGTCCTCCCACCGAACGTACTCCTCGATCGAGTAGCGCGCCATTTCAATCCTCGCGGACCGAACTCGAGACGCGATGCGAACGAAGGCATCCGGGTGGCAAGTGGAGACCTGACCCCCAATGTGGCAAGTGGAGACCTGACCCCTTTTTTAAGCCACCGCTGCCGGCCGGCATTCCGCGCAGGGCCTGTAGCCCGCCGCCAGCGCCTCTCTCTGGGAAGAGAAGTGCACCCGGTTTTCCTGCAGCAGAGACGCGATTCCCCCGCAGGTGGGGAAACAGAAGTACCGGCCCGCCTCGTTGCCGAAGTAACGCACGCCGGAGGCCGCGAGCTTCTCGAGCGTCGCCGGCTGAGCGCCTTCGGCCTCGAGGAGCACCCGCTTGTTGTGGGGACCGCCGAGCGAATAGTTGCCGAGGTGCCCGTCGGTGCGCACGACCCGGTGACACGGAATGAGCAGGGGTACCGGATTCTTCGCGAGCGCCGACCCGGTCGCGCGCACGGCGTCGGGATGACCGATCTCCCGGGCGATCCAGCTGTATGGCCGGACCTCGCCGGGCGGAATCTCGAGGGCCTTCAGCAGAACGGCGCGCTCGAACTCGGAGAGGCCGCGCAGATCGAAGCGCAGATTCGCGTCCCGGCCGCGCAGGCGTCCGGCGACGAGCGCCTTCACGTTCGAAGGAGGGCGTGTCCGGTCCGATGCGATCGGGCGGCCAAACCGGTTCTCGAAAATTTTCTCGAATTCCCGCGCGGAGCGGGCGCGCGAGACCATCGAGATCCCGGCCCGGCTGTGCGCGACGTAAATCTCGCCCACCGCCGATTCGATCCGCCAGTAGCTGTCGCCGAGCCCGACCTTCCGGAGCACGGCGGGAAGGAGGGAGCGGGGCGCCCGCTCCCGCGGAAGGCCCTTCAGCGCCCGGGCGATTTCGAGCGTCTCGTGGACGGAGGCGTTCATCGTTCTCTTCATGATCTGGACCCTTTCGCGCGCCGGGAGCTGGAGATGGCGCGGCGCAACAGGTTGACGGCGCGGTGGACGTTCGATTTCGCGGTTCCGAGGGGCTGTTTCAGGATTGCCGCGACTTCGTCGAGCGAAAGACCCTCGACGTAGCGGAGGATGAGCGCCGAGCGGTAGCGCTCGGGAAGCGTGGCGACGAGAGAGGCGATATCCGCGCGCTTCTGCGACCGCTCGAGCCGGGAATCCGGTCGATCTCCGGGATCGTCCGGAGCCTCCCACGCACGCCGGGCCGCCTCGCCTTCCGCTCCGCCGTGGTCGATCGATACGAGGCGCGCTCGCTTGCCTCTCAATCGGTTGCGCGCGACGTTCAACGTGATCCGGTACAGCCAGGCCTGGAGCGCGAGCGCGCGAATCCGGTCTCCCGGGTACGTCTTCAAAGCTCGATACGCGCGGACAAACGTATCCTGCGTCACCTCTTCGGCGTCCTCGCGGTTTCGAGAGAGACGGCGGGCAAACGAGAAGAGCCGGTCCTGGAACGTGCGGACGAGGCTCTCGAACGCGGCGTCGAGGTCGTCGGCCAGGTCGTTCGTCAAGGAGTCCGTGCGCGCCATCGCAGCGTCTTTCTTTCCTTCCTCGTGTCGGGGTGCCAGCTTCACCAGCCGGAAGCCGGGAGAGCCGTCAATCCGGGTCGGGGATCCGTCGGTAACGCAAGTCGTGCTCATGGAGTCCTCTCACCCGGTAGAACACGCGCTCGGGGCGAAGGGTTGCAACCGTTTATGCCGGAACGTAGCCCAACCGACCCTCGATCGCGCCGGCGATCAAGGCGGCGTGATGGCGGCTGTTCTCGATGAAGATGTGGCCGACTTCGGTCCCGCCGAGAATCGCCCCGGCCAGGTAGAGGTCCGGGACGTTCGATTCCAGCGTGTTGGGGTCGTGAGCGGGGATTCTTAGCGGACCCTCCAGGCGGATTCCGCAGCGCTCGAAGAGGGTGAAGTCGGGCTGATAGCCGATCAGGGGAAAGACCGCGTCCGCGCGCGGCGACTCGGGTCCGACGGGCGACTCGACCCGTACGGAGTCGGGCGTGATCTCGAGGACCTTCGCCTGGAAGATCGCGCGGATGGCGCCCGCACGGATCCGGTTCTCGAGGTCCGGCTTGATCCAGTACTTCACTCTCTCGGAGATCGCGGGCCCGCGGACGACGAGCGTCACCCGCGCGCCGTGCCGGTAGAGATCGAGGGCGGCTTCGGAGGCCGAGTTCTTGCCGCCGATGACGACGACGTCCCGGTCGTGGAACGGGTAGCCGGAAACGAAACGCCGGTGGACGTGGGGAAGATCCTCTCCCGGGACGTCGAGCCGCCGCGGATTCCCGAAGAAACCGGTCGCGAGAATCGCCGCGGAGGCGCCGAACCGCTGCTCGCCGTGTCTGCCGGCGACCGACGCGGCGAGGCCTCCGCCGGGTCGCGGCTCGAGCGCGACGATTTCGGTCTCCGGGACGACCTGCACCCGGAACTTCTCCGCGACTGCGCGGTAGTAAGCCAGCGTCTCGAGTCGGGTGGGATGGGCGTCGGGCACGCCGAAGGGGACGCCGGCGATGTCCAGGAGATCGCGCGTCGAAAACCAGCGCATCTCCTCGGGGAAGTGGTAGATCGTGTCGAGGATGTGCCCGCGGTCGTAGCAGACGGCGGCGATGCCCCGCCTTCCGAGCTCGACCGCGCAGGCGATGCCCGTCGGCCCTGCGCCGACGATCGCGACCGGGTCCACGCGCCGATTCTAAGCTTCGATTCCGAGGAGCCGCGCGAAGAAGCCCTTCCGGACGTGCAGGTTGTTGTGGACCTCGCGGACGCCCGGACACGCTTCGACCACGTCCTCCGCGAGGCGTTTCTGTTCGCGGGTTTCGACTTCGCCGTCGAGCGTGACCTCGCGCTTGCTGACTCTCACCTGGATGTCGGTCGCGTCGATCTCGCCGTGCTGCGCAAGCTCCTCGCTCACGTCCTCGTGGATGCGTTCATCGGACCGCTGGTATCCCTTCGGACCCTTTCCGGTGAAACGCCCGCGCGGAACGTCCACGAGATGACGCGAGGTGCCGTAGCCGTAGCCGTACCCGGTGCCGTAGGGAAACGCCTCGGTCCGGACGCGCTCCGGTGTGCGGTAGCTCGGGTTCTCGTAGCCCTGCGCACCGGGGCTCCATCCGTAGAGATAACCGGAGCCCTGGCCATAACCGCCCTCCGGCTGCCAGCCGATCGAGCCGGGACCATAAGGACTCTCCGACCCGTACCGGCGGATCGTCTCTGGATGGAATTCGGTCGCGCCCCCCGTCCGGTCCGGCCGTCCCGAGTCCTCGAAGCGCTCCCTCGGAGAGAACGTCTCGGAGTTCTCCTCGTACCGACCCTCATAACGCGGCGGATGGCGCTCGTCGTACGCGCGGCCGTAGCCCCAGGAGCTCTCTTCTGGCCACCCGGTCGTCTCGTAACCACGGGAGGAGCGGTTGAAATCGCCGCGCCGATATCCGCTCTCGCGATTCATGCGGCGACGCGGGCGATCATCGTCATAACCCATAACGTCCTCCTTTCGTGCCACGCAGATGAAATGCCGTTGCCGGGCTTCCCCTCGGGATGAAGAACATGGTGTGGAAGATCGACGCAAGAAAAATGTGCAACTTGTGTGCCGGGTCAGATTCCCTGAATGCGCACTCCGCCCCCGCTCGTGTGAAGGCGCAGCAGCTCGCCGCCGCCGCCGAGATTCCCGTGCAGCTTTCGGCGCGACATCTCACCCTGGACGGTGATTGGCAGATCGGCCTTGACGGAGTTGCCCGAGGCGTCGATGCGAAGCCCGACGGAGGGATCGAGAGAAACCTGAATCCCGCCGCCGGAAGTCTCGAGCGTTCCGCCATGGCCGTTGCCGCGCGCGAACGTGGCTTCGATTCCGCCGCCGGACGTGTCCGCATCGATGCGGCCGCCCGCCTCGTGAATATGGATGCCGCCTCCGGAGCTGTGTGCCCGGATGTCGCCGGTGACGCGATCGAGCCGGACCGATCCCCCGCTCGTTTCCGCGTGAATCGGGCCGTCGATCTCGGTTCCCTCGATCCCTCCGCCGGAAGTCTCGACGTGCACCCGGCCGCGGATCCGCGCGAGCTCGATACCGCCGCCGGAGGTCTCGCCTTCGAGCTCGCCGGTCAGGTCCCGCGCTTCGATCGCGCCGCCGGACGTGTCGAGCTTCGCGCGCGAGCGCAGGCCAGCGATGCGGATCCCGCCGCCGGAGCTGTGAATGTCCAGAGCCGTCTGCGCCGGGACCTGCACTTCGAAGTGAACTTCGGCCCCTCTCCATTCGATCGTCGGAAAGAAGTGACCACCCCGGCGCCGGGCCGTCACGGACACCGAGCCTGGGTCCTCCCGGTACGTGAACCGCAGGAGGTCGTCGAGGTCCCGCCGCTTCGAAGTGATGACGAGCCTCGCGTCCGGCGCGGCGGTGCCGGTCACGGTGACGCTTCCCATCTCGGTGTCCAGCGCAAACCGGCCTCCCGGGTCGAGCTTCAGGGCCTTCTCGATGCGGGACTCGGCTCGCAGGGAATACGGCGCGAGCGCGAGGAGGGCGAAGAGGGGGAGAGCACGGGCGATTCGGCAGTTCATGAGACTCCTCCCGCGCCTCGGCGGCGCGACTTCATTCCTTCTAACGCATCGAGGAAGGGAAGGTTCCGGTGACCGCTTCGACGCCCTCGTAAACCGTCGGCTGGCGAGGCTCGTCTCAAGATCTGGAGGCGAGGACATGACCACGAAATGGCGGATCGGGGTACTGGCAACGATTTTCCTGGGAGCGGGTCTCTTTGCGGCCTCGGGCGCCGAGGCGGGCCGGATTCGAGCGCGTGCCGAACGCCAGCAGAGACGGATTGCGGAGGGCATCGAAAGCGGCGCTTTGACCGCGCGGGAGGCGGCGCGTCTCGAGGCCCGGGAGGCCGCACTGAATCGCGAAGTGCGGGTGCTGCGCAGCGATGGGCTGACGCCCAGGGAGCGCGCGCGGATCAACCGCCAGCAGAACCGTCTCTCGCGCCAGATCTACCGGGAGAAGCACGACGGCCAGACGCGACAGCGCTGATTACCCTCCAGCGCTCCGTTGCAAACGCCCGCGTTGCCCGCGGGCGTTTTTTTCGGGAACGGGCGAACGACACCACGATGCTACGATCGCGGCGGCCGTGTCGCGAGCGCCGAGGAATCCGTCGCGAGTCGCTCTCGCGATTTTCGCTCTTTTTCTCCTTCCGCTCTTCCACTGCGCGCCAGCTGCCGGTCCGCGCCGGGCCGCTCGTCGACCGGAGCCGTCGCCGCGCGCCGTTCTCGTCTCCTTCGATGGAGTCGCCGGCGTTCGGCTCGAGAGACTGCTCGCGGATCCCGAGAAGCTCCCGGCCGGCGCGTTCCGGCGGCTCGCCGCTCGGGGTTTCCATGCGGTGCGGTCATTGCCCCCGACCCCCTCGCTGACCGCGGTCTCGCACATCACGCACGTCACCGGAGCGCTGCCCGAGATCACGGGCATCGTGTCCAACGTGATGCTCGACTTCTCGAAAACTTTTCCGGCGACGATCTCCGGCTTCGACGCACCCATCCGGGCCGAGACGCTCTGGCAGGCCGCGCGCCGACAGGGCAAACGGGTCGGCGTGATGCTGTACCCCGGCGCGGACGGTAATGGACCGGAGCGCTCGGCCGACTGGATGATGACGTGGCCGGGAGATCCGGTCGCGCCCGGGAAGTTGAGCTCGCTCGCCGCCGCGGCGTGGCTCCCGGTTGAACCGTCCGAGGCCCCGCCGAGCTTTTCGCCGGTCCGCCGGGCGGTTCTCTCCTTTGCAAAGACGTCCCACTCGGTCCGGCTCCTCGCGCTCGACCGGACCGACGACGGGCGCGTCGACTACGACTCCGTGCTCGTCGTGCCGGAGACCGGGCAGCGACGCGAGGTTCGCGTCGGGGAATGGTTCCCGGTCGAGGTCCCGAGCGGTGAGGGACGCACCGGAGCGTGGTGCAAGGTGCTCACGCTCGCGCCCGATCTCTCCCGAGCCGAGATCTACGTGGGTCCCCTGTCGCGCTCGACCGGCGCGCCGAGGGAGTGGGTGCGCACGCTCGACGAGCAGATCGGGTTCTGGCCGGGGAGTCCGGACACAGAGGCGTTCGGAGCGGAGAGCGGAAGGTCCGAGATCTTCGTCGAGCAGACGGAGCGGCTGGTCGATTTCCTGACGCGCGCGGACCTGCTCGCGCTCTCCCGCCGGGATTGGGATTTTCTCCTGCTGTACGAGCCGGAAGTCGACGAGATGGGGCACGAGTTTCTTCTGATCGATCCGAGGCAGCCGCGCTTCACGCCGGAGCGCTCCGCGCGCTTTCTGCGGCTCGTAGAGGAGAGCTATGCGCTCGCCGACCGGTCGCTCGATGCGATCGAGAAGGCCCTTTCGCCGGCGGACTCGCTCTTCGTGACCTCGGACCACGGGATGACTGCGATCTGGGGAGAGATCTCGATCAACGAAATTCTTCGCGAGGCCGGCCTCGTGAAGCTCGACGCGAAGAAGCAAATTGCGGCGACCTCGCCACTCGCCGGCGTCCCGGCGAGCGGGATCGCGCACGTCTACGTGAACCCGGCGGGAGCGCCCGGCGCGCTCGACCGTGCCGAACAGGTCCTCCGGGAGTTCCGGGTTCGCGGGGAGTCGCCGTTCGACCGGATCGTGCGGCGGGAAGACGCGGAGGATCTCGGTCTGCGCGCCCCGGAATCGGGAGACCTGATCGTGCTCGCGAAACCCGGCTTTCTCTTTACGAAGAAGGTCGAAGAAGGCGCACCGGTCGGGGAGCGGCGCGACTACGGAGGCCACGGGTACCGCAACGTGTACCCGGAGCTCGACGCGACGTTCTTCGCCGCCGGCCCGGGAATCCCGCGGTCCCGCGCCGACACGATCGGCTCGTGGGAGATCGCTGCCCGCGTCGCGCGGGCCCTCGGAATCGAGCCGCCGCGAAACGCCACGCGGTGACGC
>Ga0114129_10011346_pt1 | contig 12691 bp, 10 predicted proteins | sample RhiMetdeltSRZDD1_FD_80071 | JGI IMG/M metagenome (GOLD analysis project Ga0114129, IMG submission 80071) | Populus rhizosphere microbial communities from Tennessee, USA - Rhizosphere MetaG P. deltoides SRZDD1 (version 2) (version 2) | ecosystem: Host-associated > Plants > Roots > Rhizosphere >...
CTTGGCGAACGCGAGGCGGGACAGCGATAGACACGATACGTCCTAGTCGAAGGAGATTCGCGTGATTGTTCAGAAGTTCTGGTCGGCATTCATGGCGCAGATCAACAAGGTCGCCAACATTTTCTGGGAGGCTGATCCGATTGCGCAGATGCAGTACGAGTACGACCGCGCCGTGGAGGAGCTGAAGGAGGGCCGCACGGGCCTCGAGCAGTACCGAGGCCTCGTCGAGCGGGTGAGTCGTCAGGTGTCCGCCAACCGGTCGCACGTGCAGAAGCTCGAGGCCGAGACCAAGGCCTATCTGAAGGCGGGCGACCGCGCGACTGCGGCGAAGTTCGCGCTGGAGCTGCAGAAGGCCAAAACCGAGCTCGCCACCAACGAGCAGCAGTATCAGATGCACGAGACGGCGTACGGCAACAACCTGCGGAAGATCCAGCACGCGAACCAGAAGTTGATCGAACTGCGCCAGAAGATCCAGAAGTACGACGCCGAGCTGAAGATGAGCTCGGCAGAGGCCGAGATTGCGAAGCTCGCCGAGGGCTTCGACATGAACCTCACGACCGACTTCGGACAGATCGAGGCGGTGATTCAGCAGAAGATCGACCAGAACCGGGGAAAGGTCCGCGTGGCGGCGGACCTTTCCGAGAAGGGCATCGCCGAGATCGACGCCGAAGAGCGGATGCAGTCGGCGCTCGCGGAGGAGGCTCTCAGCAGCTTCGAAGTGGAGCTCGGGCTGAAGTCACCCGAGACCACGAAGATTGCGCCAGCGACGAAAGATCTGGGACCAGCGGCGAGCGAGAAAGCCGTCGAAAAACAGACGAACTGATAGGAGCTTGTGCAGATGGCGAACGGACAGCCACGACCAGCGTTTTATGCCGCAGTCTTTCTCGTCGTCATCGGCCTCATCGGCCTTGCGATTTGGAGGTACGGCAGCGCAGGGCCAGGCGGGGGCTCCGGGGTCTTCTCGAGCGATGAACTGAAGCAGGTCGCAGGTAAGGCAGAGAACCCCGACAGCTCGGGTATCACAACGGTCAAGGAGTACAACTTCGTTCCGACCGCCAAGCTCCCCGAGGTCAAAGGCATCTCCAGCTACACGCCGATGAACGACCGCACCTTGCGGTTCGCGATCAACGTGTGGGCCGGCTGGGGGCCGATCATCTACGCCAATAATGGCTTCAAGCCCGGCAAGCTCTGGAAGACTCCTGCCGGGAAGGACTTCAAAGTCGAGCTCGTGCTGATCGACGATCCGGTGGCCATGCGGGATGCCTTCGCCGCAGGCAACCTGCACGTCGGGTGGGCAACGCTCGACATGGTGCCGCTCTTCCTCGAAGGGCTGCGCAAGGATTCGCGGGTCATGCCGCGCATCTACCAGCAGGTCGACTGGTCGAACGGCGGCGACGGCATCGTCGTGCGTGAAGCGATCAAGACGATGGCCGACCTGCGAGGGAAGACCGTCGTGCTCGCGCAGAACTCGCCCTCGCACTTCTTCGTGCTGAACGCGCTCATCAACGCAGGCGTCCAGCCGGCGGAAGTCGAGTTCAAATTCACACAGGACGCCTTCCAAGCCGCGGCCGCTTTCAACGGCGACAAAAGGTTGGCGGGCGCCGTCAGCTGGGCACCGGACATCTACAACCTCGAAAAGGTTCGCGGCAACCGGTTGATGGTCACGACCGCCACAGCCAACAAGCTGATTGCCGACGTCTGGTTCTCGCGCGCGGACTTCGCGAAGGACAATCCCGACATCATGGAGGGCCTGGTCCGCGGCATTTTCGACGCGATGCAGGACTTGAAGGCCCAGGACGCGAAACAACGTGTGGCGAAGCTCATGGCAGCCGGCTACTCGATTCCAGAGAGCGACGCGCTCGGCATGCTCGGTGATGCGCACTCGACCAACTACGCGGAGAATCGCGAGTTCTTCCTGAACCAGAACAACCCGACCAACTTCGAGCGCACCTGGAACACCGCGTATTTCCTGTACAAGAAGATTGGCGCGGTCAGCCAGCAGACGCCGTTCGACCAGGTGATGGACTTCTCGGTGATCCAGAAGCTGGGGAGCGAGGCGAAGTACGCCAGCCAGAAGAACGAGTACGACGTCCGCTTCGCCCCAACGAGCGCGGGATCGGTCCAGGGTGAGAGCGACGAGATCCTGACCAAGACCGTCGTCATCCACTTCTTCCCCAATTCGTGGGACCTGAGCAAGAAGATCACCCGGACGGTGGACAACAAGGACGTCGAAGAGCTCTATGACCCGAACGTCACCTTCGTCGTCGAGGAGATCGGCAAGCTCGCCGGCCAGTACGGCGCGGCGCGCATCGTGATCGAGGGGCATACCGATGCGTCGATGCGAGGCACCACCCCGAAGAGCGCCGTTCAGGAGCTGTCGCTGAACCGCGCCAACGCCGTCAAGGAAGCCATCGTCCGGAAATTTCAGTCGCTGCAGCCGAACCAGTTCTCGACCACGGGGCTTGCGTGGGACAAGCCCGCCGACAGCGCCGATCCGGACAACAACGCAAAGAATCGGCGCGTGGAGATCAAGGTCTATCCGGCAGAGAGTCCGACGGCCAAGTAATGGCCGGCGGGCTCATACCACGCCTGTTTTCACTTCGCATCGCCCCGCCCCGCCCCGTGCGCCATCTGCTCGGTGCGGGAGGGGTGGGATTGGTCGTCCTTGCGTGGTGGTTCGCCACAAGCGGCGCCAGCTCGGAGGCGCGGCTCGTGTCGCCCGTCGTGCTGCCCAGCCCGCGCGAGGTCTTCGCCAGCTTCCCCAGCCTGCTGAACGAACGCGCTCTGCTGCAGAGCATTGCCGCGACGTTGAAGCGCGTCCTGCTTGGCTTCGGTCTCGCGATCGTTGTCGGCGTTCCATTGGGCATCGCCGCGGGGTCGTGGCGTGTTCTGGAAGCCACTGGCACCTCGCTGGCGCTCTTCGGTCGAAACCTGCCCGTGGCGGCGCTGATTCCACTGACCATCCTCTGGTTCGGGATCGATGAAACGCAGAAGGTGATGTTCATCTTCATCGCCTGCGTACCCTTCGTGTACTCGGATTCGGTTCGCGCGATTGCGAGCGTGCCGGACCGTTACGTCGAAACCGCGCAGACGCTCGGAGCCTCGCCTCGACAGATCGTGACGAAGGTGCTCGTGGCACTCGCGCTGCCGGACATCTACGACAGCCTGCGCCATCTGTTCGGGATGGCATTCGGGTACATCATGCTGGCGGAGCTGATCAACGCGAACTACGGCCTCGGCTACCTGCTGATGACGAGCCAGCGGCGCGGCCTGTCTGAGCACATCATCCTGATCCTCATGATCATCGGGCTGCTCGCCTTCACGATCGACCGGATGCTGTTCTGGCTTCGGCGCGGCCTGTTTCCGTACCGGCCAGCCGACGAATGACCGCGCATCCCAACATCGTGGAATTCCGCGGCGTCACGAAGCGATTCGGGGACTTCACCGTGATTCGAGACGTGACGTTCGCCGTTCCGGATCTGCCGGACGTTGGGGAGTTCGTGACGATCTTGGGACCGTCCGGCTGCGGAAAGTCGACAGTCCTCCGCCTCATCGCGGGTCTGCCGCCGCATCACCCGACGACCGAGGGGACTGTGCACGTCGCCTCCGCCGCGGTCGCAGGTCCAGGCGCGGATCGCGGCATGGTGTTTCAGGACTACACGTCGTTCGACAATCGAACGGTCGAGGACAATGTCGCGTTCGGCCTCGAGTGCCGTGGCGTTTCCGCACGGGAGCGGCGGGAACAGGCGCGCATGTGGATCGCGAAGGTGGGCCTCGACGTGACGCGAGACGCGCAGAAGTTTCCGAGCCAGCTCTCGGGCGGCATGCGCCAGCGGGTGGCGATCGCGCGCACGCTGATCCTCTCGCCGCGCATCATCCTGATGGACGAGCCGTTCGGGGCCCTCGACCCGTCCACACGCCTCCACATGCAGGAGCTGCTCGTCACGCTCTGGAAGGAAGCGCAGGCCACGGTGTTCTTCGTGACGCATTCGATCGAAGAGGCCGTTTATCTCGGCGACCGGGTATACGTGTTCTCGTCGTCCCCGGGTACCATCCTGCGTGAGATCGAGGTGCCAAAGCCGGACCGCCCGCCGAAGGAGATGCAGCGGGAGAAGACGTTCATCGACTTGGTGTGCGACATCCGAGACACTATCGATACACTCCAGACGTCGACGCGCGCCGGCGACGATTGACGAATGTCGAACACGATCCCCCCTCCGATTCCAGTCGATCAGCCCTCGAAGGCGCCGCAGCCCGCTGGCCTCAAGGACTATCTGAAGGAGGCGTTCTTCTTCCGGTGGAACATGCTCCTCTTTCTCGGAGGGATGGCCGGTGCAGCGATGGCGCCGTTGGCCGACGTCACGTTTCCACTCGTCATCGCGGGGGAGCTCGCGTATTTGACGGCTCTCATCTCGCTGCCGCGCTTTCGCGCGGCCATCGACGCCAAGGTCCACTCACATGATGGACGCACCGCAGCCACGGCCACGGAAGCACCGGCGTCGCTCGTCGTCATGCTCGCCGGGTTGCCGAACGAAGCCCGGCGCCGCTTCGAGCAGCTGCACAGCCGGTGTGTCGAGATGCGGGCACTCGCGGTGGGCGTGCGCGGCGCGTCAGGGAAAGATGCCGGATCGGCGGAAGAGATCCGGACGCCTGGACTCGATCGCCTCCTGTGGCTGTTTCTCCGGCTCCTGATGTCGAAAAACGCGCTCGATCGATTTCTGCAGACCATGAGCAGCGAGGATGTCGCCACACGCCTCGAACAGCTGCGCAAGGATTTCACCGGCGCACAGCAGGCAGACGACGACCGGATTGCCAAGTCGTTGCAGGACAGCATCGCGATGGCGGAGCTGCGCCTCGACAACTATGCTCGCGCCAAGAAGAACGCACAGTTCGTGTCGATCGAGTTGGATCGGATTGAGGGCAAGATTCAGGCCCTTGCAGAGATGGCGGTCAACCGGCAGGACCCGGATCTCCTGAGCAGCCAGGTCGATTCAGCCGCGGAAAGCATGCGGCAGACGGAGAAGGCGGTGAGCGAGCTGCAGCACCTGACTGGCCTCGCCGACGAACTGCAGGACCCGCCGCCGATTCTCGAAGCGGACTTGCGCCAGGTACTACGGCATGACGCCTGACCTCCAGCCTGGATCGGCCGTCACGAGGACGCGCAGCGCCGTCGGCGCTCTGTCGGATCTGCCGCCATCGTTCCCCCCATGGGCGAAGCAGCTCGCCGAGCTCTATTTTTCGGGGACGACGGCGGCGTTCGTTCTCCACGGCAACACGTACGACTACGTGCGCGTCGGGGGCGGTGAGACCGCCGAGTACGGAGGGCTTGCCGAGTTCCTGGCGGAGCAGGTGTTTGGCCGGTGGTCGCTGGTCTTGCACTACGACCTGGGACGTGGCCTGCGCGTGGCGGCCGGGCGGGACGAACAACGTCTGAAAGAGATGGTCACGCTGGCCAATCGCAAGGTTGGCGATCTGAGCGCACTCTCCAAGGATCCGGCCGCAACGTTCGGTCTCTTGGATCGCTTCGTGAGGAACAACCTCATGGCTCCGGAGGCCGACCGTCTGAGCCTTGCGTTCATCGTCGATCAGGCGTCGTACGTCTTCCCGTCTGGCGACCCTGGCCGTCTGAGTCCGCAGGCTTCGTCCCAACTCGTGACCATGATCAACTGGGCGACGAGCCCGCACGTCAAGCGGTTGAACATGGCCTTCGTGCTGGTCGATGAGAAACGCGCGGATCTCAGCGAGCGGCTCACCAGCAACCCGCACGTGGCATCCATCGAGGTGCCCCTGCCGACTGAACCGGACCGCGTGCGGTTCATCAATGCGACGGTGGACCCGCCCACGCTCGGCTCGTTCTCGGATTACGACGCAGCGCAACTTGCGACGCTGACGGCGGGGATTCCGCTCACCGATCTCAACGTCATGGTGCAGTCGGCACGCGAGGGCGGGCGGCGACTCGACGCCACGGTCTTCCGCGAGCTGAAAAAGCTGCTCATCGAGCGGCAGTGCCACGGGCTGCTCGAGTTCATCGAGCCGAGGTGGACGCTCGACACCGTCGTGGGGCACGAAGCGGCCAAGGCACGGCTGCGGGAGGATGCCGCGCTGCTCAAGCGCGGATCGCTCGACAGCCTCCCGATGGGATACCTATTCTGCGGGCCGGTCGGAACGGGGAAATCGTTTCTCGCGCAGTGCGCCAGCGGCGAGATCGGCGCGCCCTGCGTCGTGCTGAAGAACTTCAGGTCGAAGTACGTCGGCGAAACGGAGGGCAACCTGGAACGGGTGCTCTCGGTCTTGCGCGCCATGGGTCCCGTCGTCGTCGTCATCGACGAAGCGGACGCTGCGCTCGGCAGCCGGGAGCAGGATGGCGACTCCGGCACGTCGAGTCGTGTGTTCGGCATGATCGCGTCGCAGATGGGCGACACGAGATACCGCGGCCGCATCATCTGGATGCTGCTGACAGCGCGTCCCGATCTCTTGCCGATCGACTTGAAGCGCCAGGGTCGCGCCGAAGTCCACATCCCGCTCTTCTACCCCACTGATGAAAGCGAAATCTGTCAGATGTTCGTCATTCTCGCCAAGAAACTGGGTTCACGCGTGTCGCCCGATGACATTCCGCCCATTCCTCAGCGTGGGCACCTGTCGGGAGCCGACATCGAAAGCATGGTGGGCCTGGCGTGGCGGAAATCGCTGCTGGCCGGACAGGATCACGTCACTCGCGAGGCGCTCGCCGACGTCGTATCGCAGTTCATGCCCTCGACGCAGGGGATGGAGCGTGAGCTCCAGGAGACTGCGGCGATCATCGAGTGCACCGACCGGCAGTTTCTTTCGCGTCAGATCCTGGACACGATGGACGCCGAAGGCGGACGAGTGAAATATCAGGCGCGGCTCACGGCCCTGAAGCAGATGGTGAAAGACCTCTAGAGTAGGGGCGACGCATGCGTCGTCGCCCCTACAAGACAAGGACGGGACTTATGGCGAACACGAGCTGGTTCGACGAACGCGCGGAACACCCCACGCTGCACGAGCGTGTCGAGAAGCTGGAGTCGTTCACAACTGCTCTTGCTGATGGCGTCGTCGACAAGCAGGAGCTGGATGCGCAGGAGCAGCGGCTGGCCTCGGCGATGAAACGTCTCGAGCCCAAGCTGAGCGACGAGCTGCACGAACAGGTGACAACCGTGCTGATCGAACTCACTGCCTACAACGTGATGCGGCTTCTGCATGAGTTGCAGACCGAGCGTGCGCGGGTGGCTTTTGCCAAAGCCTGACGGCATCTGTGACAAACCTTCTCTCGCACTCGCGCGTCAAAGCTTAACGAGATTTCATCGAATCTTCAGGTAGCGCTCATTGGCCCTCGCGATACTCTGCGAGTGGCCTCCGCCATGGCGATTGGCCTCGCTTGCTTCTTCGCATCGAGCAAGCCCCAATCGCTGGGTGTGGTCCTGCAGGCACTCCTGCCTCCCACAATCTGGGAGTGCCTGCAGACCCACCCGTCAGTCTCCAACTCCCAACTCCAAACTCCCAAATTCCAATCGCCGCCTCTTTGAGGCTGTGAATGGGACGTTGGGAGTTGGGACCTTGGGAGTTGGGAATTACTGACGCGACGCCCAACAATCCCTGACTCGCATCTTCAGAAACTCTTCAGGTGCGTCCGATCGGCCGTTTGATTACGCTGCCGGCTCTTTCATACATCGCAGGATAACGGAGGCCGTTCGATGAACTCGAACTCGTGGGATGCGAGAAGTGTTGGCTGGAGAAGCTTTGCACTGGTAGTGATTTCGTCGGTACTGGTCGCGTCGAGCGCCGTCAGCGTTGGGGCGCAAGGAACCGGAACGATCGCCGGCACGATCGTCGCACGAGACGGCGGAGGAGCGATCACGGACGCCACAGTTCTTGCCGAGGGTTCCAAGCGCATGGCCGTGGCCAACGGCGTTGGACGATTCCGACTGGACGGAATTCCGCCAGGACAAGCCGTCCTGGTGGTCACGGCACCCGGATTCCTTCAGCTTCGCGTGCCCAGCGTGCAGGTCCGCGCGAACGAGACGACGTCTCTCGTCGTCGAGCTCGACGTGACGCCCAACATCCTCGAACGCGTCCAGGTCACGGCCACCAAGACGGAGTTGAGCATCGGCGAGGTCGCGGCGCAGACGGACATCGTCGATCGCTCGACGATCGACAGCCGGAACCATCAGTCGCTCGTAGATGCGGTCTCGCACGTACCCGGAGCTGTTGTCGCCACACAACTCGGCATGTTCGAGTCGGTCCAACTGCGTGGTCTCCCTCGCGACGACAACGAGTTCACCAACACGCTGCTCCTCATCGATGGGGTCCCTCAAGTGGATTCGCGGAATTCCGGACGCACCGTGGGCCTGCCCATTCACGATGCGAGCGGCATCGAGGTCGTCCGTGGGCCCAATTCGGCGCTCTATGGACGCACGGCGATCGGCGGCTCCATCAACGTGCTCACCGCCTCCCCCTCTCCGCAGCCGGAATTCGGCGTGGACTTCACCGGCGGTCAATTCGGGATGGCCAAGGGCGTGGTCAAAGCGTCGGGACCGGCACGCACGTGGGGTGGGTACTACGTCTCCGCCGAATCGGAACGCGCCAGCGGCTTCTATAAGTCGAAGACCGAAGACGTCGAGTCGGACCGGTGGTCGCTTTTCGGCAAGCTGACATTCGCACCCGACGCGAAGTCCGCAGGCTTTGTTTCCGTCAACGCTGTGCGATCCGACAACAGCACACCCACGAACGAGCCGTTCATCGACGGAAAACTGCTTCACGAGATCGAGCCGCGTTTCGATCGGCTGACCAGTTTCAACATTCCGGGACCCAACTATCACCACGGCGAGGATCGCATCACGCTGAACTACTCGCGTCAGTTCTCTCCCTGGGCGAAACTCACCGAGATCTTCGGCTATCGCAAGCTGCAGCAGAAGTTCATCGACGACGGCGACTTCATCGGCTCGCCGTTCGATCTCACCGCGCACACGTTGACGATGCTCCCATTCAGCCAGCAGGCGGATGAGGACATCGTCTACCAGGAGCTGCGCGGTGAGTTCACCACACAGGCCGGACGCGTGAAGAACTCGTTCATCGTCGGCGGCTCGTACGAGCACAACAGCGGCAGCCTCACGAACTCCGAGTTCTTCTTCACCGAAGACAACGAGGACGGCTTCACCATCAACTACCTCAACCCCGTGATTCCACCTCGAAGCGAATGGCTCGTGTTCAATGGAACCGACAGGTTTTATCACCTGGGCAACGCGGGACTGTTCTTCCAGGACATCCTGGAGCCGGCACCGCGCCTGATTCTGGCTGGAGGTGGACGCTACGATCGACTCGCACTCGACAACCAACGCGGCACGGGACCGAAAGTCGATCAGACGTTCGAAGCGTTCAGTCCCAAGCTCAGTGCCACGGTGAAGCTGGCCGGCGTCGATGCGGCAAGTCCGACGACGGTGAATGTGTACGGTGCGTATTCGCAAGCGTTCCTTCCGCCGCGGCGGCCGTCTGCACTGACACCGGACAACGTTGCAGACCAGATCGAGCCTGAGGACATCACCAACTACGAAGTTGGTCTGAAAGGCAGCGCGCTTGGCGGCAGAGTCTCGTTCGAGACGACGTACTTCCGGATGAAGGAAGAGGGCGTGGTGTTGAGCGTCAGACAAGGCCCGTTCTTCATTCCAAGCAATTCCGGTGAGCTGAAGTACAAAGGCGTCGAGACCGGGTTGCGTGTGGCCGCGACGCCGAAGGTCTCGCTCTACGTCAACGCCTCGTTCTACCGCAATCGGTTCGGTGACTTCGTGATCGAAGACGAAGAGGATCCGAGCCATGACGTCACGCTGACCGGCAATCGGCTCGCGATCTCGCCAGATCATGTCGTCAATTGGGGCGCGACCTTCCTGCCGACCTCGTCGACGAATGTCACGCTGGACATCAAGCATGTGGGCGATACGGCGACCGACCGCGAAAACACCTTCACGGTCCCTGCCTACACGTTGGTGGATCTCGCAGCGTCCTGGCGTCGCGGCCCGCTTCGGGTGACGCTGTCGGCGCACAACCTCTTCGATGAGGAGTACTACTGGAGCGGTGGGAGCGAAACGCTGGATCCGGGGAGTCCGCGCAGGGTGTTGGTCACGACGTCGTTGTTGTTCAAGTAAACCGAAAGTCTACGGTCTACGGACCACGGTCGAGCCACGGGCAGCGTAGCCGGGTCCCGCTTTCTGGATCCGGCGACCATACAATCCGGGCGTCAGCGCGGCCGCGCGTGCCCGCGCCACCGCTCATACGCCTGGCGCACATACGAGAGCCGTGCTTCAGCGGACGAGTACCTGGTCGTAAACCATCGAACCAGCGCCGTCACCTCATCGCGCTCGTCGACGGGGATAGGTCGGGCAAGCGCGTCTTCGAGCTCCTCGTGGGTCACCGTGCGCTCGATCACGTCAGCGATGCCGTCCGGAATCACGAGCGCGACTCCTTGAGGATCCGCAAGAGACGGATGTCCTCCAAGTCCTTGGGCCGCGATCGAATCTGCTTGGTGAGGATCAGATTGTCGAGCGACGGCATGGACACATGGACGTCGTCGAGTGGCACCCGCACTCGCTCCTTCCAGAGCTCGTCGAACTGGACCGACTCCCCTTTGAATGTCGGCACCGAGCGGGCCACGAGCACATCGACGTGCTCGTCATTCTCAAGAACGTATCGGCCATGTTGCCTGGCCTGGTCTGGCGTGCGCGTCGGCCGAAGATCGAATCGCGCGGCGACGACGTTGAAGGGCTCGATGTCGTCAATCGCAATCCAGAAGTCGTAGTCCGCCGTGAGCACCGGCAGGCCCAGGAGTACGAGCGCCCGGCGTCCGATGAGCAACGCGCGCGCCCCGCTCTGGTCGAGCGCGCGAAAGAATGCTACCTCGTCGAAACGCGAAGGCTGCATGCCGCTGGTAGATTATATGGGCTCGCTCTGGCAGAATCGGCGCACCTTTCGAGTCGATGGCGCTTCAACCCGGCTCACGACTTGGCATCTACGAGATCCACTCCGCGATCGGCGCCGGTGGCATGGGTGAGGTGTATCGCGCGCGCGATACGCGTCTGCAGCGCGACGTCGCACTGAAGATCCTGCCTGACGCGTTCGCGTCGGACGCCGAGCGTCTCGCGCGCTTCGAGCGCGAGGCACAGGTCCTCGCCTCACTCAATCATCCACACATCGCGGCGATCCACGGGCTCGAGGAGTCCGATGGTGTGCGTGCGCTCGTGCTCGAGCTCGTCGAGGGCGACACGCTGGCGGATCGCATCACAAGCGGTGCGCTGCCGCTCGACGAAGTTGTGTCGATCGCCCGGCAGATCGCCGATGCCCTCGAGGCCGCGCACGAGCAAGGCATCGTGCATCGCGACTTGAAGCCTTCGAACATCAAGGTGCGACCAGACGGCACGGTCAAGGTGCTGGACTTCGGTCTGGCGAAGCTGGTCGGGCCGCCTGAAGGCGGCCCCTACGTACCGAATGTAGGGGCCGGCTTTAGCCGGCCCGGGGTCACAGCATCACCCACGATCACGACGCCCGCGATGACGCAGATGGGCGTGATCATGGGCACTGCTGTGTACATGTCGCCCGAGCAGGCCAAGGGCCGCGAGGCAGACAAGCGGAGCGACGTATGGGCATTCGGAGCAGTGCTCTACGAGATGCTCACCGGGAAACGCGCGTTCGATGGCGAGGACATGAGCGAGACCCTCGCCTCGGTGCTCAAGAGTGATCCTGATTGGACGCGCCTTCCGCCAGACGTACCGCAGGCGCTCCGCACGTTGATGCAGCGGTGTCTGACGAAAGATCGCCGCCAGCGCGTGTCGGACATGGCCGCTGCGATATTCATCCTGAATGAGCTGGGAAACATCAGTGCTCCGCCCGCGACGGGAACAGCAGAGGCGACGGCGACTCGATCGCGCTGGCAATGGCTGGTTCCTGCAGGCGCTGCGGCTGCGCTCACGGCGATCATCGTCGGCGCCGCGGCGTGGGCGATGCGGCCTACGTCTCGTCCTCCCGTCGTGGCTCAGTTCTCGTTCAGGCTGATGGAAGGCGACAACTTTTCCGGCAGCGGACGAGAGCCTCTCGCGATCTCGCCCGACGGAACTCGCATGGCCTACACGGCCAACCAGCGGCTCTATCTCAGGTCGATCGACGAGCTCGAGGCGCGCGTGATTCCCGGTACCGAGGCGGGGATTCCGGGAAGAGAGGCGGAGGGAGCTGCTGTCAACCCCATGTTCTCCCCCGACGGACAGTCCATCGCGTTCTTCTCACCAGGCGACGGAACGAGTACGGTGCTGAAGCGCATCCCGCTCGCCGGAGGTGCGCCAGCCGTCCTGGCCAACATGACAGAGCCTTTCGGTTCAAGTTGGGGCCCGGACGGCATCTTGATCGGCCAGGGATCCGGCGGGATCGCGCGAGTCTCTTCAAACGGCGGCATGCCGGAACGAATCATCGGCGTTGGAAGGAACGAGCGAGCTCACGGACCTCAGATGCTGCCCGACGGGAAGACCGTGCTGTTCACGCTCGCACGAGGCGCACGCGGAGTTGACGGCGGCTGGGATCACGCTCAGGTCATTGCACAATCGCTCGTTGATGGCTCACGACGCGTCGTACTGGATGGCGGCTCGGACGCGCGCTATCTCCCCAGTGGTCATCTCATCTACGCGGTCAGCGGAAC
>Ga0114129_10011347_pt1 | contig 12691 bp, 14 predicted proteins | sample RhiMetdeltSRZDD1_FD_80071 | JGI IMG/M metagenome (GOLD analysis project Ga0114129, IMG submission 80071) | Populus rhizosphere microbial communities from Tennessee, USA - Rhizosphere MetaG P. deltoides SRZDD1 (version 2) (version 2) | ecosystem: Host-associated > Plants > Roots > Rhizosphere >...
TGCCGCCGTCTGTCCCGGGCTCCAGGCCGGCGTCGCTCCCGATCCGCCGCTCAAGGCCGTGAAGGCGATGAGCTACGAGCTGGGTCTGCGCTCACGTCCCTTTCCGTGGCTCGAGGGCGAGCTGGTGCTGTTCAGGACGGACGTGCGTGACGACATCTTCTCGGTGTCGCCGACCGGCACCACCGGCGTCTTCTTCCAGAACATCGGCGACACGCGCCGGCAGGGCATCGAGGTCGCGATCCGCGCCGGAGGCAATGGCCGCGTCCAGGGGACGCTCGCGTACGCGTACACGGAGGCGACGTTCCGCGACAACGTGGAGCTGAGCACGCCGCGTGTCACCGCGGGGTGCGAGACGCCACCGTGCTCGCAAAGCGTGCGCGCGGGGAACACGCTCCCGATGGTGCCCAGCCATCGGGTCACGGCCGGGCTCGACGTCCGGGTCTTTCCGTGGCTGACGGCGTGGACGAGCATCGACTACGTGGGCAGCCAGCGCCCGCGCGGCGATGAGGAGAACGTCGAGCGGCCGCTTCCCGGCTACGTCGTCGTCCACGCCGGGCTCCGGGCGCAGTGGAAGAAGCTCACCGCGTTCGTCACGATCCACAACCTGCTCGACGACGAGCACGAGGTGTTCGGGACCTTCGCGCGCAACGCGAAGGTTCCCGACGCTCCCGTCGAGCGCTTCCTCACGCCCGGCGCCCCTCTCAACGTCGTGGGCGGCCTCGCCTACCGGTTCTAGGGACCGAAGAGCACGCTCAGTCCCGTGCGCACCACCCAGTCGGGGCCCTGTCCGTGGAGGGAGGTCTGCGCGGCAAGATCGACCGCGAGCCGCGGCGTGAGCAGATAGGTAGCGCCGGCATCGACCCCGAGGAGGTCACGGCCGCCGTGCTCCTGGCGCGAGTTGAAGAAGATTTCGCCGAAGAGCGACAGCCCCGGCCTCATCGTGCGCGACAGCGCCGCGGCCACGATGGTCTGACCGATATAGCCATTGGGGCGCGTCTGTCCGACGGCGACCCCGCCCACGTTGAGGTCGAGCGAGAACCGGGACGGCAAATCGAAGGTGGCGAGCACGAGCAACCCGAAGTCAGGACGCTCGCTCCCGATCGGCGCCGACGCCGTCGGTAACTTCACGAACGGCTTCACACCGAAATGGGGCGGCCACACCTCGCCCTCGGTCGCTTCCACGAACCGATATTTGAAGCCGAGCGTGATGTCGCCGTGTCCCGTATCGTCGTCCGGGCCCCGCAGCCGCACGAACGGCTGGTCGCTGATATCGATCTCGAGCCGTGGGGTCACGCCCACGCGCAGGTCGATGTCCACCTCGAAGCGGCGCTCGCGCGGCTCGCCCGCTTTGCGCTCGCTGCTGATCGCGATCCCGCTCTCGATCTGAACTCCGCCCGGCGGCACGAGCTTGGCGTTGACGCTGTTGCTCGGACGATTGGGCTCGATCTCGACGGCGCGGGCGGTGACGGCCGCGGAGACCAGCAGCGCGATGCCGAGGATCACGGAGGCTCGCATCCCGGGCCGTTCGTTCACGGACCGGAGTCTAGCACCCGCTGGCGCAGGACTTGCGTCCCGACGACTCAATGGCGCTCTCGTTACAACGGCTGCTCGGGGCGCGGTTGCTCATCGTGGACGATGACGTGAACCTGTGCGACGTCCTGCGGCAGCTCCTGCGGCTCGAAGGCGCCGAGGTCGTCGTGACGTGCGTGACCGGCCGCCAGGCGGCGACGGCGAGCGGGTATGACGGGCCGTTCGACATCGTGGTCACCGATCTCGGTCTTCCCGACATCCCCGGTGATCTCCTGATACGCCAGATGCTGGCGACCAGCGGGCGCCGGCCCCACGTCGTCGTGCTGACCGGCTCCAGCGACGAACAGCAGGCTGCCGCGCGCGCCGCCGGCGCCGATGTAATCCTCACCAAGCCGGTCGAGTGGACATCGCTCCTGGCGGCTCTGGAAGCCGGCCGCCGCCCGCCCGCAGCAGCGTAGCGCCCCCAACCGTCACTGGCACACCCCGTGCTCCGCACCGAACCGGGAGTGCGCTGAGGGTTCTTCGCGTCCACTCGTTCGTTGATGGCGCCGCGGCGCGACGCGTATATCATCGTCGCGATGGTCGAGGCGGGCGGGGACGGCGGCGAGCGCGCGGCCGACGTGGGCCGCGCGATGCTCCGCAACGACGAGCTGATCAACCGCACCGTCATCCGGCACTGGCTCCTGTGGGGTTTCTTCTGGGTGATGTTCGCGCCCACCGTGGGCGTGATCGTTTCCACCAAGTTCAACGACCCGGAGTTCTTCGGCGAATACGCGTGGGCGACGTTCGGCCGGCTGCGCCCCGTCCACGTCAACGGCGTGATCTGGGGCGCGTTCTCCACGCTGTTCATCGGCCTCACCTACTACATCACGCCCCGTCTCGCGGGCGTGCGCGTGTGGCAGGAGCGCTGGAGCGTGGCGCTGGCATGGGTGTGGAACGTGAATCTCGCGGTCGCGTTCATCGGCCTCACCGTCTTCGGCACCAACCGCGGCTGGGAGGCGGGTGAGCTCTGGTTGCCGAACGTGATCGTGCTCATCGCGTGCGTGATGGCGATCTCGCTGCAGCTGCTCATGACGATCGCGCGCCGCCGGCAGCGCGATCTCTACGTGAGCCTCTGGTACCTGATCGGCGCTCTCGTGTGGACCGATATCAACATGCTGCTGCTCGTCATCGGCCCCTACGCCACCGTGCCCGGCATCAACAACGCCGCCCTCCACGGGCTCTTCCTCCACTATGTCGTCGGCCTCTGGATCACGCCCGCCGGCTACGTGCTGATCTACTACTTCCTGCCCGCGGTGGTGCGCGCCCCGATCTACAGTCACAAGCTCTCGCTGATCGGGTTCTGGTCGCTGGCATTCTTCTATCCGTTCGTGGGCCTCCACCACTATCTGTTCAGCCCCATCGCCGACTGGGCGGAGACGATCGCGATCGTGTCGTCGATGATGCTGATCATTCCGGTGTGGACCGTGCTGCAGAACTTCTTCGGGACCATGCGCGGCCAGTGGGCCGGCTTCTCGCGCAATCTGCCCGCGAAATTCTTGATCATGGGATCGCTCATGTACCTGGTGGGCTGCTTCCAGGGATCGCTGGAAGCGCTGCGCTCGCTCCAGGAGCCCACGCATTTCACCGACTTCGTCATCTCCCACGCGCACCTCACGATCTTCGGGACGTTCGTGGTGTGGGCGCTCGGCGGCGCCCTCCACGTGTGGCCGCGGCTGATGGGTCGCGAGCTCTGGAGCGCCCGTCTCGGCAACTGGAGCTTCTGGCTGATCACGCTCGGGATCTCCACGATGGGCCTCGTGCTGGCGTCCCAGGGACTGCAGCAGGGCTACATGCTGATGGCGCGCGCGGAGTGGCTCGACACCGTCGTGAGCATGCGTCCCTTCTGGTTCGTCCGCACGCTGGCCGGCGTCACCATGGACATCGGGATCTCGCTGCTCGTCTACAACTTCATGCGCACGGCCATGGCGGCGGGACCGCTCGCGGTCGCGCCCGGTCGCGGCGTGGTCCCCGTCGCCGCCGCCGGGCGGCCGTAGATGCGGACGTACGCGCTCGGCGCGGGCTTCTTCTGCATCACGCTCGCGATCTTCGTGCAGGGCCTGCTGCCGATCGCGATCCCGGCCTCGCGGGAGACGCGCGCGTCCCGCGCGGTGCGCAACGATCTCGGCGAGATCAAGTGGGTCTGGTACGAGGCGGCGCCGTACACGCCGCTCGAGCACCTGGGTCGGCGCGTCTATCAGCGCGAGGGCTGCTGGTACTGCCACAGTCAGTACGTGCGGCCCGTGGCGGGCGAGGATCAGCGCTGGGGCCCGGTGGCCGAGGTGGGCGAGTACGCGTACGACTGGCCCCACCTGCTCTCCACGCGCCGCATCGGACCCGATCTCTCGCGCGTGGGGCTCAAGTTCGGGGACAGCTGGCACTTCGCCCATCACTGGGAGCCGCGGGACGTGGTGCCGGACTCCATCATGCCGGACTTTCACTGGCTCTATCGCACCGCGCAGGTCGCCGTCGTGGACCGCCAGGGTTCCGCCGCGCTCGGCGACACGGCGCCGTTGAAGACCCTGTTCACGTTCAAGCCCGGGGTCCTGATTCCGCTGCGGCCCAATCCCGACGGCGTCGCCTTCGCCGAGCACACCGACGGCACTCCCGAGCTCGCCGTCGCAAACCTCCCGGAGCCGTACGACAAGCTCGACACGTGGAAGGGACGGATGCTGACCGTTGTGACGCCGTCCCGCGAACTGCGTGGGCTGGTGGCATACATGCAGAAGCTCGGGACGAATCGCGGCGCGTGGCGTGACGTGTTCGAGCCGCAAACGGTGTCGGTGAGCGTGATGTCCGTCCCCACCACGGCCGACCAGGTCACGCGCGGCAAGGTGGTGTACGAGCGGCGGTGCGTCGGCTGTCACGGCGACAAGGGCGACGGCAACGGTCCGTCCGCGACGTTCCTCGACCCGCGCCCGCGTAACTTCACGCTCGGCGTCTTCAAGTTCCGGACGACACCGTCGGGATCGTTGCCCACCGACGGCGACCTGTACCGGACGATCACCCGCGGCGTGCGCGGGACGGCCATGCCCACGTGGCATGAGCTGCCGGAGAAGGATCGCGTCACGGTGATCGCGTATCTGAAGACGTTCTCGTCGCGCTGGAAGGAGGAGAAGCCGGAGCCACCGATCGTGATCGCCGATCCGCCGGCGGCGACGCCCGAGCTGATCGCGCGCGGCAAGCAACTCTACGCGCAGGCGAAGTGCTTCCAGTGTCACGGGGAGAGCGGCAAGGGAGACGGGCCGTCGGCGGACGAGCTGCAGGACGATCTCAAATTCCCGATCCGTCCCGCCGATTTCACCCGGGGACAGTTCAAGGGCGGCAGCGACGTCCGCGACATCTACCGCGCCATGACGACCGGGCTCGACGGCACGCCGATGCCGTCCTACGCCGATACCATGCAGGACGACGAGCGGTGGGCGATCAGCTACTATGTCCTCTCGTTCTCGGCGTTCAACGATCCGCTCACGGGCAACAAGCTGAAGCTCGGTCCCGCCGCCAAAGCAAAGCTGAACGCGCCGGACCCCGCGGCCTACAGCGCGGCGCGGCTGGCGCTCGATCCCGCCCCCGCCGGCGCCGACCCCAAAACGCTCGTCCGCTTCTACCGCGGCATCCTCGGCGAGGGACGATAACGATGGAAGAGCTGCACTATCTGATCTTCGGGCAGTTCGTGGTCTCCGTGCTCATGGGGCTCGGCGCGCTGTGCCTCTTTCTCTGGGCCACCGCGGCCGGACTCCTCGGCGACGTGGAGCCCGTGAAGTACCAGGTGCTCGACAGCGAGGGAGTCGATCATGACCGACGAGGATGACGTCACGCATCCGCAGTGGACGGAGGCTCCGCACGCCGAGCCCGAGATCGAGTCGTTCGCGGGCGGCGAGATCCAGAGCTTCCACGGCCGCGTCGATGCCTGGCTCCTCGCCGTCTACGGCGTCCTCGCGGTCTGGGGCGTCTATTACGTGATCAAGTTCTGGGGCGGCCTCGGTCCGGGGCAGGGCCGATGATCGGTGTCCGGATTCTCCTCGCGCTCGCGATCCTCAATCTCTGCGTGCTCGTCTCCGATGTGCTCTACAACGTCCTCAGCAGCTTGTGGACCACCATCCGCTGAGACGTCGCCGATGACCGGCGTGCCGGCGATCAGCGGCACCGAACCGCCGGCGGTGGGCAGCACGGCGCCATGAGCACGATCGAGTGGGTGGCGCTGCTGACGTTCCTCATCGGCCACGTCGCCTTCTTCGCGTGGGTGGCGCTGCTCACGTTCCGCAAGTAATCGCGGTGCTTCTTCCGATCGTGGTCATCGCGATCGTGTTCGCGCTCGGGTTCGGGAAACTGTCCCGACGCGCGGCGAACGCCGTCACCGCGAGCCGCCTGGGCTTCGCCGCGCTCGCCGTCGCCTGCCTCGTGATCGCGCTGCTCTCGCCGCTCGACCGCCTGGCCGACGACTCGTTCACGGCGCACATGGTCCAGCACATGGTGCTCGTGATGCTGGCGGCCCCGGCGCTGCTGCTTGCCGATCCGTTTCCCGCCGTCCTCTGGGCGCTGCCGGAGTCGTGGCGGCGCCGTCTACGACGCCGACTGACGCGCGAGTCGACGGCGGGCCGGTTGTGGGCGATTGCCACAGCGATGCTGCTCACGTGGCCCCTCTATACCGCGGTGCTGTGGCTCTGGCACCTCCCCGCCGCCTACGACGCCGCGCTCGCTCACCGCTGGCTCCACGACTTCGAGCACGTGAGCTTCTTCGCGGCCGCCGTGCTGTTCTGGTCGCCGGTGATCCGTCCCGCGCCGCGCTTTCGCCCGGCGGCGCCGCCCGCGCTCCGCATCGCCTACCTCCTGCTCGCCGCGTTCCAGACGGCGGCGCTCGGTCTCGTCTTGACGCTGGCGCCGACGACGCTCTACCGCTCCTACCGCGCGCTCGACGATCAGGCGTCGGGCGGCATCGTCATGTGGGCGCTGGGAGGGCTGATCGACATGCTGGCGGTGCTGCTCGTGCTCTATCGGAGCTTCGGCCCCGGCGCCCGCCGGGTGCCGCGCGATCGGATACTCTACTCGCCCTGAGCGTCCATCACGCTCACGGCCACTCCGCCGGGGGCCGGTCGAGCGCCGCCCGATCCAGGCCCGCGAGGTCGGCGGCGGCGTCGTACGCGCTCTGGAAGAAGTCGAGGACGGTGGCGTCGAACGACCCCGACGACGCCGCCGCGTCGTGAGGCAGGATGAAGTTCGCGAGCTCGCGACTGTAATACGCCTCGGCGGGACGGATCGAAGCGGCCGCGAGCGCGGGCGGTTCCGGACGCGCGTATGCGTAGAACGCCGGCACCGTGACGTTTCCGCTGCCCGGCCACCACCCGACGCTGATCTCCTCGTGGGAGTTCGCCTCCCTGATCACCCACCACTCCTTCGCGTCGTGCGCGGCCGCGCGCCGGCCGCTGAATCGTGTGAGGGCGAGATCGAGCGCGCCCCAGAAGAAATGCACGGGACTCGACTTGCCGACGAAGCGGCCCTTGAATCGCTTCATGATCCGGTCCGCCTGCGCGAGCATCGCGAAGAAGCGACGGACGTGGCCGGCGTCGTACGACCCGTGCACGCGATCGTCCGGAAACGGAATGGTGTGGTCCGTTTCCACCGGCACCGGCCACAGCTTCACCGTGATGTCGAGTGCCGCGAGCACGTCCATGTATTCCCGGTAGAACTCCGCGACTGCGAGCGGACGGAGCGCGATCTCCCGCGTGGCGCCCTCGCTCGTCGCGACCACGAGCCGGTGACCGATGAAATCGAACGCCACCTCGAACGTCCGCGCACCGTACGGGATGGGCGTCGTCGTCAGCCCGCGCGCGGTGACGTAGAGCGCGACGTGCCACCAGTGGTTCTCCATCGGCATCAGCGCCAGCCGCGTCTTGCCCACGATCTGCAGCCACATGTGGAGCGTGTCGTGCGTGTCCCGCCATTCCGCGAGGGGCAGGCCGCCCGGAATCGGCGGCTCGTCGAGGATGCGTTCGCGGGGCCGGCTCATGTGTCGCGCGGCTCGTCGCGGATGAACCGGCCCGAGCGCAGTTCCTGCAACGTCTGCTCGATCTCCGCCCGCGTGTTCATCACGAACGGCCCGTAGCGCGCGATCGGCTCGTGGAGCGGCCGCGCCGCCGCGAGCAGGAAGCGCCCGCCGTCACCGGCCGCGGACGCCTCCACGACGTCGCCATCGCCGAAGATGACGAGGGCGGGCGCGTGCACGCGCCTCGCCTGCGGTCCGAACGCGATCTCGCCTTGATCCAGGTACGCGAACGCCGTGTGGCCGCGCGGCACCGCTTCCCGGAACGTCGCCCCCGGTGGTAGCGCGACGTCGATGAACTTCGGCGCCACCGCCAGACCCTCGACCGGTCCCACCCACCGGCCACCGCCGGCGTCGCCGGCGATGACCCGGATGCGCGCGCCGGTATCGGTCTCGAGTTCCGCCAGGCGCTTGGATTCCAGATCGCGGTACTTCGGGCGCGTCATCTTCTCGCGCGCGGGCAGGTTGAGCCAGAGCTGCAGGCCGCCGATGCCTTCCGCACGCACCTGCGGCATCTCTTCGTGGAGGATGCCGCTTCCGGACGTCATCCACTGGATGTCGCCCGCACCGATCGTCCCCCGATGTCCAAGCGAGTCGCCGTGCTGGATCTCGCCCTTGCGGACGAACGTCACCGTCTCGATGCCGCGGTGCGGATGATACGGAAACCCCGCTTCGTAATCGGCCGGCCGCGCCGACTCGAAGTGATCGAGGAGCAGAAACGGATCGAGATGATCGAGCCCGCGCGTCCCGATGCTGCGTCGCAGGTGAACGCCGGCGCCTTCGACCACAGGCTCGGGGGACACGACCTGGATCACCGGTCGCGAAGATTCATGCATGGTCCGACTCCTTGACGGGCAAGAGCTTGACGACGTCGGCGTGCGCCATCACCACCTCCGGCGATGCCTGGAGCGCGGCATGGTACCTCGACTCGAACATCCCTCCCCGTCCGGATCGTAGAAGGCCGTTGGTCTCACGGAAAAATCGTTCGACGTCGGGCTCGCCCGCTTCGGGATCGTCGATCGCCTCATCGATGCGAGCCATCACGCCCGACAGTGACCGCAGCCACAGGAACTGCTCATGATTGAGGAGGAGGTCCAGCAATTCGCCGCTGGAGCGGACCGGCCCGTAGGCGGCCTCGTACGCGCCACGCTCGAAGTCCAGCAGCGTCTTGTGCAGACGGACCAGCCGGTGGCTCAGATCGCGCAGGCGCCCGCGGTCCCACCCTCGTGCCACCGCCCTACAGTACTCCTCCGGCGATGCGACCGCCCGCGGCGATCAGTTTTCCGACGTGTTTCGTCGTGCGGTCGGTGGCATCGTCGTTGCCTCGGTGCGACTGAGCGAGGCAACCGCGATGGACGTGGTGAGACTGAGTGTTGTCGTCGCGTGAGCATTGGTGACGTCCTGCGACCGTTCGTTGCCGCCGCGGCCGCGGTGGCGGAAGTGGGAACGCTGCCGCCTGACACGCATCGCCCGTGGCCGGTGCCGCGCCGTCCGTGGATCATGGCGCAGACGTGGCAGGATCTGCTCTTCGCGCACTGGCCGGTGTCCGAGCAGACGCTGCGTCCACTGATCCCGTCCGCTCTGCATCTGGAGACGTTCGAGGGCAGCGCCTGGCTCTCGATCACGCCATTCGTCGTCACCGGGCTTCGCCCGCGCTCCGTCCCCCCCATCCCTGGGCTGTCAGAGTTTCCGGAGATCAACGTTCGTACGTATGTGACGGTGGGCGACAAACCCGGCGTCTTCTTCTTCAGTCTCGACGCCGGCAGCACGCTCGCGGTCATCGGAGCGCGAACACTGTACTTCCTGCCGTACCGTCGTGCGCGGTTCACCGTGGACTCGACGCCGAGTGGGATCCGCTACTCGAGCCGCCGCACACAGCCCGGCGCACCTCCCGCGGAATTCCGCGCGGAGTACCGCCCGGCGGGCGAGGCGATGGTGGCGACGCCGGGGACGCTGGCCGCGTGGCTCACCGAACGCTACTGTCTCTATGCCGTCGACCGGCGAGGTCGGATCCATCGCGCGGAGATCCACCACCGGCCGTGGCCGCTCCAGGCAGCGGACGCGAAGATCGATCGGAACACGATGACGAACGGTCTGGGGTTCGAAGTGCCGGACGTGCCGCCACTCGTTCAGTTCGCCGCGCACCTGGACGTTCGTGTGTGGGCTCCGGAGCTCGTCGAGACAGCGCCGCCGGCGCCGCGAGCGCGGGACGCCTCACGACGTGAGGCCTGAGTCGAGAACACCAAGGGCGCGGTGCTACGTGGTCAGTTCGTCGACTCTCCGAGCGCGTCGGAGACCGACGTGAGGAGCTCGACGTCGGTGAACGGCTTCTCGAGGAGGCGAGTGCCGGGGAGCAGCGTCCCGCGCGTCGAGATCGCGTTGTCGCTGTAGCCGGACATGTACAGCACCCGCATCCCGGGTCGGATGCGTGTGAGCTCCGCCGCCAGCTCGGCCCCACTCATCCCGGGCATGACGACGTCGGCGAGGAGCAGATCGATGTGGGTGGCGCCATTCAGTTGTTCGTTCGTGAGCAGCGCCTCCTTCGCATCGCCGGCCGTGATCACGTCATAGCCGTGGCCCTGCAGGATCTCGGCGGCGAGATCGCGAACACCTTCCTCGTCCTCGACGACCAGGATCGTGCCCCGCCCGGGCGGCGGAGAGGGCATGGCATCGTCGCGAACACTGCGTTCTCCCGCGCTCGGCACGCGCGGGAAGTAGAGCGTGAACGTGGTCCCCGCGCCGATCTCGCTCTCGACCGAGATGTAGCCGTCGGTCTGCTTCACGATGCCGTAGACGGTGGCGAGACCGAGTCCGGTCCCGAGGCCGAGCTGCTTCGTGGTGAAGAACGGTTCGAAGATCTTCGCTCGCGTCGCCTCGTCCATGCCGATGCCGGTGTCGACGACGCGGAGCACGACGTACGGCCCCGGCGGCAGTTCCGGCTGTCCGGGCGGAGCGCTCGTGACCGTCTCCGAGGTCGCTTCCAGCAACAGGCGGCCGCCGTTCGGCATCGCGTCCCGCGCATTGACGACGAGATTCATGATGACCTGCTCGAGCTGACTGGGATCGGCGCGGAGACAACCCACGTCGGGAGCCACGCGGACCGACACGACGATGTCTTCGCCGATCAGGCGGCGCAGGAGCGGCTCGAACTCGCGCACCATGTCCGTCACGCGAATGATCTTCGGAGACAGGATCTGCTTCCGGCTGAAGGCGAGCAGCTGCTTGGTGAGCGCGGTCGCCCGTGCCGCCGTGGTCTTGACGAGATCGAGCTGCCGGGTCTCGTACTCGTTGTGGGGCACCTGCCGGAGGAGCTGCACACGTCCGGCGATCACCGTGAGGAGATTGTTGAAATCGTGCGCGATGCCGCCCGCGAGCCGCCCGATCGCGTCGATCTTCTGCGCCTGGCGCAGTTGCTCTTCGAGCGAGCGCTGGGCGGTGAGGTCGAGCATGATCCCGCGCAGCGATCGTTCGCCGTCGGGACGGGTCACGACGCGGACGATGACGTGCAGGAAGCGAACGCGACCGTCGGCGGCGATCACGCGATACTCCGCATCGTCCACGTTCGCTCCCCGCTTCGAGCGATCGAGGTGGGCGGCGACGATATGCCGATCTTCGGGATGGACGATCGTGGTCCAGAACCGGCTGTCGGCGAGCCACGCGTCGATCGGATAGCCGAGCATGCGCTGGGCCTCTTCGCTGACGAACGTGAACCGGCCCGTGTGCGCGTCCGCTTCCCACACGATGGCGTCCACGCTCTGCACGAGATCGCGGAAGCGCGTCCCCGTCGCCGCCGCCTCGTCGCGGCTCAGCTCGTTCAGGCGCCACGATACGAGGCCAACCACGCTGGCCGCGAACACGAAGCCGCCGTGAATGGCGGCCCACGTCCAGGGATGCGCGAGTGCGTCCGCGTGGTTGTACACGGAGCCCGGATCGAGGACCCCCACGATTCCGTGGTGGAGCACGACATAGCCGATGGAGAGCAGGAATGGAATCCAGTCTTCGTAGAGCGTGATGAGCCCGATCAACACGAAGAAGTGGAAGTGTACCTCGATGTAGCCACCCGACAGGTGGACGAGCATGCCGGCGGCGGAAAGGAGGCCGACGCACACGGCGGACGATTGCGCGCGCGGACGCAGCCGCCGGGTGTACGCGAGCATCGTGAACCCGGCCAGCACCGCCGCTTCCTGGAGGACGTGCCCGATCCCCACGCCCACGGCGATCCCGAAGAAGGGGACCGCGATGAGGTGGGCCACCAGCAACAGGCGGATCGCGGAATGGCGCTTGAGCCAGAACGCCATCGGCAGACCGCGGCCGCGCGGAAACGCGGCTCGCAGTCGCCGCCAGCGCCGGGTATCGGTGGGCCGATACGATCTCATTCCTGCCGGTCGCGCTGCACGCCTCACGCCAAACGGTGTGCCGCGGAACTCCTTGAAACGGCGCGCGTTGCGCGACGCGGCGGGCGCGCGAGGTGCCGACCTGTCAGACCGCGGTCAGTTTTCGCCCCGATCCCCCGTGGCCTGGCGGCGCCGGCGGGAGAGGCCGCGAGCGTCCTCAGAAATCGAATCGTGCGGAGGCCGCGGTCAGGATCCGAGGCGAGGACTTCACCGACCAGGTGGAAGCAAGCCCCTCCGTGATCGCGGCGATGAGCGTTCCCACGTCGTGCGGCGCCGAGGCGTGCATCGCTTCGGCGACGATCAACACACGCGTGGTGTCGTTCCCGACCGCTGAATACCGACTCTGTCGATTCGTCCAGCGTCGGGCGTGGGCCTTCCCCGCCTCATCGGCGAAAATTACCTCGCCCGGCTCGGGATACTCGTCCTCGCCGGAGAACGCTGGATAGACCTCGGAGCCGCGCGCATATCGCACTTCGACAGACTCGGTGATCTTCGACGTATCGAACACCGCGATCGGAATCGCGAAGGCGAGGGAGATTGCGTTGCACAGGTCGATGAGGGGATGGATCGGGGGGAGAGACTTGTCCTTTCTGAAGCGCCGCAAGAGGGATTCCGATGCACACCGATACTGGGTCGGCGCCAGGCCCATCCGCGAAAAGACCCGTCGCCACGCTTGGATTTCGGGGAA
>Ga0114129_10011348_pt1 | contig 12691 bp, 10 predicted proteins | sample RhiMetdeltSRZDD1_FD_80071 | JGI IMG/M metagenome (GOLD analysis project Ga0114129, IMG submission 80071) | Populus rhizosphere microbial communities from Tennessee, USA - Rhizosphere MetaG P. deltoides SRZDD1 (version 2) (version 2) | ecosystem: Host-associated > Plants > Roots > Rhizosphere >...
CTGCATCTGGCGCCCGATCGCCATCTCAAAGGCAAAGAGGTCTGCCAGGTGATCGCCCATCAACTGGGCCAAAGCGGGATCAAAGTTGAACTCGTGACGCAGGAGTATCCTGTTTATTGGGGCCGAGAGGGAGTTAATGGTGGCAAGTTACCATTCTACTACGCCGGCAGATCGGCTTACGATGCGGACACGTTCTATGACCAGTATTTCCACACCGGCGTGACAAAACGCACGGGCTATAGCAACCCCGATCTCGACAAACTCATTGAAGAAGAGCAGCGCACGGGCGATCAAAAAAAGCGCGTCGCCGTCTTGCAGCAGGCGGGGCGAATCATCATGGAAGATGCTCCGATCGTGCCGCTCTATACCTTGGCGGAGATTTACGGTGTGGCACGGAACATCATGTGGAAAGGTAATCCGAACAACGAAATCATCGTCGCCGATATGAAGATCAAGGGTTGAGGAAGACTGCGGTACTGGAGTGTTGGAGTATTGGAATATCACTCCAATACTCCAATTTTTACGGACTTATCCATTCGCCGAGCGCCTTACCGAAACCCGCGGCGTGAACGCCGTAAGAAATAAAATTTCCGCTAAACGCGCGCAAAGCCCAACGCGCAGCTTCGCGGTACTTTGGTTCATTCGCGGCTTGAGCCAGCTTCAGGAAAAACCATGCGGCGGCGCCATTTTGCTCGATCTCGGTTAGGCGCAATTTGAGCAAGTCGGCGGCGCATACGCTCAGGTCGAAATAGCCGCCGTCGGGGTTAGTCAAGCGCGTACGAATAAATTCTGCCAGTTCACGAGCCCGTTCAAGATACTCAATGTCGCCGGCGGCGGAATAAGCCTGAACCAGCGCCGTTCCCATGCGAGCTTGATCGATTAGCAACCCTGCCAAACGCGGCCTGCCGTCATAGAAATGATGCATGCTGCCCTCGGTGCTACGACCGCGACTCCAAATAAACTCAAGGACGCCGAGCGCCCGCTCCGTGCAGTCGGCTCGTCCTAATGTCGCTGCGGCTTCCAAATACGCAATGACGGCCTGCGCATTGGCGTCGGTATAGAGATAATCGTCGATGATGGTGAAAAACTCATCGGTAGTTGTTCGCGCTTCACCCTCCGGTCGCAGAAAGTCCTCGCAGCCGCGAAACCCAGGCTTGGACGGGTCGAAAAGTTTCTTATCCAGGTAGCCGATGATTTCTTCGGCCGTTTGGGCATACTCGGAACGCTGCGTGATGCGAAACACATCTAGGCAATTTGTTAACAGACCTGCCTGCTCCGCCAAAAGCTTTTCTCGATGCGGTTGGCTCCAGTCCGCGCCGGTAGTGGTGCGAAAGTAGCCGCCGCCTAATGCATCATGGATTGGACCGTTACGCATTCGATCGAGAGTCAAGCAGACGTGATCGAGGTAAGCGCAGTCGCGAGTCGTCTCGTAACGGGAAAGCAGAAAATCGTTCGCTTCCGGATGGATAAATTTTTGGCCATTTCCGAAGCCGCCGTTCACTCGATCGGCGAGGGCCATGATCGTGCTTGAAATCTCGCTCAGAATCGAAGCAGGTGATCGCTCTTCCTCGGCCTGGCGCGCTCTGCTCGCTTCGCTTTCATTGGCCGGTTCGGTCACGTGGTTTTCAGCCTTTTTTCTCTGATAACCCATGTAGACATTGAGCAGCAGCTCCTTGAACTCGTCCGCGCCCAGATAATTCACTGCTGCGAGCAGCTCTCCTGAGGACGTGAAGAAGGCGACGGTCGGCCAGCCATTGAGATTGTAGCGCGCGTCGATATCGGGTCGCGTGGCGTTCTCGACACGCAGCGCGACGAAATAGGCGTTCAGCAGCGCCATGTTTTCCCGCTCCGAAAAGGCGCCTTCGTCCATGCGCTGGCAGTAGCGGCACCAAAACGCTGACAAGAAAAGCATCACCGGCTTGTCTTGCTCGCGAGCTTTTTGAAAAGCGTCATTTTCCCACTCGAACCAGTGAATGAGATGAGCGAGGTTTTGATTTGGCGAAAAACGAATCATGATACATTGAGTCTCATCGGTTATTATCGCCCTTTAACACCGGATGAGAAATACCCCCGACGGGTCACATTGACAAGATTATTCGCCCAGACATAAGATCGCCCAACTCGACCACAACGACCAATATAACTCTGCACGAGAGGAAAACCCATGCAGCTCACCCTGGCACATCACCCGATCACCGATTTGCAATTGGGGGCGCCGGCAGCGCTTGAAGGAACGGTTCTAGTCATCGATCGTGCCGAGCTAAGCCGGGTCGTTACTGAAGACGAATCTATCGTTAGTGTCGACTTCGATATCGCCCGGCCCGGCGAGCGCTGCCGAGCTGGTCCGATTTTCGATATCATCGAACCTCGAGCGAAAGCGCCGGGTTCGGGTCCTGACTTCCCCGGCATATTAGGCGCACCCGCCACCGCGGGCATGGGCACGACCCACGTTTTGCGCGGTGCGGCGGTTTCGGTGCTCGCCGAAATGTCGCCCGATCCGTTCCGAAGCGCCACCGGGCGCGTCCTCGAAATGAGCGGGCCAGTTGTCGAAACGAGCGATTACTCGTCACTTAGTCACCTGCTCGTAATCCCACACACGAGACCGGGATTGCCGCGTCAGGCAATCGAGAAATCTTACCGCCTCGCAGGTATACGAGTTGCTGTTGCGCTGGCGCGCAATGCGCTGAGTCAGGTCCCCGAACCTCTGCAAACGTTTGCGCCCGTGGGTCCCTCAGAGCATGGGCGCGAGGATTTGCCGCGCGTCGCTTACGTTGGCCAGATTTTTTCGCGCCAGCGCAAACCGGCGGTCGACGAACCGATTCTCTACGGCGCCAATACCGATGGCATGCTGCCCGTCATGCTGCATCCCGATGAGTGGCTCGACGGCGCGATCGTCCCGTCGCTTCACTCCTGGTTCGGCGGCACCGAAACTTATTTCTATCAGAATCATCCCATCATCTTAGAACTCTATCAGCGCCATCAGGCGCGCGAGATCAACTTTGTCGGAACGGTCGCGACGATCGCCGGCTCGGACAACTTTGACCGTGAGCGCCACTGCCGAGCGGCTGCTAATCTAGTCAGATGGAACTTAAAAGCAGACGGCGCGGTGCTCTCGAAGTATGGCGGGGGTTTGCCCCACGCCGACTTGGCAGAGACCGCGCGATTGCTCGAAGGCATGGGAATAAAAACGTCTGTCATGGTTTCCGACGTGTCGAGAGACAGGCGCGTGGAATCCGCCCTTTTGTTCAACGTTCCGGAAGTCGACGCCATCGTCTATAACGGCGGCAACGGCACGCGCTTGGAAGTCCCACGGGTCGAGCGAATCATCGCAGCGACGCCTGAATTCACTAAACTGCTCGCCGGTCCGATGACGCTCGACGCGTCCAACATCGTCGGTGTAACCAATCAGCAGGGCGCGTCCCGCATGCGCGCGCTCGTTTACTAATAGGCGAGAGGCCAAAGGCTTGAGACTTAAAAAGGAATTTACTCACGACTTTCGCCTGACGCCTCGTGCCTGTACTGAGGAGTTCATATGCGAATCGCCCATTATGTGAATCAGTTTTTTGGCGGCATCGGCGCCGAAGAGCACGCCGGCAAAGGATTGGAAACTCGCGACGGCGCGGTCGGGCCCGGACGATTATTGGAATCGCTGCTGGGCAACGACGCGCATGTTGTCGTAACTTTTGTTTGCGGCGATAATTACGCCGTCGAACATCAAGAGGAGCTCACGGCTTCCGTTTTGGAAAAGGTCCGTCAAGCAAAGGTCGATCTTTTCATCGCCGGACCCTGCTTTGACGCGGGACGTTACGGCATGGCGGCCGGAGCGCTTTGTTGCGCCATACAAGCTGAGCTGGGAATTCCGGTAATCACAGCGATGAGCGAAGAGAATCCCGGCGTCGATCTCTACCGCGAAGCGCTCTACGTCATTGATTCGGGAACGAGCATCGCCAAAATGCGCGGCGTCTTAGCCACGATGGCGCGCCTGGGCGAGAAACTCATCAAGAAGGAATCGATCGGACTTCCTGCCGAGGAAGGTTATCTGCGCCGCGGCTTGCTGCGCGACCAACTGGTCGAGAAGAAAGCAGCGACCCGCCTTGTCGACATGCTCATTGCGAAGATGAAAAAGGAACCATTCGAATCCGAGATGCCGCCGACCGCTTTCGCGCCGGTGCCGATCCCTGCTGCGATTAAAGACATGTCGAAGGCGAAGGTCATGTTAATCACAGATGGCGGCCTGGTTCCGAAAGGCAATCCGGATCGAATCGAAGGAACGGCCGCGACCCGCTGGGGTTCTTATAGCATCGAAGGACGTGACGATCTGCGCGCTGAAGATTACGAAGTTTCCCACGGCGGCTATGATACGCGATTCGTCCAGGAAGATCCCGACCGATTGGTGCCCCTCGATGCCTTGCGCGAGATGGAGAGGAACGGCGTCATCGGCAAGCTTCACGACGAATTCATATCAACCTGCGGGAGATCCAATCCGCTCTCGAACACACGCCGTCTCGGGCGGGAAATGGCGCACAAAATCAAACAGGACGGCGTCGACGCCGTCATCCTCACCTCGACGTGAGGGACCAGCACGCGCAGCGGCGCTGCGATCACGACGGAACTCGAAAAAGCAGGCATCCCGGTGGTGCAAATTACCTCGGCGCTACCGATCGCCAAGATGGTCGGAGCCAACCGGGTAGTTCTAGGAACGGGAATCGTGCATGTAACCGGCGATGCCAAGCTCCCGCTTGAGGATGAAAAAGAACTGCGGCGAAAACTAGTGCAAAAAGCATTAGACGCGCTGCAGGGGAAAGAATAGTGCGGTGAAAAAAGAGAGCTTCGTGATGGAAAAGTTTGGCATCGAAGACGTTCGGCCTACTCGAGAAGTTTTTTTGCGTCAAGATGGATGAACGTCGCGCCGCGATCTTTGGCGCGGTCCACCATGTCTTCCGTACCGCCGGGGCCGTCGCCGCTGGCGCCGTCCCATAATGCAATGAGCGTTAGGTGATCCTGCGAAATGCAAAGCGCGTTATGCAGCATCCAGAGATTGGAGCGCTGCCAGATGCCGTAATCTTTTTTTCCCCTGAGCCAGCGCGGCAGTCGTCCGGAATCGGAAAGAATTTTCGGTTTCATCTTGTCGCAAAGGCGATTGAACCGCTCGACCCAATCCGGTCCCGCGTCGGCGACCGAGTCCTTGATATAATCGTTCTTCGGCAACACCAGATACATTTGACTCGGGATCTCGAGCGCCTCGCAAATTTCGTGGAAAAGAATATCGCCCCCGCTAGCACCGCCGGCAATGCCGAATAGCGCTCCCTTCGCCTTCGCTTTTTCATTCCTCACTGCTTCGAAAATCATCGCTCGCGCGTGTTTCTCTTTAGCCGGCGGAAAGCGGGCAGCCTTGCGATCAGGAGTATCGAGGCGATGTCCAGTGAACAAAAGCGCGTGCGTTGGTTCTTGTTGGATTCGCACTGGTTGAGCAACAGGCGGGATGTTTTCGAGCGACGCTTGAATATTTTCTTTTAGGATTCCAAGACGTTGATAGAGGGTCATTTGTCGTCGCACGGCGTCGCGCGCCTGCTCCGAAGCATCAGCGAGAGCTTTCCTGTAGGCCTGCCCAACCCGACTGGGTCTATTAGAAGTCAAACAAATCAGGTCCGCGGTGCTGATCTCGACCCAAATGTCGCTCCTATTCGCACGCTGCAGTGCCACCTGCTTGGACTCGATCGCTAGCCTCACTCCGGCGCCGAGATCACTGCGAAGCTCTTTGAGTTTCTGAAGCCGTTGGGCCGCTTCTTCCTTTGAGTCGAAGTTATCTTGCCAAATCGTCGGCTGAACTTGTGCCAGCTCAGTCTGCATAGTTACCATCGCCAAGGCGTTAAGGCCCGAATAAAAATGATTGCGGTCTTCAATGAAGCCTTCACGGTAAAGCTCGAACGATTTTTCGAGATACGGAGAAGCCAAAGCAGACTTCTGCGCGATGTCCACGTCGGCCGCCATCGCCCAGCTCAGATGCCATTGAGTTTTCGCGTTGCGCGCCATCAAGGCGCGCACTTCTGCCCGGTCTCTGGCAGAGATTTCTTTGTGCTGAAGGGCGCGCTCAACCGCTTGATCGGAGCTCAGGAGATCGCCCAGCCGTTGGAAAATCGTGGCAAGCAGGGTATTCGCTTCCACATCCATATCGTCATAGTCCCGCACTGCCTGCCACGTTATCTTGGCGCCCGGCCAGTCTTTCAGGCGAAACTGAGCATGGCCGACGAGACGCAGGCCGGCCACGCGCCACACGAAGCCATCCAGCTCTGCCGCCAAAAGTTGTAGATCGGCGCAATTCTTATCGGCTTCCGCCCGTTCTACCGCTTCGCGAAAATCGAGCGGCAGGACCAGCAGCTTGTTAGGATCCGCAGGCTCCAATTCCGGCAGCAGTTGGTAAACCGGACTGTCGGCCTTCGGAGAATCCAATGTCGCGTTCAGGGCATCGGCCAAAGTCGCCACACAGCTTCCCGGATCGTTGCCGTCGTACGCCAAATATCGGTCGGTCCTTAGATCGAAAGGCACCTCGTTTTCTTTGCGGTAAATTTCTCTAGATCTATCTCCCTTCGCCTTGATCAGGAAAGTGCGCTTGTCCCGAAATGCATGGCGAATTCCGAGCTCGTAAAAAACATTGGCGTTATGGATCGAAATATCGGCGATAACGAGATCGGCGATGAGCAATTGCTCGAACATGTCGGTGCGGATGTTACCTTGCTGGATAAATTCACCTGTCGTGCCCCCCGTCAGGCCCGCCTGTCCCATCGCAGGACGAATGAGATCTTTTTCAACCCGGTCGAAGTCAATTTCATTCTTGGTGCCGAAAGGACGGACAATAAAAACATTCATAACGGCCTTACCTTCTCATCGATTCTATCGCCGCAACTTTAGCCTACGCACCGGAGAATCTTTTTGACTGTTCCTGGCTCCTAAATTCATCCGACAAGGTCAAAGTTCGATGGAAAGTCTTCGGCGCGCAATTGCTGCTTTGCAGCCTTGGCGCCAATCTCTTGAAGAATTTTCATGTTGTCGGGATCGTCCATCGAGCTCAAGCCCTCAATTTTCTCATCATCGAATTCCATGCCGATTTGCGCAAGCGCTACCTTGGTCAGCGCGACATTGTAGCGCAGGTAACTGATCAACGGCGCAGGCGCGATCAGGTCATGGCGCAGGTTGTCCAGCTCGCTGTCGATCACGCGCGCCGTCTGACTAGTCGACATCCATTGCAGCAGCGTTTCCACAAGGTTAGCGCAATCATCCATCAGGGACAAAAGCGACTTGAGCGCATTGTCGGCCGCCAGCTTGGCGGGCGCAACTTTTAGATCTCGTGACCCGGTACCGATCGAAACAACGAGCAGCTTATCCGCTCCGGTGGTCCAGCCGATGCGATAGCCGTCTAAAGTCGCATACATGACGGCCTGCAACGCCGGGTTGTTGAACGGGCTCACTCCACCGTCGACAAAGTCACCCACTACGGGTGTTTCGCCGGCCTTGCCACGGCTGATTTCGATCCTTTCTGGATCAAAAAAACGAGGCGCCGCAGTCGAAGATCGTACGACCTGCCAGAGCGGATAGGCTGAGTTGGCGATGACGTCGATGTTCGGACGCGGGCCATAATATTTCCCGCGCGGATTATTGGAGATCGGCCACGTGCTGCCGCTGTCGAGTCGCTTTGTGACGATCAGAAGCCCGGTTTGCAGCGATGGGTCACCCAGCGCTGTTTGCGCGCCGTATACCTGCTTCAGCTCCTCGATCAAGCCGGCCTCATCGTAAAACGCGCGGACAAACCCTTGGCGTAACCAACTTTTCTGGAACACGCGCTGGCCGAGATCGAGATATTTCTTTGCGATCTCACTCACCGACATGCCGCGCGCCAACGCCGCGGCGATGATCGCGCCCGTCGACGTGCCCGCGATCAAATCGAAATAGTGGCTGAGTCGAAAGTTTTTCCCAACTCCGTGGCGGTCGCTGAGAATCGATTCGATCTCGGCGAGGTACGACAGCGTCAAAATCCCCCGCAGACCACCGCCGTCCAGAGCTAAAATACGCTTGGGACTCCCATCATTGAGAAAATGTTCATCACGTGTGCGGATTTTGTAGGCCATAAAAATCCCTCCTCTAATGTCGGTCCCAATGATTGCGCGAGCGGCGTTGCCGGGCGGTTCTGGTTGCTCGTTTACGACAGAATACAACGAGCGGCGAAACTACGCACCTGTAAATTAACTTACCCCTGCGCTCAGATGCAGGTAGAGGTTGATACGGGAGACGTCCAGTGAATCCAAGACTTCCTCTCCCTCGAGAGGCTGTGTCGTAATCATGAAATTAGCGAGGATGTCATTCTGAACGCAGTGAAGAATCTCGACCGATCAGCAGGTTGCACAAGCCGAGATCCTTCGGCTCGCCTCAGGATGACATTACGACACAGTCTCCGACCGGAGAGGAGTGGGGTGAGGGTGGCGCCATGGAGGCAAGAGGGCACGATCCGCTTACAAAAAAACGCTAATATTTTTCGCCGACAGCACCGCCTGATCCAAGATGATGGTTCGCTTCGCGATTTTGAAACTATCGTTGACGCGGCGCAGAATGTCCCGCCTCGCTCCGACAAAAATGTCCTGATCCGTTTCCATCCGCGTGCGGTAAACGAGAAAATTTGAATGAACTTCCAACTCACTGCCGTTGTCACTCTTGATTCGAACATTTGAAATGAAATGCCGCGTGCGCGACGGTGGCATTTCCGCCCAGGCATTTTTCTCGTAAGCCCGGTCGACTCTAATACTCAAGCTTCGCTTGTCGTCATCGAAGTAATAGCCGTCACCCGGTTTGGCGAGCTCGTCGGATACGCCTTCGGGGCGCTCCAAAGGGTTATGGCGAATCGGCATCCAGTAGCGCACGTCGTCAGTTAACAGATCGAGCCACTCTCGCAACTTGCGATCGTCGAGAAGCTCGGCCTCGACATACAAAAAGTCTTCGATCTTGTGGCGCAGTTCGTCAGCCATTTTTCACGCTCAAGATTTCGGCCCAGTTCTTCGCCTGCAGCATATTGGCCCAGTGCATGTAAAGACTTAACTGGTTGTTGTCGCTGAAACGGCTCTTCACGCGTCCGGGCAAGTCGATTTCGATCGGCGGTTCGTTGCCGCGCATCTGGTAGTTGGCGGGATAACGCTGGCCGATCAAGCTTTTCGCCGCGCCGGTAACCTGTATCCAATTGTCCATATCGTCCTGCTCGAAAACGCCGGTTGGGCTAAACCGGTATTGGGAAACAAAGCGCATCAAGTCTTTCATTTTTGGCGAAGCCGCCTTGTCGACGACCGCCCAGCTCCAGATCTCCATCTTGTCGGGGCCGCGCGGATGCCACACCCGAATCGTCCGCGTGAGCCAGTGCACCGACAGATTGGGAAACACCGTTCCCGCGGAAGGGACGATCTTCCGCGTCCGCACGGTGCCCAGCCGATTCTCGATTTCGACCGCGTGCTCTTTCAAATAATCAGCGAGATCATCATCTGGCTGCCCAAACCACGGTCCGCTGTCAGGTGGAATGATCCACAAGTTCAGAATGTGACCGTTGTCGCAGGCAATTTGGCACCCCTTGTTCCATTGACGTGCTTGGCTCGTGGTTGTGTCAATGCCGAGCCCCCGTGCCGAACCATGGGTCGTGGCGATATGATAGCCATCGCCGCCGAAGTTTTCCGCCGCCGTTTTCCAGTTAGCGTCCAACAACCAACGATGCGGCCCGCTGACTTCGGTGCCGCCTTCACGCCGATCGAAGAGAATATCGAGATACCAGGTCATGTCAGCCAGATAATCTTTTAACGCCGGCGCCTCCGGATCGAAGGTCGCAAAGATCAGTCCCTTGTAGCTGTCAATCTGCGCGACCGGAATCAGGCCCCACTTGTCGCGTTCCAAGCCGCCGAACGAATCAACCATCGGCACGAGTGCGAGCTTGCCGTCGCTGGCGTAAGTCCAACCGTGATAGGAACAGGTGAACAGTTTTGTATTGCCGCGATCAGCACGGCACACGCGATTGCCGCGATGCCGGCAAAGATTCAAATGCCCCCGAAGCTGCCCGTTTGAATCACGGCACAAGATCACCGGCTCCTCGCCCATGTATCGGGTAACGAAATCGCCGGGATTCGGGATTTCAAATTCGTGGCCTAAATAAAGCCAGCAACGCGCGAACAGACGCTCGCGCTCCAATTCGTAAATCTCATGATCGGCGAAGATGCGCCGATCGATAAGGCCGCCTTCGGGATCGATCAGAGCTTTGATATCCATCCGACACTCCTTACTGATGCATATGGCATTAGCGGGCGTCACTCATTCCGCCTGGTTCAAAGTTCAATGTGCGCGCCGCGCGAATCCTGAGATTCGAAGGATCTCACAAGAACTGAGCGATCCTTCACTTCGTTCAGGACAAGTCTTAAACCTCGAACGTTGAACCAGTGTCGCTCTAACGGTGATTATCCGCCGCGCAGTTTCACTGTCAAGCTGTATAGTTGTCTAAGCGCGTCTCTTGAGAGCGGTCCGAATCGGGTGTAAGAGAGCTAACTAGTGTCTCCCACCGACGCGGCCATTTGGGCGGCACCGCTCCCGCGATATTCTCGCCGGAGATCCAATCAACTAATTAGGAACGGAGGAACGGTAGTATGACAGCTGAGGCTGAGTACGGAGCGGTTCGGATCCGTGTTACCGTCAACGGGGTCGGTCATGATGCCCTTGTCGAACCGAGGACGCTGCTGGTCTACTTCTTACGCGAACAATTGGGATTAACGGGAACACATGTCGGCTGCGACACCAGTCAGTGCGGCGCCTGCACGGTCCTTTTGGACGGCCGCGCGGTGAAGTCGTGCACGATTCTAGCGGTCCAAGCCAACGGCGCCGAAGTCAAGACCATCGAGGGACTGGCGAACGGCGATACCTTTCATCCGGTGCAAGAAGGATTTCGCGAGAAACACGGTTTACAGTGCGGCTACTGTACGCCGGGCTTCATCATGACCGCGGTGCATCTCTTGGAAACCAATCCGCATCCGACGGACGAAGAGATCAAACACGCCCTCGAAGGCAACCTGTGCCGCTGCACGGGTTACGTCAATATCGTCGAATCCATCAAATGGGCTGCGGCGAAGATGGGAGGGGAAAATGTTTCCCGCTAGCTTTGGCTACGTGGCGGCGCATTCGGTCGACGAGGCGCTTCGGCTTTTGGATAAGCACGGCGACGCGGGCAAACTGCTCGCCGGGGGCCATAGTTTGATCCCGGCAATGAAACTTAGATTGATGTCGCCCGGGACGCTGATCGACCTGGGGACGATTCCGGGTCTACGCGGTATTCGAGTCGATGAAAGGTCCCTTGTGATCGGCGCCCTCACTCTCCACGCCGACGTGGCGTCATCGGATCTGGTCCGCGAACACCTCCCCGGCTTGGCCGACGCTGCGTCCGTTATCGGGGATATGCAAGTGCGCAACCGCGGCACCATCGGCGGCAGCGTGGCTCACGCCGATCCGGCGGCCGACTTTCCAGTGGTTCTAACCGCCTTGAACGCCTCGTTGGTCGTGCAATCGTCAACCGGCAATCGGACGATCGCCGTAGACGAATTCTTTACCGATTTTTACACGACGGCGATGGCGGCAAATGAAATCCTAACGGAGATACGCGTGCCTATTCCTCCTTCGGGCAGCGGTACGGCATATGCCAAATTACCCCATCCCGCTTCGGGATACGTGGTCGTGAGTGCGGGCGCGCTCATTACCCAGTCATCCGGTTCGTGTGTGTCAGCCCGCCTCGCTATCGGTGGATTGGGTAGTGGTCCGATCCACGCCGTTGCGACTGAAATAGAACTAAAAGGAAAGTCTTTGACGCCACAGGTGATTAACGCTGCGGCCGCAAAGGCGGCCGAAAATACGGATCCAACGGAAGATTCGTACGCCAGCGCGGAGTACAAGAGACACGTTGCGACGGTCTACGCACGCAAGGCGATTGAAGCTGCGGTGGCAAGAGCTGCAAAGTAATGCCGTGTTCGTGATCGTGAGGCGTGTTTGAAGAAGCGATCCGACCCACGAGCACGAATCACGAACATGATCACGTTCTTAAGAGGTAGCTCATGGCAATTGAACATTCATTAAATGGGCTGATAGGCGCTCCGATTCGTCGGGTGGAAGACCCAATGCTGCTCATCGGCAAAGGCTGCTTCGTCGACGACATTAACTTGCCAGGGATGCTGCATATGGTCGTGCTGCGCAGTCCTTATGCGCACGCGAGGATTCGTTCGATCGATATTCAAGCGGCGAAGGCGATCAAAGGCGTGGTCACCGTTGTTACAGGACCGGAACTACCCGAGCGCTTGAACATCAATGCGCCTATCGCCTTTCCCGGCCAGAAGATACCGCCGCATCCAGTTCTCGCTCGCGGCGCCGTTCACGCCCCCGGCACACCGGTCGCTGCGGTGATTGCGGAAAGCCGCGCCACAGCCCAGGACGCCTGCAGCGCGATCGACGTGGAATACGAACCGTTGCCTTCGGTGCAAAACGCTGAAGAAGCGCTCAAGCCCGGCGCGCCGTTGGCACGTGAGGAGCTGGACAGTAACATTTGCTACGTTGCGACCAAAAAAGGCGGCGACGTCGACAAAGCCTTTGCTCAGGCGGACCATATCGTGCGCATGCACATTGCCAGCCCCCGTCA
>Ga0114129_10011351_pt1 | contig 12689 bp, 13 predicted proteins | sample RhiMetdeltSRZDD1_FD_80071 | JGI IMG/M metagenome (GOLD analysis project Ga0114129, IMG submission 80071) | Populus rhizosphere microbial communities from Tennessee, USA - Rhizosphere MetaG P. deltoides SRZDD1 (version 2) (version 2) | ecosystem: Host-associated > Plants > Roots > Rhizosphere >...
ATTGTTAGAAAAGGGCGGGTCTTGCTCGACAATCAAACGAAGGTTAAAGGCGGTAACAAGGTAATCTTTAGTGCCACGAACGTATCAGTTGCCAAGCTGACTGACCAGGAGAAGGGCAAGAAGAATCAGGATCAAATGGATTTCTGGAGCAAAGAGCGGGGCGAAACGCTTGCGAAGGCGAATAGGCGGATTACCGACAGAATGATGACCTCAGCCTTTTCATCGTGGACGGGGTTTGGTCGTTTCAGTTTCCGCGGCGCAGGATTCTGGTTCTACAACCCATTTAATACCTGCTATACGTTCTTGCCATTTGGGTTTGGTTGGGGATCACCATACGGCGGCACGTACACAACAGCCATATATCCACAACCGACGATCTTCGGCTATCGGCCTACAGGCAATCTTTGGCCAAACACCCCCGGAGGAGGGTCGACAGGTTCTACCGGTTCGACGGCATTACCGAGCCATCCCGTAACTCCTTCGGTCCCAGCTTCAGCTGCTGAACGGCCGATTAGCCGCCCGCAGTTGCCGGTGGATGACGCAGGCCTGAGAGTACCGCGTAAATCGATGCCATAATCGTCAACCCGTCAACCCCGACGCGGCTGTCGTAACAGCTCGTCCATCTCCTCAGTAATAAGAGCTTTAATCTCAGGCTGCTTTAACCCGGCCAGAACCAATTCTGTAAGCGCGGTTCGCAATTGTGAGCGTAGTCGTTCCTCCTGATTTGTGCCCAAAGTCTGAGAGATTACGACAGCTCCCGAGCCGTGTCGGACCCTAATCAAGCCCTCTTTTTGCAGGCGTCGATACGCAAACGCCACCGTATTTAGATTAACGCCCAGGTCTGCGGCAACTTGGCGCACAGGAGGCAGTGAAGTGCCTTGGGCAAGCTCACCACGCGCAATCAGGGTCTTAATCTCGTCAACTAGCTGCTGATACAGTGGCCGCGCGTCTCGTTCATCGATCGTGATGTACATAATTGTCTATTGACTGTATACAATAGACAATTCCTTAGGTCAACAGCTTTTTTGGTAGCGGCCCTTCTGAGGGAGCTTCTTGAGTTAGTGAAAGCGGTTTCTATATTCTCCTGATTCGAGGAACGCCCTGACCATCTCAGCAGCAACGAAATTTCCCCCAAACTGATTGAGCTTGTTCAGCCAAAAGTTGAACCCACCGGCATCTGGATCCCTCCTGAGATAACCAAAGTACTCCATCAGGACGAAAGCAGAATTCAACTCCGCTTCTGAGAAGGTCTCGTTCGTAGCCAGCCGCTCGACAACGCTTTCTTTCGAGCCGCCGTCCGCCAGACTTTGCACCAGCGCATTCCGTTCATCATCGCTAATGGGGACTTGCAGGTTCCTAATCAGCCCGTCTACGAACTGATCGTTCGACAATCCAGCATAACGTGACTGGAATTCCCCGCGCTGCACCCATCCGGTCAGAAACGCCTGCTTGTTCGCCGCCAGCCGGTCTTGCCAACCAGCGCTGCCCACTATCACGCCACGACTAATCGCGATGTTGTCTGGCGTGAACTCCGCGAATCTGGGGAAGCGGCCATACGATGACTTGTACAGACGATATACGTAATAACCAGTCTGCTGAAACTCGACCGACAGGAAGAATGCCGCTGATACGTTGACGCTCTTCGCCTGCCTGCATTCGGCATCGGCGCCGCAGTTCAGGATCTCGTTTGTCCAGAATTCTCCTCCAGAAGCATCTGGTTCACGATTTAGAAAGTCTAGGTAGTTCTGACGTACTGCGTATGAAGCGACATCAATCGGATTCGCGACCTCCGGATGCTCAATCAACGCATCACTCAATGCGAGGTGATTTATTGCCAGCCGCAGTTCAGTCTGCAGCGCCGCAACGTCTCCACGCATGGCGTCTGCATTGGCATTTGCTGCAGCAGCCAACGCCACCGTCAAATGTGTGTCAATCTCAGCGGCTCTCGTCATCGAAGAACGCAGCGCAATGAAGTCAGCGTAGGCTCTGCCGGTTTCAGTGATGAACGTATCCAATGGTATCGATGGTCCATTGACGGCAGCGTTATTACCTGATGCAGCCAATGAATTGCTTAGATCCTGAGCGATGCGTGTCGCGTTGCTGACACTCTTGCCCGGGTCTGGATTGGATGAAGGGGTCGGCGCGGGTGTCGGGGTTGGTGTTGATATTGGAGTCGGCGTCGGTGTCGGGGTTGGCGTTGGTGTTGGACTTGGCGTACTTGCGCCCCGGATGCCAACCAGCCATCCATCGGTGCCCGTTAGGACCGCGGCTAGCGCTTCTGTCGCTGGGAAAAAGTTACCGGGCGGATACAAACTTTCAAATGGTTCGGGTGGCTTGGCGTACAAAGCATTCCCCGCACAGAACCAATTGGTCGCATGTGCATTTAAAGCTGCGGTGCCAAAGAAGCCGCCAGCGCCGAACACACCATATTCGCCGTGCGGCATTAAATTATTGGCGAATCGCAACGATGCGTGCTTGGCAACGGGCAGCGTCTCCAGGATTAAGTCGTTATGTACTGCACCTTGGACCGTGTTGTGTTCGATCGTCACGGAATCCGTTCCATTTAAGAGTACGAACGCCTTGCCTTCACCGCCGAAAGCGCCAAGGTTGTCGATTAGGTTGTCATGAATGTTGATGCGGTGCATTCGCGTCACTACATCGTCAGATTCCATACCGCGAAGGTTCATGCCATTCGAGACATCGCGAAAAACATTTCGTGCAATCTCGACATCGTCAACCACATTCTGCGGCGCATACCGAAACGCATTAAGCATTACCGCGGCGCCCGTCTGACCATCGGTCCAACTGTAACGGCAATCATTGTCCGTGAACGTGACACGCCTCGCGCTTTTCAATTCAAGTAAGTTCTTGATCCCGAGACCCTGACCAATCCACTCGAGACGTTTGGTGATCGTGTTTCCGCGAATCGTGATGTCAGACGGCACGAGGTCAGGAATCGTTGGGGGAGCTCCACCAAAGAGAATGTTTATGCTAGCGGCTTCAAGATAATTGTTCTCAATCAAGTAAGGACCGGGGCCATTCCACCCTCCGATAGCATGTGTTTCCGTGGCTTCCCACTTAATATCGGAAATGTATGAGTTAGTGATGGAAGTCGATGCGCTATTTAGGGTAATGCCCCTATGCAAAGCCGTTTGTGCGTCTCGCGCGTGAACGAACACTCGATCAAACTCCAGATGATGAGGAACCGATGACAGGGTAGTTTGATTCTCGTAACTCGCGCCCTCACCTAACTGGATGAGGTTGTATCCCCACGTGCCAACCGTTGCTCCTTGGGTGAACTCCAAACATTGAAATCTGAAGTGATGTGTCCATACCGGGGCTAGCAGAACGGGCGAAACCAAAGGCGTCGCCAATCGGGCCATTAACGGCGCGTCTGAGGGACCCACCCGGACATTAGTTGGTAATTCGGCGCAACGGGATGACTGCACCGTGATAAACGCATCGCCAGATTTCACGGGCAGTACGAAATTTCCAGTGTACGTTTCGCCGGCAGTTAAAACGATAGTATCGCCGGGCTGCGCGGCGTTCAGTGCCGCCTGCAGATCTCCGCCTGAGGGAACAACAATGGTCGCGGCATTTGCAGAAGAACCGAGAGACGTTAACAGCAGAAAGAGAATGGGGATTGGGATTATCGAGTTCAGAATACAATTAAAGCGTAAGCACCGAAGCACACGAGTAGACATTAGGGGTCCTCACTTGGGTCAATGGGATGATTTATGGAATTAGAGACTCATTTTCTGACACCCACATCGCAATCACTGCAGGCGTGCTGTTATCGGTATTGCTGTTCAGGAAACAACGCGGGATACCGAAGCTAGAATTGCGCCGTGAAAATTAACACGATTCACCGTTCTCTTTTTTGCAGTTCAGTTGCAAACAGCTTCTCTATAACTTTTGATGAGGTTTTTTGTTTGCGGATCTAGCACTGAGTTTTATCAGGATGGAGCAGTCAGCGCCCGGTGAGTGACCATAGTCTGGTCGGATTTATTTAGTGCCACGCGGTGGTGGCTCGGTCTTCTCACGTAAAACCATCAATGATCTTCGTGGCCAGGTCACGTGCGGTTTGACTCACAGAAGCCAACCCAAAACCGCGCATCACCGTATCACTAACGATGAACACATTAGGCAAAGTCGTGCGAAAACTGGCCAGCGCTGAGGCTGTCGGCGTTTGTTCGACCCCCATCACCATTCCCAGCTTACGACGTGTATCGTCGTAGAAGCTTCGTGGGTTGGCGGTCTCAATTACTTCGATATCACTACCGAGTTCGGGTATTGCTTGATGCACACGAACCCAGAGCTGCTCGAGGGCTGCCTGGTCCCAAGCTTCGTAATCTTCTTCGCTCGACTGAAACGCAAACCAATCATCGACGGGACAATTCGCTTTCAAGGTCACCGCTCGCTGACCCTCTTTACTAGCTGCCTGCGATGTTGCAAAACTGATGTCACTTAAGTCCAACGTCTCTCCAGCGCTCGCCGAGCAAACTAAAAACCGCTCGGCTGGTAATCGCCGGAGCGCAGATCCCTCCAAGCTCGCGTAAATCACATAGACGCCGGTGCTTTTTAGTGCCGCAAGCGATCGCTTAACTTGCGGCGGCGTTCGATTCAGCCCAATTAGCTTTCCATATGTATCCCAAATCGTCAGGTTGCTAATGATGGCTCGCGTGGCAAACACTCTTTCGCCGCTGAGCAAGTCGACACCTACTGCGTCACCTTTATCGTTGTAAGACAGGCGCAGCACGGGACTGTTGAGACGAACTGTTCCTCCAGCGAGCTTAACGGCTTCTGACAAGGATTCGCAGATCGCCGGGGCTCCGCCAGTAATGCAATAGAGCTTTTGGCGAGGCAGAGTTAGGGCGTAGGCGCCAGCGGGAAATAAGCAATCCTCGACGGGCGTTTGGATAAATGCACGCAACTGCGCGTCGATGAATCGTACAAACCTTTCGGATGTATTTTTAGCGTAGTCAATGATACTGCCTGCGACAGTTCGAGGACTTTCAATTAGTTCGTAGAACTCAATAGCCTCTGCCGAACATTCCGGAAAACACTCTCGCAACTCATCAGTGAATTGCGCGCCATGCTGTCGGAGATAAACATCCTTTGAGTCCGGCAACCTTACTACGTAATCCGAATCCAGCAAGTGAGTTTCAGGTGCGGGAACATGTAATTGCGAAAATATTTGGTCGTAGATCTCGCCGGATCCCCAGCCCGTGTACAAACCCATACCGGGCTCGAAATCAAAGTTTGAATGTTCAACTCGGCGCACACAACCGCCCACCTGAGAGCTCCGTTCGAAAACACAGACGTTGAGACCACGCGCCGCCAATAACGCAGCGACCGTCAGACCGCCAATACCGCCGCCAACGACCACAACGTCATAGGCCATAGCTTCAGAACAGATGTTTCAGCACAAGCGCAAGGAGAGCGGCTGGCGCTGGATGGGGAGTAGGTTCCTGGAACCTCGTGAGGAAAGGCGCGACCAGGAATATAAGCGCTTGAATGCCATTGAAAACTAGATGGATTACGAAGGAGGGCAGTAACCTGTGTGTTAAGGCTCGAACGGTCGTTAAGGTCACACTTACGAGCGTGATAACAACGATGACTGCGAGATTGTTTTTGTATTGAAGAAAATGAACGCCGGCAAATAGAAGAGAGACCAGCGCGATGGATGGCCCGGCTCCAATGATACGGTTCAGTCCGGGATACAGCATGCCTCGATAAACAACCTCTTCAACCAACGGCGCCGTCGCAACTGCGAGAAAGGCCGTGACAACACGTGCGCCATACGAACTTTCAATCAGCACATCGAGGTCTGTCTTCTGTCCCGGAAATAATTGCGTAATTAATGCGCCTACTCCAAACAATGCGCCGCCGATTAGGCTGCAAATTATGACACCCTTAAAAGTAGTAAATGACTCGGGCCAGTTGGGCGAGGAGAAGATGAAAGTCTTCCATGATGGAGGCCAGGAGAAGCCGAGCGTCTTGCGGAAAGGAAACCTGCGGCTACTCGTAACCACCAGGTAAGCAATAGCAAAGGTGACGACGTGTGCTGGAATAACGCCGAGCACATTCAAGAGCAGGAATGTCTTGTCGTTCAGCAGATCCCCGAAGGCAGCCTGGTGGGAGATTATGACCTTATGAATTACGTAAGGAAGGACAAGAACGAGTGGTAATAGAAGTAGACACGCAACACTGGCGAGCCACATGATGAACGCTTTGGCGGCGCCCAACCACGGCGGGTCCGCCCACTGCGGATTATCGGGGTCGAGCACGGCCCGAACCGGGGGATACTGAACTGCCCCAGTTGGTTGTATTACGGATGGTGTTACGTTCGGTTGGTCAACGACCGGTTGTTCTACGGGAGAAGGTTGATATTTACTCACAGACCAGCGAGTTTAGGTGACCAGCGTCACATTGCGCAAACGGCCGCGCTTGAGTCGCAGAATATGCAATAGATATGTAAGAAAACTACGCCATTGGAGAAGCGTGTTTCCAATGCCATCAAACGGCCGGATATTGGACATCGACCAGTGTTGAGCCGACCCTGGGAGCCGCAAGCATCAAGCCAATGATAGTTTTTGCATCCTGGATTTCGCCGTCTGTGATCATCTCCAGCGCTTGCGAGAAGGGAATTCTAAGCACCTCGAGGATCTCATCATCCTCAAGTCGTTGAGTCGTTTTGGTGAGCTCGGTTGCAAGGTAGACCCACATCTTCTCTTCACAGAATCCCGGTGAAACAAAAAACTCTGTGAGCTTCTCGAGGTTACCTGCGACCAGCCCAAGCTCCTCTTCCAGTTCTCGCGCCGCGCCAACGTCAGGTCGCTCTTTATCATTGAGCGTGCCCGCCGGAGCTTCCAGCAGATAACGAACGGCAGGATGCCGGTACTGTTTTACTAAGGCCACCGTGTCGTCATCGAACACCGGAATTATTACGGCGCTTCCAGAATGGTGCACGACTTCCCGCTGGTAGGTAACGCTTCCTTCCTGCACAGTATCAACGGTGACTTCAAATACTCGACCACTGAATACTTTGATGCTGTCTAGAATTTTTGGTACTTCAGGGTTTGCGTCTGACATATGACACGCAGATTACGGCGAGATGCGCGTCTAAGCAACTTCGAGATCGTGAAGTCGGATAATTTGCGGCCTCAGTTCACCCAGCAAATAGAGCGACCCGGTGACACAAATCAGAGCTGTCGGTGGAGTTTTCTCAAGCGCCATGGTCAACGCCTCTCCACTCGAGTCGGCCAGTTTGATCTTCGCTGATGCCAGGTGTCGATTTGCCAGCTTTTGTACCATCAGAACATCTGCAGTTCGCTGGTTATTTACGGGCGTAAGAATTAATTCGTTAACGACAGGAAAGAGCAGCTCACTTATAGCTTCGAGTTGCTTGTCACGCATCGCCCCGAAGATCATCGTAATCGGCAAGCTCACAAATCTTTCAAGGTGCTCTCGCAATGAGGCAGCGCCTGCTGGATTGTGGGCTCCGTCAAGAAGGAATGAAGGTCTACCCCGAACTAACTCCAATCGACCGGCGTGTTTTGCTGAGGCAATGCCGTCACAAATTGCTCGAAGCGACACATCGAACCAACGTCTCAAAGATTCAGCGAGTTGAATTGCGACCGCGCCATTATTGATTTGATGTCGTCCACGCAGTCCTAACCACACTCGTTCATAAATCGCGTTTGGAGTCGTGAACGTAACACAGAATCTGCCGTCGTCAGAGACCTCAGAAACTTCAACGCGCGAGTCGTTTATTTGCGGATAGACGCCAATCGTTTCGCATCGTGCTCTGATAATGTCGAGCGCTTCAGGAGGTTGATCGTTCGACACGACAATAGCCTTGACGCCGGGGTGAATAATGGCAGCTTTTTCCGCGGCAATCTCAGCAAGCGTATCGCCCAAATATTCCTGATGGTCGAATGCGATCTGGGTGATTGCAACGATCGCAGCTTTGGCGGTAGTCGTGGAGTCGAGTCGCCCGCCAAGGCCTGTCTCGAGAATGGCTAAATCTACGCCAGCTTCCTTAAAGGCGAGGAAGGCGATAGCCGTTACTTGCTCAAAGAAGGTGGGAACTGTATCGAGCCTTCCTTTGGCAACAAGCGATTCTGCGGCATTGCGCACTGCCGTTGCGTGCTTCGCAAATACGTCTGGCTCGATATTGCGACCATTTATGTTGATTCTCTGAGTGATTGAAACGAGATGCGGAGACGTGTAAAGGCCGACATTGATGTGGGCTTCTCTACAAATCGAGTCCAACATAACCGCTGTCGAACCCTTTCCGTTTGTGCCGGCGATTTGAACGGATCGGTAACACCGCTCGGGGTTTCCCAACGCTTCGAGCAGTATTTCCGTGCTCCGCAGGCCGAGCTTCATAGTCAACGTCTCGTGCCCGAGGCTCAACAGGTACTCAACTGCTTGTGAGAAATTCATATGGTACGTTTAAAGACATCCACAGATTACACAGTTTGCGCAGATTAAGAACTCAGAGTGCTAAGTTGAATTCTACAGCTCCGCAACACAGTTGCCGAACGACTCAATTAACCTGTCTAAGTTCTTAATCGGTGTAATCGGTGTAATCTGTGGATAGGTTCTTGTCTTGCGGGGGTTCAGACTCTTCGAGAACTGGCGCTGCGTCGTGCTCTTTCGATGTCTGACTCTCCATGAATCTCGGGGTTCATCATGAAGTTCAGTAGCCTGATGATGTAGTCCCGCAGTTCGCGGCGATCGACGATGGCGTCGATCATACCGTGCTCGAGCAGAAACTCTGATCGTTGAAAGTCCTTCGGCAGTTTCTGACGGATCGTTTGCTCAATCACTCTTGGTCCAGCAAACCCGATCAAGGCTTTAGGCTCGCCGATGATCACATCACCAAGCATCGCGAAGCTTGCAGTTACGCCACCAGTGGTTGGGTTAGTCAAAATTGAAATGAAAGGTAGGCGGGCTTCGTCGAGCGCAGCAAGCGCGGCGGAGATCTTCGCCATCTGCATCAACGATAGTGTGCCCTCCTGCATCCTGGCTCCACCAGAAGCAGAAAAGATGACAACAGCGCTGCTTTCATTCATCGCGCGCTCAATCAGTCTTGTAACTTTCTCACCGACTGCCGAGCCCATCGAGCCGCCGATGAAGAGCATGTCCATTGCGCCGGCAACCACTGGGTGATCACCGACCGTGCCTCGCGCATTGATGATCGCTTCAGATAAACCTGACGATTCTTTTGCCTGCTCCAAGCGGGTGGGGTATGGCTTGCTGTCGACAAACTTAAGAGGATCGATCGATACCACCTCTGCGTCCAACTCCTCGTATTTACCATCGTCAAACAACATTGTCAGTCGTTCACGAGCGCCGATACGGAAGTGGTGTCCACAGTGACTGCATACCTGCAGACCGCTCTCAAGTTCGCCCTTGTAGAGGTGGACCTCACATCCGTCGCATTTTACGAAAACGTTTTCAGTCTTTACGACGCGCTCTTCGGGCGGAACTGCTTCAATGCGCTTTGTTTTCTTGTTGAACCAGGCCATGGGAATGAAAGAAAGGGTATCACAGTGGGGCACGATTTCGGATTTCGAATTTCGGATTTCGGTTTTCTGTTGTCCGCACAGCAGTTATCGGATGGTGTCGGCGCCGTGACTATTCGTATCAGGGTACGCAACACAAATCCGAAATCCGAATTCCGAAATCGCTTTAAAACTCTATCCCCTGCTGCGCTCTTATTCCGGCTGTAAATGGATGTTTTATTTCACGCATCTCGGTTACGAGGTCTGCTGCCTCAACTAACGCTTCAGGAGCATCACGTCCTGTAACAACGATGTGCAGTGAAGGTTGTGATTCTCGAACTTGGCGAAACTCTTCCAGTACCTCTTCAACCGGTAGCATCTTGTAACTCATAACGTAAACAAGTTCGTCCAGCACGATCAATTGATAATTGGCACTGCGCAACTTCTCAAGGCACAGCTCCCATGTGTTCCGAGCCGTTTGTCGATCCTGCTCAGGGTTTTTAGTATCCCACGTAAATCCATCACCCATCGTGTGAACTTCAATGCCGAGTTTCTCTGCCGCTACATGCTCACCATACCGATCGTTCCGCGACTTCATGAACTGGATCATGCAGCATTTCAAACCTCGACCGGCGGCACGCATCAACAACCCCAGGGCGGCCGTTGTTTTCCCTTTGCCGTTCCCGGTGTGGACAATCAACAGCCCACGCGTTTGTTCCGCGTAGTTCTCTCGCCGCCATTTGTACTTCTTTTCTTTTTGTACCATCGAAGTCAGGAGCAGGAGCAGCAGGCAGGAGCAGGAATCATTGGTCAGTTATCATTTGACATTTTTCATTTGTCATTCAGGAAAGACGGCGTCTGTTGCAGGGCTTGGCGGTCTCGTCCAATGAAAATTGATAAATGTTCAAATGATAACTGACCAATGATTCCTGCTCCTGCCTGCTGCCCCTGCTCCTGTTCTATAATCTGTGGAAATCGGTGGATCTGCTTACGTTTGTCGCAGGGCGTCTTCAGTATTGTCCTTCGACCCATTCGCGCGTTTCACTGCATCCTGCAACAAGCTGATGATCGTCGCTTCAGCATCCTCCCAAGTGCCATGTAGCGTACATCCGGCAGCATTGCGATGTCCGCCACCGCCGAATCGCTCCGCAACCTTCGCTACATTCACATCACCCTTTGAACGCAAACTTGTTCGATAGGTGCCCGGCTCGCACTCTTTGAGCATGGCTACAGCTTCAACTTCACCCACTGTAAGCGGATAGTTTACAAAGCCATCAGCATCTTCGTCCGATGCTTTTGCCTGTTGTTGCATTTCCAGGGACTGACGAAGGCAGGCGACTCGACCAGTTTCATCCCGACGAGCGGTGGAGAGTACCGCGCCCATGAGCTGTATCCGGCTCCACGGGTAACTCGCAAACACCGCTTCCGCAGTCTTCGCCGGTTTTACTCCAGTGCGAACCAACTCAGATGCAACTTTGAATGTTCGTTCCGTGGTATTTGAATAGTGGAATGAACCGGTGTCGGTAATGAGTGCTGTGTAGACGCATTCGGCAATCTCTTTTGTTACCCGGACGCCTGTTGCTTTGCACAGGTTGTAAATCATCTCCCCAACAGCCGAGGCAGTTGAGTCAATCCAGTTGATGTTTCCGAATAACGCAGTAGTCGAATGGTGATCAATATTGACCACAGACTGTTTATCGAGATCAATCAAACCGGGCCTGGTGATGTCGGAACATTCAATTACGAAGACTGCGTGATACGTGGGGTCGACAACAGGTGTTACGCGAACATCTTTGGCGCCCGGAAGCTGTTGATATGCGTGTGGTACAGGATCGCGCATAATCACCTCGACATCTTTGTCGAGCGCGCGAAGTAACCAGAAGAGGCCCAGGGAAGATCCTAAGCTGTCGCCGTCTGGTCTAATATGTGAGGTTATCGCAAAGCGGCCCTTTGCCTCGATCAACTCAACTACTTGACTTAGCATCGTGTAAAAAGATTTCGAAATTCGGATTTCGGAATTCGGATTTAGTTCATTGCGGATTGCCAGTTTCCGGTTGCCAATTGATTCTGTCTTGTCCTGAAATCCTGTGCTCGACGCAATTACGGCATTGACGGACGTGCCGTGCGCCGGTCGAAGTAATTCCAATCGGCAATCGGCAATTGGCAATCGGCAATGAACTAAATCCGAATTCCGAAATCCGAATTCCGAAATTCATTCAGTTTCCTTTCTTTCCCATTCTCGCTCAATCTGGTCGAGCAGTTGGTCAACGCGTTCACCTTCCTCCTCAACCCGATCGCGTACGAAGAACAGTTCCGGCGTCCGCGGCAGATTCAACGAAAATCCTAACTGCTTCCTCACGTACGGTGCAGCATGACGTAGTGCACTGAGAGCCGCCTTATGTTCTTCTTCGCTTCCCGCAACGGTGACGTAAACCTTTGCTGTTCGCATGTCTGCCGCCATGCGAACGTCTGTAACAGTCACCAAACTTAGCCGCGGATCTTCAAGCTCGTATCCGACAATTTGCGCGATCTCTTCACGCAGAGCGTCCGCCGCTCGTTCTGTTCTGTGCATCGCTAACCACTCGGCAGGAGCACCAGGCAGGAGCAGGAAAAGGATTGGGTACTACCTGCTCCTGCCTGCTGCCCCTGCTCCTGATTAAAGTTCCGTGGCCGCAACTCGCTCAACGATGTAGGCTTCGATCTGATCTCCAACCTTTACATCGTTGTAGTTCTCAAGGCTAATACCACATTCAAATCCCTCGCGAACTTCCGACACGTCGTCTTTGAATCGACGTAGCGAGGCGATGTTACCCTCCCACGTGACTACGGCATCTCGAATCAATCGTGCCTTCGCGTTGCGACGGATGCTTCCATCGATCACCATGCAGCCGGCTACAACGCCAGCCTTTGGCACGCGGAACACTTCGCGTACATCTGCCTTGCCAAGAATCTTTTCCTTCTCGACGGCTTCGAGCATGCCAATCATGGCAGCGCGGATCTCTTCTTCGACCTTGTAGATGATCGAATGGAGACGTATATCGACACTTTCCTGCTTCGCGACATCAGCGGCACGTGCTTCGGGTCTGACGTTGAAACCAATAATCACAACGGCGGATGAAGAAGAACCGGCCTGTGTAGCGGAACCGAGCAATACGTCAGATTCCGTGATTGCGC
>Ga0114129_10011352_pt1 | contig 12689 bp, 14 predicted proteins | sample RhiMetdeltSRZDD1_FD_80071 | JGI IMG/M metagenome (GOLD analysis project Ga0114129, IMG submission 80071) | Populus rhizosphere microbial communities from Tennessee, USA - Rhizosphere MetaG P. deltoides SRZDD1 (version 2) (version 2) | ecosystem: Host-associated > Plants > Roots > Rhizosphere >...
CAAAGTCCGGGCCATGGTCCCGGTCACCCGCGGCTTCGATGCCGAGACCAACGAGTACGTCGACATGATGCAGGCGGGGATCATCGATCCCACCAAGGTCGAGCGCGTCGCGCTGCAGAATGCAGCCTCGATCGCATCGCTGTTGCTCACGACCGAGGCCCTCGTCACCGACATCCCGGAACCCGATGCGGCGGCGATCGGGCACGGTGGGTCGGACTAGCTGGAGGAAGGCGACCGAATTGCCCAGGCCACCGCGAATCGAAGAGTCCCGTCGATGAGGCACCGGCGGGCGGCTGTGCCGTACGCGAAGGCACTCTTCGAGCTCGCGAAGGAGCGTAATCAAACCGAGCTCGTCGGCCGCGAGCTCGGTGACCTGGCCGCGACCTTCGAGAGTGACGTCGATCTGCGCGACTTCTTTCGCCCGGCCGTGGACTCCGGCGACGGTGAAGCGGACCGTTGCGACGGAGGTCCCGCAGCGATCGGGCCTCTCGAACCTGACCTGCAACTTCGTGGCCCTCGTCGCCGGGCGCGGCCGTACCGACCACATCGAGGCGATCGCCGAGAAGTACCGGAAGCTCCTAGACGAGAACCTTGGACGCGTGCGCGCAAGCGTCCGCACCACGGTGTCCCTCACGGATGAGGAGCGCCGGATGCTGTCCGCGAAGATCGGACAGGTGCGGCGCAGCCAGGAGGTAGTGCTCGAGGAGATTGTCGACCCGACGATGCTCGGTGGCTTCTTGCTCGTCATCCGCGTCACCACGTCGCCGACCGCCGCTCGAGCGCAGGCGCGGGCGTCGATGCTAGTAGTCCGTACGCCACACTTCCTGAGCCGCTGTTGGACTAACGTCCAATAGTTACCATTGATACGCCTTGCTAGCGTGGCCCACGTTGGAGGGCCCGCCATGAGCGATCAGTCGCGGCTCGACGGTGTGCGGGTGCTAGTCGTTGACGACACATGGTTTGTCCTCAACGTCGTGACGGACATGCTGAAGCACAATGGCGCCGAGGTCACCGCGGTTGGCACCGCCGAAGAGGCACTGGACGTCCTGCAACGCGAACGTCCCGACGTTCTGCTGAGCGACCTGTCGATGCCGGGCAAAGGCGGCTACTGGCTGATCGGGCAGGTGCGTGCACTGTCGCCGGGGCTCGGCGGCGCCACCCCTGCCGCGGCGCTCACCGCCTACACCACTGCCGAACATCGTGCCAGCGTGATTCGCGCTGGATTCCAGTGCCACGTGGGCAAACCGGTCGGTCTGAGCGAGCTCGTCGGCGTCGTCGCCATCCTGGCCCTGAAGGAGCATCCGAGTGGACGGTTGGTGGACCGAGATTGAAGCGGAGATCCGGGCGATCGTTCGGCTTCATCCCACGGTGACTCTGGAAGAGCTCGCCCGACATCTCCGCATATCCGAGAGCGGGACCGCTTCGATCCTGCGCGTGCTGATGATGGGTCCGCCCTGGGGGTCGAGTTCCTAATCATCGCGGGGCGGCGCTGATCGGGCCCTCGCAGTCTCACGCTGAGGCGTAGCCACCTTCGTAAAGGAACACAAGCCGGTTGTCCTCGTCTACGACATCCCTCGCCCGTACGAGGCGAACTGTAACGTCCTGCGCTTGCTGCGCGAGGCCGATTCGCGCAGCGCTTGATTTGCGTCATCACGACCACAAAGAAAGAGGCTGTAGAGCGCGCCGTACCGAACACGAAGGCCTCCGTGCAGACGGCACGGTCCTATGCACTCCTCCTCGTTCACTCGCTACGGAATGCCTCTCGATGGTTCTGACGGCAAATCCGCGTGAGCGGAGCGATCGGTTGGGTGGACCTAGGTCCAATTGGACGGCCGCGCCGCATGGGCGAACATTGACGCCTCAGACGAGGAGCCACCCATGATGTCCACGCTGGTGATCGCTCGATGTCTCACGTGCAAGGCCGCGCTGTCGGAGAGCACGAGCACCGAAGGATACTGCAACGAGGCGTGCCGTCTGAAGGTCGGCCGTTCGAAGCGCGCGCCTGGACGCGTCGCGGCTCGCCGGCGCCGGCGGCGCGGCGGGCGCCGACTCTAACCGATGCGGCCGAGGAGACAGCGATGCAGGTGACGGCGATTTCGACGCCAAGATATCCCGAGTGGCGCTGGCGCATCACCGGCTACGCGGGCGAGACGGTGGAGGAATCGCACCTCGGTTTTCCCACCATCGCCGCGGCGGTGGCCGCAGGAACGGAGCGGCTGGTGAGCATCAACGTGATCGATCGCTCCGATTCGACGCCAGGGGCATGGCCGCCACGTTTCAGGCGCCAATGACATGCAACGATTGAAAGTGAAGGAGAACGAGTCATGAGCTTCGCCATGTTCGGCGGATGGGTTCTTGCGGGACTCTTGGCCGGCCTCCTGGCCGGGTTGGTCATGAAGCACGGAGGCTACGGCCTGAAGATAGACGTCTATCTCGCGCTCGCCGGAAGCATCGGCGGCAGCTGGATCCTCCGCATGGTCGGTGCCGCGCCGGGCAACGTCTTCGCCGGGGCGGTCGTCGCATTCATCTTCGCGGCTGTGCTGATCGGCGTGCAGCGCAAGTTCCGTCCGATCGAGCCCGCTCGCGAGGAGCGGGTCACGTTGTGGCGGTGGGGCCTCGGCGCCGCGATCGTGGCCGGCATCGTCTGGATGACGCTCAGCCCGAACGTGCCACCGGTGGCGACAGCCGCCGCGGTTCAGGACAAGACGTACACGGTGACGCCGCCGTCGACGAAGGTTCAAACGGGGATCGTGGCCGCTGAGCTTTCCGACATGAAGGTCACCGAGCGCGTCGAGGACGGTTCCGGCCGCATCGTCACCCCGGCCAAGCTGACTGGGAGGCTCGTGCTCACGAACACCTCGCGCGACCAGGCCGTGCGTCTCGTGAGCGGCAAGCTCCGCTACATAGACAGCGCTGGCCGGCCGATCAAGCTCGAGGACATGCGAACGGAGCCGACGATCAAGTTCGCTGCGGCCGGCACCGACCGGCTCGACCCCGGCCAGGAGGCCACCGAGTCCCTCGAGGTCGACTTCCCCGCCTCGGCGCTGGCGGCGTCGACGCTCAAGGCGATCCACGTAGACCTCGTCTATATCCCGTCGGCGTACCGCGAGGCCAGCGCGCGCTTCGGCGTGGCGATCGGTGCGAAGTGACGCGCGCGCGCACGCCGAGCCGCGCGCTGATGCGGATGGCGATCACGGGCATCTATCTCGTGCGCGGCATCCCACTGGACATACAGCGCGCCGCCCGGGCACGCGCCGTGGCGGATGGCACGACCCTGCGCCGGGTGCTGGGCCACGCGATGCGCGAGTACGCGCGGCGGACGTGGACACCGAAGTCGGACGAAGTTCATGGCTGAGACCATCGTGCAGATGACACCGATGCTCGTCCTCGGCGGGCTGATCGCAGGATGGCTCACCGAGGCCGTCTCGCGCGCGCGAGGATACGGTTTCATTACGGACATGTTTCTCGGCCTGGGCGGCAGCCTGCTCGCCGGCGCCTTACTCTGGCTCGTGGTCTGGCGCGACGCGGGGATGGCAACGATGCTTCTGGTTGGTTGCGTGGGCGCGGCGCTAACGATCTTCGCTCAGCGCGGCCTCTGGCCCTTTACGCGAGTCGCGTCATGAGCGACGTCGCCGCGCCACGCTTGTCCCCGACCGCCGCAGCGGCCGCGGCCGAGCGCACCCTCGCGTTCTTGCGATCGGTCTAAGGCCCTGGTGGGCGCCGCGGTGGCCGGTTCGCCCGCCGCGACGCGGACGATTGCGTCGAATCACCTGCTGTTCCTCGGCGCTCTCGTCGCCGAGCTGGGGTTGGTCGTCTATCTGTCGGCTCGCGTGCAGAGTTTGACGCCGACCGCGGCCACGATACTCTTCATGGCCTACTCGACGCCCGACGGTGTCACGCTGTCGGTGATCCTGCTCGCCTATACCGGCGCCTCCATCGCGAGGACGTTCGTCGTCAGCGCCGGAATGTTCGGCGCGCTCGCCGTGTTCGGCTCGACGACGAGACGCAGTCTGGCCGCCGCCGGCGAGTTCTTCTTCATGGGGCTGGTCGGACTGGTGCTCGCGTCGATCCTCGGGGTGTTCTGGCACAACGACGGCCTGCAGTTCCTGATCTCCGTGATCGGGGTGATCATCTTCACTGGACTCACGGCGTGGGATGTCCAGCGGCTCAAGCACATCGCCGCCGACCTTCCCGAAAGCCGCCGCGGCGCGTATGCGATCGTGGGCGCGCTGTCGCTCTACCTGAATTTCATCAACGTCTTCCTCATCCTGCTCCGCTTCACAGGCGGGCGCCGCGGCTGAGCGCGGGGGCGACAGCATGAAGTGGGTCGTCGACTTCTACCACCAGCGGCGCGCTATCGTCGCGCGCTACGACGTCGACGCGCCGTCGGCGGCGAGCGCGGTCGTGGTGGGCCGGCAGGCGCTGCTCGCGCAGTATCCGCCGGCTCCCCGTCGAGGACGGCCCAGCCTGTTCGAACGCGCCGAGCGCATCGGAGGTCAGGACGGAACCGGCTGGATCGTCTACCGGATCGCCAAGGGCGACGGGATGCCGGCCGGCGCGATCAGTCCGTAGAATCAAGTCACCGCGCGCTTCATCTTCGCCCGTGGCTCGGTGATCTTCGAGCACAGCACCTACCGCATCGAGAAGAACTCATGAGCGACTAAGACAAGGACAGCAACCACAGCTTCGCCGGAGGCCAATACGTGCGTCGCCCTCGACGAACGATGATCGTCTTCCGGGACGACCGCGAGCGATGTGGAAGCGCGCAGTGCGACGGTTCATGCAACGCCAGCGAGCGCGTCAACGACGGCGCTGAGGGTTTCCTCCGCCGTCTCCGTGGCGCAAGCAGTTGAAGCTCAGGCTTACCATCCCGGCGGCGGGGGTATGTCTCGCAGGAAGCGTTCGTTCTTCTCTCGTTCCTGTTCGGGTTGAAGAGGCGACATTCCCCGAAAGCGGGCGACGAGATAAAGGAGTCCAGCAAGTCCACTTACCACAGCCACGAGCACCGCGAGAACCGGGACTTCGCGAGCCGCAAAGGCGAACAGGACGATTGCGAGCGCCCCGACTGCCCATCGAACCAACCATCGTGGGATCATCTTGATCCCTCCCCCGCTGGCGTCGTAGTCATAGTCGTCGCCACCGTTGGCCGAGTGGTAGTGGACCTTGGTCCACTCGTCGCGCGCTGGCCGTTGACCGATACTCGCCGCATGGAGCAACCTATCTGCGCGTCGTGCGGCATGGTGATCAAGCCGACGGACTGTAAGGTGACCTTCCAGGGTGTGGCGCAGCACATGCGCTGCTGGGGTACGGCCGCAGCGCCGAAGCGCCAAGATGACCGCCATGGACGCGCTGGTAGCGCTGTATCGACCGCCTCACGAAGGCCGGCGCATAGCCCGTAGTTCCCTCGACTCGCCGTCTTCTTCGCTCTCCCCTCAGTCGCTCGGCCTTGTACCCCGCGATGCTCGGATTGTTGACTGCGGCTTCGGCTTCAGCGAAGAGCCGGTCGACTTCCGCCTTCACGGACTGCGGAGACGAGGCGGAACCATCCGGCGGTAAATCCACACACCACCGCTTTCACGAGACCGTTCATCCTGACGAGCATAGCGTTTGTGTACCGCCCTCTGTACCAGTTGGAGCGGCACAAAGGACCGAAACGCCGTGCTGTTACGTAGTTAGGCGGGAGTTGGTGGCCCCAACGGGAAGCGACCGTGCGTGGAGCTTCGTCATTGAGGAGTTCGTGCCGCTCGTGGCGTAGCGGCCCCAACGGGATTTGGCATACAGGCGTGTTCCCGAGCGTCCTGTTTCACGGACTGGCCAGCCTCTTTGCCGGGCCATCTCTCTCGGCTGTAATCATGGAAAACCATGTGATTCGCCCTCGTGATCCGACGCCACAGAACAGCCCCCACGGTGTCCGCCTGGGCGCGCAAATCCCGCACCCGCCGGCGGCTTTCCGGCGACGGCGCTTGGGCAGTCAGCTCCTCCCACGTATCTTCCACCGCAGCACTCAACGTAGCCAGATCGACCGGCACGGCCCCGGCGAGATAGGACATCACCTCGCCCAGGTGTCCGTACATCATGGCGTGAGCCAGTCGCCGACCTCCAGTGGCGAAGTCCGGCATGTGCTGCCACGTTCCGGGCGCGAGCCGCACCCCGTTCGCCCGCGCCAGTGGGCGGATCCGGGCGGGGTCGATGATCGTGCTGTCAAGGTCGCGCAGGATCATGCGCGACGGCATGCCGTCGCGCAGCGCGACGTACACGTTCTGCAGATGGGGCTCGAAGGCCATGCCCCAGCGCGCATAGAAGTCGACCACGCCGCGCATGAGGATACGGCAATAGATGCGGAAGAATGTGTATGCGTGGTCCTGGCGGCCGAGCTTCAACAGCGTGCGCGCCTGCCGCGGCCCGCACCAGAGATTCAGAGCTGGGACCACCGTCTCGCCGGCGCGCCGGCGCACCGGCGCACGGACGATCGCAGCGAGGTGCATGCCAATGAGGGCCTCGGCGTGACTCATGGATGCGACGTCGCACTGGAAGTCGAGTGTGCTCTCTCCGCCGGCCCGCAGGAGGATGCGGGCCAGCGTCGAAAACGCGGTTGCATTCGCGCGATTCAATGGGTAGAGAAGGCGGTCTTCCCCCGTCAGCGTGGCGGCGATGGACAGCTTAACGTCGAAGCCGGTTCGCAGAATCCGGCATGTCCGCTGCGACGCGAGAGGAATCGCCTTGACGGGCAGGTCGAGCACTGCGATCCATCGCCGTTTCACGAGCTCGCGCACGATCGGCGAGAGCTCGAATTGCCAGGGGTGCAGTGGGATCACGACGTCGGCGTGCTGCGAAAGGGACAGTCCGGCCCAGGCGCGAAAGCACGCCCGATGATCCGTGTACGCCGTGGAATCGAAGAGGCCACGCCGAGCGGCGACCAGCGTCAGATCGACCGCCTCTCGGCAGAGGTTCGAGCACTCAACCACCTGCTGGAGCGACGGCCCGAGTCGGAGCGCCGGGAAGGGATAGTAGTGGTGACCCTCGTACACGGGCTCCACGGCCTGTGCGCGGGCGTCGAGCCGCTGGCCCATGAGACGGTTGAGCACGAGATTGGCGAAGCTGTTGTCGAAATCCGCGACGAGTCGATCGAAGTGCCGGGCAAGCTCGGATGTCTTCAGACATAGGCGAAGTGCTTTCAGGAAGGCCCGGGTGCTGCGCAGCGGGCGCCGCCGACCGGCGACGATCGTCCATGGAATTCCCGTCACCTCAAGGCGTCGAAAAGGCAGCGGGCCACTGACCGGTGCCCGCAGCATCGGCTCTTGACCCAGATCGAGGAACCACCGGCTCGCGTCACTCTGCCACAACGACGCGTGCGCCGCGTGGCCTTCCCGGTAGATGCCTTGGAGCAGCCGGGACACCGCGACGAGAAACGCGGCCTCGTGGGCGCGGGCGAGTCGCGCCCGGCCGATCCGGCGCTTGCTGGCCCACTGTCTGACGTCCTGGAGCGTCACGCAGCGCTCGGCGGCGCGACGATCAGACAGACTCGAAGACGTTTCTTCCGAGGTCCTGGTTGGTGATCGCGTTGAAGTCGCTCATCCGCTCTTGCATCAGCCGGTTCACCGGCCCGGCCTCGCCACTGCGCGCGAACTCTTCGATCAACGCGGCGGTGTAGGCGATGTGGCGGATCTCGTCGCGCCGCAGGGCGTCGAGCAGGTTCGCCAGCCGACGCCTCGGCTCGGGCGCGCAGTATCCGAGTAGCACCGGCCGCTGAAGGAGATGGTGCACGAGCGTTCGGATCTCGGCGATGTTCATCTGGATGAGGTCGTCCAGGGTGATCGGGCTCGCGTACGCAGAGCCCGCATGGGGCTCGAGCGCGCTTCGTTGGGTATAGCCCGGAGACAGCGTTGTGAGCTGGGCGTGGAACTCGTCATCGATCACGCCTGGGAAGGCGAGGTCGAGCATCGCCACATACGCTCGGGAGTGTCGAGACTCGTCGATCGCATGTGCCTTGACCTGCGCAGCCATGCGAACATCGGGCGTGCTCGCCGCTAGGTCCCACAGGTGCCTGGAGCCGTCACCTTCCCCTTCGGTATTCTTCACGAGTGAGAGCGCCATCCAGCACGGGTCGCTGGCTGTATCGCGGTAGATCTTGCCGTAGGCCCGGGTCCCGAACACCGGCGGTGCCTTCCGACATGCGGTGATCAATGCGTCGCGATAGTGAGGCCACGCCCCCCCGCCATGCGTGCGGAGGGCTTTCATCGTCAGCCCCGCGACAATGTTCAACGAACCGACCGTCTAGACCGAGAGGATCGGCACTCGCCTCATAAACGGTGCATTCCGCGCGACGAATCGGACATCGGGCGAGGTGATTCCTTGTTTCTTCAACTGCTTCATGAACGCCGTAAGCTTGGCCTTGCTGATTTTGACCTTTCCCCCCTTGAGCGCACCGATTTCCTTCTCAGGGCGTTTCTTGGCCTTCCTGGAGCTCTTCCGCATCTTCGCTGCCATCGGTGAACCCTCCTTCTGGCGGTGGGTCAGTGGGTCAGTAGGCCGCCGCGCCGGTATCACCAGGCGCCCGCATGGCGATGGAACGCTATGTTTTCGGCCACGCCATGTCAAGCGCGATCGGGGGCATCCGCCCTCAGCGCGACACCGCGATGTCCAACAGCTTCACCTCGGCCTCGGCTTTCTCGAACCAGAACTGCATCCCCATCTCATGGAACATGCTCGTCGCCGCCGTGAGATGTTCCGCGGCCGCCCGCCGATCGCCTCCTCGGCCGTGAAGCTTGCCGAGACTGAGGCGGCATCGAGCAACAAGCGGGCGCATTCCGAGCTCCGAGGCCAAGGCCGTGGAGGTGCCAAGGTCGGCTTCGGCTGCCGCCACGTTCGGGCAATCGTAGTGTGAAGCTGTGTCGCCGAGGAGGAGGTGAGCCCAAGCCTCGGGACCGCGTTCTCCACGCGCGCCGGCGAGCACCACGGCACGGGCGCCGCAAGCGTGCGCGTCCTCCACCCGGCCCGCGAGAAGGTACGCCTCGCCGAGCCGCACCGTACTCATCGAGTGCAAATAGCCGATCCCGGCGGACGCGTAACGCGTCAGGGCTTGCTCCAGCCGGGAAACGCCTTCCGTGACGCGTCCCGACCTCGCGTGGACGTGCCCCAGCGCCGCCATGGCGATCGGCGTCAAGTAGGCCATGTTCCACTCGCCGGAGAGAGCAACTGCACGTTCGAGCGGCATGGTCGCCCGGATGAATTCTCCGCGAAGGCCTTCGAGGTGTCCGAGGTTCAAGCAGGCCCAGACGAGGCTGAAGGGGTGATCGAGCGCTTCCGCGAGCCGGACGGCCTCCTGTCCATGGTCGCATCCCTCGTCGAACACTCCGAGCTCGGCGAGGGCGCACGCGAGGAAGGCGCGCGCCACCACCGCTGGATACGCGACGAGGCCGAAACGCTCGCGAGACAGATCGCCGGGGAGCGAGTCCATCAATGTCCGGCAGATGCGCTCGGTCCCGCGATAGTCGCCCAAGAGAGCGCCCAACCAGACGTGGTAGTACCGGCCGGCAACCTGGAGCGGGACATCGCTCAGAGACGCCCCGATGGCCTCGACCTGCTCGGCGAACGCACGCACGTCGCTCGCGCGACCACCGGTATTCAGGTGAAGACCGCTCATGTAGCCCAACACCGATCCGAGTCGGCGTTGATCGTTGGACGACCTGGCGAGAGCTTCAGCTTCGCGGAGATGGCGTTCGATCCGTCCCCATTCCGCCAGCGGCAGCAAAGCATTTCGAAGATCGAAGCGAAGATCGATGGCCTGCTCCACGGTCTCGCGAGTCTCGGGGAGGTGGGTCAACGCCGTCAGCGCATCCCCGAAGCAGCTGACGGCTTCCCGGTGGACGGAGCGGGCCAAGGCCTTGGCACCGGCTTGCCGGAGATAGGTGACCGCCTTCGTCCAGTGCTTGCCCAGAAACGCATGGTGGGCGAGCCGGTCGAAGTGCTCGGCGAGCCGGCCGGCATAGATTCGCTCGATCGTCTCCACGATCCGGACGTGAAGAGCGCGCCGTCGGTCCTGGAGCAGGCTGCCGTAGGCCACCTCGTGGGTCAGCGCGTGCTTGAAGGTGTATTCGATGTCCGGGAAGATCCCGGCCTCGTACAGAAACTCGGCGGCCTGGAGGCGTCCGATCGCGGCGTACAGTTCGTCTTCGGTGAACTCGGCAATAGCCTGCAGCAAGCCGAGCGGCACGTCCTTGCCGACGACCGACGCCGTCTGTAGGAGCGCCTTGTCCGCGGCGCCGAGCCGGTCGATGCGGGCGGCGATCACAGCCTGGACCGTCGCCGGCACCTGGACAGCCGGCAGGGGCCGCGCCAGGCGGTAGGCGCCGCGCTCACCGGTGAGGGCTCTCGTCTCGACGAGTGTCCGCACGCACTCTTCCAGGAAGAATGGGTTGCCCTCGGTCTGCGCGATGAGCATGCGCGTGAGCGGCTCGAGCCCAGCATTCGATCCCAGCAACGCCGCGAGGAGCCGTTCGACGCCTTCGGCTGGTAGGGGGGCCAGCCGGAGCTGCGCGCAGTACGTACGGCTCCCCCAGGCATGCTGATACTCCGGCCGATAGTTCACCAAAAGCAGGAGTCGGGCCGCCGGGAGGCTCTCGACCAGCTCATCGAGCAGGGCCTGGGTCTCAGAGTCGATCCAATGGAGATCCTCGACGACGACCAGCACCGGTTGGACCTGGCTTTCCTGAAGCAGGAGCCGCTTCATCGCGTCCAGCGTGCGCCGGCGCCGCTGCGGGGGATCGAGCGTCGACCACTGTAAGTCATCCGTCGGCACGTCGAGAAGCGACAGCAGCGCAGGTAGATCGCCTTCCAGCGTGCGATCCAAGCTCAGGAGCTTCCCCGTCAGCTTCTCGCGAACGGTCCGCGGCCGATCGCGGTCTTCGATGCCGAAGTACCGCTTGAGGAGATCGACGATCGGCAGATAGTTCGTCGCCTTGCCGTAGGAGATCGAGCTCGTCTGGAGAACGAGCCAGCCGTGCACGCGATGGGAATGGGTAACTTCCCAGACGAGGCGAGACTTGCCCACGCCAGGCTCGCCGACGACGGCCATGACCTGCCCCCGGCCGGACTTCGCATGATCCAACGCCTGGTACAGCTGCTCCATCTCGCTAGTCCGACCGACGAATTCCGACAGCCCATGCGCTGCCGCCGCCAGAAAGCGCGAGCGCACGGTAGAAGCGCCGAGCATCTCGTAGACCTCGATTCGCTCTGCCAAGCCCTTGACCGGCATCGGACCGAGCGCCTTGACCTGAATCTGTCCCTCCACAAGCGCCAACGTGTCGGAACTGAGGAGTGTGGATCCGGGATCGGCGAGCTGTTCCATGCGCGCGGCCAGATGCGTGGTCTGCCCAACCGCCGTGTAGTCCATGCGGAGGTCGCTGCCAACCGTCCGCACGACGACATCACCCGAGTTAAGCCCGATCCGGATGCGAGCCGTAGTCCCCTGAGTCCGCCGCACGTCTTCCGCGTATCGCTTTACCGTTTCCTGCATCCGCAGGGCGGCGTAACAGGCACGCACGGCATGATCTTCATGGGCGATCGGCGCGCCAAACAGCGCCATGATTCCGTCGCCCATTACCTGGTTGACCGTACCCTCGTACCGATGGACCGCGTCCATCATGAGCCCGAGCACTGGATCGAGGATCTCCCGGGCCTCCTCGGGGTCGCGATCGGCCAGCAGCTCCATCGAGCCCTTGAGGTCGGCGAACAGAACGGTGACCTGCTTACGTTCACCCTCCAGTGCGCTCTTGGACATGAGGATCTTCTGGGCGAGGTGCTGCGGCGTGTACGCCTCTGGTTTTGCGAATCGTTGGCCTACATCCGTGACTGCACGCGACAACGACTGTCCGCAACGTCGGCAAAAGCTGTCGTGGGGAGCATTTTCGGTACCGCAGTGCTGGCACACGGCTTCAAGATTCGCGCCACATTTCGGACAGAATGCGGCGTCAGCTGGCGCTTCTCTCTCGCAACGTGGACACTGCATACTCGACTCCCACTGAACTTGCCGGTCGCGACGGTACGGCGAGACTATGCCGCACGACGCGGGTGGTCAAGCGAAGGCACTTGGCTTTGCTGGTCGTTGGAGAGCTGCGTTTCGCCCACGAGATCCGATCGCCAAACGATCTTGATCTCCCGAAAGCCGGCGAGGGCTGGACGAAGAAAGAGATGGATTCTCGCCCACCGACTTATCGATACACGCGCTGACAAATGGAAGCCCGAGGAGTTCCGCGACACCTACACCGAAGTGCTCCGCAAGGCGATCGAGGCGAAAGTCGAAGGCAAGCAGCTCGAGCTGCCGGCAGAGGAGCGCCCGCGGCCGGTGGCGAATCTCATGAAGGCGCTAGATGAGAGCCTCGCCCGCAAGGCGTCTGCGAAGGCAGCGGCGCGCTTAGCGAAGCCCCCCGAGAAGCGTCGAGCCGGGAAACGAATAGCGTAGAGCGCCTGGCTCGAGTCCACGCTGAGCGTCGAGCTGACCTATAGCGAGCTCATGGAGGGCAAGGCCAATAGACGCCTGGCGTCTCGGACGCGATGATCGTACCGGTATGGCGCCTGACCCGACGACAATGTATGTGGTGGGCCTTGGCCTCGCGGTATTGGCTGGCGCCAGTTGGTATATTCGCCGCCGCAAGTGAGAACACAAGATCGAAGTTCTATTGTGCCTAGTC
>Ga0114129_10011355_pt1 | contig 12687 bp, 15 predicted proteins | sample RhiMetdeltSRZDD1_FD_80071 | JGI IMG/M metagenome (GOLD analysis project Ga0114129, IMG submission 80071) | Populus rhizosphere microbial communities from Tennessee, USA - Rhizosphere MetaG P. deltoides SRZDD1 (version 2) (version 2) | ecosystem: Host-associated > Plants > Roots > Rhizosphere >...
ATCGATTAAGTCAACAGCGGAATAGATTGATTTTAAGCCTAAGGTTCACTTCAGCCTTGGCGTTGACTTATAGCAATCCTCGGCGGGGGTAAACCACCCCGACCTGAGAGACATTCCAACTTGAACCATGAAAATGGAAATTGAGTTTCTTCACAGTCTTCACGGAGCAGAGAGATCACGCAGGCAAATGGAAGCAATTCGCTGAAGATACTCTTTATCGACGTTCGAATTAGTGATAAAAGACTGCATTCCGTTCTACCGCTTCACCGTCACAACCGCCACAGAATGGAGGCCTAACAAGTTGAATCACAAAAAATCGCATCTATCACTTCGCGTTCGGGTAGCTTTTTCTGCGTTTGCTCTCGCAATTTTGGTCATGACCGCTGTTTCACACGCAACCCTTCAAAAGATAAGTAAATTGGAGATTGACCAGGGGCGGACGATGCTTCGCAATGTCAAGACGGAGTTATTGAAGAATTATTACGATCCTACATTTCACGGAATGGATCCCGAGGCACGGTTCAAGCTGGCTGATGAAAAGATGAAAACGGCCGAATCGAACGGTCAACTGATGGGTATCATCGCCCAGGTACTGCTTGAGCTGAACGACTCGCACACCACGTTCCTGCCGCCGATGCGAACTTCACGGATTGAGTATGGCTGGCAGATGAAAGCCGTTGGCGATGATTGTTATGTAAGCGCAGTGAAGCCGGGCAGCGATGCGGAAGCCAAGGGTTTGAAAGTTGGTGATCGAGTAGTTTCAATTGATGGAAGACCTTTGGATCGAACGAAGACCTGGTTGGCGAAATACTTTTATTACGCATTGCGACCTCAACCAGGAATGCAACTGATCGTGCAGAAACCCGATGGACAGCGGCAACAACTTGCTATTCAGGCGAAGGTGCGCGAAGGGACGAGGGTTTCAACCGATGATGATTATCGCACTCTACAATTGGACCTGGAGGAGGAGGACCGGTTGAATCGTCATCGTATTTACGAATTGAGTTCTGATGTCTGGATCTGGAAGATGCCAGCGTTCGATCTCAGTGAAGACGAAGTGGACGACAGAATGAGTAAGGTGAAAAATCTTAAAACCCTCATTCTGGATTTACGGGGGAACCGGGGTGGGTACGTTGTGACGCTTGAGCGTTTCGTCGGTCATTTCTTTGCCAGTGATCTAAAGATCGCTGATCTTAAAGGACGTAAAGAAATGAAACCGATGAGTGCAAAGGGTCGTGGTGAAAAAGCCTTCAAAGGTCGCGTTATAATTTTGCTCGATGGCGAGTCGGCTTCGGCTGCTGAGATATTCGCGCGAGTCATGCAACTTGAAAAGCGCGGAACGGTGATAGGAGACAGCAGTTCCGGGATGGTTATGCAGAGCAAGTCATATCCACTTCAGCTTGGCGTCGATACCGCTATTCTCTTTGGCATTAGTGTTACCAATGCAGATGTCATCATGGCCGATGGCAAGAGCCTCGAACACGTGGGGGTCATTCCCGACGAGTTGATGTTACCAACGGCTCAGGACATGGCGGCAGGTCGCGATCCAGTGCTCTCAAAAGCTGCTTCACTCGTCGGTATCAATCTGGATCCAGAGAAAGCCGGCGCATTATTCCCAATTGAATGGAGAAGTAGATAGTTCCGCGCTTGACCGGAACTCGCATGTTTAAGGAATTCGTTCTCAACCGAAGCCGAGGGACGGCCCTTACTGGATCACCAGCGGGATCTCGGACGAAACCTGGAGATCCATCACGTTGTACAGACGCCGGTCGATCTGGAAAAACAGGGCCGCTTTTTTCCCGGGCAGCACCTTCTCAACGAGCGGCACATATTTCTGTCGCGTCAGTGCCTGTTCGACCTGTATCTGGCTCCACCGCTTGATCATGTCTATCGCGTGAGCGTCTGTCAGCGTTTTTTGATTCGCGGCGTATTCCTTAATTATCGCGTAAAACTCGTCGTTGTGTTTGCGCATCTCGTCGGCGTACTGGTCATACACAGGCCAAAACTGTGTTGCCTCCGTTTCCGTCAACGGCAGGTTCGCTGCCAGTATTTTCTTTTTCTCCGCCCGCAGATCACGGCGAAGCAATTGAAGGTCCTTCTCAACCTCGACGCCATTGGCCGTTTCTCTTTGCGCAAGAGCCGAACTGTTTGCCACGATGAAGGTGAAACCCAGAACGAAACATGAAAACACTATCTTCTTCATTGTCTATCTCCTTTTGTACTCAGAGGACGACCAAGCGCATACATCACCGTCGGATTTGCGAAATATATTCGGCCCCCTGATCCCGAGTAACTGTTAAAATTGCTAGGTTCTCAAATACCCAAAATGCGCTAGAGAGGCACAAGATGCGGAAAACTCATCGGCGGCCAGTAAAGATTATGGTCATCCGACACGCAGAAAAGCCGGCGAGCGGCAATTATGGCGTTACTTTAGAGGGAAAGCGGAACAAGGAGTGCCTGACGATTCGAGGGTGGCAGAGGGCTGGTGCACTGGCAACCTTCTTTGCCCCTACAAATAACTCTTTCAGCGATCCGGTACTGGGCAGACCGCAGTTTCTTTTTGCTTCCAAACCCACCTGGCGTGATGGAAGCCGTCGCCCAGTCGAGACTATTACGCCTTTAGCTGAAAGACTAGCGCTTCGAATCAACTCTCAGTTTCCGAAGTTTGATACAAAGACGATGTTGGAGGAGGCGTTCTTGTTCGTCGGGGTTGTTTTGATTAGTTGGCAGCGAGAGTACATTCCGAACATTGCAAATTACATACTAGGCACCAAGAAGGTAGCGCCGCAGGAGTGGCCTGACGACCGCTTCGATATGGTTTGGGTATTTGAGCGAGACGCTCGCTCCGATCATTATGGGTTCCAGCAAGTTCCTCAGGGCCTTCTAGTGGGTGACAGCACAACGCCAATACAAGGTGCGCACCAACCTGAACGCCGGAAGTAGTGAATAAGTATGGCAGTTCAAGTAAAGCGCCTGCCAATCCAACTCGAAAGGGATTCGAGCCGCGTCATCACCCGCTTTTTTAGACCGGGAGATGAAAACCGCCTCCGCGACATCATCCGGCGTTTACTCGCGATTCCCGAGGCGACCGTTGCGTCACTACAGGCCGACCTCGAACGGGACTTCCGTCCGAACCATTCGGATATTGATGACATTTTTCTCGAGCACTATGCGTTAGTAAAAAACCATATTCCAAACGACGCTGTCGTGAGCGATGTGCGACAGCGGTTTATCGGCGCCTGCTTCACCATGGAGTATGCGATTGAGTCGGCCGCCTTGTTCAACCCGTCGATGGTTCCTGCCATTGACCAGTCTAACGTGCCGCCCGGGTCGGTGCGCTTCCTGATGAGTCTCCGCGCGACCGGTGAAGGACATATTTCATCGATTGTTTTTCGGCGAGGTCTGATCGATTCGCGAGGCAACGTCGCCGTTGATACACCCGGTTGCTACAGCCGACCGCTCCGCGCCACCACTGAAACTCAGTTCGAAAAGGGCGTCTTTGTTCGGCAACTGCAAGCGATCAATGCCTGGACCAAACATGCACAGGACATCTTGAATCGGCTTCCGAGCCGATTTACGCGCGCCGAGCTTTCCAACGGTATCGACGAAATGCGTAATCAGGCGACGCTGACTGGTCAGCTGGAGGAATCTAACGATGCGCTGCTTGCGTTGACTCAAGCAAACTACCAGATTCGACTGCCGCCGGACTCAGACATTTCTGAGGTCGTGATCTTTCCGAATTCCGATAATGAACGACGCGGAATTGAGGATCTGCGACTCGTCAAGTTTACTGATGACGACGGGTTGGTTCACTACTACGGCACCTACACTGCCTATGATGGTTTTCGAATCTTTCCTCACTTGGTTGAGTATCCTGTTGGCGAGAATGTTGAGATCCACATGCTCATGGGCCGGTGTGCAAAGAACAAGGGCATGGCTCTATTTCCACGAACCATTCGGGGCAAGTATGCAATGGTTGCGCGGCTTGACAATGAGAACCTCTACTACATGGAGTCGGACGATCTGTGTTTCTGGGACGAAGCGCAGCTGTTATCTGTCCCAAGATTCCCTTGGGAGGTGATACAAATTGGCAATTGCGGCTCGCCTATTCAAACTGAGGCTGGCTGGCTGCTGTTAACTCACGGTGTTGGTCCAATGCGTCAATACTGCATTGGCGCGACCCTGTTGGATCTCAATGATCCACAGCGAGTCATCGGTCAGACCACCGAGCCTTTACTCGTTCCTACTGGAAGGGAAAGATTTGGGTATGTCCCGAATGTGGTTTACTCGTGTGGTGGAATGATCCACGCTGGGAATTTGATACTCCCTTATGCGATGAGCGACCTGGCAACCAGCATTGCGGTGATTAACCTTCAGGAGTTGCTCGATTCGCTACCTTCTTAAAGCTTACCCAACGTCGCAAGCACTTCCTGGGTGTCCGACAAATCAGCAAGGAAAGCATCCGGATTATGTTTCAGGAGATCGTCTCGCGAGTAGAAGCGTCCGGTGTTGACTGCGAGGGCGCGCGCGCCAAAGTGGTGAGCGCAATCGATGTCATTGGGCGTGTCACCGATTACGATGAATTGAGAAGGTCGCAGATCTAATTTCAGTCGCCTGCCAATTCTATCCGCGGCAAGGGCAGGGAGATCCCGCCGATCGTGCGACTCATCTCCAAACGATCCCGGCAACTTGAAGTATTTCGACAATCCAACCAAGTCCATCTTCAGATGTGCCGCCGGTTCGATATTTCCGGTCATGAGTGCTGATTGATACCTAGGATGCGCATCGACAGCCTCCAGTGTTTCCACCACGCCAGGTAAGAGCTGAAAGAATTGTTGGCCGTTTGAGGTCACTCGCTTCATTTCTTCGATATAGCGTGTGCGAAGCAGATCAATTCGCTCGCGAATGTGGTCGGGTGTAAAGCCCTCATGACGCAGTGCTTCGAGCACGATCTGCAGATCGGTCATGCCCGAGACGCGCATCTCCGCCAGTCTTCCGGCGGTGCCAAACACATGCTCAAGGACGGGAATGGTGTAGTCCTTGAAGGCGTCTGTTCGTGCCGACCTGATTAACGTTCCGTCAATGTCCCACAAAAGGATACGAATGTCGTTCATTCAATCACCGCCAGAACTTCGCCTGCATTGACCGTCGCACCAGGTTCTGCGTTTATGCTGATAACCTTTCCTGTCTTTGGAGTTTTCAATTCGTTTTGCATCTTCATCGCCTCAACCACAAGAATGCCATTTCCTGAAGTCACATCAGCTCCCTCAGCAACTAGCACACGTACGACTTTACCTGGCATCGGCGCAACGATTTCAACTAAGCCGTGGTCGTGTCCGCTTCCCGATTGAGTGCTACGCAGCCGTTTGGGATCGATGATCTCAATCGAATATTCACTTTGCCGCAGATGAACGATGAAGTTCTCACGGTTCGACTCGACTCGGCAATCAAACACTCTCGAGCCTTCCATGAGAATGTACCGGTTTCCGTCACGCTTTCGGACGTCAAGTTGATGAACTCTGTCGTCAACGGCAGCGGTGACATTTTGCCCATCAATTGTTGTCGAGAGCGAATATTCATTGTCGCCGAGTCGGGCTTTTAGTTTCATCGGTTTCTCGCTCGAACGAGTTGGCGACGTCCAGCCATCTTCCAACGAGTTTGTCCAGGAACTTCTACGAGTCTCTGTGCAGCATTGCGCTGAGTATCAAGGTAATGTACTGCCGCCGCGATAAGCGCCACATCACGGTTTATTATGGCCGCCTCAGTTTCTTCATCGTGTAGATGCACACTTTCACGTCGTTCGTTAAAGCGCGAGATGAAGCCGGTATCAAGGTCGCCTGCGATAAATTCCTCATCCCGAACGATGTTTCGGAAAAAGGGAAGCGTCGTCTTGATCCCATCAATTGCGTATTCGTCGAGCGCCGTTCGCAAACGATCAATTGCCGCGGCTCTGTCGCGACCCCAAACGGCCAACTTCGAAATCAATGGATCGTAATAGATAGACACTTCCGATCCCGGTCCCACTCCATTGTCGTCGCGCACACCTGGTCCAGATGGCACGCGAAGGTAACTGATCCTTCCCGGTGATGGGACAAAGTTGTTTTCAGGATCTTCCGCATAAATACGACATTCGATTGCGTGACCGCGCCAGGCTACATCTTCCTGCGTGAATGAAAGCATCGCACCGGATGCAACTGTTATTTGTTCTCGCACCAGATCAAAACCCGTGACGAGCTCCGTCACTGGATGCTCAACCTGTAAGCGCGTGTTCATCTCAAGAAAATGGAATTCATGACTGGCCCCTGAAACCAGAAACTCCACTGTTCCAGCGCCGGTGTAGTTTACTGCGCGCGCAAGTTTGACTGCGGCGGCGCCCATTCGCTCCCGCAGTTCAGGATCGTTTATTGGTGAAGGACATTCCTCGACGACCTTTTGATGCCTTCGTTGCACGGAGCACTCGCGCTCGCCCAGGTGCACGACATTGCCGTGCGTGTCTGCGAACACTTGAATCTCGATATGTCTCGGTCGGTCGATCGCTTTTTCCAGGTAAACGGCCGAATCACCAAAAGCCGCTGCCGCTTCGGACTGGGCAGTTTCGTATGCGGCAAGCAAATGCTCGGAGGAGTGCACCAGCCTCATTCCTTTGCCGCCGCCTCCAGCTGCGGCCTTTAGCATCACCGGATAACCAAACTCCTCAGCTGCTTCCTTTGTCTTTGCAAAAGACGTCAATGGATCGACGGTGCCGGGAACAATCGGCACCCCTGCGTCAATTGCGGCGCGCCGGGCTGAAGTCTTTGATCCCATGACTTCCATCGCTTCTGCGGATGGACCAATGAACGTCAAACCGGCTTCAGTCACGGCACGAGCAAAATCGGCATTTTCGGCGAGAAAACCGTATCCTGGGTGAATGGCTTCAGCGCCAACCCTGGTTGCAGCAGCGATCAGCTTTGGGATGGAAAGATAACTTTCTGACGAGGGAGGGGGACCGAGCAATACGGCCTCGTCAGCCAGCGAGACATGGACCGCACTTGCATCAGCTTCTGAATGGACTGCGACCGGCGAAATATCGAGATCACGGCAAGCTCGGATTATTCGGACAGCAATCTCGCCGCGATTAGCTATTAGGATTTTGCGGAACATTCAATGTCGGAATCACAAAAATCAAACTACGGCCGAATTTCCCGGTTGACGAGGATCGTAACGAATGACCACCTTAGCGCCCGGAGAATAGTTCTTCCCCAACTGTTGTTGCTGTGGATCCAGTGGCTGCGACGATTCGTACTCAACGCCTGCGATATTGTACGTGTAGAAGACGTGAGTGACACGACCCTCATCGTCGAGAGTGTTATCAAGGATTGTCCCTTCCCCGATTCGACCGGTTCTGAGCAGACGCGCAATGCGTGAGGCTTCGTCTTCCTTCTTTTTTCGGAAGCGATCGAAGAACGACATGATACTTGCAGAGTTATCGCTTGAGCGCGTTGCTGGAGGCGGTTGAACCTATTACGCCGGGACCCGCCTCAGAGGCTTTGGTGATCACCCCATCGCGAACAATGAGATCATCTTCCGTGCCCACTATCTTGTCAGGTCCTGCCAGACGTAACTCGTAGTTGGTCAATGACCAGCCGGCCGGAAGCGCGTCATCGCTCGGTGCATCGACTGAGGCGTTTCGAATTACCAAACCTTGTAAAGGTCGAGGCTTGCGCTGGGGCAGCGCTGCCAGATCTGAGCCGCTTGGCTTGTAAGCGCCTGGGCCAAGCGGACCAATTTCTCTTTCATTTAAAGCCGCCGCCAACGAACCATCGGGATCTGGTAAGCCCTTCAACAAATCTTGAGGGTCGGATGGCAAGGTATGATAGCGAATCCCGTATTCAAGAAACGCGCGGTCCAGTCTATGAACGTGAGCGTAATATCCCGCCTCGATTGACAGGCGCCGGTTTTCCAAACGACCCGGCACGCTCACAACAAGAAAAAACCCTGTTAGGATACATACCGCAACAGCTGCTCTTAAACCCTGCCGTGCATATCGTTCGCCACAGAAACGATCTGCGTCGCTCAGAATTGACGTGTAAAGCTTACGACCGGCGACAAGGACGAGCATGGTTGCGGGGATCATGCCCCATTTAATACGCCAAGCTGCGGTCTGACCCGCGTTGGCGAGGGACCAAAAAAAAGAAGAAAAGCTAAACGAGCCGGGAAGGTGTTTGAGAAATCCCAATACCAACTGCCCGACGAACATCCCCACCATCGATGTGCCCATCGCAACCAGCACCAAAGCACGACCGTAGGATGGAAGCTCGTGTTCAGGTCTTGGCAGCGGTTCACCAACCGACTGGGCACCACACGCGTTACAACCGTCGTTAAAGTAGCCGACAGATTTAACGCCGCAGCAAGGACAGATCGTCACTTGGTCATACCTCGAGCGCGATAAAAAAGGGGGATTTGGTTGATGGCATTCGGGTCTGTTAACCAGCCTTGTGCACAAGCGTCTGTTCGGTCCGGCGTTCAGGCCCCGAATTAGATTGCGAATAAGACGATTGCGTACTTGAATCAATCTCAGCCGTGGCGTGGTTCAATTCGCGCCACGTATGATACATGCGATGAGCAAAGGTCCAATAAGAACCAACCGCTAGTACCCACAAAACAGCCGGCATCCGGTTAGCAAAAAAATTGTTTGATCCCGGATGTGTGCTCAAAGCTCCAATTATGAAAAGGACAACCCGCTCCGGTCGCCGCAAGAATCCGACGTCACATTTTGGAATAAGGCTTTCGGCGCGGGCGCTCGCGTAGCTTACCATAACCGACCCCATCAACGCGGCACCCGCAAGAAAAACGTTAAGAGTTGAATGAAATTCCGTGTTCCTCGCATAAAAGACCATCAAACCGACGAAAACTACCATGTCGGATAGTCTGTCCAGCGACGAATCCAGGAAACCTCCAAACCGAGTCACCCGACCAGACAGGCGGGCCACCTGGCCGTCCAGCATGTCAAAAAGATTGGCGACGATCAGAACGATTCCGGCCCAAAAAAACAGCCCAAATCCAAACAGCAGACCGCAACCAACGTTTAAAGCTACGCCAATGACGGTTAAGAAGTTCGGGTTAATATGGCCGTGGGCCAGCCAGCGGACCATAGCGTCGATGATCCGTTGGCAAGCGCGTCCGATGCTGGCGCCAAACATTTTTCCTCGGTTTCTCCCTAATCAGCCATTATGCCGAAAACGCAAAAAACTGTCAGTACGGCAGGCTACACCAAAATAATCCACAGATTACGCAGATTACACAGATTTAGAGTCCAAAGCAGCAAACTTGAATTATCGCCCTTGGCTGAGGTTCCTGTTTTAGCAAGTCAGCTTTCTTGATGTCGGCTAAGTCAAGCCTACTGTTTTACCTTCTAAATCTGTGTAATCTGCGTATCCGTGGATAGGCTTACTTCGCCTGTTCGTCGTGAAGCGTGGTCAAACTCCTAATGTCAAACGTACGTGCACCAGCAGGAGTACGCACGACTACTTGGTCGCCTTCCTCCTTACCCATCAGACTCTTTCCGACTGGAGACGTAGTAGAGATCAGCCCTTTTTGTGGATCGCTTTCTTCCGGTGTGACAAGCCGATAAGTTACCTCCTCATCCCGTTCCGCGTCATAAAGATTCAGCACAGATCCATAACCGGCCCGGTCCTTCGGAATGCGGTTGAGGTCAATCGAAGCAATCTCACTGATCCGCTGTCGCAGTTCCACAATACGTGCCTTCACCACGTTCTGGCGGTCCAACGCCGCACGGTACTCCGAGTTCTCACGCAGATCCCCAAACTCAAGCGCTCGCTTTATCTCTTTGGGAAGGTGAACGCGCAACTCGTTCTCGAGCTCATCAAGCTCGCCCTGCAGTTTTTGTTTGATGTCTTGTGACACTTACGTCTCGCTTCCTCCAACTTTACAGCCCTTGCTGATGATGTTCTGCCTCATCTGGTGCGCCAAACGAGATGCCAGTGTCTCGCGCGGTGCGGACCAATTGACCTGTAGGCGGAATGGTCTTCGTATTCGCAATGGCTTCAGAAATCGGCACGGGAACAATGTCTCCGGCTTGCAGCGCGACCATGACTCCTGTTTTTCCTTCCGCCAGTGTGCGGACGGCGCAGGAGCCAAAATTCGTCGCCAGCATCCGATCGAATGCGTTGGGTCGTCCACCTCTTTGCAAGTGCCCGAGAACAACACAACGTACCTCTTTATCAGTAAGTTGTTCCAACTCTATTCGACAATAGTTTCCAATGCCACCTAATCTGGGGGCGTGCAACGGATCGCCTTTATCCTGATAGATCTGCTCGTGACCAACTTCAACTGCGCCTTCAGCTATCACAATAATGCTGAAATTTGATCCACCAGTTTCTCTTGCTCGAATCTTCGCCGCAACAGACTTGATGGAGAAGGGGATCTCCGGGATCAAGATAACATCGGCCCCGCCAGCGATCCCGGAATGCAGAGCAATCCATCCTGCATTGCGTCCCATTACTTCGAGAATCATAACGCGATCGTGAGATTCAGCAGTGGTATGAAGCCGGTCCAAAGCTTCAGTCGCAATATCGAGTGCCGTCATGAAACCGAAAGTCAGTTCTGTGCAGGCTAGATCATTATCAATTGTTTTTGGTACTCCGCATACGGGGATACCCAATGCATCAAATTCTGCTGCGATGGTAAGGGTGCCTTCTCCTCCGAGGACTACGAGCCCGTCAATGCCAAGGCGTTGCAAGTTTCCAACAGCTTCCTTATAAACATCCTCCGACTTGGTAAGAACGCCGCCCTCCACATGCTCTGCAAATCTGCCACGATTCCTTGTTCCCAGGATCGTACCGCCGCGCGGAAGAAGACCCCGCACATCGTCGGGAGTTAAGGGCCTGGTTCTCGTGTCACCCAGAAGACCTTCATACCCGTCTTCAATACCAATCACCCCCATGCCGTACTCACAAACAGCCGTTTTGACAACCGCGCGGATTACAGCATTTAAAGCAGGAGCATCACCTCCGCCTGTTACGATTCCTATGGTTTTCATCGGAATTTACTTCCTAACCCGTGGCGGCTCGAAGTAGTCTCCGTATTCCGGATATTCCCTTGTCACGATTGCGCCCGGCCGAGTGTTTTCCCTCAACAGGCTGAGCGCATCTCTTAGAACTTTTCGCTGCAAGTCACGGGCATTTGGCTTTCCCAAACTGTTCCCAATTTTAAAGCCATTTGGATAAATCGCTCGTGGAGGCCGCATTTGCGCGGAGACTTCCGGGCTGACAGTAATGAGAACTGTCGGAATTCCTTTCATTTCGATCTCGCGTTGGACCGCCACGACCGTGCGGTGACAAACGCTCGGTCAACCACCAGTCAGCACCACTGCATCTGCTCGGGATCCTTTGTCGATTTCATTGGCGATCTCACGGGCAGTTCCCTCATACATCGCCTTCAGCTGCATAGTGTAGCCCATGTAACCGACATGTTTGCGGGCAATGCCGCCGATGAATCCCTCATTCTCCAGATCCCGTAAGACATCGATCGGAAAAACCACATTGATATCCCGGTCGGCATCGGAATGGTCGTAATGGTGGTGCGTTACCATTAAATGTTTTGAATCGACATCCTCTGGTATGACGCGGTAGCCGAGATCGCCCAATTCGTCGCTCGTATTGAACGCCTCCTGATGTTTCAGATGGACTCCGCCTGCAGAGACGATTGCGATAGTCGCCTTTGACAGCTCACCTTCAAACGGCGTGAAAGGTACACACTTGCGAGAAATAGTCATAAACAGAAGTGAAGGTCAGAGCTAATCAGGCGGACCAGCTCTGACCTCTCAATTTCGGAGCAAGCTACAGTTTCCGTAGAACTTCAAATAAATCTTCGTTATCCGGCTGATCCGAAATGTCGTGAATATCCTTGTACGCGAGTTTCCCCTCCTTGTCCACGATGAAGAGAGCGCGCTCGCTTATCCCATCATTTGAACGATAGGCACCGTACTTCTTGGCCACTTCTCCCTTGGGGTGAAAATCGCTAAGCAGATCGTATGAAAGTCCACCGAGGCTTTTTGCCCAGGCGGTGTTGCAGGGGACGCTATCGACGGATATGCCCAAGACCTGGGCATCATAGCCTTTGAAGCGTTCGAGGTCGGCCTCGTACGCAGGCATTTGCGCCGTTCAAACCGGCGTGAACGCTAAAGGATAAAAAGCGAGTACAACGTTTTTCTTGCCACGGAAATCGGAAAGCTTCACTTTTTTTCCTTTCTCCATGTTACTTGGCAGCTCAAAATCCGGGGCCAGATCCCCCACTTCAGGCATGAAAAATTCCTCCTTTTGTTTTTGTTTGATGCTAGGTAAAGATAATTTACACAAAAAGCGATTTCAAGTTAACGCAACACTAGTCCTCCAAAACTATCCACGAAATCACACAAAACTGTCCACGAAATCACACGAAACGAAAGTTGTGATTTTGCAGGGACGACCGGGTTGACCGTCCAGTAGCACTCAAGTAGCATAGCAGCGCGCGCCATAACATCCGCAGATTAGGACCCCTTACAAGGTAAACACACTTGGACATCGATGACGAGGCAAAAGAGATCGTTCGTGAGATAGGCACGGCGATCAACGAATCGGTAGAAAACTCCGCAAAAGTGGCCGAGGCTATCGAGCGTCTGCGTGATGCCGGTTATGAAATGGAACTGAC
>Ga0114129_10011356_pt1 | contig 12687 bp, 13 predicted proteins | sample RhiMetdeltSRZDD1_FD_80071 | JGI IMG/M metagenome (GOLD analysis project Ga0114129, IMG submission 80071) | Populus rhizosphere microbial communities from Tennessee, USA - Rhizosphere MetaG P. deltoides SRZDD1 (version 2) (version 2) | ecosystem: Host-associated > Plants > Roots > Rhizosphere >...
CCGCGTCCGCGTAGGCCGCGAAGGCATCGATGCCGGCCTGCCGATAGTGCGGCGCCACCGCCGCGTGGAAGGCCGCCATCACCATGAACGACGATTCGGAGGCGTCAGCGGGATCGAAGCTGCGGATATCCATCAGGGAGGCAGACCGACCGCGTCCAGGGCCTCGGCCAGAGTCTCCGCGAACACGTCGGCCCGTGCCGCCACGAGCTCCTTGCGGTTGGGATAGCCGCCCGGCACCGCCACCGCGAACGCGCCGGCGGCCTGGGCCATCTGCACGTCCTCCGGGCTGTCGCCGATGTACGCGGACTCCATGGCGGCGACGCGCATCTGATCGAGGGCGCGGCGCAGCGGGGCCGGGTTCGGCTTGCGTTCGGGCAGATCGGAGCCGCAGACGAGGGCACTGAAGAAGGGCCGCAGCCCGAGCCGATCGAGATCGGCGGTGACGCGCTCGCGCTGTCCGCTGGTCACGAGTCCCATGGGCAGGCTTGCGCGCGCCACGCGCTCGAGGCCGTCACGCGCCCCCGGCAGCAGCGCGGGCGGCTGCTCCGCGTAGAGCGCGAGCCAGCGGTCGTCGGCTTCCTTCCAATGCTCGCGCGGGAGGCCGATGGCCTCGTACGTGCGGTACCAGTCCGGGCAGTACGTCCGCTCGAAGGACTCACGATCGAAAGGCAGCGAGTACCCCGCGAAGAGCTGCACGTAGCCGCGGTACGACGCCTCGGCGGAGTCGATGAGGGTGCCGTCCCAATCGAACAGGATGGCCTTCGGCGGCGTCACCACCTGATCCTATACTGCCGGGTGCCGCCGGCCGATCTCCGCGCCCTTGCCGCCCTGGCCGCGCTGCTCCTGCTGCCCGGCGTCCTCGCCGTGCGCGCGTCGTGGACGGCGGTGCCGTTCCTGTCCGCGGCGTTCTGGATCCTCTCCTGTGTCTGGCTGCCCGATCCCTCTGCCGGACGCACGCGGTTCATCGTGTTCGTCGTCGCCCTGGCGGCGCTGCTCATCACGCTGCGGTGGGTGCGAGAGCGGCCGCGACCGCCGGTGAGCGCCGCCGTGCTGGCGGTGGCGGCGGCGGCGCTGCTGCGCCTCGCGCCGCTTGCGTGGTGGGACGTCGCGCCCGGGGCGGAGATGGGCCTGCACTCCCTCGAGACGCGGCTCTTCGTGTGGCGCGACGGCCTGCCGCGCACGTACGAGCCGGTCCTGCCCATTCACGACTTCGGCGCCCATCCGCCGGGTCTGCACGCGCTGGCCGGCCACGTCGCGCTGCTGTCGGGGGCGGATCCCGTCCGCGCCACGCTGCTGGTGGCGTTGGCCGCCCACGGTCTCCTGACCCTGGCGCTCTTCGCCCTCCTGCGCCCCTCGGTCGAGGCGGCGATAGCGGCACCGGCCTCGATCCTGGCCGCGAGCCTGGTGCCGATCCCGCAAGGGTTCGTGGCCTCGGGCGAGAACGGCGCCGTGTGGGGAATGGCCCTGGCCATCGCCGCCGCCGCCATCCAGCGCACCCATCGGAGCGCGGTCTCCGCGGTGGCGGCCGGTCTCGTCGCGGGCGCGGCCGCGCTGTGTGATCCGCCGATGGTGGCGCTGGCCCTGCTCTCCGGCGGAGGGGCCGGAGGCGCACGGCGATGGGCCTGGATGGCGGGGACGGCGGCGCTGACGGCGGCGCCCTTTCTCGTGCGCCACCGCGCCTGGACGATAGAGCCGTGGACATGGCTCGGGCTCGTCGTCGTCCTCGGCGTGGCCACCGTCCTTGCCTTCGCCCTGCCGCGCGTGCCCGCCGGCGTGAGGCCGGCCGTGGTCGGCGTCCTCGCGACGCTGGCGCTGGCCGTGTCGCTGCGCACGTACTTCTTCGCCCGTGTCGTCCTCGTCGCGGACGCCGCCGATCTCGCCGCGATGCGCTGGATCGCCGAGAGCACGAGGGTGACCGACGTGGTCTGCGCCGACGCGGGAAGCGCCGCCGCCCGATGGATTCCGGCTCTCACCGGGCGCGGCACGGACAATCCCGAAGTCCCCGCCGCCTATCGCGAGGAGGGTCGCCGCCGCGCCTCGTCGCGGCCCTGCACGCACCGGTACGAGCGCGCCGGCAGTGTCGTGTGCATCTTCGGCGCGGACGGCCGCGTCGCGTATGATCGACAGCGGTGACCGACGAGACCCCGAAGCCAACGCCTCCCCCCGGACATCGCCGCTGGCCGCGCCGGCTGGCCCGCGTGACCATCGGCCTCGTCGGCCTCGTCGTGTTCTTCATCCTCGGCATCGCACCGGGATGGCTCGTGTCCATGCTGGTGCGCGGCCGCAACGTCTACAACGACGAAGAGAACAAGGGGTTGACCCCCGCCTCGTTCCAGCTCGCGTCCGAGGACGTGTCTTTCAAGGCCACCGACGGGATCGCCCTCGAAGGTTGGTGGGTCCCGGCGGCGCCCGCCCGCGGCACCGTCGTCCTGGTCCACGGCCTCAATCGCTCGCGCATCGAGATGATCCGGAAGGTGCCGTTCGTCCACCAGCACGGCTGGAACGCGCTGCTGTACGACTCGCGGCATCACGGCCGGAGCGCCGGTGACCGCTCGAGCTTCGGCTGGTTCGAGCGCCTCGACGTGCGCGCGGCGGTGGCGGAGGCGCGGCGGCGTTCGCCCGGGCCGGTGGTGGTGTGGGGCATCTCGATGGGGGCGGCGGCCACGGTGCTGGCCGCGGGCGAGGACGAAAAGGTCGCGGGCGTCGTCGCCGACAGCAGCTATCGCAACCTCGAGGACACCGTGCATCACCATTTGAGCGCGGCCAGCCGCCTGCGGCCCTGGCTGCGCGTGCTGCCCACGAGCCTGCTCGCCGCCGAGAGCCTGTTCTGGATCCGCCGCTTCGGCGGCTTCGACACCAGGGACGCCGACATCGTGGCGGCGGCGCGGAAGCTGGCCGGGCGCCCGGCGCTGTTCGTGTCGAACGCCGGCGACTGGCGCATGCCGAGCGAGATCGCGTTCGAGCTGAAGGCGGCGGCGGGTGAGCGCGCGCGGGTGCTGGTGGCCCCCGGGAAGAAACATGCGGGGGCCTTCCGAGAGGCCAGGGAGGCCTACGAGAGCGCGGTCGGCCAACTGCTGGACGATGTCCTGATATCATCCTCGTGACTCCGGCAGGGCCGGATTTCTGGGGGACGCGAGTGAGCGAAAAGCCGAAGGACGCAGGCGTAGTCGAAGACGACGGCTCACCCAACACCGAGTCCGGCTCGTACAGCATGGTGGATCCGCGCTTCCGGGAGCTGTATTTCCGGTTCTACAAGGAGACGTACAAGCCGTCGACCCTCGACCGGAAGACGAAGGAGCTCGTGGCCATCTCCGCCAGCCTGGTCGCCAAGTGCCAGGGCTGCCTCGAAGGCCACATCAAGAAGGCGATGAAGTTCGGGGCCACCCGCGAGGAGATCGGGGAGACGATCGCGATCGCCATCGGCGTGAACGCGGCCTCCGTCGTCGACATGACCGACATCGCCGCCGAGAACATGGACCTCAAGCTGTACTGACGCATCGTCGCGCGGCCGGCCAGTGACGCCATGAAACGAACGCGTGCCAGCGCGACGATGGCCGTCACCTGCGACGAGCCGGGGCTCCGCTTCTTCCTCGATCGATCGGAGTCGGGGTTCCCTCTCCAACACGTCGTCGCCCTCGCGGGCGCGGCGGGGATGTCGTTCCTGCTGTTCCCGGCGATAGGCATCCTTTTCGCCTTCTGGCGTGCGCAGCCGGACATGAGCAAGGTGCCCCCCGTCTTCCTGCTCGCGGGTCTCGCCTTCGCCGCCCTCTGGGTTCTCGGCCTGCTGAGCATGATGCTTGGAGTCCTCCGGGCCACGCGCCGTCTCGAACGGGTGCACGTCGACGGTGTGACTCACGAGCTGCGCGTGGTCGAGAAGGGCGTGCTGGGTCTCTATGGCCGCGACACCAAGGTCGCCACGTCCCGCGTGGCGAAGCTCGCCGTCGGCATCGTTCCCGAAGGGGCGAAGGAGCTCACCTTCGCCGCGCTGCAGTCCGACTCGAGGATCATCGTGCAACTGGCCTGGTGGATCAGCGATGGGTCGCGCCCGGAGCCGAAGCCGTCAGGGACTGTCGCCTTCTGCGTGGTGGGCGTCGACAAGCGCGAGGAAGTGCTGGACCTCGCGCTGCGCCTGGCCGCGGCCGCCGGCTTTTCCTCCTATCGGGTCGTGCGCAGCGATCAGCGCGAGCTCGAGGTGGAGACGGATCGCCATACCGTCGGTGACCAGCCCATGCCCGTCCTGCCGCGGGCCGACTACACGCGCGACACGGTGGCCCCCGAGGCGCGCGCCGGCGCCGCGCAGGAGAAGCTGCCGGCGTTCGATCCGCACGGCTTCCTCAGCAACTACCGTGTACGCGAATGGAAGCCCGGCGAGCGCGTCGTCTTCCACAAGCCGTTCACGTGGGGCGTGCTCGGCTGCCTGCCCTTCGTCGCGATCCCGGTGTCGGCGCTCGTCGCCCTGATCGCGGGTGTCGGTTACGTCCAGGGAAGCCGCCTCGTTCTCGAGCTCTTCCTGGGTGTCTTCGCGGCGGTGGCCGTGTTCATCTTCGCCGCCATCGTCGCCGCGTCCCTGCCGCGCCGCGCCACCCTCGACTGGACGACACGGCGGATCACGATCGGCCGCGAGCCCGGCATACCGATGTCCTCGGTGACCGCCCTCGAGCTGCGTGGGGTGAAGGTGTTCCACCAGGGGAGCAAGGGCAACGCGTCGTACTGGATGTATCGCTGCGAGCTCGAGCTCCACCACACGGGCGCGGCCCGCGGGGAGCCGACGACCACGCGGCTGGTGGAGACGTCCAGCTCCCAGGACGACGGGACTCCGCCGTGGCGTTCTGCGCTCCCGCTGGTGACGGACCTGGCGCGCGCGCTCGGCGTGGAGCGGCGCGTGACGGACTACCGGGAAAAGAAATAGCCCGGTGACGGCTCGGCGATCCGGCCGGTCGGCTATTCGGCCCGCTTGGGATGCCGATTTCGCAGCGCGCTCAGGACGAAGCGCGGATAAAACGCCAGCATGTCGCGCTTGTTGTAGAGCCAGCTCCCACGGCAGAACGCGCACAGCCGGTTGTCGCAGAAGACCGCGCGCGGGTCCTTCGACAGGAGGCGATGCTCGAGAGCATACGCCGGCGCCGCGGGGACGAGCATCGACTCCGCCTTGCCGACGAGGCCCTGCCGCAGCAGGCCTTCCTTTTCGTACTCCGCGTACAGCTTGTGGAAGCCCATGCTGCAGCCGCCGATGTCGCGTCGTTTGAATGTCGCCACCGCACCGGCCTTCTCATGGAGGGCCCCGAACCAGCCGCCGAGGATCGAGCGCCGGTCGAGGCCGAGCACGTGCTGCGCCCAGTGGACGGTGGTGAACCCCGGGCTCGAGCGCGTGCAACCGATGAGGACCTGCTTGCCGCCGTGCTCCACGATCTTGCCCATGGGCTCGAACGACGACGCCGTCTCGTCGTGGCCGGCCAGGACCTCCTTCGCGCGGGCGCCGAGGGCCACGAAGGAGTTCGTCGGGTGCCGGCTGCGCACGGCGTCGGGCTGCTCCAGGAACAGGCGGGCCAGCGCACCCGTGGTCGGCGGCGTCTTCTCGTTGAAAACGTCGCTGCCCTGAAGGCGCCAGACGAACGTCGTCTTCGTGAAGGCCAGCGCGACGAGGGTCCCCTCGGGGCCGACGGTGTCACGCAGGGCGCCGATCAGCGAGTCGCCGACGCCGCCCTTCACGCGCCCGATCTCGCCGACGTCCGCGCGCACGAGGGCCACGTCGCCGCGGGCCAGGCCGAGCTGCTCGAGGTCGTGCCGCAGGCTCTCGCGCGTGGCCGCGCCGCGGACCGCAGTGGACGCCGGAGTCGAAGCGCTCAAGACGAACGATTGTCCCACTCCATCATCACCACCGCCAAGGTCATGAGGCCGCCGCCGATCCAGACGGACGCGCTCGGCACCTCGCCCAGCCACATCCACGAGAAGAGGGCGGCGAAGAGGGCCTCCAGCGAGTAGATGAGCGACGCGCGGGTGGGCGTGGTGTGCGGCTGCGCCTTCAGCATCATCGAGAACGCCACGACGGTGCAGACGAGAGCCAGGTAGAGGATGGTCCACGACGTTCCCCGCGACGGGACCGGAAACCCGCCTTCGAAGAACGGGGCGCTGATGGCGGCGAGCACGGCCACCACCGCGAGCTGGATCGCGTTCAAGAGCAGGACGGGCAGCCCCTTCGCCCAGCGGGCGATCGCCATCACGTGGAAGGCATAGACCACGGCGCAGAGCATGATCAGCTGGTCACCGCTCTCGAGGTCCGGCAAGCCGGCCTCGAACGCCGACTTCGAAAGCCCGGCGCTGCCCATCTGCGCGCCCCACGAAAGGATGGCCATGCCTGTGACGGACACCACGACGGCCGCGACCGTCTTCCGAGAGATCTTGTCTCCGAGCAGGCGGGACAGTATCGGCACCAGGACCACGTAGAGCCCCGTAAGGAACCCCGCCCGCGCCGGCGTCGTGCGCGCGAGGCCCAGCGTCTGCAGGGCGAAGCCGGGAAACAGCAGCGCGCCCAGGCCGATGCCGCTCCACACGAGGCGTGCGTTCAGCACCCCGCGCCGCAACACGAACGGCACCATGGCGGCGGCGGCGACACCGAAGCGAAGCGCGACCAGTGCGATCGGCGGGTAGGTACGAGATTCGGTATGGACGATGGCGAAGGTCGTCCCCCAGATCATCGTGACGGCGAGGAGGGTCAGGCTGGCGCGGCGGGCGGTCACCGTCCGCATGTTGGCACAGGAAGGCCGTCGAGAAACGCCCGACCCCGGCTCAGCCGCGCGCGGATTCGAACGCCGCGCGCAGCGCGTCGGGGATGGGCACCGGCTGGAACGTCTTCATGTCCACGCAGACGACGACGTTCTGCGCGCGGAAACACACGCGCCCGGCCACGCGCCCTTCGTAGCCCACGCGCAGCGACGTTCGTCCGACGTGCTCGATGGCCACCGCCACCTCGAGTGGATCGCCGAAACGTACCGGCGAGGCGAACTCCACCTCGAGCTTGACGGTGGGGAAGCCCACCCCGGAGGCGATGACCTCCGGGTACGGCCGCCGCAGGCCGCCCGCGAAGAAGTCCTCGAAGGCGACGTGCAGATAGTGGACGAGGTTGGGGTAGTAGGCGACCCCGGCCGGATCGAGGTCGCCGAAGCGGACGGTGACAGGAGTGGTGAAGGTCAGGCCTTGCTGCCCAGATGCTCCATCGTGGAGACGGCCAGGATCTCGGCCATCCCCTCGAAGTAGGTCTCGCCGTCCTCGGCAGTGGCGGCCGTGGGATCGCCGAAGTAGGCGTCCTCGCTGCCGGCATCCGCGTAGGTCTTGGCGCCCTTCTTGAGGCCGTCCAGGTATCCCTCGATGGGCGGGAGGCTGCGCCGCACGGCGTCACGAACCGTGTCGGGCGCCGCCGCCAGCATCAGCGACGTGTCGAAGGCGCCGCCGTGGTCGGCCGCCTGCGCATCCTGGTCGATGAGGTCTTCCCATCGCTTCTTGGTGATGTCGACGGAGGCGACGCTGGCCCCCAGCTTCTTGGCCTCTTCGACGGCCTTCTTCAGGCAGTCGAGATGGGCGGCCTCGAAGTGGACGTTCACCAGGATCACCGCCCGGAACTTCTTCGACGCGACCACGGCCACGTCGCGGATGAGCGCGATGGCCGTCGCCGCCGGGACGCTGAGGGTGCCGGCGTGATCGGCACCCATATCCGCCACCGTGAACGCCAGGGGCGGAAGGACGAGCGCATGGATGCTGCGCTCCTTGAGCTTGACCGCCCCCCGCTTGGCCATCTCGGTGGCGATGATGGAGTCCGTGTTCAGAGGAAGGTGGGGTCCGTGGGCCACAGTGGCTCCCACCGGCACGAGCGCCACCGGGCGCTCTTTGAGAACCTCGTCGACTTCGGTCCAGGTCATCTCGGACAGCACAACGTGATCGGTCATGTCCTTCGAAGGAAGGGCTCCTTCACTCCTTTCTGTATGGGTTTGCGAAGAGGGTTGTCTTGACGGTTCTTTATACCTGATCGCTCAGGATTGTGCCACAGACGCGAGCCGCCGATAGGCGCTCCCATGGTAGATGAGCGGCCGGCCGGGCCGGCTCTCCAGGCCCTCGACCTCGCCGATGTAGATCGTGTGGTCGCCGGCGGTGTGCGTCGCCGCCAGCCGGCACTGCAGGGCAGCCAGGGCCTCGGGGACGACGGGCAGGCCGTTCGCGGCCAGCGGCAGCTCGATCCCTTCGAACTTCAGCGGCCCTCCGCCCGCGAACCGCCGCGAATACTCCTCTTGAGTCTCCGCCAGCACGCTGACGTTGAAGCGCCCGGCCTCCGCCAGCCCGGCGTGGACCTCCGAGCGGCGATCGATGCAGATGAGGACCAGCGGGGGATCGAGGCTCACCGACGTGAACGCGTTCACGGTCAGGCCCTGCGGTCGCCCGTCGGTGCCGCGCGTGGTGACCACCGTGATGCCGGTGGCGAACTGCGCCAGGGCGCGCCGGAAGTCTTGCGGGTCAATGAGCATCGATCTTGAAATTCTACTGCGAGAGTTGCGCGGCTTTCTTTTTGTCTTGTTCGAGCGCCGCAACGGCGCGGCGCTCGAACAAGACGGGGCCTGCGAGGCTGCCACCGCCCAACTATGGGGCAGCTTCTCGGCCCCTACTTGCGCAGCAGCTTGAACGCGTGGTTCCAGGTGTTGCTGTGGATGCCGTAGAGCACCCAGGCCAGACACATGGCCTCGAGATAACGCGCCCCCTGGATGCCGCCGATGTCGGCCACGCCCCAGCCGAACGCGGCGAGCAGCTCGCCGACCTGGTGTTTGGCGCCATCGTCGTCGCCGCAGATGAACATGTCCGGCGGCCCGCCGGGGAGCTGCGGCCGGAACATCTGGGCGTTGCCGACGGTGTTGAAGGCCTTCACCACCTTCGCGCGGGGCAGCAGGCGCTGCACCTGCTCGCCGCCGGAGTCGGTGTGGCCCACCGCCAGCTTCGGGGGCATGCCGCCGGAGAAGTCGAGGGGGTTCGTGGTGTCGATCACGAGCTTCCCGTCGAAACTGTCGAGGCCGGCGGCACGGAGCGCGCTCTCGTTGGCGACGCCGAGGGTGGCGAGCACGACGATGTCGGCGAAGCGCGCGGCGTCGGCGAAGGTCCCGTGTGAGGCGTTCGGGCCGGCGGATGTCGCCCAGGCCGCGGCCTTGGTGTTGCCCGCGTCGCGTGCGCCCATCTTGACCTCGTGGCCCAGCGTGACGAATGCCTGCGCGAGGACCCGGCCCACGTCGCCCGTCCCGAGGACGCCAACCTTCATCGCTCCTCCCTTACACTCCCTAGTCTAATGTGGGTTGGAAGGGGGCTCCTGGTGGCGGCGATCTTCGCGGTGAGGATGGCCGCGACGTCCGGCCCGGTCGAGACCCTCGACGGCGTGCACTTCGTGCGTGGTGTCTTGCGCTATTCCGTGGCCGAGCAGCGGCCGCACTGGCCCGGCTATCCCGTCTACATTGCCGCGGGCAAGCTGCTCGGCGCGGCCGGGCTGCCCCCCGCCGTCGCCCTGCGCGTGTTGTCCGTCGCCGGCTGGACGGCCTGCGTCTTCTTGATCGCGGCCATCGTGGGCACGCGGGCAGGCGGCGTCGCCGCTGCCGCCGCCTGGGGTCTGGCCCCTGCCGCGTGGTTCACCGGACAGATGGTCCTCAGCGACGTACCGGCCCTCGCCCTCGCTCTCGGGACGTTGTGGCTGGCGACACGCGCGGCCGCCGGCGAGCCGGCGCGGCCGGTCATGGGGGCATGGCTCGCGGGGCTGACGATCGGGGTGCGGCTGCCCTACGCGGCGTTGCTCCTGCCGTGGGCGCGGGCGCACCTCTTCCGCCGGCGCCCCCTCCTCGCGCTGGGCGTGTGCCTCTCGCTGTGGCTCGGCGGACAGCTCGCTCGCGATCCCGCGTACCTGGCGCAGGGTGCCGCGCGCGTCTACGCGCATCTGGGGAACTGGAACCACCGGGTGCTGATGCAGCTCGGCGCGCGTGGGCTCGCCTTCGGCGAGACGTTCATCGTGCACGGCCTCGGCGCCTGGTGGCCGGGCGTTCCCCTCGAGCGCGTGCCGGCGACCCTGGGGCTCTTCGCGGCCTTCGCGGGCGGCGTCTTCGTCCTCCGGCGCGACCGCGTCCTGGCGCTCGCGCTCGCGCTCTGGACGCTGCCGTACCTGCTGCTCGTGCTCACCGCCAACGACCCGCGTGTCGCGCGCTACGCCCTGCCCCTCACGGCGTCGGCGGCGATCGTGGCCGGGCTCGGGGTGGCGCGCCTCGGCCGCTACGCCTGGGTGGGCACGGCGGCGCTGGTCCTCGCGCAGGGGGCCGTCCTCGTCCCCCTCGAGCGGCAGGCGCGACGACAGCCGCCGCTGCCCGTGCAGGTCGTCGCCTACGTCGCGGCCCATATCGATCCGCGCCGCGACATCGTCCTCGTGACCGAGGACGCGGCGTCTCTCCGCCTGTTCCTCGAAGAGGCCGGCCTTCCCGTGGCGGCGGCCAGCCAGGAGGGGCTGCTCGCGCGGGCCGAAGAGCTGTCGCGCGCAGGCGGTGTCGTCTACTCGACGGCGCCCTCGGTCCACGCGCCGGAGCGCTGGGTCGTGGAGGCGCGGTTCCGTCGCGACCGCCTCCTCGAATCCCGCGCGCCCTGGGACGCCTGGCTCTTTCGCTACGCGCCGCCGGCCGCGGTCAGCGCCACGTCTCGAAGGTGAACGAGACGCGCTCGCCGGCCTTGCCGCGCATCGCGAAGACGATGCTGTCCGACGTCACCTCCAGCACCTGTCCGCTCAGCGCCCGCAGCGTGCCCGGGATCATGGGATCGGTCTGACTGAGATCGAACTCCCACCGGCCGGGCCGGCCCTCCGCGGAGACGATCTGCCCCTCGAAACGGATCTCGCCGCGCCGGCTGGACGTGATGAGATGGGCGACGCCTTCTCCCGGATACGCGACTTGTTTCCCGTCCATCACCACCTGGCCGGTCGCGCCGCGTACGGTCAAGATGCTCGCCACGTTCAGACGGTCGATCCAGCCGAGCGGGTAGGTCGGCTTCGGCGTCACCGGTGCGTCCGCGGTCACACTTGCTGTACAGCACCGCTCGGTCGTCCCGTCGCTCGCGCACATCGTCACGCCGAAGGCGCCGGCGCGGCTGTAGGTGTGCGTCTCGCGGCAGAACCCGCCGGACCGGCTGCCGTCGCCGAAGTCGAACGTGAAGGTGAGCGGCGCGCCTTCGGGATCCTCGGTGCGGCACAGGTTGAACTCCACGTCGAAGGGGAAGGTGCCGCGGGCCGGATCGGGGCTCACGCGGCAGTTGAGGTTCGGCGGGAGATTGGGACCCACGGTCGGTGTCGGCGTCGGGGTCGGTCCCACCACCGGCGGTACGGGTGTGGGTGTCGGAGTGGCCGTCGGGGTGTCCGACGGACCGTCATCCCCGCCGCTCGACGCCGCCACGAAGACACCGCCGCCCGCCAGCGCCGTGCCGCCGCCGACGATCGCGAGCACGGGCAGACCGCCTCCGCCCGCGGCCACGAATCCCGCCGGCAGCGAGGGGAAGACCGTCACCGTCGCCGAAGGCACCCAGGGTGCCACCGGCTTGTCGCTCTTGCACTGGCTCTCGCTCTCCACGACCTGGAGGGCGTACTCACGAGTCCGCGCCTCGCCCCACTGCTTGCTCGTGCCCGAGGCGTACGCGAAGAGCTGTGTGCCGAGCAGCGCCTTCGTCGGCTTCGGCAGCGTGGCCTTCTGACACGTGCCGTCCGCCGCGAACAGAACGCGGTACCACGCCGGCGACTTGTCCGCGCGGAAGTACATCTCCGCCTTCGCCAGATCGCTGGCCGGGGCGAAGCAGGCCTTGAACTGCGGGAACTGGCCGACGACGACGCAGCCCATCTCCTCGTGGTTGATCGAGAGGGAGGGCGCGGCCGTCGGCTTCGCGGTCGGCCGGGCGGTGGGCGCAGGAGTGGCGGTGGGCGTGGGGACAGGACGTGCCGCCGTCGTGCGTGCCCGTGGACGAGGCGCTTGCGCCATGACGGCGACGGCGCCGAGCGAGGCCAGTGTCAGCCCCAGACCGATCGAGATCGTGCGGCGAGCCGGCGAAGAAGCGAAGGCCATGAGGTCAGAGCTCTCTTTCCATGAACGGCCCGTAGGTGTGCGCAGCCTACGTCCGCGACGACTTTACGTCAACGTTCCGGCGGCCAGAGTACTCTTTAGGGTGAGATCTCGAAGGTGAACAGGGCACGTTCTCCCTTTCGGCCGGCGAGGTGGAACACGATCATGTCGGCGGTCAACAACGCCGGCTCGCCTTCGAGGATGCGCACCGATCCCGCGCGGAAGCGGCCGTTCTGGAGATGGAAGCGCCACCGGCCCGCGCCCTCGCCCGCGACGAGCTGGGCCTCGATGCGGTTCGTGCCGGCGAGCGCCCGGTTGCGCCACACGGAGCGGCCGGCGCGCACGAAGGCGAGCCCGCCTTCATCACTGGCGATCTGCCCGGAGCCGCCGGCCACCTCGAGGTCGCCGACCACGAAGGCCCGTACGCCCGGCTCGTCGGCGGTGAAGCCGAAGGTGGTGACGTTGCCGCTGACGAGGGCCGTGGCCGTCTGTGAGCCCGAGGGGCATCGATCGAACACGGTCGCGCTGACCGTCGACGGTCCGACGCCGGTGAGCGCCGTCCGCCAGACCCAGGTATAGGGAG
>Ga0114129_10011358_pt1 | contig 12686 bp, 11 predicted proteins | sample RhiMetdeltSRZDD1_FD_80071 | JGI IMG/M metagenome (GOLD analysis project Ga0114129, IMG submission 80071) | Populus rhizosphere microbial communities from Tennessee, USA - Rhizosphere MetaG P. deltoides SRZDD1 (version 2) (version 2) | ecosystem: Host-associated > Plants > Roots > Rhizosphere >...
CCGCGAGACCTTCCTGCAGATGACCGTCGAACAGCTGCAGCGCTTCGGGGTGAAAGCGGAAGCTCGGCTCGACCAGCTCGACACGCTCGTCGAACGTCTTGGCACCGGCGGCGCCGAGGGCGATGGCTGGCTCATCTCCTGGGCGATGGGACCCGAGCCCGACCCGTATGGCGTGTGGCATTCCAGTCAGATCCCCGATCTCGCGAAGCGCACCACGGGTCTTAATGTCGGCGGCTTCAGCTCAGCGGATGTCGACAAGGCCATCGAGGCCGCTCGGGCCCCGCAGGGCGCGGCTGGCTGCGACCCTACCGCCAGGGCTCAGCAGTACGAGACCGTGAACAAGGTGCTGAACGCCGAACAGCCGTACCTCCTCGCCTTCACGACCGAATCGCTGCTCGCGGCTCCGCCCGCCCTTCAGGGCATGCGGCCGGGCACCTTCTCGCTCTACGCCGATATCCAGCGGTGGTGGCTCAAGAAGTGAACGGCCGGCGGCCTCGGCCCGTATAGACGGGGTGGGGCGGCCAAGTGGGCCGCTGGATACACTCTGCGACCGAAACGTGGGGTTAAAGCAAAAGGAGCGAGAGGGGTACACATGACAGCGAAGCAGCGCACCGTCAGGGTCCTCATCGCGGTACTCGCGGCGTCGATGCTCGTCGCCACGGCCTGCACGCCGGGCGGCGGCCCGACGACGAGCGGCGCGCCATCAGCATCGGCCACCGCGGCGGCCGAGCAACCGACGCCTGGTGGCCGGATCATCTACGGCTCGTTCAGCGACATCCAGCGGCTCAACCCCGCGACCTCGAACGATGCGACGTCGTCCACGGTGAGCGGGAAGATCTACGACGCCCTCATCCGCGTCGATCCCAAGAATGCGGAGGTCAAGCCGAACCTCGGTTCGTGGACCGTCAGCACCGATGGGCTCACGTTCAGCTGGGTCATCGACGCGAAGGCGAACTGGTCCGACGGCAAGCCGATCACCGGCAATGACTTCCTCGCGCGGGTCAAGATGCAGGCCCGCAGCAAGGTGACCCCGAACAAGAGCACCTTCAACGACATCGAGGGATACCAGGATTACTCCACCGGCAAAGCCACGAGCATCTCCGGGATCGTGGTCGACAAGACCGACGCGAAGAAGTTCACGGTGAAGTTCACGAGGATCTTCTGCCCGGCGCTCATCACTGTGTTCGGCTCGGCGCCGATGCCGGAGCACGTCTTCGGCAAGTACACCGACGACGCCGACATCAACAAGGTCGTCGATGACGCGCCAGAGAACAACGCGCCGCCGGTCGCGAGTGGCCCGTTCAAGTTCAAGGAATGGCGCAAGGGCGACCAGGTCATCCTCACGAGGAACGACACGTACTTCAAGGGCGCACCGCTGATCGAGGAGTACGTCCAGAAGGTCGTCGCCGACTCGACGGTCGCGGCCGCACAGATGAAGACCGGCGAGCTCACGATGACGCTCGCGCAGCCTGTCGACGTGGCCGACCTGTCGAAGGTGGACACCGTCAAGCTCTACAAGTGGGCGGACAACGGTTACGTCTACATCGGTTGGCGGACGAACAACCCGAACGTCGCCTTCCTTGGCGACAAGCGGATCCGCCAGGGACTCATGTACGGCATCAACACCGACGAGGTCGTGAAGGCCGTCCTCTTCGGTGAGGGCGTCAAGCAGCTCGCGCACCACCCGACCGTCTCGTGGGCGGCCGGCACGGGGCTCAACCCGTACGGGTACGACAAGACCAAGGCCGAGGACCTGTTCAAGCAGGCCGGTTACGCCAAGGGCGCCGACGGCTATTACGCCAAGGACGGCAAGCCGCTTGCGATCACCATCGTCACGAACCAGGGGAACAAGACGCGTGAGACTTTCCTGCAGGTGGCCGTCGAGCAGTACAAGCAAGTCGGCGTGAAGATCACTCCGAAGCTCGAGGCCTTTGAGTCACTCGTCCCGAAGCTGACCGGAGGATCTCCTGAGGTCGAGGCCGTGATCATCGGTTGGCAGCTCAGTGCGGACCCGGATCCGTTCACGATCTGGCACTCGAGTAACGTCGCCAGCCCAACGAAGGCCGGCAACAACTTCGTTGGCTACTCCAACCCGAACGTCGACAAGCTCATCGAGACGGGCCGCAACGGCCCCGACTGCTCGCAGGGTGCTCGTCAGAAGGTGTATCAGGAGATGAACAAGATCCTGAACGACGACGCTCCGTACATGTTCGGCTTCGCACAGAACCGCATCCTCGCGACAGCCTCCAACATCCGGGGCATCGAGCCCGGATCCTTCAGCCCGAACGCGGACTGGAACATCGAGAAATGGTGGATCAAGAAGTAACGGCAAGCTGAGACCTGATCGGGCGGCGGCGAGTAAGCGCCGCCGCCCGATCGCGTGGAGGGCCGTCGCGAGTGCGCACCTACATCATCCGGCGTCTGATCTATGCGATCCCCACACTGCTGGGGATCTCGATCATCGTGTTTCTCATTACGCGGCTCTCGCCGGGCGACCCGGTCCGGCTGTACACCTTCGGCGCGCTCAACATCACCGAAGAGGACATCCAGGGGCTCCGCGAGCACTACGGCCTGAACAAGCCGCTCTACGAGCAATATGTCAGCTGGCTTCTTCAGGTCGTTCAGGGCGACTTCGGTAAGTCGCTGCAGTACAACCGCCCGGCGCTCCCGCTGCTCTTAGAGCGACTTCCCGCGACGCTGCAGCTGGCGGTCGCCGCTCTCGTTCTCCAGCTTGCCGTCGGAGTGCCGCTGGGCGTCATCGCGGCCCTCAAGCGCGGCACCTGGCTCGACAACGTCATCCGCGTCTTCGGTGTCATCGGTCACGCCGTGCCGACGTTCTGGCTCGGCCTGCTGATGATCATCGTGTTCTCGGTGACGTTCGGCCTCATGCCGAGCCAGGGCGTGCTCACCGTCGGGCACGACGTATGGGACATACCGGATCGGATAAAACACATCGTCATGCCCGCGTTCGTGCTCGCGCTGGCGGGCATCGCGAACTACTCGCGATACCTGCGAACGGAGACGCTGGACGTCATCAACCAGGACTACGTGCGGACAGCGCACGCGAAGGGACTATCCGAGCGGACCGTCGTGTATGTGCACGCCCTTCGCAATGCGCTCATCCCGATGGTCACGGCGCTGGGCGGCCTCCTCGCCGCGCTCGTATCTGGCGCGCTCGTGGTCGAGCAGATCTTCACCTGGCCGGGCGTCGGACAGTTCACGTACGCCGCAGCGCGCAGCAAGGACTATCCGGTGATCATGGCTGGCGTCATGGTGGCGAGCACCCTGCTCGTCCTCAGCTACCTTCTCCGGGACATCATGTATGCCGTCGTCGATCCTCGGATCAAGGTGAAGTAGTGGCCACGACGCAAACGACCGTCGGATCGGTCGCCGCGATGGACGTTTCGCAGCGGCGCGCATCGGCGGGGCTGTGGTCCAACGCCTGGTACAGGCTGCGCCGCGACCGCCTCACCGTGGCCTCGACCTTTGTGCTGGTCGTCCTGGTGCTGCTATCGCTTGCGGCGCCGCTGCTGTCCCAGTACGTCTTCCAGATGTCGTTCGAGCGCCAGGATCTGCTTCACGCTTACGCCGCGCCGACCCTCGATCCGCCGGGTTACATCTTCGGCTCGGACGAGGTGGGGCGCAGCCAAGCCGTGCGGCTCTTCTACGGAGGGCAGGTCTCGCTCTTCGTTGGCTTCGTCGCGGCCGCGATCCAGCTCACGATCGGTGTCCTGCTCGGGCTGGTCGCGGGCTACAAACGAGGACGTATCGACGACGTGGTCACCTGGTTCATCACCACATTGAACTCGGTGCCCGCGATCTTTCTCCTGATCATCTTCTCGGCGCTGTTCACGCCGGGGCCGCTGACGCTCACGCTCGTCATCGGCGCTCTCTTCTGGACCGGCATCACCAATTTCGTTCGCGGCCAGACCTTTGCGCTCCGCGAACGTGAGTTCGTCGTGGCGGCGGTCACAGTCGGCGCATCGGGGTGGCGGATCATGCTCCGCCACATCTTGCCGAATGTGCTTCCTTTGATCTTCGTTCTCACCGCGATCGATGTCGGCTCGATCATCCTCGTGGAGTCGGCGCTCAGCTACCTGGGACTCGGGATCATTCCGCCAACACCGAGCTGGGGGAACATGCTCACGAACGCGTCCTCCTACTTCAACCGCGCGCCGTGGCTCGTCGTGCCTCCCGGCGCGACGATCTTCTTGACGGTCCTCTGCCTCTACCTCATCGGCGACGGGCTGCGCGACGCGCTCGACCCGCGCCTCAAGACGGAGAAGTGATCAACTAGAGGCGCAATGCTGGTGCGCCTCGCGCTCGTCGCCCTTCTCACGCTGTCCGCCTGTCAGGTGCCTCCCGTGCCGGGCACCGCCACACCCTCGCCGACACCGGCCGGCACGATCGAGACAGGCGGTAGCGTCCGCATCGCGCTGAGCGCGGACGCGACGACCCTCGATCCCTGGAACGCGAACGACACGAACACGCTCCTCGTGACGCGCCAGATCTTCGAGACGCTCGTCGACTACGACGCAGGTGGACTCAAGATCGTGCCGAAGCTCGCCCAGAGCTGGTCGGTGTCCCCAGACGGACGCTCGTGGACATTCGCGCTGCGGCGCGGGGTGAAGTTCCATGACGGGACCGATCTCGACGCCGCCGCGGTCGTGCTGAACTTCGACCGCGCACGTCTGGGCGCGCATCCACTACGCGGTCCGGCGGCCGCCAGCGGTCCGGCGTACCGCGCGTACGCCGCACTCTTCCAGGGCTTCGACGACGCGTCGGTGATCGTGCGAGCCGAGGCCAAGGACGCCGCGACTGTGGTCATCACGACGAAGATTCCCTTCGGTCCGCTGCTCGCGGACCTCGCGATGCCTTACTTCGCGATCGTCAGCCCGAAGTCGATGCGCGATGACCCAGCGGGTTGGTCGGCACCGGTGTCGCGGGGCGCAGCGGGCACGGGGCCATTCGTCTGGCGGCCGGGTGCGTGGCAACCAGGTCAACAGATCGCGCTCGAACGCAGCACCGAGTACTGGATGAAGGATCAGACCGGCACGTCGCTCCCGTATTCCGACCGCATCGTGCTGCGGGTCATCAGAGATGAGGCGACACGCATCGCCGAGCTCCGCTCGGGCGGGCTCGACGCTGTCCGCGATCTGACGCCCAACACCCTGCCCGCCGTAAAGGGCGACCCGAACCTGCAGCTCCTCGTGCGGTCGGCGGCGAGCACGACCTACCTCGGGGTCGGCGCGGTAGCGCCGTTCGACCGGGTCGAGGTCCGCCGCGCGATCGCGATGGCCATCGACAAGTCGCTCCTCGCGACGACGCTCTTCAGTGGGGCGGGCCGCCCAGCGTCGCAGGTGCTCGTGCCGGGCATGCTCGGGTACGACGACAGCGTCGTCGAGTTCTACCGCCTGGACACCGCGGGCGGGAAGCGCCTGCTTGCGGATGCGGGCGTCGCGAGCGGAGTCACAACGGAGCTGTGGTACCCGTCGGCGTGGCGGCCGTATTACCCGGATCCGAAACGCGTCGCGGAAAGTGTTGCCGCTGACCTCGCGAAGATCGGGATCGTCGCGACCGTGCGGACCGAGGACGCTGCCGCGTACCTCGCCGACGCGCGCGCGGGTCGCCTGCCGCTCTGGCTTGGCGAAGCGGGCGGGGAGAGCGCGGACCCCGACGTATTCTTCCCCGACGGTGGGGCGTGGGCCGGCGACGTCGTGCGCGAGCTGCTGCGCCGCGCGCGCTACGAGGCCGACGCGAGCAAGCGGACCGAGCTGTACAAGCAGGTGTCCAAGATCATCCAACAGGACGCGACGCGCATCCCACTGGTGCAGGCCGACGCGCTCGTCGCCGCGACGAAGAAGGTGCGCGGCCTCGTCCCTCATCCCATCGGTGTCGAGGCGTACACGCAGGTCTGGCTCGGGAAGTGACGCACGCGACACTCCGTGGCGTCGCGCGTGGACTACCCTGAATCAAGTGATGGGAATGGGTGGCCCCGGCGGTGGGATGCATGTGTTCATGTGGGGTCCAGGCGGACGTCAGGAAGGCAAGCGGCCTTCGATCTCGATGTACCGGCGGCTCCTGCGATACGTCGGGCCGTACAAATGGAATCTCGTCTTCGCCGCGGTGCTCCTGATCATCTCGACCGCGCTCGGCCTGGTGTGGCCGCGGGTCGTGCAGGCCGTCATCGATGTCGGGCTCAAGGACGGGGGATTCCTCGACCTGCTGATCCTCGGTCTGGTCGTCGTGCTCCTCGTGCGCGCCGTCATCGACGGCGTGCGCCAGTTCGTGATGGCCTACACCGGGGAGCGGGTGATCTTCGACCTCCGCATGGCGATCGTCCGTCACCTGCAGTCCCTCTCCCTGTCCTTCTTCAATCGCCGCAAGACCGGTGAGCTCATGTCGCATGTCACCAGCGATGCGACGCTCGTCCACGGCGTCATCACCCAGACGATCATCCAGGTCCTCGGACAGGTCCTGACCCTGGTCGGTGGCGTGGCCGTGATCTTCCTGATGAACTGGCGGCTGGCGCTGCTCACGCTCGTCGTCGCACCACCGATCGCGCTCCTCGGGCAGCGCATGGGCCGGCGTATCCGCGACATCTCGCGTGCCGCGCAGGACGCGCAGGGCGAGGCCGTCGGTGTGCTCCAGGAGGCGATCGCTGAGGTCCGCGTGGTCCAGGCGTTCACGCGCGAGGAGTACGAGGCCGCGCGCTTCCACGAGAAGCTGCTCTTCACGTTCAACAAGACCATCGAGCGGGCGCGCATCGCCGCGACGATGTTCCCGATCATCGGCTTTCTCGGATTCATGTCGTCGATCGTCGTGCTGTGGTACGGAGGCCACGAGGTCGCCCGCGGCGAGATGACCGCCGGCATGCTCGTCGCGTTCCTCCTGTACATGAACATGGTCGCCGGCCCGGTCGGCATGCTCGCCAGCCAGTGGACGCAGGTGCAGCAGGCGTTCGGCGCTGCCGACCGGATCTTCGCGCTGCTCGACACGATCCCCGAGATCCAGGACCGACCCGGCGCTGTGGCGCTCCCGCCGGTGCGTGGCGAGATCCGCTTCGAGGACGTCCGGTTCCGTTACGGCGTGGCCGGTCCCGAGCCGATGGTGCTCGACGGCGTCACGACGACGTTCCAGCCCGGCGAGACGACCGCGCTCGTCGGACCCTCCGGGGCGGGGAAGACGACGCTCGTGAATCTCGTCGGCCGGTTCTACGACCCGGTCAGCGGACGGATCGTCGTCGACGGTCACGACCTGCGCGATGTGACCGTCCGGTCGCTGCGCGAACAGATCGCCGTCGTTCCGCAGGAGCCCATCCTGTTCGCGGACACGATCCGCGAGAACATCCGCTACGGCCGTCTCGACGCGACGGACGCGGACATCGATGAGGCTGCGCGCGCGGCGAACGCGAGCGAGTTCATCGCGCGCCTCCCGAACGGACTCGCCACGATCGTCGGAGAGCGGGGCGTGCGGCTGTCGGTCGGTCAGCGGCAGCGCGTCGCGATCGCGCGCGCGCTCCTTCGGGACGCGCCGATCCTCCTCCTCGACGAGGCGACCTCCTCACTGGATAACGAGAGCGAGTACCTCGTGCAGCAGGCACTCGATCGGCTGATGCGCGGTCGCACCACGATCGTCATTGCGCACCGCCTGTCGACGGTGGAGCGCGCGGATCGCATCCTCGTGCTCGACCACGGCCGCATCGTCGAGGAAGGCACGCACGGTGAGCTCCTCGTGCTCGGCGGCCTCTACCACCGTCTGTACACGCGCCGTTTCGTTGACGTCGACTCGGTTCCCACGGACGGCGAGCCGGCCCCGATGGTCACCGGCCTCCCGGCCACCGGCGAAGTCCGCCGGCTGCGGATCGTCCGCTAGCTCATTTCACCGTGACCGTTCCACGCATCGACTGGTGGATGTTGCAGAAGAACTCGTAGGTCCCGGTCTCGGTGAACGTGAAGCTGAAGCTCTTGCCCGCGTCGAGGCTCTGATTGAACTTCCCGCTCGGCGTGCCTGGGACGCCACTCGTAACGGTGTGGGGCGCGCCATCGTCGTTCGTCCAGGTGATCGTCGCGCCTTTCGTGATGCTCGGCTGATTCGGGTTGAAGGCGAAGCCTTTGATCGAGATCTGTATGGCCGCTCCCGCAGGCGATGGACTGCCCGCGGACTGTGACGCGCAGCCCACGGCGAGAACGGACAAGAGCAGCGCGGGACCGAGCACGCGGATCGCACGACGCATCAATCAATCCCTCCATATGGATACAGGTCCGGGCGGAGCAAGGGCGCGCAGGCCATGGCGACGAGGTCCGCGAACGCGTCGGTGCGCGACACGAAGCCCTCCGTCAACAGTCCTACGGCTCCGGTGTGTTGTTTGGATGCCGTCACGCCGAAGAGATCGTCGATGATCGTGCCCAGCTCGTCGCCGGCCGCGAGACGATCCGCGACAACGGCTGGCAGAGGCATTCGAAGACCGCTCGCGTCACCTGAGCGCCCGTCGCGCGTGACCGCGGCGACCCAAGAGACCAGCCAAACGACCGGCGGCTCGTGGTCGACGCCGCCCTCGAGACCGAAGGCGAGGTCGGCGCCGGTCATCTCCAGAGCCGCGTGCGCTCGGTTCCGGGCTCCCTGGCGTGTCGCGTGGTCGCCCACAGGCTGGTCAGGGACGCCACTGACCACGTCGACGGCTTCGAGGTCACAGCCAGGCGCCAGACGCGCCAGGGCGCTTCTCACGGCCTCGATCTTCGCGGGATTGCGCGAGCCGACGGCGGCCCGGGCGTACGAAAGGGGCATCTGGGGCACCGATGCTAGGCCGGAAAGGCTGGCGGGCGCGGCTTCAAGCGCCTAGAATTCCGAGTGCAGTGCTCGGAAATCCACAGACCGCCTTCCACGTCTCCACGCGGGGCGAATACGGCATGCGCCTGATGGTCGACCTCGCGCGGCACTGGCGGCAGGGCAGCGTCTCGCTGCATGCGGTCGCGCAGCGCGAGGATCTGCCGGAGGCGTATCTCGAGCAGCTCGTCGCGGTGCTTCGCAAAGCTGGTCTCGTGAATGGCAAGCGCGGCGCCGGCGGCGGCTACACGCTCGCCCGCGATCCATCCGCGATCACCGCCGGAGACATCGTGCGCGCGCTCGAGGGTCCGATCGAGCCGCAGATCTGCACCGCCGAGGGCGACCCCGTTGTGAATTGCATCCGCGAGCAGGACTGCGGGACTCGCGCGGTATGGGTGAAGCTGCAGTCGACCATCGCGCAGGCGCTCGACGGCATGACACTGGCCGATCTCACCAAGGAGAAGGTGACCGTTGCCTGATCTCGTCATCAAAGACCTACACGTCACTGTGGAGGGCAAGGAGATCCTCAAGGGGATCGACCTCATCGTCCGCAGCGGGGAAGTGCACGCGATCATGGGCCCGAACGGGTCTGGGAAGAGCACGCTCGCGCTCACGGTCATGGGCCACCCTCGCTACAAGGTCACGCGCGGGGAAGTGACGTACGGCGGCCGTGACGTTCTCAAGATGGCCGTCGACGAGCGAGCACGAGCCGGTCTCTTTCTCGCCTTCCAATACCCCGCGGCGATCCCTGGCGTCTCGGTCGCGAACTTCCTGCGCACCGCGATCAACGCGCGTCGCGCGGAGCCCGGTGTGACCGCCGGGACGGCGGCGGAGGCGCGTAAGAACGACATGCCCATCCCGCAGTTCGTCAAGCTCCTGGCCGAGAAGATGAAGCTCCTCGAGATCGACGACTCGTACAAGTCGCGCTCCGTGAACGACGGCTTCTCGGGCGGCGAGAAGAAGCGCCTCGAGACGCTGCAGATGCACATGTTCGGACCGACGCTCGCGCTCATGGACGAGACCGACTCCGGGCTCGACATCGATGCGCTCAAGATCGTCGCGCACGCCATCGAGGCGCTGCGCGGACCCGAGGTCGGCATCCTCCTCATCACGCACTACGAGCGCATCCTCAAGTTCGTCCAGCCGGACTTCGTCCACGTGCTCGTGGACGGACGCGTGGTGCGCACCGGCGGGCGCGAGCTCGCCGCCGAGCTCGAGGAAAAGGGCTACGACTTCGTGCGCGAAGAGCTGTACGCGGGGAAGGCCTGAACGTGGCAGTGACCGTCAAGTCCCCCTCGCAGCAGCGCTCGCCGCTCGACGTCGCGCGGATCCGCGCCGACTTCCCCATCCTGTCGCGCACGGTCAACGGCAAGACGGTCGTCTACCTCGACAACGCGGCGACGAGCCAGAAGCCGCGACAGGTGATCGACGCGATGAGCGCCGTCTTCGAGGAGTACAACGCGAACATCCACCGCGGCGTGTACGAGTTCAGCGAGACGACGACCGCGGCGTTCGAGGGCGCGCGCGCGAAGGTCGCGAAGTTCATCGGCGCGAAGGACGACCGCGAGGTCATCTTTGTGCGCAACGCGACCGAGGGCGTGAACCTCGTCGCCTACACGTGGGGGCGCGACAACATCAAGACCGGGGACCGCATCATCTCGACGGTCCTCGAGCACCACTCGGACTTCGTTCCCTGGCAGCAGCTCGCGAAGGACGTCGGCGCGCAGATCGTGATGATCGACGTGGACGAGGACGGACGGCTGCGCCGCGATCAGCTCTCGGCCGAGCTGAAGAAGGGCGCGAAGCTCCTCGCGATCACTCATACCTCCAACGGCCTTGGGACCGTGAACCCGATCAAAGAGATCGTCGCCGAGGCGCATGCCGCCGGCGCGACCGTTCTCGTAGACGCGGCGCAGGCCGTCCCGCACACGCCCGTGGACGTGGCGGACCTGGACTGCGATTTCCTGGTCTTCAGCGGTCACAAGATGCTCGCGCCGCCCGGCTCCGGTGCGGTCTGGGCACGCATGGCGCTTCTCGAGCGCATGCGGCCGTTCCTCTTTGGCGGCGACATGATCAGCCGCGTCACCGTCGAGAAGACGGAGTGGAACGAGCTGCCGTGGAAGTTCGAGGCGGGCACGTCCTCGTACGCCGACGCCATCGGCCTCGGCGCCGCCGTGGACTACCTCGAGGCCGTCGGCGTGGCGAAGATCCACGAGCACGAGCTCTCGCTCGTCGCCTACCTGCTGCCGCGCCTTACGGAGGTCTCCGGCGTCACGATCTACGGCCCGAAGACGCTCGATGACCGGGTCGGCGTGGTCTCGTTCAACATCGAGGGTATCCACCCACACGACGTCGCGACGATCTTCGACCGCGAGGGCGTGTGCGTGCGCGCGGGGCACCACTGCAACCAGCTGCTCATGACACGCCTCGGGGTCGCCGCGACGACCCGCGCATCCTTCTACCTCTACAACACGACCGACGAGTGCGACGCGCTCCTTGGCGCAATAGACAAGGCCAAGAAAGTGTTCAAGGTATAGCGATGGATGACATGTACCGCGACTACATCCTCGATCACTACAAGAACCCTCGAAATCAGGGTGAGCTTGCCGGCGCCACGAACACGTACGCGGACTCGAACCCGCTGTGCGGCGACGAGCTCACGATGGCGCTGCGCATCGAGGACGAGCGCGTCGCGGACGTGCGGTTCACTGGCAAGGGCTGCGCGATCTCGCAGGCGTCCGCTTCGATCCTGACCGAAGAGATCAAGGGCAAGACGCTCGACGAGATCAAGGCCATCGATCGCGATCACATCCTCGAGAATCTCGGCATCCCGATCAGCCCGGCGCGCATCAAATGCGCGCTGCTCAGCCTGAAGACGCTGAAGGGCGCTGCGTGGGGTCTGCCGGCGTGGCCAGGCGAGGACGAGGCGAAGGCGCGCTCGGCCGGATAGGGGAGATAGCTATGACCGTCGACGTTCGCAAAGAGCTACCGGACAACTACAAGTTCGGCTGGGAAGACAAGGACGCCGTCTACCGCAACGTCAAGAAGAAGGGACTGTCGGAGGACGTCGTTCATGAGATCAGCCAGGACTACAAGCACGAGCCCGACTGGATGTACCAGCGGAGGCTGAAGGCGCTGAAGCACTACCGCACGCGCTCGATGCCGACCTGGGGCGCCGATCTCTCGGGGATCGACTTCGAAGACATCTACTACTACCTGAAGGCATCGGACTCGTCGAAGAAGAACTGGGAGGACGTGCCCGACTACGTGAAGCGCACGTTCGATCAGCTTGGCATCCCGCAGGCGGAGCAGAAGTACCTCGCCGGCGTGGGAGCGCAGTACGACAGCGAGTCCGTGTACCACAACATCCGCAAGGATCTCGAGAAGCTCGGCGTCATCTTCATGGACACCGACACCGCGCTGAAGGAGCACGAGGACATCGTGAAGCAGTACTTCGGCACGGTGATCCCGGCGAACGACAACAAGCTCGCCGCGCTCAATACCGCGGTGTGGTCGGGTGGCTCATTCGTGTGGGTCCCGCCGGGTGTGAAAGTGACGATCCCGCTGCAGGCCTACTTCCGCATCAACAGCGAGAACGCCGGCCAGTTCGAACGCACGCTCATCATCGCCGAGCCCGGCTCGAGCGTGCACTACGTCGAGGGCTGCACCGCCCCGGTCTTCACGACGAACACGCTTCACAGCGCGGTCGTCGAGATCATCGTCAAGGAAGGCGCCGACGTCCGGTACACGACGATCCAGAACTGGAGCCACAACGTCTACAACCTCGTGACCAAGCGCGCCGTCGTTCAGAAGGGCGGCCGCATGAGCTGGATCGACGCGAACCTCGGCAGCAAGGTCAC
>Ga0114129_10011359_pt1 | contig 12685 bp, 11 predicted proteins | sample RhiMetdeltSRZDD1_FD_80071 | JGI IMG/M metagenome (GOLD analysis project Ga0114129, IMG submission 80071) | Populus rhizosphere microbial communities from Tennessee, USA - Rhizosphere MetaG P. deltoides SRZDD1 (version 2) (version 2) | ecosystem: Host-associated > Plants > Roots > Rhizosphere >...
ACGCGGGGGCACACACGCGGGGGCACGCCGCGGGCACACCGGGGGCACGCCGAGGGCGAGCTCCGCCAGCCACGCAAACTGGAAGTCTCGGTGTCCTGACTATCGAATTCACGGACAGCACCAGGCGCCGAGAGCGAACGAATCCCCCGGGCCGGCGATGGAGGCTACGATCAACCTCCAATGCTCCCCGACACGCCGCGCGGCACCTGGATCACGACTGACGTGCCGGGCCGGCTTGACGCGCTCGGCTGGTCGCGCTGGCACGAGCGCCTGATACTGGCGCTTGGGATTACCTGGATCCTCGATGGGCTCGAAGCGAGCCTCGTCGCGAACGTCGCGCCTACGCTGCGACATCCCGACACGCTAGGACTCTCAGCGACCCAGATCGGAATGGCCAACTCGGTGTACCTTCTCGGCCAGGTGGGCGGAGCGTTGGTGTTCGGCCACCTCACCGACCGGCTCGGCCGCAAGCGGCTCTTCATGGTCACGCTCGGGATCTACCTCGGAGCGACCGCCCTCAGCGGGTTGGCGCCGGATTACGCGGTGTTCCTTGGCTTCCGGCTCCTGGCCGGAGCAGGCATCGGCGGCGAGTACTCCGCGATCAACTCCGCTATCGACGAGATGGTTCCTGCCCGTATGCGCGGCACCATCGCCCTGGCGGTCAACGGCAGTTACTGGGTCGGCGTTGCGCTCGGCGCGGGGGTGACCCTCATTGTGCTCAACCCCGCGATATTTCCGGTCGCGATCGGCTGGCGCGTGGCGTTCGGGTTCGGCGCGCTGCTTGGACTCGCGATCCTGCTGGTTCGGCGCCACATGCCCGAAAGCCCGCGCTGGCTGCTCACGCACGGCTACGTCCAGGCCGCGATCACGACGGTCGAGCGGATCGAGGCCCAGGTCCGCGGACCCGGATGGCATGCCAGGACCGAAGCAACCTCGATCACCGTCGTGACGGTGAAGGTCTCGGGGACAGTGGGGCTCCGGCACCTCGCGCATACGCTCATCCGGCGCTATCCCAGGCGCACGATCTACGGGCTGTCGCTGATGCTCGCCCAGGCGTTCCTCTACAACTCCATCTTCTTCAGCTATGGACTGATTCTCGAGAAGTTCCACGGCGTCCCGCGCGACCACGTGAGCCTCTACATCGTGCCCTTCGCGATCGGCAACTTCCTCGGCCCGCTGGTGCTCGGCCCCACCTTCGACCGCTGGGGGCGACGGGTCATGATTCCATTGACCTACGCGCTGTCAGGGGTGTTGCTGCTGGCGACCGGCGGCCTGTTCGTGGCGGGCGCGCTGAACGCGGTGACCCAGACCCTCGCGTGGATGCTGGTGTTCTTCGTCGCGTCCGCCGCGGCGAGCTCCGCGTATCTGACGGTGAGCGAATTGTTCCCCGTCGAGCTCCGCGGGATGGCGATCGCCGTGTTCTACGCGTTCGGCACTCTGGTCGGCGCGGGCGCGCCGACCCTGTTCGGGGCGATCGTGGACACGGGCGATCCGTATAGCTTGCTCGCGGGCTACGTGTTGGCCTCTGCGATGATGATGGCCGCGGCCGTCGTCGGGCGTGTGTTCGGAGTCGATGCCGAGCGTCGCTCGCTAGAGGAGATCACGAGCGACAATTCTCCGTACGGGGTGTGACGCGTCGCAGGGCTGTGTGCGAATACGTGCGAATAAAATCATCGACGAGTACCTTCGCGCCACTATCTCGGATCGAGTCACACCGTGTGGTCCGCTCCTCCAACCACCTCGTAGGGCCGCATCATCTGGTTGTCCTCGTGCTCGAGGATGTGGCAGTGAAAGCTGTATCTGAACAGCTCGTCGCGCCTGACGAGCGTGCCCGTCGGGAGATCGAATTTGATCAGCAGCCTGACGACCTCCCCGGGATAAGACTGCACGGTGTCCTTCAGGCCGAACCGTTCATGGTCGGGCGGCGGGGCGGCCGGACCGGTGAAGACCAGTGAGTCTCGATCGACATCGAACGGTTGTCGGTCGAGAATCTGAAACTGAACCAGATGCACGTGTATCGGATGCGCGTCATCGGTTCTGTTGATGATCCGCCAAATCTCCGTCGATCCGGCTCTCGGCCTCTCTGTGATCGGATCATCCCAACGGGCGTTGTTGATCAACGACATGATCGGGTTGTCCAAGGGCGGCAATTCCGGTCCGATCTCGGTCAGCACCAGATCTCGCGCCTGAACGACATCGGCCCTGTCCGGTCTCGTCACGGCCGGCAGGCTGTCCGGTAACGAGCTGACGTCCGGGCTGCGAAGGCTTCGCGCGACCCTGAACATCATCACGCGCGGTGGAACGACCTCGCCACCCTCGGGGAAGGGTGCGGGTGCATCGTTCGCAAGCACGAAGGTATTGCCGGCGTGATCGGCAAAATCGACGACGACATCGAAGCGTTCGCCGGGAGCAGCAACGATTGAGGCGCGCGACACCGGCTGGCTCAGCAAACCTCCATCGCTGCCGATCTGGACGAACAACGGGCCGCGTTGCCCCGTCGCGTTGCCGGTCTGGTCGGTTTCGACGAGGCTCAGGCGGTAAAACCGCGCGTTCGAAGCGTTGAGAATTCGGAATCGGTACTTCCGCGGCTCGACGGTCAGGTAAGGCCAGATCTTCCCGTTCACGAGGATGGACTCACCAAAGAATTCAGCGAACGGCGGCACGGTCGGATCGGGATACACGAGCGATCCGTCCGGAGCGATGTTTCGATCCTGGATGATGAGGGGAATCTCGTAGATTCCCGACGGGAGGTTGAGGGAATCCTCGATGTCGTCACGCAGGAGGTACAGGCCGGCCAGGCCCATGTAAATATTCAACCGCGTGATGCCGATCGTATGGTCGTGATACCAGAGCGTCGCCGCCCGTTGATCGTTCGGGTAGTCGTAGATGCGGTTCTTGAAGAACGGACCTGTCCGCGCGAAGTCAGTCGTGAACCACGCGTCGGGGTATCCGTCGTTGTTGGGCAGAACCCTGAGGCCGTGCACGTGCACGACGGTTCTCACCGCGGGCTTGTCCGGTTCGGCGCCGTGCATGGTGGTGTCGATCGGCAAGGCATGCGTCGAGGGCAGGGCATTCCGCCACAACACTCGAATGGGGACACCGCTTCGGGCCTCGAACGTCGGCCCTGGGCACGCGCCGTGATAGCCCCACAGCGTCGTCGGCGCCAGATCGCGATGCAGCTTCTGCTTGAAGGGGACCATCGAGACGTCGTAGATCGCCACCCCGTTGATTCGGTGCGTGATCGGCATGGTGGCTGGGATTGGAAGCGCATCAACGAATGGCTCGATGCCCTTCACGAGCTTCCTCGTGGGTGGGGGCTGATGCCGACTCTGCGGCGTCGCGGCGCCGCCCACCACTACCGACCCGGCAGCAAGTCCGGCGAGCTTCACGAACTGACGGCGTCGCATCAGCGGGCTCGACGCAACCGAGGCGTTTCCTGAGCCTGTGGAGGACGCGCTGCCGTGACTGCCGGCTTCGCCGACAGCCACCACATTTCGTACAGCGGCACGGCTACCGACGTTAACAACCCTCCAATGAGCAGCGCGCCGGCGAGCAGGAACAGATGGACCGCCCATGCAGGACCGTATCGGACGAGCCATGGCAAGCCGAGCTCGAGCGCCATGCCCGTGAACAAGGCGACAACGACGAGAATCTTGAGCCATTCACGTGCGCTGCTGGCGATGAAGGCGAAGGCGAGGGCGACCGCCACCAGCGGCATCGAGAAGCCGTGAGCGTGGGTAATGCCCACGATCTCCATGATGGTCATGGGCTGTCGGAGCGTCGCCTCGTCGCCCAGATAGTGGCGCAACGCACCAGACGGTGTCAGACCCGTTCGTAAGTAGATCTGGAGCCCCGCGGCGCCAAGCCCTTCGACAGCGAGGAGCAGCCATCCGGTGACGGCCAGCTTGAGACTCGTGGGAGCCGTTCGGTAGCTGAATGCCTCCATATCAATTGGATAGGCGCGTCAAACGCGTCAAACGCGGCAGCTTTCCGGCCGTTGTTATCACGAGACCGTTCGCGCGCTGTTCCACGAACACTGCGCCGACGCCCGGCATTCCATTGATCACGCGCTTGCCCTGTGCCGCACCCATCACGAAGAGCGCCGTGGACAACGAGTCCGCAGTGGAGCCCCGGGGAGCGATCACCGTCACACTCATCAGGGAAGATTCGACCGGACGGCCGACGCGTGGATCGAAGATGTGGCCGAAGCGGCGTCCGTCGCGCTCGAACGATCGTTCGCGCTGGCTCGAGGTGCTGACGGCGCCGCCTGTGATCCGGATGGTGAAGAGCGGGTTGTCACGATCGCGCGGGTCGCTGATGACAACCGGCCAGCCACCATCGATGTCACCCAGGTACCCGAGGCTGCTCGAGCCGAAATCGATCTTCGCGCGCGTCACGCCGCGCGCGCGAAGAATCGCCATCGCGCGGTCGACTGCGTATCCCTTACCGATGCCGCCGAAATCCAACGCGGCCCCATCGGCGAGCGCAATCGTGCGTGGATCGCGCCGCACGGTCACGCGGTCGCAGCCGACACGGGATGCGGCGTCACGGCCGATCGCGGGAGCCGGCAGGCCCGGCGACTCCGTGTAGAACCCCCACGCCCGCAACAGCGGCGCGACGCTCGGATCGAAGGCGCCGCCGGTCGAGGTGCACAGCGCCTCGGATTCTTCCGCGACGTTCGCGAGATCGACGCTGACAGGCTGAGGCCCTCGTCCGGCACTCGCGTTCAGTCGGGAGACTTCACTTTCGGGATTCCAGCTACTCAGGACGTCATCGAGACGTGCGATCTCTCGAAACGCCGACTGGGCGACATCCGGGGCGGGATCCGGATCGAAAATGACCAGGTCACACCACGTCCCCATGACGTAGCGCACGGCATGAAGGCCGCGGTCTGACGCCCAGGCCTGCGACGCAACGACCGTTGCCACCACAATCGCGAGCGCGCGTATTGTTCCCCTCATCGATAGACGAGCTCCAGCACCGACAGCGCCTTGTGTACCGCTCGATTCGCGCCGATGACCGACAGCGTCGCACCCGAGATCCCCACGATGTCCCGATCGAGCAGGATGGGATCGCTGGATTTCTTCCCCTTGTATTGGGCCAGGAAACGCTTCTGCGTGATTTCCCCGCCTCGCGGCTCGCGATACACCATGACGGCGACGTCGCGAACCTTGAATTCGGGCGTGGCCGCGACGATGAGGGTGAACGGGTTCACCTTGCCGATTTCGTCGACGACCACCGCGTACCCGACCGTTTTGTTGTCCTGAGTCGCGGTGAACGTGGGGTACGATTCTTCCCACACCGTCGGCGTGACCCGCCCGAGCTTGGCTTTGAGCATCTCCTTGAACTGGGGCGTCGAAGGGACATCCTTGCGCTCGATTTGCGCACCTGGAAACAGCGATTTCGGCGCCTGGTCGAGCGTTAAGTACACCGTCGTCGCGTCCTGGCCGGCGCGTAACGGCGTCGTGGCAAAGGTGACGGCGATCGCGATCGCGAGGAAAGCGCGCATCAAAGTCATCGGACGTTCCATCAGAATCCGAATGCGAGGCCGGCGAGAATGGTCGCGTACCTTCGTTCGGGGAACCCGCGGGGGAACACGAGCACGGGGCCTTCCAGCCGCCGATTGAACTCGGTCGCTACGCTGAAGACGACCGTTTGTATCGGGCGGTAGGCCAACGCGAACGTCGTGCGTTCTTGTCGAAGCGTCTCCGCGTCGCCGCGCTCGATCTCGCCGTTTTCGATTGCCACCTCTTGAATGGCGTTATGCAATTTGACGCGCTCGTAACGAACGACTGCACTGAGGTGTGGATCGTCGAAGCCCTTGCCTAGGAAGGTGTCCTTCCAGCGCTCGCGCCAGAAGCGGTAGCGGCCTTCCAGCCAGAAGCCGCGACGTGACGGCGTCAGATCGGTAATGGCGAACTCGGCCTCCGTCCCCTGAGCACCGGCCAGCGGCGGAATGCCGGTCGAGCCGGTCACGGTGTCGATGAAGGCATTCACCACCCGGTCCGTGTCGCCAAGATGGGTGTGGATGTACTCGCCTTCAAGGGCAAAGGCACCGCGCTTCCAGAGGCCGTCGATGCCGAGCGAGGTGAGCCGCTCGTCGACCTCAAGGAAATCCGGCGTGTAGCGTCCGATGTAGCCGGAAAAGCCGAAGTCGGTCGTCAACGTCGGGCTGTAGCCAACCCGCCAGGTGCCGGCCCGCACGCCTTCCTCGCCATTGACCGGTCCCCGCGTCAGCCCGACCTCGCTCGCAAGCTTCAGGATGCTCTGACCCTCCTCCGCTTCGACCACCTTTTCGATCGCGAAGTCCAGGATGGCGCCGTTGACCACGTACCCTTGGTACGAAAGCTGACCCGACTTGCCGACGGACTTGCTTCCGGTAACGCCCACACCAAGTTCGGTCCAGGCCGACCTCACGGGCAACACGGGAACGTTCCGGTCGACCAGCGATCGACGCGGGATGTCCCATTTGTCGTCGTCGTGATTGATGTTGAAACGGCCCAGCGGCACCAGGATCTGACCGAGGCGCACCGAGAAGGGGTCGCCAAACTTGAACTGGCCCCACATCTGCTCCATCGAGATCTCCCCGCCGTTGCCGCCTTCCAGGTCCTCCGCAAACGCCACGCCCTCGTCTGAGCGATCCACCCCGCGCTCCACTTCGATTTCAGCCAGGCGCTCGAATTCAATCTCGACATACGCCTGCAGCCGGTCGTTCGGAGTCGCGTCCGCCGTGAGCACAAAGCGGCGGAAATCGAATCCCGATGGCTTCGGCTTATCCAGGGTATTGGCCTCGTAGCGCATGGACCCGTATCCGCCGACCGTCACGGTATCAGTTGCCTTGACGCTGCCTGTGCGAACGCCTGGAGTTTGCGAGGCGGGGCGGCCCTGATCGGGTGGTTTCGCCGCGGCAGGATCGGTCGGTTTAGTTTGATCGGGCGTCTGGGGGGAGGCGGCGCCCGGCGGCTGTTGATCGGGCGTCGGCGTCGGACCTGTGGCAGCGGGCGGTTGTTGATCGGGCGCCTGCGTCGCGTCGGTGGTGGCGGGCGGTTGAACTGGCGTTTGCGATGTCGCCGTGCTCGACGACGATTGCGCGAGAAGCGGTACTGCTGTCCAAGCCAGGACCATCAGAGCTGCAGTGAACAAAACCGGTCGTCGTCGCATGTGAGACCTCGCTCAACGAGTTCAACAAATCGTCCTGACTTTCCCCTCTGTCACTTCGGAACCCAAATCAGGTAAAGCGCAAGAACCGTCAAGACCCCCAGAGCGCCGACCGTGAAACCGGTCCGGCGACGGGCGCGAAGGGCCAGCAACGTCACGATGCCTGTCATGGAACTGATCACGATCAACAAGGCCGCCACGTCGATGGTCCAGTACCAGACCTTGCCGGCGTCGAAGCCCTTGTGGAGGTCGCCGAGCCGGCCGAGAAATCCGCGGTTTTCTTTTTCGATGTCCGCGCGACCGTCCGTGCGGTTGATCGTGACCACGGTGCGGGCGCCGGGAACAGCAAACGTCATCTGGATCTGGTCGGGATCCTCGTGATAGTCCGTGGACCGCGATCGAATTCCCAACTGCTCGCGCAGATGCTGTTCGAGCGCAGCCTGATCCGGGTTGTCGAGCAGCTTTCTGTCCACAGTGATCGTGGTCTTCGCGGTTCGGGGATCGCTCAAACCGAAATCCTGGTGATTCAGCGTCAGACCGGTTGCGCCAAACAGAATGGCGAGCGTGAACCCCGCCATGGAAACGTAGATGTGAATGAGAAGCGCCCAGTGCGCAACGGTGCGTACGACGTGTTTCATGGTTCTACGTCGGACCGTAACGCACGACGACGGCGTCGAAGTTGGTGGTTGCGGGCAACGTGGTGCTCGCGGGCCTGTCGCCGACCTCGATCGTGCCGACCTGCTTGGCGTAGGTACCGTCCTCCTGGTTGGTCTCAACAGTGATTCGGTACGACCCCAGCGGCACAGGCTTGCGATCGTTGTCAAGGCCGTCCCAGACCAAGTCGTATTTCCCAGCAGACCGCGTGGCCCGAGTGACCGGTCGGAACTGGTGGAAATTCCCTCCGAGGACGTTCCACAAAGTCGACAGGGTCGAGTAGTACTTCGATTTCCCGACCCAGATCGCCAGCACCCGAACCAGTTTGTTCGACGAGTCCTCCACCCACACCGCCACATAGGGACGCTTCGAGGAGCGGCCAGACGTGAGCGGAAGTGTCATCGTGACCTGGTATCCTGCCGGCCAGTTCGTGGCCGCGGGCGGCTGTGCGGCGGCGTGCGTTTGAACGATGACCGGCCGCTCGAGAAGAGCAAAGCCCGACGTTCGGGTCAGCACACCCGATGCGATTCGCAGCCCTTCGGCGCCGGGTGTCGCCTCGACGAGGCGAAGGCCTTCTTCTGCGCTGGTCAGGCACAGCGTCGTCGCGAGCGCGTTTGCCGTGACCGCATCGGCGGCGACAACCGTCGCCGCCACGGGGGCGACGATCGACTGCCCGCTGCGCGAGTCGATCAGGTGCGCGCCGCGAGCGTAGGTGCCGCTCGTCGCGACTGCGGCGTTGCGAAGATTGATCGTCGCAATCGGTCGGCCGTTATCGTAGCAGGCGCGCGGATCGGCGATCCCGATCTTGCAGGACCGGCCCCACACCACGATGTCGCCGCCGACGTCGAGGACCAGCCCCTCGATCGACGGCCATGCCTTCCGTGCCGCCGCCGCCGCGCGATCAATGATGTAGGCCTTCCCCAAAGCGTCGACGTTTCGTGGCGCATGAGCGCCTGCGGAACGAATCGACAGCAGTCCGCCTGTGCGGCGTTCCCAGTACTCGTACGCGCTCAGAACGTCGGATAGTTCTCGAGACGCCCCGCGATCTTCGTGTGAACGCTCCAGAAGGCTGATCTCGCTCGCTGGATTCCGCGTATCGAGAATCGACGCCAGGCGATCGATTTCTTCTCGGATGGTCTGGGATACTCCCTCGGCCACGCGGACGGAAGTCGAACGGACGACGAGATCAAGCGACGTTCCGATGACGGACTCGTACGCGAAGTGATGGTCCTCGACGCGGGTTGTCCGGCCCAAATCGATGAACGGCAACAACGCCGGCAACTTCAGAAACGAACGTCGGTTCATGTCACCAACCGCGACCGAGCGCGCCTGTCTCTCTCACGAGATGTTGACGCCCGACACGCGCACGCGTGACTGCGCGCGTGGCCGGACGGTTCGTTTTCGAAAGAAATGAGTTGATCAACGCTTCCCCACAAGTCGCGTCACACAGGGGAGGCAATTCGAGTGCCGCGGCTGGGACGATTCTGGGCGTGACTGTCCTCGGTCGTGGGGTCAGTCACAACAGGCTGTGAGCGATCCAGGATTCTTCAGTGCTTGAACTGATATCCGATGATGGACTTGATAACCCAGCGTTGACTGGCGGCGGTCAAGCCGCGGCCGACGCCGAAGTTCAGCTCCCAGTCGGGCGACACATCGAGGTCGATGGTGGGAAAGATCATGTGCGCCTGGTCACGCCCCGGCTCGAAATCCGTGATCGGACCGGTGGCGCCGTAGTACTCAACGCCAGCCGCGATGATCGGCGTGACATTCCATGCGGCCTTCACGCTCGGCTCGAAATCGAATGCCTGGTCCGAGTCCGGTCCCCTCAAAGCCTTACCGACAACCGGGTTGATCGACAGGTAGAATCGGCCCTGTTCGTGCTCCAGGATCGGTCGGATTTCGAGTGTGCGGGTATTGGCTTCGAACTCCGCCTGCTGGAAACCGAATTCGACGCTCACGCCGATATTGAAGAATAGATTCGGAGTCTCCGGAAACCGCATCCGTGGCCGAATGCGCCAGCCGACGACGCGGCCGCCCTCGTCCGGCACGTGCGGCGCGGTCACGAAGTAGCCGGCGCACTCGAAGTAATTCGTGAAGCCGTGCGTCACTTCGAGCGTCTCGTGCGACTGATGGTTCAACGGGAACTCCGGCCCGGCCTCCGTCGTCCCCTTTGCGAAATAGTTCGAATGTACCTCGACCATCGTGCGGCCGGCCGGGACAGTCATATAGGGGTAGACCTGGATTTCGAAGAGATCCTGAGCATTGGCCCGCGACGCGGACGCCAGTCCCAAAAGGCAAACGGCGATTGCGTTAGCTCGCGTGATGGACAGCCCCCTGATCCGACCCGTTGAGCAAACCTCGGGCCGTCGAGCGATTGCTAGGCGCGTTGATGATGAACGGCAGGTGGGTTCGAGTACGAGAAGACCACGTCGCTGATCTCGGCCGGGTGCCGCCGCCCACGTTTTTGCCGAGGCCTTCATCAGCGGCACAGTCTACTTATCAGCTATCTACTTGACGCGCCTTTCGCAGGCAGTGCTCGCGATCTCAATATGTGAGCATGGATGCTCGGCTGCGGATCGCCATCGCACATTGCTCGCGCCGCGTGATGCAACTTTCCTTCAACGTTCCGACCGGACACTGCATGGGTTTGCAGAGGTTCATGCCTTGCACTCCAAATTTCATCGGAGATGCGGCATGCGAACCATGAAAACGATCGTGGCGAGCATAACGGCCCTGCTCATGGCCGCGTCGGCATTGGGCCAGCTAAAGAAGGACGATGAGCCGCAATCCGGAGTCCGACGGGCGACGGTTAAATACATAGGAGTTGGTTCATGAGCCGCACAGCGTTTGCCGCATTGCTCGTCGCGTTGCTGGCAGCACCAGCCGCGGCGCAAATGAATCTCACCGGCGACTGGAATATGACGATCCAGTCACCGCAGGGCACCAATACCGTCAAGGTGACGCTGACGCAGGATGGCGAGACGGTTTCCGGTCGCGTCACGTCGCAGCTCGGTGAGCTGCCGGTCACCGGCGCGCTGACGGGCGACGATCTGAAAATTGCGTTCACCCTGCCGATTCAGGGCCAGTCGATCGTTATCGTGATGACGGGCAAGGTCGAAGGGCCGACACTCGCCGGCAAGGTGCAGTTCGGCGACTTCGGCGAAGGCGACTGGACCGCCACGCGCGCCGAGGCGGCAGAGTCCGCAGCCGCGGCGAAGCCTGCAGGGGCTCCTGGCGGCGCGAGCGGAGAATGGGATTTGACCTTCAAGACGCCGAAGGGCGATGTGCCAGCCACCGCGACGATCAACCAAGACGGTGGAAAGTTGAGCGGCACGCTGAGCAGCCCAATGGGCCAGGCGCCTTTCACGGGCACGCTCGAAGGCACGTCGCTGAGAGTCACGTCCAACTTGATCACTCCGCGGGGGACCCTGCCCATGACGATGAAGGGCGACATCGCGGGTGACGCCATTGCGAACGGCAAGGCGAAGATAAAGGGCGTGGGCAAGATGAAATGGACGGCCAAGAGAGTGATGAAATGAAAAACGCACTCACGATTCTTGCGCTCTGTTCCCTGCTCGGTTCCGCGGCTTTTACTCGCGGGACCGTTCAGGCGCAGGCTCGACCAGGCTATGGCTCTCCGCAAGAGCGTCTGAACAACGCAGCCGACGCTATCCTCAGGTTGAAGAGCGCCCAGTTCACGCTCACGCGTGAGGGCGCGCCCGCGTTCCTCGATGAGAAGGCAGGCGTCACCTTTACCGGTGCACAATGTTCCTACGCGGCGCCGGACAGAGTTTCATGCAACATCAAGATCTCCAGCAAGAGCGGAACGATCCTGCAAGTGACACGTGTGTGGGTCCCTGAAGGGACGTTTCAGAGCAATCCACTGACGCGCCAATTTGCCAAGGCCCCTGCGGATGCGAGCTTTAATAGTCCCCTGCTGTTTACCAGGACCGGAATTCCGGCCATCCTTCGGACGTCGGTTCAGACGCCTCACGTGGCCGGCACTGAGACGATTCACGGCAAGAGCACCGTTCACTTGCAGGGCGCCGTGCGCGGCGACAAGCTCAGTCCGCTGATCGGTGGTGGCTCCACGATCAAGGCCGAGCTGACGTATCCGGTCGATCTCTGGATGGAGGAGCAGTCCGCCATTCCGGTGCGGATTCACGTCACCGAGCCCTCGGGGAATGGCTGGCTGATTGAACTGGTCGCCGTGAATGAACCGGTCGACATACCAACGCCGAAAATCGCTGAACCGCCGCCGACACAGTAAACGCTGAATGGCGCGCGCCCATCAGTACCCGCGGTTGATCCTTGCAGTCGTCTGTCTGCCCGTCTTCGTGGGCGCCCTCGATCTGACGATCGTTTCCGCGGTCTTACCGGAAGTCATCCGGTCAATGACGGTCGAAATCCAGAAGCTGGACATCGTCGGCTGGGTTGTCACCGGCTACTTCGTGTCGTACGCGATCAGCATGACCTTTATGGGGAGGGTGTCGGACATCTCCGGCCGCCGCGTCGTGTACCTCGTGTGCCTGGCCATCTTCTTCGTGGGTTCGTGGCTCGTCGCGGCCTCACCGGGCTGGCCAGCACGGATTGCGTCGGGCATCTTCACGGTGCTCCAGAAAGAGAGATTCGATCCGGCGTTTGCCCCGTTGTACGCGTTGATATTCGGCCGCGTCATCCAGGCATTTGGGGCGGGAGCGATGGTGCCCGTGAGCATGGCGCTTGTCGCCGATCTCTTTCCTCCCGAGAAGCGGGCGCTTCCGCTGGGAATTGTCGGCGCGGTCGACACGGCAGGTTGGGTGCTCGGGCACTTGTACGGCGGGATCATGGTTCAATTCATGCCCTGGCCGTATCTGTTCTGGATCAACCTCCC
>Ga0114129_10011360_pt1 | contig 12685 bp, 10 predicted proteins | sample RhiMetdeltSRZDD1_FD_80071 | JGI IMG/M metagenome (GOLD analysis project Ga0114129, IMG submission 80071) | Populus rhizosphere microbial communities from Tennessee, USA - Rhizosphere MetaG P. deltoides SRZDD1 (version 2) (version 2) | ecosystem: Host-associated > Plants > Roots > Rhizosphere >...
ATCGATGGTTGGAAGGACTTTCCGACGCGCTATCGAGGACTGCAAGCCGTGACGTATGGCCGTGATCTCGGTCTACGCGACGGCAACATGTCGATTGCGGCCATGTTCGACTTCGAGGATGAGGGATCGTTTGTCGCCTTCGACACGGACGACCACCACAATCGGCTTCGTCAGCAGGCTGCTCCTTTCATCGAGCGGGCTGAACGGTGCCAGTTCCGCCTGTAAGGAGCAGGCATCGACATCAGTGATCCTTCGATCCCAGCGTCACGATCCGACACGAGCAACCTGGGACCTGGATCAGTCTGGGGTGGACCCCGCGCTGAGCCAGCGGACGCCGAACGGCGGAACCGTGAGCGAACCCGTCGGGTCGACTGCGCTACCGTCGAGCAGGTCGCGGAGCATGGCTGAGCCGCCAGGCCCGAGCGCGGCCGGCTCGACCCGAACCTCGTCCGCCGTCACGTTGTGGACCGCGACGATCGTCTGGCCGTCGCGCGGCCCCCGCCGGAGCGCGAACAGGCCCGGACCGAGGTCGGGGACGGTCTGGGGCGCGGCCGGGTGGAAAGCCGGCTGCGCGCGGCGGGTCTGGAGCAACCGCCGATAGCCGGCGAAGACGCGCGCCGCCTCAGACGACGGGTCGGCCAGCCGGCGTTCGACCTCGGCGAGCGGGAGCCGCTCGTGGTTCAGGTCACGTTTCCAGCCGGAGCGGGTGTACCCCTCCTGGTCGTTGTGCGAGCCGAACAGCGAGTGGACGTAGATGCCGGGTACGCCGGCCAGCGCCAGCATGATCGCCTGCGAGCAGAGGAAGCGGTCGCGCTTCCGCTCCCAGGGCTCCGTGGCATCGTCCGGGTCGGAGAGGATGTCGAAGAGGGTGGCATTCAGCTCGTACGGGCTTTCGCTGCCGTCCGGATTGGTCTTGTACGAGACCTGGCCGCCGTGCGCGACGACCGTGTCCGCGAGCACCTGGACCTCCTCGTCGGTCAGGATGCCCCGGGCCGGCACCACGCCGATACCATCGTGCGAGGCCTCGAAGTTGAAGAAGGTGGTCCGGTCGGAGGGCGTCTCCAGCGTCCTGGCCCAGCCGGAGAGCTTGCCCGCGTCGCCAGTGAGCAGCGAATGCAGCACCAGCGGCGCCAGCGGGAACTGGTACACCATCTGGGCCTCGTCGGAGCCGCTCCCGAAGTAGCTGATGTTGTCGGCGTGGGGCACGTTTGTCTCGGTGACGATCGCGACGTCCGGGGCGACGTCGTCCAGGACGTCGCGGAACAGCTTGACGATCTCGTGGGTCTGGGGCAGGTGGATGCACGACGTCCCGATCTCTTTCCAGAGGTAGCCGATGGCGTCCAGCCGCAGCATCGTGGCGCCGCGCCGCACGTACTCCAGGACGACCTGGACCATTCTCAAGAGCACGGCGGGATTCGCGTAGTTCAGGTCGACCTGGTCGGCGCTGAACGTGGTCCAGACCGAGACGGGCCCGCTGGCGGTCTGAACGGGGGTCAGCAGCGGCGAGGTGCGTGGGCGGGTGACGCCGCGCTGGTCGGCTGCCGGGTCCGTGACGATGAAGTAGCCGTCGTATGGGGCTTCGGAGCGCAGGAACGCCTGGAACCACGGCCCCTCGGCCGAGCAGTGGTTGGCGACGAAGTCGAACATCAGCTCGAACCGCTGACCGAGCGCCTCGACGTCCGCCCAGCTCCCAAGCTCCGGGTTGACCTGCTCGTAGTCGATCACCGAGAAGCCGTAGTCCGAGGAGTACGGGAAGAACGGCAAGATGTGAATCGTAGACACGAGGCCGTCGAGGTGGCGCTCGGCGAAGGCACGGAGCGCGGCGAGCGGCGTGGCGCCCTCGGCCAGGAAGGTGTCGCCGTAGGTAATGAGGAGGGCGTCCGTCTGGTCGAAGGTGTCGCCGGACGCGCTGGAGCGCGCACGGCGCGGGACGGCGTCGAGCAGGCGCGCCAGGTCGGCAAAGGCAGCCTCGCCGGTCTCCTCGCCATAGAGAAACCGGAGCCGCTGCTGCATACGTGCTCGCGGGGCTGCGCTCGCCATCGTCGCTCTCCCTCAACCTACGCCCACTCCTACTTCCTACTACTATGGTAGATCGAGGCACGCACTGAGCCACCCTGGAGGGATTCGCGATGCGTGACGTGCGCAAGATCGGGCGCCGGACCTGGCTGGCGCGCCTGTCCGGTGGAGCAGTCGCGGTCTGGACGAGCCTGAGCCTGAGCGGCTGTGGCAACTGGTCGGTGAGCATCGGAGGAGGGCAGGAGTCAGTCGGGGCCGTAGATTTTCGCGACGGAATCCGACGCGTCCCGCTCGGGCAGAACGGGTTCACGACCTCGTACATCGTGATCCGCCGTGGCGAGGTCGCGATCGTCGATACGGGCGTGAGCGGCAGCGGTCAGCGGATCGGCGAGGCGCTCCAGGCGGCCGGGCTCGGCTGGGACGCCGTGCGCAACTTGATCGTGACCCATCACCACCCGGACCACGCGGGCAGCGTCGGCGAGGTGCTCGGCCTGGCAACCTCAGCGAAGGTCTGGGCCGGGGTGGCGGACATCCCGAGCATTCGGTCGCCGCGCCCGGTCGACGCGGCTGAGGATGGCGCCGACGTGTTCGGCCTGCGGATCATCGCCACGCCCGGTCACACCCTCGGCCACGTCTCGGTCTACGACGAGGCGGCCTCGACGTTCATCAGCGGCGATGCGTTGACCAACGTCGGCGGATCCCTGGCCGGCTCGGCGCCCCAGTACACCGCTGACATGGCGAAGGCCGCCGAGTCCGTGCGGAAGATCGCCGGACTCGGCTTCGAGAAGGCATTCTTCATGCACGGCGACCCGATCGCGAAGGGAGCTGCCGCCCAGATCGGCAAACTGGCGCTCCGTCTGCCGAACGACATGGCCGTCCTGGCAGAGATGCTCGGAGCAGACATCGATTGCTGCGGTGCATGAAAAGCCCCCTCTCCCACGGTAGGGAGAGGGGGTTGGGGGTGAGGGCCTTCACGGTATAGAGGTTGGGGGGTAGGGGATTCTTAGTTCACCTCGAGCGTCGAGACCATCCCGCGCGAGTAGTGGTCCGTCAGGTTGCAGAGCAGGATGTAGCGGCCCGGCGCCAGCATCAGCGTCCCCGAGGCCATCGCGCCCGGCTGCACGTCCTCCCAGCCGCCGACGTACTCGCCGATCGCCGCCTCGTCGACCTCGCCGCTCACCGCCGAGGGCGGCAGCGCCTTGATGTCCATGTCGCTCTTGAGCAGGATCATCTCGTGGACCTCGTCGCCGACGTTCGTCAGATCGAACGCCACATCGCCGGCCGGCACCGACATCACGTCGTGCAGGAACCGATAGTCGTCGAGCTTCACCGCAAGCGACGTCTGCGCGGCGGCCGGGTGGGTCCAGACCGCCGTCCAGGTGCCAACGGCCAGGAGCGCGCTCAGAGCGAGGAGACCGAACCGGTTGCGAGTCATCGTACCCTCTCAGGTGTTGAACGCTACACGGTAGTACGAACGAGCGACCTGTTCAGTTCTGCAAAGTCGCCCGGTCGACCCTCAGACACGCTGTAGTAAGATTCGAGCAACTGCTCTCGATCAGATGGGGGGGACGGCTCGATGGACAAGGCCGACGTATTTGGCGCGCGTGCATCGTTGAAAACCGCCAGCGGCGACGTGACGATCTACCGACTGTCGGCAATGTCCAGCCTCGGAGACGTCGAGTGGATGCCGCACGTCGTCAAGATCCTGCTCGAGAACGTCCTCCGCAACGCCGACAGCCACGAGGCATTCGAGAAGTCGCACGTCGAGGTGCTGGCCGGCTGGAAGCCCGGTGGCGACAAGACCGCCGAGCTGCCGTTCCTGCCGGCCCGGGTGCTCCTCCAGGACTACACCGGCGTCCCGGCCGTCGTGGACATCGCGGCGATGCGCTCGGCGATGGCCCGCCTCGGCGGCGATCCGAAGAAGGTCAACCCCCTGCTGCCGTCCGACCTCGTCATCGACCACTCGGTCCAGATCGACTTCTTTGGCACCAACACGGCGTTCGCCGCGAACGTGGAGAAGGAGTACGAGCGAAACCTCGAGCGGTACCAGCTCCTGCGCTGGGCGCAGACGGCGTTCAACGGCATGACCGTGGTGCCGCCCGGGACGGGGATCTGCCACCAGGTCAACCTCGAATTCCTCTCCAAGGTGGTCCAGGCCAGGACCGTGGACGGCGAGACGGTCGCCTTCCCGGACACGCTGGTTGGCACGGACTCGCACACCACGATGGTGAACGGGCTGGGCGTCCTGGGCTGGGGCGTCGGCGGCATCGAGGCCGAGGGCGCGATGCTCGGCCAGCCGCTCTACATGCTGGTGCCGGAGGTGGTCGGGGTGCGCCTCTTCGGCCAGTTGCCGGAGGGCGCCACCGCGACCGACCTGGTGTTGACGGTGACCCAGATGCTGCGCAAGCACGGCGTCGTCGGCAAGTTCGTCGAGTACTTCGGCCCGGGTGTCGGCCGGCTGCCGGTCGCGGACCGCGCGACGATCGGCAATATGTCGCCGGAGTACGGCGCGACCGCCGGCTACTTCCCGGTCGACGATGCGACGCTGGCGTACCTGCGGACGACCGGCCGCTCGGCCGAGCTGGTGGACCTGGTCGAGCGGTACACCAAAGAGCAGGGCCTGTTCGGCTCCGACGTCGAGCCGGTCTACGACGACACCCTGGAGCTGGACCTGGCGACGGTCGAGCCGAGCATGGCCGGGCCGCGCCGCCCGCAAGACCGCGTCTCCCTGGCGGAGGTCGGCACGGCGTTCCACAAGGCGTACGAGACCCAGCTCGGGAACGGCGCCGCGAAGTCGACCTCTGAGGCCGCGACGACTGCCGCCGTCGCCGACACGTTCCCGGCCTCCGACCCGCTCCCGGCCCAGGCGACGACGGCCGAGGTCGCCATGCCCGACAAGGAGGGCGTGGGGCTGCCGTCCTCGCCGGACAACGTCGATCTAACCCCCCAGCCGGTTCCGGTGACGGTCAACGCCGCCGAGACGGCGATGGTCGATCACGGCTCGGTCGTGATCGCCGCCATCACCTCCTGCACCAACACCTCGAACCCGTCCGTCATGCTGGCGGCCGGGCTGGTCGCCAAGAAGGCGGTCGAACGCGGCCTGCGCCCGAAGCCGTGGGTCAAGACGAGTCTGGCGCCCGGCTCGCGCGCGGTGACGGACTACATGAAGGGGGCCGGCCTGGACCCGTACCTGGACGCCCTCGGCTTCCAGACGGTCGGGTACGGCTGCACGACCTGCATCGGCAACAGTGGCCCGCTGATCCCAGCCGTCGCCGACGCGGTGGACGAGCACAACCTGATCGTCGCCTCGGTCCTGAGCGGCAACCGCAACTTCGAGGGCCGCGTCCACGCCCAGGTGCGGGCCTCGTTCCTGGCCTCGCCGCCGCTGGTGGTGGCGTACGCCCTGGCCGGCACCGTCGACATCGACCTGACCACCGAGCCGATCGGCTGCGACTCGAATAACCAGGACGTCTACCTCAAGGACATCTGGCCGACGCAGGATGAGGTCCGCGACGCCGTCCAGACGGCGGTGACCCCCGAGGTCTTCTCCAAGAACTACGCCAGCGTCTTCGAAGGCGACGAGTTCTGGCAGACGCTCCCGGTCCCGACCGGCGATCTGTACGACTGGAACCCGCACTCCACCTACGTGAAGGAGCCGCCATACTTCCGAAATCTGGCTCCGACGCCGCCCCCGCCCACCGACATCGAGGAGGCGCGGGTCCTGCTGAAGCTAGCCGACTCGATCACGACGGACCACATCTCACCGGCCGGCTCGATCTCCACGAAGAGCGCGGCGGGCTGGCTGCTGACCGAGCTTGGCGTCGAGCCGGCCGAGTTCAACCAGTACGGCGCCCGCCGAGGCAACCACGAGGTGATGGTCCGGGGCACGTTCGGCAACATCCGGCTGCGCAACGAGATGACGCCCGGCCAGGAGGGTGCCTGGACGCTCCACGTGCCGACGAACAAGGTGATGACCGTATTCGACGCCTCGGAGCTGTACCAGGGGACCGAGACACCATTGATCGTGATCGCCGGCAAGGAGTACGGCACCGGCAGCTCGCGGGACTGGGCGGCGAAAGGCCCGAACCTGCTGGGCGTGCGGGCGGTGATCGCCGAGAGCTACGAGCGGATCCACCGCAGTAACCTGTTGATGATGGGCGTCATGCCGCTCCAGTTCATGGAGGGCGAGAGCCGGCAGTCGCTCGGGCTGACCGGCACGGAGTCGTACACGATCACCGGCATCGCCGAGGGGGTCACGCCGCGGAAGGTCTTGCCGGTCACGGTGACCCGGATGGACGGCAGCACGTTCACGTTCAAGGTGCTGGCCCGCGTCGACGCGCCAGTCGAGTGGGAGTACTACCGGCACGGCGGTATCCTGCCGATGGTGTTGCGGCGGCTGGCGGCCGAGTAGTGGATGACCTCACCCCCCAGCCCCCTCTCCGGCGCGGAGAGGGGGAGCCTTGGGAGGTGCTCGACACCGAGTACCTCCTGCGGTCCCCGTGGCGCGACGTTCGCAAGGATCGGGTTCGTATCCACACCGGTGACGAGGTCACCTACACGTACCTGGAGGCCCCGGAGGCCGCGTTCGTCGTGCCGCTGACGACGGACGGAAAGATCGTGGTCGTTCGGCAGTACCGCCACCCGCCCCGGGCCTGGGTCTGGGAGGTGGTGGGCGGGGCCGTTGGCGAGGCCGGCCCTCTGGCGGCGGCGCACCAGGAGCTCGCCGAAGAGATCGGCGGGCGTTGCCGGGAGATGGTGCTGCTCGGGTCGTTCTACGCCCTCTCGGGGGCGCTGTCGTCGAGGCACTACGCGTTCCTGGCGCTGGACGTGGAGCTTGGCGAGCCTGGCCGCGAGCCGATGGAGCTCATGGAGACGGTGCTGCTCGACCCTGACGAGGCGTTCGCCCGAGCACGCGACGGCCGGATCGACGATGCGCAGTCTGCCCTGCCGCTGTTGATGGCCGAGCCGCGGGTGCGGGCGTACCTGGCTGGTGCCCGAAGCCAGCCCTGACGGTACACTTCGTGCAATGGGGCACACGTCGTTTCCGCCGGCGGCTCGCCTCTGCGGACGGTGCGCGCGCTTCTGGGTGTACCATCCTGGCGAGACTGCGCCAGAACGAGGGTGTCGGTGAAGTACGGGGCCTCCGTCTTCGTCTTGCAGAGCCACGTGCCGTACACCCGGCAGATCGGACCCTGGCTCCACGGTGAATCGTGGCTCCACGACGCCATCGCCGAGACCTACGTCCCACTGTTCTCGACGCTCTCGGACCTCGCCGAGCACGAGGTGCCCGCCCGGCTGACGCTCAGCATCACGCCGGTCCTCGCCGAGCAGCTTGCCGATCCGCTGGTGGCCCAGCATTTCGAGAGCTACCTGCTCGATGGGGCTGAACGGGCCGCCCAGGACGTCAGCCGCTTCGAGCGGGCCGGCGACCTCCACGCGCGCTACCTCGCCTCCTGGTACGAGGACTTCTACAACCGGACGCTGGCGGTCTTCCGGGGCCGGTTCAACCGCGACTTGATCGGTGCCGCCAGGCGGCTCAAGGACAGCGGCCACCTGGAGATCGCCGCGTCCGCCGCCACCCACCCCTACCTGCCGCTCCTGAGCCGAGAGTCGTCGGTAGCGGCTCAGGTAGGTACTGGCGTGCGGGCGTACCGGCGCGCGTTCCGTGGCGATCCGAAGACGATCTGGCTGCCGGAAGCCGGGTACCGGCCGGGCATCGAAGAGGTGTTATCCGAGCACGGCCTGTCCCTCTTCTTCGCCGAGTCCCATGCGCTGGTGGGTGGGCGGCCGGTCGGCAAGGCGATGAACGACGCCGTCGGGCCGTACGCCAGCGTGCCGAAGCGGTACCTGGTGCCGACGCCAGCCTCGCTGCCCAGCTCCGAGCGGACGACGTTTCAGGCGTACCGGGTGGGCCAGTCGAACGTCAGCGTGTTGGGGCGCAACACCAGGTCAGGATTGCAGGTCTGGTCGATCGCGCACGGGTACCCCGGCGACTTCGACTACCGCGAGCTGGAGCGTCGAGACGGTCTGTCCGGGCTGCGCTACTGGCGCGTCACCGGAGCCAGGATCGACCTGACGGCGAAGGACTGGTACCACCCGGACTGGGCCGAGGGGAAGATCAGCCTCCACGCCGACCACTTCGCGCGCGTCGTCGAGGACGTGCTGCGCGAGTACCACGAGCGGACCGGCCAGTACGGCGTCCTCGCCACGATCTGTGACACCGCGCTGTTCGGAACCTGGTGGTTCGAGGGCGTGCGCTGGCTCGGCGAAGTGCTGGCACGGCTCGCGCGCAGCGAGACGGTCGACCTCTGCACCGCCGGCTCCTACGCCGAGGACCACCCGGCGACCGAGTCGGTGACACTGCCCGAGAGCTCCTGGGGCATGGGCGGCAAGCACTTCACCTGGGACAACGTCGACACCCACTGGATGTGGCCGATCGTCCAGGCGGCGGAGGCCCGCATGGAGCGGCTGGCCTCGGATCACCGCCGGGCTGAGGGCATCTTGTTCGAGGTGCTCTCTCAGGCCGCGCGCGAGCTGCTGCTGCTCCAGGCGAGCGACTGGCCGTTCCTGATCACGGCCGGCCAGGCGGCAGAGTTCGCCAGGGAGCGGTTCCGCGAGCACGCCGAGCGGTTTGACCGGCTGGCGACGCTCGCCGAACGCGGCCCGCTCGACGAGAGCGCTCACCGCCTCGCCGCCGAGCTCTGGGAGCGCGACAAAGTGTTCGCCGACGTCGATTACCGCGACTGGCGGCCACGGGCCGGCGTGACTGCCACCGGGCCGACCCGCGCGGCGATAATCAGCTCCGAAACGAGTGGATCCGGCATGGACGGGTCGGGCTCGATGCCGAACCCGATGCCTGAATGGATGCCGAGTGGCAGCTAACGAGCAGACTGACCTGTCAGCCGTGACGGGTGTCCGTACCGCGCCGTCCCCGACGTACGTCCTGTATCACGCCAACTGCCCGGACGGCTTCGGTGGAGCCTGGTCCGTCTGGCTGGCCCGGGGTGACACGGTGACCTACTGTCCCGTCAGCCACGGCGAGGCGCCGCCGGAGATGCCTCCGGACGCCTCGGTGCTGATGGTAGACATCGCCTATCCGCGCGAGGTGGCCCTGGCGCTGCGGGACCGGGTGCGCGAGCTGGTGATCCTCGATCATCACAAGTCGGCGCAGGACTAGCTTGGCGACCTCAACTTCGCCACGTTCGACATGCACCGATCCGGCGCGATGATGGGCTGGAACTACATGCACCCAGGCATCGATCCCCCGCCGCTGATCCGCTACGTCCAGGATCGCGATCTCTGGCGGTTCGAGCTGCCGAACAGCCGCGAGGTCTCGGCGGCGCTCGGCTCGTACCCGATGAAGTTCGAGGTCTGGAGCGCCCTGGACGCCGACGACCTGGCGCGCGAGGGCAAGGCGATCCTCCGGTTCCGGGATCAGACGGTCAAGACGATCGTCGGGTTTGCCCGCTGGGGCGAGATCGGCGGCTACCGCGTGCCGATCGTCAACGCAACGGCCCACTGGTCAGACGTCGGCGAGGCGATGCTCGAGAAGTACCCGGAGGCGCCGTTCGTCGGGGCGTACTACGAGGACGCGGACGGCGCGCGGCGGTGGTCCTTGCGCTCCCGCCCGGACTTCGACGTCAGCGAGGTGGCGAAGCAGCTCGGCGGCGGCGGCCACCGGCAGGCGTCCGGCTTCCGCGAACCGCGTCGACCGTGAACCGTGCGCGGCGGGCAGCGGGCAGCATCGGGGGTAGCGACGATCTCAGGCTATTCGATCGCGTAGCGCGGGGGCTTGTCCCCCGCTGGTTCCTCCTCATCGTCTCACTTCGCCAGCCCCGCCCGTTCGCACCGCTTTGAGCGGGGACAAGCCCCCGCGCTGCGCCAGACGCTCTCTTAAGGTAGGTTCGGTGAGCGTGCGGAATTCGACGACACGAGGTCTCATGATGCAGCGGCGTCAGCTCTGTCAGTTGATCGCGGCGACGTGCCTGGCGATGGTTCCAGGGCGTGCCCTGGCAGCCGCGATCGGCGACGACTCGGCAGCGGTCTACCAGTGGTCTGCGCCGCCGCCGATGACGATTGACCCGAACGTCCCGTACTCGGCGGTTATCAAGACGAGCCTGGGGGAGATGACGGCCGAGCTCTACCCGAAGGATGCCCCGAACACCGTCAACAACTTCGTGTTCCTCTCACGTGAGGGGTTCTACACCTGGGTGATCTTCCACCGGATCATCAAAGAGTTCATGGTCCAGACTGGCGACCCGACCGGCACCGGCACTGGCGGCCCTGGCTACCGATTCGCCGATGAGCTGAGCGGCCCGCAGACGTACGTCCCCGGCACCCTGGCGATGGCGAACGCCGGCCCGAACACCCAGGGCAGCCAGTTCTTCATCTGCCATGGGCCGCGCGCCGAGCGACTGCCGAAGAACTACACGATCTTCGGGCGGGTCACGGCTGACCTGGACGTGCTGGATGCGATTGCGTCAGTGCCGGTGAAGGCGGCCCCGCACGGCGAGATGTCGTCGCCCGTCGATCCCCCGCTCATCGAGTCGATCACGATCCTGGAAGGCTAAGAAGCCGCGCTCACGCCGTAGTGTGAAGTCCTGTCTCCCACGCGACATTCCTGGCTCGCCAGAACCTGGTCTATGCGAAAATGAGACGGAGATGGAGGCCGCCATGCCTGCTCCGAAGTCGGAAGCCGCCCTCGAAGCCGAGCGTATCTACAGGCGGTACGTCAAGCCGCTGGAGCCCTACCATCCTGGGGAATACGCGCTCGTCACGCCCGAGGGCAGCGTCCATTTTGCGCCGAGCCTGCTCGAGCTGGTCTGGGAGGCGCACAAGATGCCAGATAACAAGAACCTGCTGTTCAAAGTAGGAGACGTCGCCGCCTGCCAGATCCTGTGATCTCACCGGTTCGTAGCTCACGGCTACTGATGAATGCGCTGCAACTGACCGCCGTCGGCGAAGCGCGAGATCTGGAACAGGCCGATGTCGTGGCGGGTCTCGCCGGCCTCCGCCAGGTCGGCCGTGATCTCGCCGACGACGCTGCTGAACTTGAAGCCATGGCCGGAGCAGGGCGAAGCGACCACCACGCGCGCATCCTCGGGGTGCAGGTCCAGGATGAAGTGCTCGTCCGGCGCGTTGGTGAACATGCAGGCCCGCAGCGCCATCGTCGGGCCGGCCCCCGCCGGGAAGTAGCGCTCGGCGAACTGCCGCAGCAGCGCCTCGTCTCGGGCATTCGGCTCGCGGTCGATCGTCTCAGGATCGACGGCCTCGTCCAGGTGGTGGTAGCGCCCGAACTTGAAGCCCGGAACGACGCTGATTGGGAAGCCGTAGTAGTGGCCCGCGTCCACCTGGAAGTTGAAGACCGGGAAGCGCTCGGCGGCAAACAGCTCCGGGCGGGTCGGCTGGAGCCAGGCCAGCACCTGGCGCTCCGGCGTGGTCAGCGGCGCGAGCCCGGGCACCATCGTCCCCACCCACGCCCCCGCCGAGACGATCAGTCGGTCGGCCTCGTAGGTGCCGTGGTCGGTGGTGACGCGGATCGAGGCTGACGTCGGCTCCCAGCCCAGAACGCGCTCGCGGGCGTGGACCTCGGCCCCGAGCGCCTGCGCCGCCGTCACGTGCGCGACGATGCACCGCTCCGAGAGGAGGTAGCCGCCCTCCGGCTGGAGGACGGCCCGGTGGCTCTCCGGCAGGCGGTAGCCGGGGAATCGCTGGTTCACTTCGGCGCCGCTCATGACCTCGTACGGCAGGCCGTGCTCCTCGCAGGACGCTCTAGAGCCCTGGAAGATCTGGCTCGCTTCTGGTCCGGCGTCGAGCGAGCCGGTGATGAAGAGCAACTGCTCGCCGACCTGGCGTTCCAGTTCGCGCCACAACTCATAGGATCGTTTGAGGAGCGGCACGTATGAGGGGTGCTCGTAGTAGGCGAGGCGGATGATCCGGTTGACGCCGTGCGACGAGCCCATGCTGTGCGGGATGTCGAACCGCTCCAGCCCGAGGACGCGCTGACCGCGCTTCGCAAGGTGGTAGACGGCGGCGCTGCCCATCCCGCCAACGCCGATGACGATCGTGTCGAACCCAGTCACAGCCTGCCTCACTCTCACCGGTGCTCGCCGAGAGGATAGCCGCGCCAGGCGATGTCGTGCCTCGTGCCGAACCAGTCCAGCCGCGGAAGCAGACCTCTCTTGGGACCGCCGCGATTCTCGCGGCAGCGGGCGCAGCCCGCTCCACCTTCCCTCTCCGGATGTTCCAGGCACCGCCGCACTCGGCCGATGACCCTGCTGCGCAGGGTACCGCGAGCATCGCGGCGATCCCAGGGGGCCCAAACACGCCGCCGATACCTGTACCAGCGGCGATCCGCCGAGGTGTGAGGCAGATCACGCGCCAGGAGTGCGTCACGTCACAGCCAGGTGCCAGAAGGCGGCCATAGACTCCACCCATCGGCTCTGTCGAACGGGCACCGCTCACGGGGGTGGGCAGGCGCAGATGGGCGGTAGATCGTGGTGGGCAGTCAGGTCGTGGCGGGCAGTCAGGTCGTGGAACGGCACGGAGCGGGGAACGGGCAGCACCGGCGGCGTGGAGTAGCCGTCGAGCTGGCGATCGGGGTCGTCTTGAGCGTCATCCTGGCGCTGGTCGTCGCGCTGGCCGGCGGTGCGATGAACGAGTCTGGGGA
>Ga0114129_10011361_pt1 | contig 12685 bp, 12 predicted proteins | sample RhiMetdeltSRZDD1_FD_80071 | JGI IMG/M metagenome (GOLD analysis project Ga0114129, IMG submission 80071) | Populus rhizosphere microbial communities from Tennessee, USA - Rhizosphere MetaG P. deltoides SRZDD1 (version 2) (version 2) | ecosystem: Host-associated > Plants > Roots > Rhizosphere >...
CCGCTCGACGCCGGCCTCCCACGTGTTCTGCACGCCGAAGACGCCCCACACGCCGGCCAACGCACGGCGCAGCGTCGCCTCGTCATCGAAATCGCCCTTGACGACGTCGACGCCGCGGCGCGTCAGCGCCGCCGCGCGCTCGCTCTCCGGCTTGCGCGTCAGGCCACGCAGATGGAACCCGCTGCCTTGCAGCGCGTGCGCGACCGCCCCGCCCTGATGGCCTGTCACTCCGGTGATGAGAATCGTTCGATCGCTCGTCATGGCTGAAAACTCATCCAATCGGGGCGTACGTCCGGTGACGGGTGTGCGCGCCTGTCCGCGTGCGCCTTCAGCCTCTCGGCGAGGAAGGCACCGATGGCATCGAGCGCCTGTGCTGCCGCCTTCAACTTTCCGATGCTTGCGGGAAACCCATGTGGCATCCCCATCCACACATCGGCTCGCGCATCGACGCCCGCGGCAACCGCACGCTCGACATATCGGAGCGAGTCGTCCAGCAACACTTCGTCGTCACCGACGTGAATGCGGGTGGACGGCAAGCCGGAGTGTCGACCGTGCAGGGGCGAAGCCAGTGGCTGTCTCGCGTCGGCGCTCCCTAAGTAGGCATGCACGAGTTCCGCGACCTGCGGGCGAGTAAACAGGGGATCGGCCTCCGCGCGCGTCTCGTAGGTCGCGCCCGAAAGCGTCAGGTCGGTAACGGGCGACACCACGGCAACTCCGACGAGAGTTGCGTTGCTGGAGGCGGCTTTGCCGGCAACGCGCGACGCGAGTACGAGTGCCAGATTGCCTCCAGCGGAGTCCCCCGTCAGAGCAATCCGGTGAACGTGGCGCTCGGCGAGTCCTCGGTAACATGCCAACGCATCGTCCGTCGCCGCCGGGAATGGGTGTTCCGGAGCAAGCCGATAGTCCGGGATAAACGCCCTCGCGCCCGCTCTCGCTGCGATATGTCCGACGAGATGGCGGTACGCCTTGGCGGAGCCGAAGTTGAACCAACCACCGTGCAGGTGGACGATCGCCTCGCTCGACCGCCAATCCGCCGGATATACCCAAAGTCCCGGTACGCCGCCGAGGATGTCTGCTTCGAAGGTCACGTCGTCGCGTGGCAGTACGCTCTCCATGAGTGCGTCGTACTGTCCGCGGGCTTCGATTCCTGGTCGCGCCCCCTTGCTGGAGCTGAGCATGGCGCGCAGGGCGGCGGTGATCGCCGCGTCTGCAGGATCGAGCGGATGTATGTCGGTCATTTTCGGTCCTCCATTTTGGCGGTCGCGCTTGGTGCCGCGTACACGTCACACTCCGACGTCGGCGGTCAGCTTCGGGACTTCGGCGAAATACCACGCGATCACCTCGCGTGCCTTGTTTGCCATGGGTGACGTCCAGTCGCGGAACAGCTCGCACAGGACCGCGAGCGCGGTATTCGGGACGGCGCCTGCGTATGTCAGCCGTTCGATCGCCGTGCGGTGCGCCGTTTGGGATCTGCCACCGACGGCATCGGTGACGAACATCGCCTCGTAGCCGCCTTTCAGTGCCTCGACGACTGCGAACGCCAGGCAAATCTCGGTGTGGAGTCCACCGAAGATCAGCCGCTTGCGCCCGGTCTTCTTGACGGCTTCACGGAAGGCGCGATCCTCGAACGCGCTCATCGTCACGCGGTCGAGCACCGGCACGCCGGGAAGCTCGGCGAGGAGGGCAGGATGCGTCGGCCCATTGATGCCGGCGCCGACGCCAACGGTGGACAGCACGATCGGCAGGTTGAACGCCTTCGCGGTCCTCGCCAGAAGGCGGACATTGAGCTCCACGAGATCGGCGTTCGTTTCCGAGCGAATGGTGGCGAGTATCTCGTTCTGATAGTCGATCAGTACCAGCGCGCAGTCTTGATAGGTCCAGACACCAAGATCACTGTTCATCGTTCCTCGCTAGTCTCTAAGTCCTCGGGTTCCTTGGCTCCGCTCGCGGGCGATCCACTCGCGGATGTATCGCGGGCAACGCAGCAACTCGACGCCGGCCCCTTCATGCGCGGCGAGGAACCGCACCGCCGCGAGATCCACGAGTACCGTCTCCGCCAGGTCGAACGCGAGCCGGGGACGGTACCGCTGTACCTCGGCCTGCAGCTCGACCAGGTGAACCTCCTCGAGGCACCCGCTGAGGCGGAAGGTCGCCGTCTCTCCATCAGAGGCGATTTCGATCTTGAGAGTCATCGCCGCAGCACAAGGCAAACGCCGCGCCAGGACTAAGCGCTTACGAAATCGCGAGTTGGTTTTGCGGAGCGTGCCAGCCGGTTGGCAATTGCCAATCGACCAGCGCGATTGACGTTCTCGGAAGGCCAGGTTCTCGATCCGCAGAGCGCGGATCTTTCACTTGAGCGTCTGGCGTGGAAAATGCGAACGCACCCGGACGCGAGCAGGAACGCCGCCCCACGGCGTCACCCTCATCCAGTAGCGGAGGTTGTCCCATGGCATGGTTATGGCTGACGTACCTTCTCAGCGCCGTCCTCGCCTCACCGACGCGCCCGCATCGAGCATCGACCACCCCGTGGACGGTGATCGTCGGGGGTGCCACCGCCGACACCAGTATTTATGCCAACGCCTTCTTTCCCCAGACCATCGAGATCGGTGTAGGCGACACCATCAACTGGGCCTTCGAGGGGTTTCACAACGTCGCCTTCCTGAGCGGTGGCGCAGCGCCGCCGTTCGCCGTTCCGGAGGGGGACAAGACGTACTGGAATCCGCAGATGCTGTTTCCCGCGGGCGGGCCGAGCTACGATGGCACGGGCTATCACACGTCGGGGTTGCCCGGGCCGGACGGCCGGCTGTCATACACGCTGACGTTCACGAAGCGCGGGCGATACCCGTACGTGTGCACGATACACCCCGGCATGCGCGGGATGGTGATCGTGACGGACAAGCCGACCGGCACGCCGGCTGCCGCATTGAAGCGGGGACGCGCGGAGCAGGCGGCAACTCTGGCAGCGGGGCGCGCGCGCTTTGCTGGCCTCGAGGTCGAACGCAACGGCGCGAGCTTCGTGGTGCCGCTCGTCGGCAACAGCCAGCAGCGCTACTCCGTGCTCCGCTTCACACGAGAGCCGCTGGTCGTTCCGCTCGGCTCGACCGTGACGTGGGCGATGCGCGATACGTTCGAGCTCCACACGGTGACGTTCACGAGCGGAGAGAAGCTACCGCAGTTCGTGGTGCCGGAGCCCCAGGCGAGCGGCGCGCCCAAGGTGCTGCTCAACCCGAAGGCGCTCACTCCCACGAACACCACGCGCTACGACGGCACGGGCTACGTGAACTCCGGTCTGCTGTTCCCACCGGGCAACCCGGGGAAATTCCCATCGTCATTCAGCCTCACGTTCACGACCCCGGGTCGGTTCGAATACTGGTGTCTGGTGCATGCTGAGACCGGGCAGCGTGGTATCATCGTCGTCCAGTGACGTCTTCGTCAGTCCGGCCGCCGGAAGGCGAGTTTGTCGATGTTCAGGTTGCGGATCTTCCACTCGAGCGTCTGGCGCGGAATACCGAGCTTCGCCGCCGCGCCGCGCGGGCCGGCAACCCTTCCGCGCGTCTCCTGGAGCGCGGCTTCGATCATGGCCCTTTCGCCGTCCGCCAGGGTGCTCCCAATACGGCCGCGTTTCTTCGTGAGCCACGACTCATCGATCACGAACGTCTCGCCCTCACTCAGCACCACGGCACGCTCGATCACGTTCTGGAGCTCGCGCACGTTGCCCGGCCAGTCGTAGGCCGTGAGCCGCTGCATGGTCTGCTTCTCGATATTCCGGATGCTCTTCCCCGTCTGCTTGGCGAAGCGGTCGACCAGGTATTCGACCAGGATCGGAATGTCCGCCGCGCGTTCCCGCAGCGGCGGCAGGCGGATGGGGAAGACGTTCAGCCGGTAGAACAGATCCTCCCGGAACGTGCCGCGCTCCACCGCGGCCTCGAGATCGCGGTTCGTCGCCGCGAGCACGCGCACGTCCACCGCAATCGGATGACTGCTGCCGACGCGCTCGATCTCTCGCTCCTGCAGCACCCGCAGCAGGGAGACCTGCGCCTCCGGGGGCAGCTCGCCGATTTCATCGAGGAAGATCGTGCCGCCGTCCGCGGCCTCGAAGCGGCCCAGGCGGCGCTGCAGCGCGCCCGTAAACGCGCCCTTCTCGTGCCCGAACAGCTCGGACGCAACGAGCGACGGCGGAATGGCCGCGCAGTTCACCCGGATGAATGCCCCGCTCGCGCGGCGCGAACGCTTGTGCACGGCGCGAGCGACCAGCTCTTTGCCGGTCCCGGTCTCACCCAGGATGAGCACCGTCGAATCCGTCTGCGCCACCTTCGCCACCTGTGTCAGGACGCGTTGCAGCGCGGGCGAGGAGCCGACGATTTCCTCGAACATCGAAGCGCGGTCCAGGTCTTCCCGCAAGGCGACGGTCTCGTTGCGCATCCGGTCCTCGCTGCGCCTGCGCTCGTCGATATCGGTACAGGCGAGATACCACCGAATCAGCTGCCCCTGGTCGTCGCGGAGTGGATTGTAGCGAACCAGAAACCAGCGATAGGTCCCGTCGCCCTTCCGGAGCCGCATCTCCAACTCGTACGCGGCGGGGTTCGCCACAGAACGATCGACCAGCGCCTTGACCCGATCGAAGTCGTCCGGATGCACTTCAGGCCCAAAGCTTCTCTGCCGCCATTCCTCGAGGGTGACGCCGTAATAGGCGAGCGCAACGCGGTTCGCATACAAGCGTTCGCGCCCAGGGCCCAATACACCGATGATCTGGGGCGCGAGGTCGAGAATCTGCTGCAGCTCGATCTCGGCCCGTTTGCGATCCTCGATGTCGAGGTTGATCCCGATCCAGTACAGGATCGTGCCATCATTCGCACGGAGTGGTTCAGCGCGGCTGAGGAACCAGCGGTACGCGCCGTCAGCGTTACGAACTCGAAAACTCACCTCGCCGGAAGAGCCTGTCTTCAGGCAGTTTGACCAGACTCGCCGCGTTTCTACGGCGTCGTCAGGATGCAGCAAGGCGATATGGGAGTCCCAGGCGGCGCCGGTGTCGATCCCCAGGCGCAGCGGATGGTCACTCGGGAGACCGAGGTAGTCCGCGCAGCGGGTATTGACGAACGTGAGCCCGCCCGTGGGATTCGCGTACCAGGTGTAGGCCGGAATCTTATCGAGCGTGGCCTGCAGCTGCGCCTCAAGCGAGCCGATGTTCGTGGCGTCAACCATAGTCTCAGATATACGGCGCGCTAACCGGTTGGCAATTGCCAACGCCGGCGTCGTGCTGACGCCCGGGGCTTTACCAGCGACCTGATCTTCTCAACATGCTTCGGCGTCGCCCAATTATAGATCACGACGCTGAGATCGGGCCGGCCATCGACGGCAAAGGTGGAGTATTCGGGCAACGTTGATGGAACGCTGACCTGGCCACGGATTGTTTCAAGCCGCTGGGCTTCGGCTTCGTGGTGCTCCAGCGTGAGGAGACGAACGCGTACAAGCCCGGGACATTGTGTGCCTCGCCGATCGCGCGGCGCCGCATGAAGTGGGCGCTCTGGACGGCGACAATCGTCTCGATCCCCCTAGTCACGTTCCCCTGGTGGTCGACATTCGTGCTCGGCTAGGAGATTCACCATGCTGTCATCGTTGAAGCCGGATTCCGCGAAAGCAATAGATGCTCTCCGGCCACGGGCTGGTCAGGAGGATGGGGATGCCGTCGGATCGGCCGCCCCGCGCGAGACGAATCTCGAGGCCGCCGATCTGTGAGGTGGTGACACGGCCGATGTCCGGAAGGCTGTTGCTCATTGAAGGCTACTAGGAGAGATCATCTTGTCTCTGAGCAAGGCATGCCTGCGCTGACCCAGGCTTCCAACGCTTCCACGAACTTCTCGTGTGAGATCGGCGGAGTCGCGCGGCCCGCGCCGGGAGTCCAGGCCCACAGGACGAGCGGATCGCCCTTCATGTGCTCGATGACTTCCGCGCCCGTCCGACGGCTCCCGTTCCGTACCGGGTCCTTCATCTCCTCACAGATCTGCTGCTTCGTCAGGCCTTCCCATTTCATGGACGAAGGCGCCAGGTGCCAGTTCGGTGCGCCTGGCACCGAGCCGTCGGCCGTGTTCGTGGCCTGATGGCACGTTTGGCACGGCAGTGTGGGCGCGCCGTGGCCGTCCTCTCCGCGGACGACCGGCGGTTGATGTCGAATGGCCGCGTCCGTCTGTCTGGGAGAGTCGTCCTGATGGCAATTCATGCATCTCGGATGCGTCACGACGCTCGCGATCGGTTCGAACGACCCAGCATTGGCCGCTTGGACCGCTTCGCTGCGGCTTGAGACGATGAACCATAGGGCCGTGACGAGCGGCACCACGATACGCATCATGTTCTCGTCAAGCCGAGCGGAGTTGCCGCTCCAACGGGAGCGTTCGGATGCGTTTACCCGTCGCCGCGAACACCGCGTTGGCGAGCGCGGGTGCCGTGACCGCCGTGCCCGGCTCGCCGATCCCGCCGGGCGCCTCGCCGTTCCGGACGAGGTGTACGTCGATGGCCGGCGCCTCATTGATCCGCAGCACGCGAACGTTATGGAAGTTCGACTGCTCGACCCGGCCATTCTTGAGCGTGATCTCGCCCCACAGCGCGCCGCCGATGCCGAACATGACGCCGCCTTCGATCTGCGCCTTCACGATGTCCGGGTTCACGATGGTGCCGCAGTCGACCGCGCAGACAATCCGGCGCACCCGCACCTCGCCGGGCGGCGACACTTCCACATCGGCGACCTCGGCGAGGTAGGTGTCCCACCCACTGTACATGAGCGCGATGCCGCGCCCGCGGCCGGCGGGCAGCTTCGCGCCCCAGCCCGCCTTCTCGGCGGCCAACTCGAGGACCGCGCGGGCACGTGGTGACTTGGCGAGCAGCGCGCGACGGTACTCGAATGGATCCTGCTGCGCCGCCGCGGCGAGCTCGTCGATGAAGCCTTCGATCACGAAGGTATTGTGCGTGACGCCGACGCCGCGCCAGAAGCCGGTGTTCAAGACCGGCTCCTCGTGGCGTACGTACTCGACCTGGATCGCGGGGATGTCGTAGACCAGATGCACCGCTCCGTCTAATGCATCGCCGTCGAGCCCGTTCTGGAACGCGGGCGGCGCCCAGCGGGCGAGGATCGACGGCCCGACGAGCCGGTGGGTCCACGCGATCGGCTGGCCCCGAGCGTCCAGCCCCGCGGCCAAACGGTCGTAGTAGTACGGGCGATACACGTCGTGCTGGACGTCTTCCTCGCGGGTCCAGACCACCTTCACGGGTCCGTCGACCTGCTTGGCGATGCGGACGGCCTGGGTCACATAGTCATGCTCGAGCCGCCGGCCGAAACCGCCTCCCAGCAGGTGGTTATGTACCACGACCTTCTCGAGCGGCAGGCCGGTGACTTTGGCGGCCGTCGCCTGAGCCCGGCTCAGCACCTGCGAGCCGGTCCACACCTCGCAGCCGTCCGGCCGCACCTGTACCGTGCAGTTCGGCGGCTCCAGGGTGGTGTGGGCCAGGAAGGGAACCTGGTAGACCGCCTCCATCCTGCTCGCCGCGCCCGCGAGCGCCGCGGCGGCGTCTCCCTGCTTCCGCGCCACCACGCCGGGCTGCTGCGACGCCGCGTCCAGCTCCCGCACGACGTCAGCGGTGCTCACTGTGCCATGCGGCCCGTCGTCCCAGCGGATGATGAGCGCCGCCAACCCTTGCTTCGCCGCCCACATGTGGTCGGCCACGACGGCGACCGCGTCGTCGAGGCGGACGATCTGGCGCACGCCCGCGATGGCCTTGGCCTTGCTGTCGTCGAGCTCAGCCAGCTTGCCGCCGAGTACCGGGCTCGCGGCCACCGTGGCGATCTTCATTCCGGGCAGCCGCACGTCGATGCTGAACTGCGCGGTGCCGTTCACCTTCGCCGGGGTATCGAGGCGCTTGGCGGGCGTGCCGATCAGCGTGCAGTCTTTGGGATCCTTGAGCGTGACTTGCGTGGGCACCGAGAGCGTTGCGGCCCGGTCGACCAGCGCGCCATACGCGAGCTTACGACCGGTGGGGGTGTGGGTCACGACACCCCGGTGCGCCCGGCACGACGCCGCATCGACGTTCCAGGTCTGCGCTGCCGCAGCGACGAGCATGCTGCGCGCGGCCGCGCCGGCCCGCCGCATCGGCTCGTACAGGAACTTCACCGACGACGACGCTCCGGTCATCTGGAAGCCGACGAGCGGATTCGCATACAGCTGGTCGTCGGGCGGCGCGTGCTCGAGCTGGACCTGGTCGAGCCCGACCTCGAGCTCCTCCGCGAGGAGCATGGGCATCGCCGTGTACATGCCTTGCCCCATTTCGACTTGCCCGATGATCATGGTGACGCGGCCGTCCCGGCCGATGCGAATGAAGGCGTTCGGCGCGAAGCCGGGCGGCGCTGTCGCGGCGGCGGTTGCCGCGCCCGCCCGATCGCCGACCCGCCAGCCGAGCATGAGCCCGCCCCCGGCGGCGGTGAGCACCACCACGAAGTCGCGTCGCGAGACGGTGTGCGTGGTCATGACCCGGCTCCCTTCGCGGCGTGCTTGATCGCGGCGCGGATGCGAGCGTAGGTCCCGCAGCGGCAGATGTTGCCCGACATCGCCCCGTCGATATCGGCGTCGCTGGGATGGGTGTTCTTCGCGAGCAGCGCCGACGCCGACATGATCTGCCCCGACTGGCAATAGCCGCATTGGACGACTTCGAGGTCCAGCCAGGCGCGCTGCACCTTCATGCCGGCCGGCGTCTGGCCGATGGCCTCGATCGTGATGATTTTCTTCCCGGCGACCGCGGCCACCGGGGTGACGCAGGAGCGAATCGGCTGTCCGTCGAGGTGCACGGTGCACGCCCCGCACAGTGCCATCCCGCAGCCGAACTTCGTGCCGGTGAGGCCGACGACATCCCGCAGGGCCCACAGCAGTGGCATGTCCGGCGGGACGTCGACCGTGACCTCGCGCCCGTTGATGTTCAGTGTGGTCATACGTGACTCTCCACTAAATGACGGGATGAAGGACTCGCGGGGCTAGAGCCCGAACAGCAGCCGGTCGAGTGAGATCGCGCCTGCGCCCAGAAAGAGCAGGGCGAGCGCGGCGGTCAAGAGTACAAGGTCGAGTTCCCAGCCGCCGTCCACGCTGAACCCGCGGTGCATCTGGACGGCCTTGAGCCGGATCGCGCCGAGCATGATGATCACGAACCCAGCGGCGGCCGGTTGCATCAGGAAGCCGGCGAATGCGGCCACCGCCCCGAGGGGCTCGACGATCGAGAGCAGCCGCAGCGTCGACAAAAAACTCGCCGGCATCTGCGGCGAGGGCGCCATCTTCCACATCGCCCACTTCGACGTCCCGTGGACCCAGAAGCTCATCCCCACACCGACGCGCAGCACCAGGAGACCCCAATCGCTCAGTTGATGCAGATTGGCGAAGAACGGCATGGCGGACCCTAGTAAGGGGTCCCTCCAGTCACCATCACATGTTTCTATGAGAGGGGTCGAGCCCTGCCGTGGGTCACGGGAATGCCTAGCGTGCCAGCCATCCTCACCAGTTCGGCAAACGACCCGGCTTCCATCTTGTGCATGATCTTGCCGCGATGAATCTGGAGGGTGACCTCGCTGATCCCGAGCTTGGCCGCGGCCTGCTTGTTCAGCAGCCCGCTCACCACGAGGGGCAGGACCTCTCGTTCACGGGGCGTCAGCGTCGCGAGTCGCCGTTGCAGCGTGGCCAGCTTGCCTCGCTGCAGGCGCGTTTCCCGGTCACGCGCGAGCGCGGTATGGATCGCCCCCATCAGATCCGCCTCGCTGAACGGCTTGGTGAGAAAGTCCACCGCCCCCGCCTTGAGCGCGCGCACGGAGCTCGGGACGTCGCCATGCCCCGTGATGAAGACGATGTGCGGATGTGGTTCGCCGGCCAGCTGGCCTTGAAGATCCAGGCCGTTGATATCCGGCAGGCCGACGTCCAGGATCAGGCACCCGGGCAGGTCGGGCTTGGCGTAGTTCAAGTACTCGGCGGCGGACCCGAACGTGACGACGTTCAAGTGTGCCGAGGTGAGCAGCTCCTGCAGCGCTTCACGCAGCCGGAAATCATCGTCCACCACAAAGACGATGTGATCCTGCGCGCCCATCACGCCTCTCTTGGTGAAATCGGCAGTGTGAAGCTGAAGACCGCGCCGCGCGGGCTGTTGTGCCCGGCCCACAACCGCCCTTCGTGCGCCTCGACGATCCAGCGGCAGATCGCGAGGCCCATGCCCATGCCCTCCTGCTTTGTGGTGAAGAAGGGCTCGAACACCTTCTCCACGTCTTCGAGCCCGCTGCCGTGGTCGCTGATCTCGATCAGCACGCGGTTCGTCCCGTCGCGCCGGGACCGAATGCCCAGCACTCTTGGGCCATTCTCATCGGACGCCATCGCATCGACGCCGTTGCGCGCCAGGTTGGCGATGACCTGTTGCATCTGCACCGGGTCGGCCCAGATCGGTGGCAGGTCGTTGGCCAGATCGGCCTCGATCCTGACGTTCTTACCGGCAAGCTCGTCGGTCATCAGCCGGCTTACCTCGCCGATCACCTGGTTCAAGTTCACGAGCGTTCTCGTGAGGTCGGTCCGCTTGAACAGCGACCGAATGCGACTCACCACCTGGGCGGCGGAGGTTCCGTCGCGCACGATCCGTTCCGCGGCCAGCTGCGCCCGTTCGAGGTTGGGGGGGTCGGCTGCCAACCAGCGCTGGCAGGCGTGACCGTTAGCGACCATGGCGGCGAGGGGTTGGCTGATCTCGTGAGCAATGGAGGCGGCAAGGCCTGAGACCGTGGCAAGCGCGGTGGCTTGGGACAGCTGCGCCTCGGTCACGCGCAGGGCTTCCTCCGCCCGCTTGTGATCATCGATGTCGAAATTGACACCGTACCAGTGGATGATGCGGCCCGCTTCGTCGCGCATCGGCTCGGCGCGTGACTTGACCCAGCGATAGGAGCCATCCGCGGCCCGGGTCCGGTGCGTCGTGTTGTACGGTGTTTCGGTCTCGCGGGCACGCGCCCATTCCCGGGTGACCATGTCGACGTCGTCTGGGTGCACGAGGTTCTGTTGCCAGTTGAGGTCCACCAGATCCGTGAGGGATGTGCCGGTATCACGCGCCAAGCGCTGATTGATGTAGTCCGGTTGACCGTCGGGCGTTGCACGCCACACCATCGCTGGTAGGGTGTCGATGAGCAGGCGAAGTTCCTGTTCGCTCTGCCGCAGCGCGTCTTCCGCCCGCTTGCGATCGTCGATGTCCGTTCCGCTCGCATACCACCGGAGGATCCGTCCCTGCTCGTCGCGCAGGGGATGGTAGCGGACCAGGAACCACCGGTACTGGCCATCCTTGCGCCTTACGCGCCACTCGATCTCGAAGGGCATCTTGCGGGCGATCCCTTGGAGGCGCTCAACCTGCAGTCGGGCCCAGTCCTCGGGATGGAACAAGACCGGATTGCCCCGGGCGTCCGGGGTCAGTAACTGTTCCATGGTGAGCCCCGTGTAATCGAGCAGGGGCTGGTTGGCGTACAGGCCAGTCCCCTCGGCGCCGAGCACGACGATGGTCTGGGGTAAGGCGTCGACGATGCCCCGTAGCTCCTGCTCGCTCTTGCGCAGCGCGTCTTCCGCTCGCTTGCGGTCGTCGATGTCGACGGCCACCCCATACCAATGGACGATGCGGTCCGCCTCGTCGCGCATCGGCTCGGCACGCGCCTGGAACCAGCGGTATGAGCCGTCCGCTCCCCGCAGTCGGGCGGTCAGATCGAGTGCCCCAGTCTCGTGGGCCCGAGCCCACGCCCGGCCAGCCGCCTCGAGATCATCCTGGTGGACCATGGCGTTCCGCGCCTTGAGTTGCACGAGGTCGTCGAGGGTCCTCCCGAGGTCCTCCGGGCCCCTCCCGACCCCGTCCAGGCCTCGACCCGTATAGTTTGCGAGGCGGGGATTGATGTAATCGGGTTCACCGTCGGGTGTCGCGCGCCAGATCATCGCCGGCAGGGTTTCGATCAGGCGGTTGAGACTCTGTTCGCTGTGGCGCAGCGCCTCGTCCGTCCGCTTTTGGTCATCGATGTCGATGTCCACACCGTACCAGCCAATCTCTCGGCTCCTGGGATCGCGTATCCGAACGGCAGAAGCTCGGAACCACCGGTAAGTGCCGTCGACGCGACGCACGCGGTGCTCGACGACATACGGGTCGCCGGTCGCGACGGCAGACGACCAGGCCGCGACCGTGTGGTCGACGTCCGCGGGATGCAGTACCCCAGTACGTGCGAAACTCGCCATGCCCTCGACGCCATTGAACTCCTCGATCCGTTTGCCGGTGTACTGCACAAAGCGCGCATTCACATATCTCAGCTTCCCGTCCTGACCGGCCGACCAGGCGAATCCCGACATATTCTCGACGATGAGACGAGCTTCGCAATCGCTGTGATCTGGTGGCTCGTTGGCAGGAGCTTTGGCGGGAAGAGTCATGGAAGTCCGATCCTAGTTGCGGCGTGCCCACGCGGGCAGGATACCAAAGTGGCGACGCCGGGCATGCGAACAATAACAGAAAACTGTTATGGCCGACCGCGTCACGCGCCCTGAGCGCACAACTTGGGGCGCGAGCAAAGCCGCCGATTAATAGAAAGATGCAATAGGCGGAAACGTCGGCTGGGACTAATCTGCGTCGCACCCTTCAGGGAGCACGCCGGTGCAACGCCTGTCGA
>Ga0114129_10011362_pt1 | contig 12684 bp, 9 predicted proteins | sample RhiMetdeltSRZDD1_FD_80071 | JGI IMG/M metagenome (GOLD analysis project Ga0114129, IMG submission 80071) | Populus rhizosphere microbial communities from Tennessee, USA - Rhizosphere MetaG P. deltoides SRZDD1 (version 2) (version 2) | ecosystem: Host-associated > Plants > Roots > Rhizosphere >...
CTTCGTCGACCAGAGCTAGCCGCCCTCACCACCGAGGAACACCGCACGGGCGAGGTCGTCGCGCGCCGCCAGCTCGCTCGTGGGGCCGTCGAAGCGGATGCGTCCCTTCTCGATGAACACGACCCGGTCGGAGACGGCGGCGGCGATGTTCAGTGACTGCTCGACGATGACCATCGTGTGGCCCTCCTCCTGGAGCCGCTCCACGACCTGCAACAGCGACTGCACGACGAGCGGCGCCAACCCCAGCGACAGCTCGTCGATGAGGAGCAGGCGCGGCTCGAACAGGAGCGCACACCCGAACGCGAGCATCTGCTGCTCGCCGCCCGACAGCAATCCCGCGCTCTGGCCGCGGTGGGCCTCGAGCGCCGGGAAGACGTCGTACACGCGCTCGATCCGGCGACCCGCGTCCCGGCGCTCGACCCGATGCGCGGCGAGCGCGACACGCAGGTTGTCCTCCACCGAGAGCCCGGAGAACACGTCGCCCCCGCGAACCTGCACGATCCCCTTCCTGGAGCGGGCTTCCGCCGGGAGATAGGTGATGGTCTCGCCATCCAGCCGCACCGCACCGCGGTCCGGGAGGCCCAGCCCGCTGATCACCCGCAGCAGCGTCGACTTCCCTGCGCCGTTGGTCCCGAGCACCGCGAGCGTCTCCGCTTCGCGCACCTCGAGGTCGACGTCGAAGAGGATCTGTACCGACCCGTAGCTGAAGTCGAGGTCGTGCACCTGCAACAGCGGCGTGTCCGAGCCCGCGTGCACCGCATCGGTGCGGGCGCGTTCCTCCTGCATCTCCTCGACCATCCGGCGCATGTCGCCCTCGACGAAACGCGTGCCGTAGCACATGCGCGCGACCCCGACGACGGTGAGGATGGGGACGAAGATCGACAGCGTCGTGTGCTGGCGCTCGACCTCCGGCCAGAAGTCGACGATCGGTGCGGTCGCGACGAACGCGCCCAGGAAGAGCGTGTTGATGAACGCGCCGAAGCCCTGCGCGCGCGTCTGCGGCGGGATCACCGCCTGGGCCACCGGGAGAACCGAGACGATGGCGCCGGTCACGCAGGCGAACGCCACCGCGGCAAAGAGGGCGGTGGCCGCGACGGTGTGCGTCCACCACCCCACGATGGCGACGTTGAAGCCGAGCAGCAGAGCCGCCGAGAGCCAGATCGTGCGGCGGGGCTCGAGCCGGAACATCTGACCGGTGATCCGCCCGACGAACGGCGTGGTGCACAGCCCGGGGAGAGCGACGAGCGCCAGCAGGAGCGCTCGGTCGGCGGTGCCGATCTGGAAATGGCCGATGAGCCAGAGGTTGAACCAGAGACCCCAGCTGAGCAACGCGAACCCCATCGCGAGGAGCCCCAGCGCCGTGAAGCGGAGCGTGGCGATCTGCCGGAACCGGGCGAGCGCATGCACGATCGTGAGGTGCTCCTCGCCGATCGGGCGGTCGTCACCGAACACCTCCTCGACCTCGGCGCGCCCGCGAGGGACGTCGCGCAGCCGACCGGCCGCGAACGCGAGCACCGCCACGGCGGCTGCGAGCACGACGAACGGGGCCCGCCACTCGGCGTCGCCGTCGAAGACGGCGCTGCTCGCGGCGACGACGAGGGGCGCGAACGCGAAGCCGGCGATGCCGATCGCGACGTAGACCGCGAACACGCGCGGACGGGCGCGGAGGGGGAAGGCGTCGGCCAGCAGCGAGCACTGCACCGGAACGGTGGCGAGGACGCCGGCACCGGTGAACGCGAGGACCCCGAGCAGCTCCCACCGGTAGAACGCTGCGGCGGACAGCGCCAGCGCGAGCACCGAGACCGCGAGCAACCAGCGGAGCACGCGCGGACGGTTCGTCGTCGGGCGGTCGGCGAGGTTCCCGAGCGGCTGTGACAGGAGCGCGATGGTCAAGCCGGGCAGCACCGCGATCTGCACGAGCCATCGGAGGCTGAAGTCGTAGTGGCGCGCGATCTGAGAAGCCAGCAACGCGGTGGTCGAGAAGATCGCGAAGCCGAGGCCCCACATGGCGCCGACGGTGACCAACAACCCACACCGGCCGTCGCCCAGCACGGACCGCAGCGGGACGTCGTCACCGCCGACGCCGGGAAGGTCGTGCACGTCGCCGTCGGGCGCACCCGGGTCGGCCCGGCGGCGTGACTCCGCGTCGAGCACCACAGCCGCGAGCGCAGCGGCACCCGGCGCGTGGCCCTTCGGTGCACCGTTGCCGTCGCTCACGTCACGAGTCTCGCACCACCACCCGGACCCGGCTGAGGTTCAGCGACCGGGCGAACGGGGTGTCGGGATCGCCCTCACGCTGGGAGGCGACGCGCAGCGCCGGGAAGTAGGTGCCCGGGGCGGAGAAGGCGTGCGTGGTGGTCAGGTGGAGGGCTTCCGAGGTCGGATCACCGAGCTCAGCGGCATCCGCATAGGCGCCCGCGCCCTCGAAGTCCCACTTCGCCGACACCACCTTGCCGGGCGCGGGCGGCACCTCGATCCGGGCCGTGAAGGTGACGGCCTCGCCCACCACGACATCGGCGCGCTCGGCGCCGTTGACCTCGAGCTGGACCACGGGCTGGATGCCCTTGCGGCGTGCGGCCGACCCCGGCACGTGCACCTGGCCGTCCTGCACGCGGTAGTCGCTGGTGGGCGGCGGGAGGATGCCTTGTTCGACCCAGGCGCTCAGCTCGCGCAGCGCGTACTGCACCGTGCCCGAGTAGGCGACGGCGTGGGTCTGCTGCGTCTCGGTCGTCGGGTCGGTGTGGTTCGCGTTGTCGACGTACCACAGCCGGTACTTGTCGTCGATCTGTGACCCTTCGACGGCTGCGACCTTCCTGCGGTACCAGTCCGCCTGCCATGGCAGAGCGTCCCCATCGAGCAGGCACTCCACCACGATCATCTTCCCGTTGAAGCGACCGGTGGGGATCTGACCGGTGGAGCCGAGGGTGCCTGCCGCGCCGATGTCCACACCTCGCTGGGGGTACTTCGGCGTGCCGTCGAGGTTGCGGAAGTAGTCGTAGACCTCGGGGTAGTCGAAGTCGGGATTGGCCGGAGGGAACTGATGACGGTGGTATGTCTGCAACGCGAGGAACCTCGAGTTGTCGATCCGGACCTCGTCGCCGGGCTCGATGCACTCCACGACGGTGGGATCGGCCGTGATGTCGATCGCGTCGCCGACCGGTTCGAACACGAGGCCGACCTGACCCCTGCCGTCCGAGGCGACGCGGCCCAGCGAGGCGGTCCTGCCGGCGGCCGCTCCGCTGGTGATGATCACGTCGGCAGCCGTGAGATCGCCGGTGGGGACGCTCGACAGCCTGAGCTGCTTCCGGCGGCCGGGAAGCACTTCGACGACGGTCGCCTCGTGTTGGATGCGCGCCGCGCGGACCGACGACGTCGCGTCGGTGCCCAGGTAGCCCGGCTCGGTCCAGAAGTCGTCGAGATAGGTCGGGTCCAACACCGGCACATAGTTGGCGACCAGCACGAGGGGCCCTCCGCCCTGGGGGACGTAGTTCGACCACGCTCGGGGCGGGAACCCGGTCCGGGTGGCCTCTTCCAGCGCGGCGCGCTCCTCGTCGTTCAGCCCGGCGTACGGATCACCGCTTCCGCCCGGCTCCAACGCATCGATGATCGACGGCCACTTGTCCTTCAGCACTCGCAGGGCGTTGACGCGCACGGTGAAGCAATTGGGGATGGATTGCGGCGAGCCCATGACGTAGGGCACGAACCCGTCCCACACGCCGGTGGTCATCTCCGCGCTGGTGACGGTCTGGTAGGCGCCGCCGCTCCCGCCGTATAGATAGCCGTAGGTGCGGTGGGGGCCGTAGATCTCGGCCGCCACCACGCGGGAGAACTTCGCAGCCTCGGCGTTGACCCGGTAGCCCCGAATGGTGGTGTCGGACTGGCCCCGGGACGACGCCTCCGCGGTACGTGGGTTGTCTCTGCCGCCCATGTTCGTCTGCACCGAGTAGCCGCCACTCGCAAGGGCGAACGCGATGTTGCGCGGCGTGGCGTCCTCTCCGGCGAACAGCTGATGGGTCGCCTGGAAGAAGCGTCCTTGGTACTGCTCTTCCGGCGGGAAGCAGAACGAGAACTTGGCGTCGGTGCCCGTGAACCCTCCGTGGACATAGAGATGGCGCGCCTTGACGGGCGCGGCGCCCCCGGGCTGCGTCGTGATGGCGCCGGGGAACACCGGGGCGTCGGCCGGCTCGTCGCGCCACGTCCGGACATCCACATACGGCTGGTTGAAGCGCGGGTCCTCAGAGGTCGCGGTCACGAACAGCGCCCCACGCTCGTCGGTCTTCGAGTCGGTCATCTCACCACCTTCGAGCTACGGCGCGAGGTCGTCGAGGTCGAGCCCGACGCGTTCGATGTGGGGTGCGAGCGCGTCGAGGTCGAACCCGTAGACCTCGGCCGCGTTCCGGAAGAGCAGGCTTTCGACGTCGTCCTCGGAGAAGCAAGGGCTGGCGAGGATCGCCCGCACCTCGTCCTCCACCACGCAGTAGTGCGACTCGAAGTGCGGGAAGTCGAGGCCGAACATCGTCTTGCCGGCGCCGATGTGCCATCCGTCGAGCGGAGCGCCGCTCTCGGAGACACCGGCGAGGTCGTCGAAGGGGATCTGCTTGCTGGTGAACGGCGAGAGGCCCACGTGGCAGTTCGACTCGAAGAACTCGCTCGCCAGACCGGAGAACGGCCGGTCACGCCCGATCGACTTCGCGAAGTCCATCCAGTCGTCGCTGGTCTGCAGCGTGTTGTCGATGCGCTCGATCGCCGGCTTCATGAAGACGACCTGGGTCTCGACGTAGGTGACCTGCAGGTTCGGGAAGCGCTCGAAGACGCCGCCGAGGATCATCTGCCAGAGCGACCGGATGGAGAAGAACCCGCTTTCGACGGCGAGGGTCATGATCGCCGCGAAGCCCGGGGGCGTGTACGGCTCGATCCCCGCGCCGCCGTGCTGGCTGAGCGGCATCCCGAGCTCGTCGCAGACGGCCCAGATCGGGTCGAGCGCGGGGTCGAAGAACAGCCGGCCTCCCGGGCGCAGCGCGGGCAGCATCACGCCGTCCAACCCGTGGTCCTTCGCCCAGCGGATGTCGTCGACGGCCCGCTCGACGTCGCCGAAGCCCACGAGCGTGTTGCCGAACCGGCGGCCGGGCGCTTCCGCACAGAAGTCGGCGAGCCAGCGGTTGTACGCCGTCATCCCCGCCCGGGTGCGCCGGGGGTCCTGGGCCCGTCCGAAGTCCTCGAGCCGGTTCACCTGGAACGGCATGCCGTTCGGGAACACCACCTCGGCCACGACGCCCACCCGCTCGAGCTCGGCGAGCCGGGTGCGCGAGTCCCACTGCGCCTCGACCGGGAAGTCCGGGTGGATGTTGCCTGCGTCGGGGATGCGCTTCTCCTCGTCGGAGGCGACGAGGGCGTCGTAGTCCTCGCGGAACTCCGCATCGAGGTACTCGCGGTACCCACGGCGGGTCGCCTTGACGTGCCCGTCGACCGAGATGACGCCGACCTTGCCCATCGCGTTCCCCCTGGATGCGCAATCATGCCCCGTGTGGCACAGATTCTACCCCGGTCGGGAGGGCCCGTACCGCCGTCAGCTGTCGGGTCCGGCGCGCAACCCCCGCCCCGCGATGTCGAGCGCGGCGAGGACGTGCGGCGCTATGTCACCTCGACGGTGGCGCATCCACCGCCGGATCCCGACCGTGATCGCGCTCGCCGTGGCGCTGCCCGCCATCTCGACCCACGGATCGTCGGCGGGGAGGCCGGCCCGTGTGGCGAGTGCGTCGGTGAGGGCCGACGCCGTCGTGGCGAGCGCCAACCGCGCCAGCCGATCGGTCGCTCCGCTGCGCATCAGCGCCGCCATCCAGAGGTCGAGGTCCTCGTCCGCGAGGAGGCGGTCGGCCGTCGCCACGGCCCGCTCGACGGCCTCGAACGGCGGCACCGACGCCGGGACGGCGAGAACGTCCCGCGCGATCTGTTCGGCGCCGCGCCGCGGCAGGCCGATGAAGACCTGCTCCTTCGTCGAGAAGTACCGGTAGAACGTCCGCAACGAGACGTCCGCCGCGGACACGATCTCGTCGACGGTCACCTCGGCCAGCGGGCGCTCGGCGAACAACCCGAGAGCGACGTGCTCGATGCCGCGCCCGACAGCCCGCCGGCGCCCCTGGGCCGCGGACTCGATGAGGCTCGACGGATCAGACATGTCGGGGTCCGGCACGCACGGGCACAGCCGCCGTTCTACCCGGGTCGGCATGCGCCATGCTGCTCGGCACGACAACGATCCCGGGGGGAACGATGAGGCAGGCGTCACTCGTCGCGGCGACCTTGCTCGTGGCCGGCTCGCTCGGCTGCTCGGGCGACGGTGACGAGTCGACCGACGCTGAAGCGACGACGACGATCGGCGAGGCGCTCGCCGGCTGATCAGGCGAGCTTGGCGGCCCAGCCGCCGTCGACCGGGATGATCGCCCCGGTGACGAACGAGGCCTTGTCGGACGCCAGGAAGGCCGCCACCTCGGCCACCTCGTGCGCCTGCCCGCCACGGCCGAGCGCCGCCTTCTCGAGGATGCCGGGCGTGTACTCGGGGTGCGCGCCCATGATCTCGGTGTGGATGAAGCCCGGGCACACGCAGTTGACCCGGATGCCCTTGGGGCCGTACTCGATGGCGGCGCACTTGGTGGCGCCGATCACGCCGTGCTTGGCCGCGTTGTACACGCTGGTGTGCGAGGACCCGCCGAGGCCGCCCAACGACGACCAGTTGACTATCGCGCCGCCCTCGCCGTGCTCCAGCATCGCTCGTACGGCGTGCTTCATCCCGAACAGCACGCCGAACAGGTCGACGTCGAGGGTGCGCCGGTAGTGGTTCTCGGTGATGTCCTCCACCAGGCGACCCTCGGCGATGCCGGCCACGTTCAGCATCACGTCCAGGCGGCCGAACCGGTCCACCGCGGTGCGGACGAGCGCCTCGATGTCCGCCTCCTTGGTGACGTCGCAGTGGACGGGCACCACCTCGCCGCCGGCCGCGTTCACCTCATCGGCGGTCGCCTGCTCGGCGCCGCTGATGTCGCCCGCGACGACCCTGGCGCCTTCCCGCGCGAACACCTTCACCGACGCTTTGGCCATCCCGGAGCCTGCGCCGGTGATGACCGCGACCTTGCCGTCCAGCGAACCCATGGGGTCTCCTTCCACGTCCAAGTCCGTCAAGTCGTTGATCGAGCGTCGCCGCGGGCCGTTGCCGGCGCGGCGATGGCCCGGGCCAGCCATGCGGCCGTGTCCTGCTTCGCCCGCCGAGCGATCGAGGTCTCGCCGGCGAGGTGGTAGCCGTGCGGCGCCCCGGCGTACACGTGGAGCTCGCACGGGACGCCGGCCTGGTTGAGCCGGAGCGCCTCCAGCAGCTCGCTCGTCGCGTCCCGGGACTGCACGTCAGATGCGGTAGAGCTCGGCGGCGTTCTCACCCATCAACTTGCGCTGGGTCTCCGGGCGGAGCGTCGCGACCCTCGCACTGACCGCTTCGACGGGGTTCGGGTGGAGGCACGTCGGGTGCGGGAAGTCGGTCTCGAACATGATGTTGTCCTCGCCGACCGCGTCGACGAGGTGCTGCAGATCGCCCCGTCCGGTCTCGAACCAGAAGGTGGCGTACCAGTTGTCGCGGAAGTACTCCGACGGCTTCTTCCGGAGCTTCCTGGCGTGGTCGGGGGCGTTCTCCTCGAGCTCGTAGTCCATCGCCTCGAGCATGAACGGCACCCAGCCGATGCCGCTCTCCACCGACACCATCTTCAGGTCCGGATGGCGATCGAACATCCCCGAGTAGGCGCTGTTCAGCAGCACCCGGGAGTTGTTCTGGAAGAGCGACGCCCCGCCGATCGCCGGCTTGACGTAGTCGTCCTGGCTCGGCCAGAACGTCGTGCCGTAGTAGGCCAGGGACGTCTGGCTCGCCCCGATGTGGAAGTGCACGGGCAACCCGAGGCCGGCGCACAGCTCCCAGAACGGGTCCCACGCGGGGTCGCCGAGGTCGGGCGAGCCGGAATCCTGCGGATCGGCGGTCATGTTCACGCCCCGGTAGCCCAGCTCCGCACACCGCTTCGCCTCGCGCACGCAGGCGGCGATGTCCCACGCCGGCATGATCGGCATCGGCAGCAGCCGGTCGCCCGACGCCGCCTGCACCTCGGCCATGGCGTCGTTGTAGAGCTCGACGCACAGCCGCAGCACGACCTCGTCGCTCACGGAGTTGACCAGGTTCTGCCCGCCGATGCCGATGGAGTTGGGATAGAGCACCTGGGCCTGGATCCCCAGCTCGTCCATCAGCCGGAGCCGCTCGGCCGGGTCCCACGCCGCCGGGTGCACGTCGGCGATCCCCCACGACCCGCCCTGCGAGTCGCGGAAGGGATGCTTGACGCCCTCGTGGTCGATGGTGCCGCCGGAGCCGGCCTTGCCGAACGTCTTGCCGTCGACGACCCACATCGCCACGCCGTCGACCCGCTCGACGTGGGGCACCCGCTCCTCGTACCCCTTCGGCGCCCGCTCGGTGAACAGGTCATGGCGCTCGGTCATGTGCGCATCGACATCGATCACCCGCATGTCCCCGACCAGTCCAGCCACGATCCCTCCTCGGCCCGCCTCGATCAAAGCGAACGTTCACTCACAGGCTAGCCGGGGCAGTTGCGTAGCATGCGCTCGTGACCGGCCAGGACCGAGCGCACGAGTCCGTCGGATCGGACACACCGCTGGCCGGCCTGCGGGTCGTCGAGGTCAGCCTCGGGCTGAGCCTGGTGGGAGCGGGCCTGGCGTCGAGCCTGCCCGGGTCGTTGCTGCGCCACCTGGGAGCCGACGTCGTTCGGGTGGAGTCGACGCCACCGTCGACGCTCGACGCGGGGCTCGACCTCGCCCGGGCCTGGAACCGCGGCAAGGAGATCGTCGGCGTCGGTTCCGGCCGAGGGCGCGGCGACCCGGCGGCCACCGACGTGGTCCGATCGCTCGTGGCGGAAGCCGACGTGGTCCTCCTCGCCGGGGCCGAGGACGAGGTCGAGCGCCGCGGCCTCGGCTACGCCGACCTCGCTCGCACCGATCCGCGGCTGGTCGGCGCCCGCATCCGACCGAGCGTCAACGCCCACGGGTCGATGGCGGATCTGGAGCTGCTCGTGCAGGCGCGCGCCGGGCTGCTGAGCCAGATCCCCGGCCATCGGCCCGGACCGGTTTTCGGCACCCTGCCGGTCGCCAGCGCCGGCGCCGCGCTGTCGGCCACGGCGGGGGTGCTGGCCCTCCTCTACCAGCGGGAGGCGACCGGGCGCGGCGGGTGGGCCGAGACCTCCCTCTACGACGGGTTGCAGGCGTTGTTGCCGATGATCATCGGGCGGGTCGAGCACCAATCGCCGTCGACCACCCTGCTCTGGCACGACAAGGGCCCGACCGAGGGCCTCGCCTACCGCTGTGCGGACGGCCGGTACCTGCAGCTGTGGTTCGGGGCCCGGGGCGCCTACGAGGCGTTCCTGGAGCGGATGGACGAGCCGCCGAGCGAGCAGGGCTACAACGCCGACCTGGTCAGCGGGGCCATCGCCGAGCGCAGCGAGCGGTGGGAGGCACGGTTCGCGACCCGCGACCGGGCATGGTGGCTGGACGACCTGGCCGGCCACAGCTTCCGGGTGGAGCCGGTGCTGCGCCCGGGCGAGGCGCTGGGCGACCCCCACGTGCGTGCGCTCGGGCTCGCGGTCGACTGCGACGATCCCACCCACGGGACGGTCACGGTGGTCGGCCCGCTCATCGGGGTCAGGTCGGCGGGCGGGGAGACGAGTCGAAGTCTCGCAGCGGCCCCGGCTCCCACGCCGCTGCTGTCGGACGTGCGCGTGCTCGACCTCTCCGCCTTCCTGGCGGGGCCGATCACGCCGCTGGTGCTGGGGGAGCTCGGCGCCGCGGTGGTGAAGGTCGAGCCCGTCACCGGCGATGTGCACCGCACCATGGAGCCCATGTTCGCCGCCGGCCAGCGCGGCAAGCAGGCCGTCGCCCTCGACATGAAGGCACCCGAGGCCGCCGCGGTCCTCGCACGCCTCTTCTCCGCCAGCGACGTCGTGCACCACAACTCCCGCGTCGGGGTCGCCGAGCGCCTCGGCTACGACGAGGCCACCGTGCGGGCCGTCAACCCCGGCGTCGTGTACAGCTTCGCCAGCGGGTTCGGGGCCACGGGTGCCCGCGCCCGACTGCCCGCCAACGACCACCTCATGCAGGCCCTGTCGGGAGCGGAGGCGGCACAGGGCGGATCCGGGCGGCCCCCGACGTTCGTGGCCTGGGGCGCCCTCGACGTCACGGGGGGATGGATCGCTGCGTGCGGTGTGCTCGCCGGGCTCTATGCCCGCCGCCGCACCGGCGCCGGGCAGTCGGTGGCCACGAGCCTGCTCGGCGCCGGCCTCGCCTTGCAGTCCGGCGCGTTCGTGACCGCGGGCCGCGCCGTCGCCGGCCCGGTGCTCGACGCGGAGCAGACCGGCTACGGCGCCGCCTACCGGCTCTACCGCGGGCGTGACGGCGAGTGGTTCGCCGTGGCCGTTCCCGACGCGCGTGCGTGGGAGGGCCTGCGAGCAGTCGCCGGCGTCGCCGGGCTTCCGGCCGGCCCGCCGCCGTTGCGCACCGAGCCCGGCGACCCCCAGCCGGCGGAGGCGCTCCTCGCCGCGGCCTTCGCCACTCGAGACGCCTCCGCTTGGGTTGGCGCGCTCCGGGCCGCGGGCGTCCCCGTCGAACCGGTCCACGATGTCGACCGCTCGGCCTTCACCGCCGGCATCGTCGACGATCCTGTGAACTTCCAGCTCGGCCGCGTGGTCAGCTATGCCTGGGACGCACGCGGCTGGGTCGACCAACCGCGCTTGCCTCCTCGCATCGGGCCCGACGCGGCGCCCGGCGCCCCTGCCGGCATCCCCGGGCTGGGCGAGCACACGGCCGAGGTCCTGGCCGAGGTCGGCGTCACGCCCGAGGAGCTGGCCGGGTACCTGGAGTCCGGGACGGTCGTCTCGTCCTCTCTCCGCTAGCCGGCGACCGCGCCCGCGGCGAGGAGCGCAGCGACCTCGGCCTGGTCGAAGCCCCAGTCGAGCAGGACCTCGGCCGTGTGCGCCCCATTGGCCGGGACCGGGCCCGGGGAGCTCGCGGGCGTGCGGCTGAACCGGGGCGCCGCCGCCGGTTGCATGATGCCGTCGACCTCGACGAAGGTCCCCCGGGCCTGGTTGTGCCGGTGGCGGGTCGCTTCCTCCAGCGTCAGCACCGGCGCGAAGCACGTGTCGGTGCCCTCCAGCAGCTCGCACCACTCGTCGAAGGTCTTGGCGCGGAAGGCCTCGGCCAGCTGCGCCCGGACCTCAGGCCAGGTGTCGGGCCGGCCCTGCTGCTGTGCCGCGGCGGGGTCGAGCCCCAACCGCTCGAGCAGCTCGGCGAAGAACGCCGGCTCCCCCGCCCCCACCGTGACGTGGCGCCCGTCGGCGGTCTCGTAGACGTTGTAGAACGGGGCGCCGAGATCGAGGACATTGCTGCCCGGCTCGTCCGACCACAGCCCCTCCGCCCGCAGGCCGTGGATCACCGTGGTCAACAGGGACACCCCGTCGATCATGGCGACATCCACCACCTGGCCCTGCCCGGATCCGGCGCGCTCGAACAGCGCGCCGAGCACGCCGACGACGAGCAGCATCCCGCCGCCGCCATAGTCGCCGAGGAGGTTGAGCGGAGGCATCGGAGCCTGGCCGGGCCGGCGCAGCGGATGGAGCGCACCGGACAGCGCGACGTAGTTGATGTCGTGGCCGGGCGTCCCCGCCAGGGGGCCGTCCTGCCCCCAGCCCGTCATCCGGGCGTACACGAGTCCGGGGTTGCGTGCGAGGCAGACGTCGGGGCCGAGGCCCAGGCGCTCCGCGACCCCGGGCCGGTTGCCCTCGATCAGCACGTCGGCCCGGTCGATCAGGCGCAGCGCCGCGGCGAGCCCGCCGGGATGCTTCAGGTCGATCGCCACGGCGCGCCGGCCCCGGGCGACCAGGTCCCGCGGCCGCCGGCCCGCGAGCATGCGCGCCATGCCATCCTCGTCGGGCGGTGTCACGTCCTGCACCCGCCCGACGCGCACGACCTCGGCCCCCAGGTCGGCGAGGACCATGGCCCCGAACGGCCCCGGCCCCCGACCCTGCAGCTCGACGACCTTGAGACCTGCCAGCGGTCCGGACACGAGCACTCCCCCTCCGTCGGTGTCGCCATCGACCCCGCAGAGGCTACGTGTATGACTGAGCGTTCACTATGTAGTCGGCACCTTCAGCCGACTCGCTCGTACCCGCCGCTGACCCAGTCGGCGACCAGGCGGCCGTAGTCGTCCGCGGCTTGCTCCCAGGCGAAGTGGCCGGCGTCGAGAGGGTGGATCTCGCTGTTGGGAAGGAGGTCGTCGAGGTACTCGTTGTTCGACCACGGCACCAGGTCATCGTCACGGCCCGCCACGATCTGGGTCGGCGTGGTGATCGACGGCAACAGGTCACGCAGCACCGGGTTCTGCTCGGGGTAGTGCCGCACGAACCGCGCCGACTCCGCGAAGCGTCCGAGGTCGTAGGCGCTGACGTAGTCCTCGTGGACATCGGGCTCTGTGGCGCTCGGAGCTGCGACCTCGACCGCGGCACCGATGTTGGCTCGGGCGTCGAGCCCCCGCACCACGTCCAGGCTTGGCGCTTCGATGACGTCCTTGAGCGCGCCGCCCGCTTCGATCGGGAACCGGAC
>Ga0114129_10011363_pt1 | contig 12683 bp, 7 predicted proteins | sample RhiMetdeltSRZDD1_FD_80071 | JGI IMG/M metagenome (GOLD analysis project Ga0114129, IMG submission 80071) | Populus rhizosphere microbial communities from Tennessee, USA - Rhizosphere MetaG P. deltoides SRZDD1 (version 2) (version 2) | ecosystem: Host-associated > Plants > Roots > Rhizosphere >...
AATGACCATTCAGGCCGACCAGACTTCTTCGATTATCACCATATTAATGAAGTCCTCTGCCGGCGATGTGCTGGATAATGTGGTAGTAACGGCGCTTGGTGTACGAAAAGAAAGAAAAGCAGTTGCCTATGCAGTTGGTGAAGCAAAGGGAAGTGAGTTTACACAGGCCCGTGAAAATAATATAGCCAATGCATTAACAGGTAAAATAGCGGGTGTAAATGCGGCAGGTTTATCAACCGGTCCCGGTGGAAGCAGCCGCGTAACTATTCGTGGTAATGGTTCTATGGTGGGCGATAACCAGCCATTGTATGTAATAAACGGTATGCCTATCGATAATACGGTACCGGGCGGCGCGCCTACCATTAATGGTATTACCAGTAATGTGGATAAGGGCGATGGAATCGCAGGTATCAATCCTGATGATATAGAATCAATTACTGTATTGAAAGGTGGTACTGCTGCGGCCCTGTACGGATCGCGTGCCAGTAACGGCGTTATCTTAATTACCACTAAAAAAGGTCGTGCAGTAAAGGGAATAGGGGTTGACTATAACTCAACCTATACCATGGAGAATGTTGCTGTTATTCCAGACTTTCAATATCAATACGGACAGGGGTTGGATGGTGTAATGCCCACCAATTTGAACGATGCAGGAAGTTCAGGAAGAAAATCGTGGGGCGCTCCCATAGATGGTAACACCAATTACATGGGGGTAGATGGTAAATTGCATCCTTATGTTGCTCAGAAAAAAAATCTGCAAAATTTTTATCAAACAGGCACCAATTTTACCAATACCATAGCATTTGCAGGTGGTAATGAAAACGTGCAATACCGGTTTTCGGCAGCCGATCTGAACAGCAAGGGTGTTTTACCAGGCACCACCTATAAACGTAAAACGTTCAATGCGTCGCTGAATGGTAAAGCGGGCACTAAAATAAGTTTTGAAGCGGTAGCGCAATACACGCTTGAAAAAGGGCATAACCGTACCGGCGCCGGCGATGCATTGGGCAACCCCAACTGGACACCGCTTGAAATTGCCAACACCGCTGATGTGCGCTGGCTGAAACCCGGTTACGACTCACTGGGCAATGAACAGAAATGGAATGATGCAGATATTGCTTCGAACGGATATTTTGTAATTAACAAGTGGCAGGAAGATGATACAAAAAACAGGTTCATTGGCCAGGCTTCTATTTCGTATGAGCCGGTTAAAAACCTCGTATTTAAAGGTACTGTGAGTAGAGATTTCTGGAATTATAATTATGAGAACATTATGCCAACTGGTACCAGGTATATACCGCTTGGAGAGTATGCCGGTTTAAAATCAGATCTGTCAGAAACAAACGGGCTGCTTACGGCTACTTATAAAACAAGGATTGCGCAGGATTTCGGTATAACGGCTATGGCCGGCGTTGCAAGCCGTAGAATGCTGAACAAGGAGCTCCGGTTAAGCGGTCAGTCATTTATCCTTCCCTATTTTTACAGTTTTTCAAACTTATCGTCAACGGTTACCAAACCTTATACCGGTCGTTTAACAACCAATTCGGTGTTGGGTTCTTTAGACCTGGATTATAAAAATTTATTCTTTTTAACTTTCACGGCACGCGAAGACTGGTTCTCTTCCTTAAGTCCGCAAAACAATCATATATTTTATCCAAGTGTTGGCGGAAGTTTTATGTTATCTGATGCGGTTACACTGCCAAACTTTTTTAACTATGCCAAATTAAGAGCGTCATGGGCGCAGGTAGGTGGGGGAACACCTAATCCTTATATTATTAATCTTACCTATAGTAACGTACCCAGTTCGGGCCAGCCTTTGCTGAATGTAACCAGCAACGACATTACCAATTCCCTGCTGAAACCATATACCATTACTACGTACGAGGCAGGTACCGAATTGCAAATGTTGAATAACCGGTTGGGTTTGGATCTTACTTATTACAACCGCCAAACCACCAATGATATTGTAAACACACAAATTTCCAGCACTTCGGGTTATAACACCGTATTTCTGAATGTAGGTGAATTAAGAAATAAAGGTGTGGAAATATTGCTAACTGGTAAACCTGTACGCACCGGTAATTTTGGCTGGAACGTTAGTTACAATTTCGCCCACAATGAAAGTAAGGTAGTACAACTGGCTGCAGGATTAAATTCTATTCAGATAGCCAGTTCAGTGAATGGCTGGGCTACGTTGCAGCATATTCTGGGTCAGCCTTATGGCACCATTACCGGTACCCGCATGAAAAGAGATGCACAGGGCAATGTTATTTTTAACAGGGGTAGCCACCTGCCGGTAATGAGCGATCCTATGCCGTTAGGAAATAGCGTAGCGCCTTACACCATGGGTTTAACCAACGAATTCAGGTATAAAGACTTTTCGCTGAACATATTGCTCGATGGAAAATTCGGTAATAAAATATTTTCCATTTTCGAACTGTATGCAACACGTATGGGTAAGTTAAAAAGCACCCTGCCCGGCCGCGATAAGGGTCTTCAGTTAAAAGGAGTTGATCAAACAGGCGCCGTGTATGATACTACCATAACTCAAACAAACGGGGTTCTGCGTAATTATTACGACAACTACAAAGTATATTCTGAGATGTTTTTGCATGACGGAAGTTTTATAAAACTGCGCCAGGTTATTTTATCATATAACATTCCGGTAAGTAAAATAAAATTTGCAAAGGTTCAGTCGGCCAGCGTTTCTTTTGTGGCCCGTAACCTGTTGATCCTTTACCGTGAAACCAAAAACTTCGATCCTGAGCAAAGCTTTACCAATAGTAATGCACAGGGTTTTGAATCGATTGGGTTACCGCGCACAAGGTCATACGGTGTAAACCTGTCAATTAAATTATAATACTTAAACAGTAAGAAGAATATGAAAAAATATATCACAAAATATACGGGCGGATTACTGGTAGTATTGGCAGCTGTGTCACTGCAATCGTGCGACAAGGACTTTGTAGACACTAACACAAATCCCGATGCTACTTCGGTGGTAATTCCGCAGTATGTATTTACCAAGGCACAGTATGATGGCGTTGCCAGGATGATGCCCTTTTTTATGGGCACCATGCAATACACCACCAGTTATAACGATGTGGCAGGTTTCGGTTCCAAGTATAACGCAGCCCAAACATCACAAACTTTTGCCGCGTTTACCAACGCTTATCCCAACGAAATTAATGAGCTGGGGTTAGTGATAAAAGCGGTTAAAAATGATGCCTCCAAAATCAATTTGCTGGCCGAAGCGAGGATCTGGCGCGCCTATTGCTTCAGCAGGCTTACCGACCTGTATGGTGATATTCCGTATTCACAGGCAGGATTGGGATACGACTCATCCTTATTCAAACCGGGCTATGATGCACAAAAAGATATTTATGCCAGTATTTTATCGGAGTTGGATCAGGCCGCACAAAGCCTCGATGCATCTAAAGGTACATATGGCGTTGCCGATCTGATATATGGCGGGGCCGTTGATAAGTGGAAAAAGTTCGCATACTCACTTATGTTGCGTTGTGCCATGCGTATGACAAAGGTAGATGCTGCTGCAGCAAAAACCTGGGCACAGAAAGCCATTGCGGGTGGTGTTATTACCCTCGATGCCGATATTGCCAAAATGACCTATCTGGCAGATGGTCAAAATATAAATAAAAACCCGCTGGCATTGAACCTGTGGAACAGCGACTATATTGCCGGGGATGGAGTTAAAAATGTAGAAGGTGGAAAGTACCAGGATGTTTTTATCAATTACCTCAAAGGTACCAGCGATCCACGTTTGCCTGTGATTTCTGTTGTATGGAATGGCGGGGTGGCCGATACATCGGTTGGTGTTCAAAAAGGCATGGCTTCTACATGGCAAAACAAAACACCACCTGATTTTGGAACTTATTCAGAACCTAATCCAAAAACAGTATTGCCGAGGAATTCGCCCTTCCTGGTTTTTACCGCAGCCGAATCGTATTTTTTGTTGGCAGAAGCAACTTTAAGAGGATGGTATAGCGGTGCAACTGCCAGTTCATTGTATCAAAGCGGCGTTCAGTCGGCCTTACGGCAATGGTCTCTTTTTGGCGGTACAATTCCCCAGGCTGCTATCGATAATTATACCAATGCTACAGTTAGCGCATTCATTGGCGCCGGCACGTTCGACGCACAAATGAATGTGATATACACCCAGTTTTGGGTTAGCGTTTTTCCCGATGCGCAGGAAGTGTTTGCCAGCTACCGCCGTACCGGTTATCCGGCGCTGGTGCCTAACAATTATCCGGGTAATGCTACCGGTGGAAAAATATTCCGGCGCATGTTGTACCCGATATCAGAACAAACGCTCAATGCTGATTCGTATAATGTGGCTGTAAGCCGACAGGGTGCAAATGACCTGTTAACCCGCATCTGGTGGGATAAATAGGCCAAACATTTTAGGAAACAATAATTATTCAAACTATAAATTATTATTCGTGAAACGTGGAACGGGAATACAGGATGTTTTTTCGATCTGAATTCAATTTGTTTATCGCCTGCTGTTAACTGATTTCCGTTTCACGTTTCACGTTACGATTTTTCAACAGTTCTCGTACACATTACAAGTAGGTTTTAAGTGTAACAAGGGGGCATGTCTATGCCCTCTTTTTTAAACTAACGTATAACGAAGTTGTCACATGAGCAGAAAAGGTACTGATGGAAATCTTATGGGTCAGATAAATCCAAAAAAGAGTAGTAGTGTAATAAGCAAGGGTATTTTGCTTTCGATATGCTGTTGGCTAACTTTTACAGGTGCTGATGCACAGACCGGCAACAACTCACCGGCGGCGATCATTCCATGGCCTGTTGATATAAAACCAACGAATGATGTGTTTTATATAAAGCCTTCTACAAAAATTATTTCCAACAACAGTACAACGCGCCGGTTAACAGAACTGTTAAACAATTACCTAAAGGAGCAAACAGGCAGCCGGCTGGCGGTTACAACCGCTTTACCGGATGAGAATTTTATTTCTATCGATATCGACTCCCTGGCCCCATTGCATAATGAAGGATATCAGCTATCGGTTGAAAAAAAGGGTATTCAAATAAAGGCCCATGATGCTGGTGGTGTATTAAATAGTATACAAACATTAAGGCAGTTGTGGAGCTCCGAAGGAAAAAATATTAAAGTACCCGGTTGTATTATCAGCGATTACCCGCGTTTTGGTTACAGAGGTATGTCGCTGGATGTAAGCCGGCATATGTTTCCGGTTTCTTTCATTAAAAAATACATCGATTGGCTGGCCTTATACAAGTTCAATACTTTTCACTGGCACCTTACCGACGACCAGGGCTGGCGTATTGAAATTAAAAAGTACCCGCGATTGCAATCGGTTGCCGCCTTCCGTAACGAAACGCTGATAGGCCATAAAAAAGAATTGCCGCACCGGTTCGATGGCAAACGCTACGGCGGATATTATACACAACAACAAATAAAAGAGCTGGTACAATACGCAGCCGACCAACATATTACCATCATTCCCGAAATAGAAATGCCGGGTCATGCCATGGCGGCGCTGGCGGCGTATCCATCACTGGGTTGTACGGGCGGCCCTTATAAAACCGCCACTTTCTGGGGCGTGTTTGATGATGTGTATTGTGCAGGTAACGACACCACTTTTAATTTTTTGCAGGATGTGCTGGATGAGGTAATGGCGCTTTTTCCATCGCCTTACATTCATATTGGCGGTGATGAATGCCCGAAAACACGTTGGAGGGGTTGCCCCAAATGTCAGCAACGCATAAAAACACTGGGTTTAAAAGATGAACATGCCTTGCAGAGCTATTTTGTGCAACGCATAGAAAAATATGTAAACAGCAAAGGCAGGAATATTATTGGGTGGGATGAGATACTCGAAGGCGGAATGGCGCCTAATGCTACGGTAATGAGCTGGCGCGGCGAAGAAGGCGGAAAGGCTGCCATAGCGCAACAACACCGCGTAATTATGACGCCCGAAAGCCATTGTTATTTTGATTATTACCAGTCGTTGTATGCTAATGAACCTTTAGCAGCGGGCGGATATACGCCATTGAAAAAAGTATATGACTATGAACCAATGGCTGGAAATGCAGATACTGCCGCCAAATCAAATTACCTCGCAGGCATTGAGGGGCAGGCATGGAGCGAATACTATATCGATGCCGCCAAAGCATCCTATATGATCTTTCCCAGGGCGCTGGCCCTGGCCGAACTGGCCTGGTCGCCGGCCGCTGTGCGCAATTATGATGCTTTTTTGCAAAGGTTACGCAAGCAAAAAAGTTTATTGCAACAGGCCGGTATTTCTTATGCAAACCATTTTGATGAAATAACGGGTGCCGGTACCGAAATACAAAAACAATCAGTTCAAATAACATTACAAACTGCGCTGCCCCATGCACAGATCAGGTATACCACCGATAACAGTACACCTACTGTAAAAAGCACATTGTATACCAGGCCCATAACCATTACAAAAACCGGCACTTTAAAAGCTTTATTGTTTAATAATAAAAAGCAACCGGCTGCAAAATTATTTCAGCAGTATTTTCGCATACATAAAGCTGTTGGCGCAACCGTTCAGCTGAAAACTAAACCGGTCGACCGGTTTAACCCCGGAACAACAGGTTTGGTAAACGGCATGTATGGCAGCAACCGGTATAACGATAACCAGTGGCTGGGTTTTAGTGGAAATGATCTGGAGGCGGTGATTGATATGGGTGCTGCGCAAACCGTGCAGCGGCTGGCTTTGAATATACTGAACTATCACTGGCAACGCATGTGGGCCCCGGTTGAAATAACATTGCTGACATCGGCCGATGGCGAACATTTTACCGAAGTATATACAAACAAGGCTTTTCCGGTAAATGGTATAAACGCCATACAGGCTACCATTAAACCGGTACAGGCACGATATATAAAAGTAATTGGAGTAAATAAAGGAGTGATCCCGGCAGGAGCGTATGGCGCAGGAGGAAATGCATTGCTGATGATTGATGAAGTGGTGGTTGAATAAGGCTCAAAATAAAAAGGCATGTCGATCATAATAGTATTAATATGTATTGGTTTACTGATCCTGCTGATTACGTGGGGTAAACTGAATGCTTTTCTGGCATTTTTGCTGGTATCGGTATTGGCGGGCCTGTTATTAAAACTGCCGGCCGATAAAATTATGTCGTCGGTTCAGCATGGTATAGGCGATACACTGGGTTCGCTGGTTAGCATTATTTGTTTGGGAGCCATGTTGGGTAAACTGGTGGCTGAAAGCGGTGCAGCGCAAAAGATTGCTTCTGTGCTTATGAATGCTTTTGGAGTGCGGTACCTGCAATGGGCTTTAATGATCACCGGTTTTATTATTGGTATTCCCCTGTTTTATGGGGTAGGGTTTGTATTGATGGTTCCGTTAATTTTTTCGGTAGTATATCAATATAAATTGCCGGCTGTTTATATTGGCTTACCCATGCTGGCGGCATTATCGGTTACACATGGCTTTTTGCCGCCGCATCCTTCGCCTACGGCGCTGGTTACGCAGTTTAATGCCAATATGGGTGTTACGTTGTTGTATGGATTGATGATTGCCATACCGGCAATTATTATCGCCGGTCCGTTGTTCTCAAAAATGGTTAAGAATATTTCGGCCGAACCACTGGAAATGTTCAGGCCGCAACCGTTACAAAAAGGGGAGCTGCCAGGTACCGCTAATAGTTTTCTTACTTCTTTATTGCCTGTTTTTTTGCTGGCGGGCACCACTATATTAAATTATTTTTTTATCGGCGGGCAATCGTTCAAACCTGTGCTCACCCTTATCGGTGAGGCCGGTTTTATTATGCTGATATCGGTTTTAATTGCCGCTTATACGCTGGGCATAGCTTGTGGCCGGTCGATGAAACAGGTAATGGCAATATATGCCGAAGCAGTAAAAGATGTTGGAATGATCTTATTGATCATTGCCGGTTCGGGTGCTTTAAAACAGGTTTTAACCGACACAGGTGTAAGTAAGGAAATTGCAGGTGCATTGCAGGAATGGCCTGTTCATCCTTTGGTGCTTGCCTGGTGTATGGCCGGTATCATTCGTATATGCGTAGGCTCGGCCACAGTTGCGGGCTTAACCACGGCCGGCATTGTTGCCCCGTTACTGGTAAAATCATCGGTAAATCCAAACCTGATGGTATTATCTGTTGGGGCCGGCAGTTTATTGTTTTCGCATGTGAACGATGCCGGGTTCTGGATGTTTAAAGAATATTTCAACCTGAGCATAAAAGATACATTAAAAACCTGGTCGGTGATGGAAACAATTGTGGCCATAACAGGATTGATAGGGGTGATGTTGCTGAGCTGGATGATGTAGGAAAGCATATAGTTGCCGATTCACGATAACAATATCAAACAATAGAACACATGAATGCAGAAGAAAGATTCAACAAGTTGGGTTTCAGTTTACCACCTGCTCCCGTTCCGCTGGGAGTATACAAACCTTATCTGATCGATGGAAAGTATCTTTATTTGTCGGGGCATGGGCCGGTGCGGGACGATAAAACGCTTATTATTGGCCGGATAGGAAAAGAGCTGGATATGGAAGAAGGCAAGCTGGCTGCACGCCAGGTTGGACTGACCATGCTTTCAACCATTCGTACGCATGTTGGTCATCTGGATACCATAAAACGGGTGATCAAAATACTGGGCATGGTGAATTGCACGCCCGAATTTGAACGCCATCCTTATGTTATTAATGGCTGCAGTGAATTGTTTGCCGAAGTATGGGGCGAAGAATATGGTATTGGCGTACGTAGTGCTGTTGGCTTTGGTTCTTTACCGGATAATATCCCGGTTGAAATAGACGCCATGTTTGAATTGTACTAAAGTTTGCCGAAAGTCCGAAAGCCTGCCAGCCGGCTGGCTGGTCAGTAAAGTCGGAAAGTCCGGAAGAAGTTATTGTTCAATTGTATTTCTTTCGGACTTTCGGTCTTTGGGACTAATTAACAAATCAACTAAGAAAAGAAACATGTTTACCATAGACGCACATCTTGATCTTAGCATGAATGCCATGGAGTGGAACCGCGACCTTCGGCAACCTGTGATGCATATTCGTAAAACAGAAGAAGGATTAACCGACACGCCCGATCGTGCAAAGGGAACAGTTGCCCTGCCCGAATTGCGGCAGGGTAATATAGGCCTGGTAGTGGCTACGCAAATTGCCCGGTATGTTGGGCCCGGCAATACGCTGCCCGGCTGGCATTCGCCCGAACAGGCCTGGGCACAAACGCAGGCGCAGCTTGCATGGTATAAAGCCATGGAGGCCGATGGGCAAATGGCGATGATAAAAAATAAAACCGACCTCGATAATCATATTGACTTATGGGCGAACGGCGAACCCAACGATACCAAACCGGTAGGGTATATATTAAGTCTCGAAGGCGCCGATTCGCTGGTTACTGTGCAACATCTTGAAACGGCGCATGCCTATGGCTTACGTGCGGTGGGGCCAGCCCATTACGGACCGGGTCGTTATGCCAATGGTACCGATGCAACAGGAGATCTGAATGCGCAGGGAAAAGCGCTGTTGAAGGAAATGGAGCGCCTGAACATTATTCTCGATGCAACCCATTTATGCGATGATGCATTTTGGGATGCTATGAAAATTTTCAACGGACCTGTATGGGCCAGTCATAACAACTGTCGAACACTGGTTGATCATAATCGCCAGTTCAGTGATGACATGATAAAAGTGCTGATCGAAAGAGGAGCAGTTATTGGCGGTGCGCTTGATGCGTGGATGATGGTGCCCGGTTGGGTGAGGGGCGTATCAACACCCGAAACAACGCAATGCAATCTGGAAAAATTAATCGATCATATGGACCATATCTGCCAGCTTGCAGGCAACGCCCTGCATGTTGGCATTGGCACCGACCTCGATGGCGCCTTTGGTAAGGAACAATGTCCTTACGACCTCGAAACCATTGCCGACCTGCAAAAGGTGCCTGATCTGTTATCCAAACGCGGATATGCAACCGCAGATATTGAAAACATCATGCATGGTAACTGGTTAAGGTTTTTGAGGAGGGTATGGTAGGGTGCATCACCCCTTCATCACCTTAAAAATAGTAAACCGGTCACGCACTTTTATGGCTACCAGGTATATACCGGGTGGGTAAGCGCTGATGTCGAATGCCTCGCTGTATTTACCCGGTTTTTTTTCGATATTCATTGAACGCAGTTGCTGACCCGATAAATTGTACATGTTGATCTCAACATGCGAAACACTATCGATGGTATACAATAGTTTAAACAGCCCATTGTTGGGATTAGGCAATAGGCTGGTCATCATTGGCATCTGCTGCATATTCACCCGGGCGGCAAATGGCATGTTATTTTGCTCGGGCGCCTGAATATGTATTTTGTTTACCACATTGTTAACACCGGGATTGGTACCTATAACATAAAAATCGTTGATATCGATATGGGTATTCGACCAGCCGTCTTTGCTCAGGAATATAGGATAGTTTACATGTATGTCATTCCAGTCTGTAGCTTCTTTAATTACATAAGGATGTTCGGTCCAGTGTATCAGGTCTTGCGAAAAACGAAGCCCTACCTTCACTTTATGGTGATCGCTGTGATCGATGTATTCTTCTACTCCTATAAAATAATCGGCATTTTCGGCTTTGGCAACGCTGAACCTGATTTCCTGTAACACTCCTTTACGGTCATCCATAACATCGGTGGCTTTGGCGCCTTTCATAGCCACAAAATCGAGCATGTTTTCTTTTGTTAAACCGGCGGGTAACGAAGGCATCCAGGTTTCAACGCCGCTACGCGATTTATAATACACTTCGTAGCTGTGTGCATCGAGCGCTTTGCTCAGGGGCGCCCTTGCCACTTTTATTCCTTCGCTGCATCCTTCTTCATCGGGAATGTTGTTGCCATAAGCGCCGCCTTCTACATAAAACACATATACGTAATTGTTATATACGATAGAGGAGGGATGTCTTAGCCCGCTGGTGCATTTAATACCCGACCGGGTTATATAGCCGGTCGACGGCCATACGATGGGGCCCAGTTCGTTTTTAAAGAACTGTTGTCCCCAGTTTGTGGATTGGTTATTGGCCACCCAGGCTGCGCTGATAATACCGTTGTATGCCTTCCAGCCTTCGCCGTAAGGATTGCCGCCGGAGTATGACGAAGGATCGGCCGGGTTGATCGGTACATTTTCCTGTATGCTGTTCGGAAATCGTTTTGTTCTGGGGTTTTTTATGTCGCCGGCTACATAGTTTTTATTTTCACCATGTAAAAAACCTAATGTTACGGCGCCTGCCTGCGGATGTTGAAAATATGCGGCACTGTAAACCGCATGGTAAGTTCTTTTCCAGTTATTAATAAGCCGCACGGAATCATAATCACGGCTATTGATATAGCTCATGGAAACATTGTAAGGACCTATGCCTTCTTTTCTGAAATTGATCCTTCGCCTAACCGTAAGCGGGGTAGGGGAAGTCCAGATATACGTATCGCTTCCATCAACAAATAAATACGACTTCCATCCGCCCGGAATGATCCATGGTGGTATTTCGGTTTTTGCTTTTCCCTTGTTACGTTTTTTATTGGCTTTAAACCATACGCTCGATACGCCACTCACTGAGTAGGTATTTAAATCGGGGTACTGGGCAAACAATGCGTTACCGCAAAACAGTGCTACGAAAAACAGGTTTAACCGTTTCACTAAAAAATGGTTTGGGATTCTTTGAATAAACCTGGTACGGAGTTGATTAAAAAATCATCTTCCATCTGGTTTCAGCAGATCTTCATAGCTATTATTTGCTGTTATTTAACAGCCGTATGTTTAAAGGGTGTTTTGTACGAAGGAGAAGTTGGCCGTGGCCGTTTTGATTAGTTAAACAATAATACTAAAAAAATATTCAAATTCCTTTTTTGTTGAAAAATTTGTTTTGATGTCAATGGGGTATAAACGAAGTTCTGCAATTTAAAAGCAAAACCATATGAGGAACATCACCGGTTTTTTTATACGGGAAATACAAAACGTACTTCAATGCCTGCTCACCGGTTGTTGCAGGCTTTTCATTTTTGAATGGATGAAGTTTCGAAAGTGCTGTGCCCAATGGGCGAATAGGCCGGGACCAGGGGGCTCAGGAAGTAATGAGTCTGGCTACAATTGTGGGCGTATTGTTTAAGTTTTTCTCGCATTAAATTCTCATTATTAAACAAATGGGAAGAAGGTAGGGATCATTCACGATCAATGATAAAAGTAGCAGGGAACAAAGGATTAAAATAATAATTCATCGATTATTAATTAATAACTGATTATTTATAAAGGGGTTATTAAAGGTTTGCTGTTTGGGCAGATGTTTTAAAGAATTATTTATGAACAATAGGCACAAAAATAGCAGGTAGCTGAATTATACCCATCCCGTTTTTATAGCATTATTACCCTTCCCCTTCAACCAGGGCCATGTGAAAGCCAGACACGCAGGTCTGAAGTAGCTGTTGATTAATTCTTTTTTTCATGTAAACGACCTTAATGAACAAATTATACTGTACAGAATTTTATTGATTTCATTACCAGGTGTATGAAAATAGTACATGTTGTAGAGCCGTTTGCTTCGGGTATAGCCGCATTTGTTCAGTCGATAGTGCAAAATCTGCGCGACGATTTTCATATTATTAT
>Ga0114129_10011364_pt1 | contig 12683 bp, 12 predicted proteins | sample RhiMetdeltSRZDD1_FD_80071 | JGI IMG/M metagenome (GOLD analysis project Ga0114129, IMG submission 80071) | Populus rhizosphere microbial communities from Tennessee, USA - Rhizosphere MetaG P. deltoides SRZDD1 (version 2) (version 2) | ecosystem: Host-associated > Plants > Roots > Rhizosphere >...
GGGAGACCAACACGCCGGCCGACGTCGCGGCGATCGTCGCGTGGAATCGCGAATCGCGGGGCCCGACCGACCTTACCGAGCACTTCATGAGCGCCGCCCGCGGTCGCGGGATGAGGGTCATCGAGGTCGGGACGGTCTGATCGCCGATCTGGCATTCCCTACGGTCGTGGTGGCGAGGCCTTCTCGAACCACAGAGGTCACAGAGGGCAAAAAGCAAGTGACCGCGGAGGACGCAGAGGACGCGGAGGACATCCTATCGGGAAGCGTGGACATCGCAACGGGCCGTGATTGTAAAAAAAACGACGTCGGGAAGTTGGAGCCTCCCGAGGCCGTTACCAAGGAATCCCGGCCGCTTGTGCGCACTTCTCGACCGTTAGGGTTTCCTCTGCGTCCTCCGCGGTCACTTGCTTTTCTTAGGCCGGCCTGAAAGTCTGACCCTCAGCGTATCCCCTGACGTCTACTACGAGACACGAGGGGAGCCCGAATTGTCAGCTTGCTCATCCGGCGCTACCGTGGTACGCGGTACTCTCCGCGACAACGAGGATCCTATGACGCTCCCGATCACCTGGGTCGGTACTCCGAACCGCCGCAAAGGGCGCGACGGTTTCCGGCCGGAAGCTGTCGTGATTCACATCATGGAAGGTTCTTTGGCCTCGGCTGATAGCTGGTTTCAGGCGCCCGAGTCTCAGGTGTCCGCGCACTACGGCATCGGCAAAGACGGAACGATCCATCAGTACGTCGGTGAAACCGACACCGCGTTTCACGCTGGTCGCGTGTGGAAACCCGCGTGGTCGAGCATCAAGACGGGGGTCAATCCAAACCTGTATACGATCGGGATCGAACACGAAGGGAAAGGTGAGAGCGTGTGGCCGGAGGCAATGTACCGGGCCAGCGCGACGCTGATCGCCGATGTGTGTACGCGATGGTCGATTCCCATCGATCGCGATCACATCGTCGGCCATCGCGAGATCTACGGTCGCAAGACGTGTCCCAACCACGTCGTCGACTTCAATCGACTCATCGCGCTGGCGCGCACGGTGGCGACGAGGCCGGACCGCTTCAATTTCATTCCACAGGCGGGAACGGTACGCGCTCGCACCTCGCTGAACGTGCGGCGTGGCGCGCCTACGACGGCAGCTCCGCCGGTGCGAACCGCGCAACCTAACGAGTCGCTGGACTACGTCGGATGGTCCAGCAACGGGATGAGCGTCAACGGCAACTCCCATTGGTATCGCGACGAGGATGGGAATTACTTCTGGGCCGGCGCTACGAGCCGACCGACACCTGGCATCGCGGATTAGCGCGTGGATCCGACACGCGGGTGGGAATTCAATGTTCATCTTTGGGATCACTTGACATCGTCGAGAGCGCACAACCCGAAGCTCACAATGGGTTTTTCAACCACTCGCGCAACTCGCCGTCGCTCACGATCACGGGCCCGCTATCCTGGAGCCGAGGGTCGATTTGGTCAGCCGGGTAGCCGGTGGGGAGGCCGGTCTCGCGGTTCACGATCCACGAGAACCGCCTCCCGCGCTCCCGGCCCTTGAGCAGGGACCTCGGCGAGTGTCCAAGGAGTGCGGCGACGGCGCCGTACGTCGCGCGTTTGCCGTGACGATCGAGGACGTCGACAATCTCGTCGAGCGACATGTTTGCCTCGTGCAAGCTGATGGGAGCACAAGATGCCAAAGCCCGCGTCACCGACCACCATCGAAAAGCGGTTCGCTGACATCATTTCATCGCTTCGCGGCAAGCCAGGGGTGACTGCGCCGTCGCCCGACGGTGGCGGGCGAAAGTCGTTCGGCTCGTCCGGGCTCAAGATCAACGACAAGGTCTTCGCGATGGTGTCATCCCGGGGCGAATTCGTCGTCAAGCTCCCGCGCCACCGGGTCGACGCACTCGTGGCATCCGGTGATGGGACGCGGTTCGATCCAGGCCACGGCCGTATCATGAAGGAGTGGCTGGCGGTATCGCCCAAGTCGAAGCTGGACTGGCTCGCGCTGGCGAAGGAAGCAATGGCATTCGTCGGTGGCTGAGCCGGTAACTGCGCCCGAGCGCATTGCATCCATCGACGTCCTGCGGGGCGTGGCGTTGCTCGGCATCCTGCTCATGAACATCCAGTCGTTCTCGATGCCATCGGCGGCGTACCTCAACCCGACGGCGTACGGTGACCTCACTGGCGCGAATCGGTGGGTGTGGATCATCACGCACCTGTTCGCGGACCAGAAGTTCATCAGTATCTTCTCGATGCTGTTCGGCGCCGGCATTCTCCTGATTGCCGAGCGTGTTGGGCCGGAGCATGCGACGCGGATTCACTACCGACGGATGGCCGTGCTGCTCGTGTTCGGGCTCCTGCACGCGCATCTCCTGTGGTCGGGCGACATCCTCTACACGTACGCGCTCTGCGGGATGCTCGTCTACCTCGCCCGGCACCTAACGCCGAAGGCGTTGATCATCCTCGGGGTGCTGCTCCATGCGGGGTCGACGGTCTTCTTCATCGCGAACGGGATACTGCTGCGTGGGGCGCCGCCTGAAGTCATCGCGCAGGTAGCGAACGATTTCTGGCTCTCCCCACCGGCGGAGCTCGCGCGCGAGCTCGCGGCGTTTCGTGGCGGCTGGCTCGCGCAGCAGACGTTCCGTGGCCCCGATGCGATGAGCATGGAGACGTTCATCTTCCTCATCGATATCGCATGGAAGACGTCGGGGCTCATGCTCGTCGGCATGGCGCTCTACAAGCTCGGTGTGCTGTCGGCGCAACGATCCCGCGCATTCTACCGGCGCATGGTCGTGCTCGGGTTCGGGCTGGGACTTCCGGTCATCGCCTTCGGCGTGTGGACGAACTTCCGGGCCGGTTGGCAGTTCCCGTACTCGCTCTTTTACGGCACCCAGTTCAACTATTGGGGAAGCGTCGCCGTCGCGTTAGGCTGGGTCGGGCTCGTCATGCTTCTCGTGCAGTCGGGGCGCGCGGCTCGGCTCACGCGACGCCTCGGCGCTGTCGGACGGACGGCGTTCAGCAACTACATCCTGCAAACGCTGCTCGGAATCGCGATCTTCTACGGCACAGGCCTCGCACTCTTCGGGCGCGTCGAGCGCGTCGGACAGCTCCTCACGGTCTTCGCAATCTGGGCGGTGCAGCTTGCGGTCGCACCGATCTGGCTTCGCCACTTCGAGTTCGGACCGCTCGAATGGCTGTGGCGGTCGCTCACGTACGGCAAGGCGCAGCCGATGCGACGTCGCTAATGGCGCATCGCCACCTCGATGACGCCGTCGGCGTGATCGGTGCCGTAGAAGGTCGTGGCGTCGATGGCCGATAGCCAGCGGACCGACCGAATGGAATTCGCCGGGATCGTGCCGAGCGTCTCGATGCCACCGAGAAGCACCTGGTCGAGGTACACCCGAATCCCTCGTGCGCCAGAGGCCGGGACCCCGCTCATCGAGACCCTCGACGATGACGTCTTGACCATCTCACGTCTCGTCCGAGCGTCTCGAGGAACGAGCATTCCTGGACGAAGGTGCCGGATCATGTCGAACGCCGTTCCACTCTGCGATGACAGATACGAGTCGACCTCGGCCTTGGAGATTTCCGACGACGATTGCTTGATGGGGGCGGTTCCTGCGGCCTGCATTGACGGGCCGCATGCGGCGGCGGTCAGCAGGACGGCCGCCAGAACTGACAGCTCGGGCGCACGAAATCTGAAGCACACCATTGTCGCCTCCCGCTCCGCCTAACGGAGCGGTGATTGGTAAGAGGCGCTTCGAGCCGTTTTCGCAGCTGCGGGTTGCGTCACATGAAGACTGTGATGCAAGCCTCGCCGCGGGTTCTTACTCGACGTCGAGTCGGTATCGTACGCCTGTTGTGGTAGACGGACGGTTACAGACACTTCGCCGCAACTCGAACCAGCATCGAGCGCTGAAGACAATCGCCACCTGATAGCGAGCTGCGCACTGCTCGCCCGTTGTTCGACTAGCCCGGCGGCGGTGCGTTGATCTCGATGACGTGCCGATCGGGATCGAGAATGAATATCTGCGGGAACCCGGCGTTAGGTCGCCGGTTCGCCTTGATACGGAGTGGGTCCGACTCGGGCGCGCCGTCGCGATACCCGACGGCACGCAGGTGTGCGAGCATCGTGTCGAAGTCGCGAACGCGAATGGCGAAATGAACATCGCGCGAATCGAGTGCTTTTTCACCGCGCGTCGTTCCGTCCCGTCGTTCAATGAGATGCAGTTGCCCTTCGCCGAGTGCGAACCAGGCGCCGGGAAAGTCGAACGCGGCAGGCCGATCGATCTCGAGAAGCCCAAGGATGTCTCGATAGAAACGTCTGGAGCGCTCCAGGTCAGAGACCGGGAGGGCAACGTGGTGCAGCGCGGTCACGGGCGACGTCACGCTTGTTGACTCCGTGGGAGTGTGATCGAAGCGCCCGCTAGGCGAACAATGCAGCACTGCGGGCTAACTGCCAGTATACCTTGGCCTAACACTACCAAAGGCCCTCGAGGCCCCTCAACCCAGCAGCACTTCCAAGTCTTCCCGTCGGATGCGCGCCATCAGGCTACTGTCGCCGCCAATGATCGCCTCAGCGAGATCTCGCTTCGATTGCTGCAGCTCGAGCACCTTCTCCTCGACCGTGTCGCGCGCTATCAGCCGCGACGCAAAGACGCGCCGAGTCTGCCCGATCCGGTGCGTGCGGTCGATCGCCTGCGCTTCCACGGCTGGATTCCACCACGGGTCGAGCAGGAAGACGTAGTCGGCAGCCGTCAGGTTGAGTCCAAGCCCGCCAGCCTTCAGGCTGATCAGGAAGACACCGCAGGCCGGATCGGTCTGGAAGCGGGCAACACGCTCCTCGCGATCGCGCGTCTGTCCGTCGAGATACTCGTAGACGACCTGTTCGCGATCGAGCTGCGGCTTGAGCAGCGCCAGGAGCGATGTGAACTGCGAGAACACGAGCGCTTTGTGTCCCTCGGCAACGATCTCGGCGAGCTGAGGGATCAACAGATCGAATTTGCTGCTCGATTCGTTCGTGCGCTTCTCGTCCAGCAACCCCGAATGACACGCTGCCTGACGGAGCCTCAGGAGCGCTTCGAGGATCTGAATCTTCGACTTCGCGATTCCGTCGCGGTCGACGCGGCCCAGGAGGGACGCGCGATAGTGGTCACGAAGCTCGTCGTAGCGCTTCCGCTCCTTCGGCTCGAGCTCCACGTAGATCGTCTGCTCGAGCTTCTCGGGCAGCTCCGGCGCGACTTCCTCTTTCGTGCGTCGAAGGATGAACGGTCGCACGGCGCGAGCTATCAGCGATCGCCCGGACTCGCCGTCTTCGCTCGCGCCTAACGTGCGGAACACGCGCGCGGCGCCGAGCATGCCCGGGTTCAGGAACTCGAACAGGCTCCAGAGCTCGGCGATCCGGTTCTCCACCGGCGTCCCGCTCATGGCGAGCCGATGTTTCGCTCGCAGCAGGCGCGACGCCTTCGCGGTCTCGGTCGTGGAGTTCTTGATCGCCTGCGCCTCGTCCAGGATGACGTAGTCGAACTCCGTCTCCGCGAGCAGCGGCGCGTCGCGGCGCAGCGTGCCGTACGTGATGAGCACGAGGTCGAAGTCGGCGAACGTCGCGCCATCGCGTGCTCGATCACGTCCTTCGTGAACGAGCACGCGCATCGCAGGCGTGAATCGCGCCGCCTCCTGTCGCCAGTTGAACAGGAGCGACCGCGGCACGACGACGAGCGACGGACCGGCCGCGGCGAGTCGGCGTTCCTCGAGCAACGCGAGCGCCTGAACGGTCTTGCCGAGCCCCATGTCATCGGCGAGGCAGCCACCGAACCCGAAGCGCTGGAGAAAGTGCAGCCACGCCAGGCCGTCACGCTGATACGAGCGCAGCTCGCCGTTGAACGAATGTGGCGGGTCTACTGGCTTCAGGGTCTCGAACGACCGAAGCTCTCGGCGCGCAAGCTCGAACTGCTCATCGATCGACGCGGCCGGCATTGCGGCGAGCAGCGCATCGAGCAGGCCGACCTGCGCGCGCGTGAAGCGAACTGCTTCGCCTGACGAGTCGCCCACGCCCGACAATGCGCGAAGACGCTCACTCCACGAGTCAGGCAGGATGCCAATCGTACCGTCCGAGAGTGTGATGCTGGAGCGTCCCTGGCGGAGTGCAGCGAGCAGCTCGGGAAGCGATGCGCGCGTGTCACCGAATGCGGCCCCGCCGCGAAGCTCGAACCAGTCGATGCCGCTCGAGACTTCCACCTCGAGCTCGCCGGCGGCGCGAACGCGTCCTTCCTCGGTCTCGACGATCCAGCCGGCAGCCACGAGCTGGCCGATCACGCGGGACATTCGTGCCGCCCCGATACGGGGCATGTTGCGCGAACGGCTGTAGTCGTACTCCTCGCGAAACCCGAGATCGTACAACTGCTCGCGCGCGGCACGCTCGGCGTCCGGATTGCGGCGGACGATTCGCCGCCGCTCCTCATCGAAGATCGCGCTCTGCCTGACGTCGCCGTCGATGATGACGCCACCGTAGTCGAAGCTCACCGTTGCGGTGACCTTGGACGGTTGCCACGAGACGACTGGCTCGGGCACGAGCCGGATCGCTGGGCGCAGCGTCGGCGTCTCTTCCTTGACGCCGAGCGACTCCGGAAGATCGATCAGCGGAACCGATGGCAGTGTGTGCAGCTCGCGAAGCAGCTCGTCGACCTCGGCGGCCGGGACCTCGATCGAGCCTTCGTCTGCGAGCGCGACGATGAGTGCGTGATTGCCATCATCGCGCACGGGGGCCGCGACGCCGTGGGCGATCACGAGACCCGGCGCGAGGATCGACGCGTCGTTGAGTGACAGTCGTTCGTCGCCGCGGCGAAGCCATCCCTGCATGCGCAGTGCGTGAGCGCCGTTAGGCGCTGAGGCGCCATTGAGCGGGATGACGTCGACGCGCAGCTCCCACGGCGGACCGTTGTCCCATACCAGCGGGAGCGGGTCAGCCTCGCCGCTCACGCTCACCCGACAGCGTCCGCTTTCGCACATGAGCCGCAGTGTCGTGCCGAATGCCGGCGGCTCGAGGTAGTAGCGGCGCGAGACGCCATAGCCTCCGACGTGTCGCGCGTCCGACCCGGCGCCGGTGAGCATCTGGGTGATCTGGCGGTCGATCGGATCGGGCGCGTCGGCCCACTGCTCCTCACGCAGCGAGAACTGCTTCGGCGCGCTCCATTCACCGTTAGGCGCCCGCCGCTGGGTTGCGAGCTCGACGACCAGCCCGCGTTGATAGAGCCGGGTGGCGACGAGATCGACGACGTACACGATGCGCCGGTCCGCCGGGAAGCTGGAGTCGGCGAGCGTGTGGTCGAATACCGGGATGCGGTCGCGAATGCGACGCAACTTGCGCTTCCACGACAGCTCGGGCGGCTTGACGGCGCCGGGGCCGCGGGCGCGAGTCCTGGGACGTCCGTCGAATCGAAGGAGCCGTTGTGCGTCGGCGGCGAGCAGTGTGGCCCAGACGTGCTTGCAGACGCCGTAGGTCGCCCAGGCCGGACAGCTGCACTCGTGGATGAAGTCCCCCTTCTCGTCCTGAGAAAGCTGCACCTGATAGATCTCGGACCCGCGGACGGTGGCGCCGATGCCTCGTTCGTCGACGCGCGTGATGCGCACGACACCGCGGCGGAAGTACTGCTGGCCTCGGTCGCGTGTATCGCTGGGGAATGTCGCCGAGATCGCCGGCGGGATGGGCATCGAAAACGTCGTTCGCGAGAGGGGAACCAGGAAAAGTCGGCGGTGATCACGGGTCGGGCAAGTGCGCTTTGGGGGGCCTCGCTGGCGATGTCGGGTCGCCGACCGTAGCATCCCGCCATGCCACGCCACGGCCTGGGCCGCGTCATCGTCGCCTCATCGGTCGGGACGGTGATCGAGTTCTACGACTTCTTCATCTTCGCCGCGCTGGCGTCGACCATTGCTGCCCAGTTCTACCCACCGGACAAACCAACCCTCGCGTTCCTCAGCACCCTGGCGACGTACGCCGTAGGACTCGCCGTCCGCCCGCTGGGCTCGTTGGTGTTCGGACGGCTCGGCGACACGGTTGGCCGGAAGACGACGTTCCTCATCACGCTGCTCATGATGGGGACCGCGACGGCGGCGATCGGTTTGCTCCCTGGATACGCGACGCTTGGCGTCGCCGCGCCGCTGTTGCTCATTCTGCTCCGCGTCATTCAGGGCATCGCGCTGGGCGGCGAGTACGCTGGCGCCGCCACGTACGTGGCCGAGCATGCGCCGGAAGGCAAACGAGGGTACTACACGAGCTTCATCCAGCTCACGCCGACGATCGGCCTCTTCGGCTCGTCGGCCATCGTCCTGGCCGTGCGAGGGGCGTTAGGCGCACCGGCCTTTGCCGCGTGGGGCTGGCGACTGCCATTCCTGATCTCGATCGTGTTCGTCGCGATCTCGTACTACATTCGCGTCAAGCTCGAGGAGTCGCCGGTCTTCGCGGAGCTCAAGGCCCAGGGGCGGACGTCGCCGGCACCGATTCGCGAGGCCTACGCGACGCCGGAGCGGTGGCGGTTGTTTCTGAGCATCCTGTTCGGCGTGACGGCAGGGCAGGCAGTCCTCGCGCAGACGACCCAGGTCTACGTGCTGTTCTTCCTGCAGCGCGCGCTCAACGTCCCGTCCGATGTCTCGTATCGCATCATGGCGGGCGCGCTGCTCCTGGTGATGCCGCTCTTCCCGTTGTTAGGCGCGCTCTCGGACCGCATCGGCCGCAAGCCGATGATGATGACGGGGAAGCTCCTCGCGGTCATCGTGCTCTATCCGGTCTACCGGGCGATGGTCGCATTCGCCGATCCCGTTAGTCCGGTTCTGCTGACGCTGCTTGTTGTCGCGCAGATGGTTCCGTTCGTGATCGTCTTCACGCCGCTGGCCGCATTTCTGGTCGAGGCGTTTCCGGCTCGCATCCGCTACACCTCGATCTCGCTCCCCTACAATCTGGGCAACGGGTGGTTCGGCGGATTCCTGCCGCTCATCGCAACGTCGCTCGTGGGTGCGACTGGCCATCCCCTCGCATGGCTCTGGTATCCAATCGGCATCGTGCTGATCGCGCTGGTCGTGGGAGCGCGATACGTGCGCGAGGACCGGCGCGACTATTCGGGAGCCATAGTTCGGGCTTGATCGAAACGTCCCCGTACTACGATGTAGGTATGCAATCCCACTCAGACCACGACGTCGCCCGCGTGGCGGGCATGATCGGCGAGCCCACGCGTGCCGCCATGCTCGACGCTCTGCTCGGAGGCGAGGCGCTTCCCGCCGGTGAGCTCGCGCGACGCGCTGGTGTAGCGCCCGCGACTGCGACGTCTCACCTCGCACGTCTCGTCGAGCACGGCTTGCTGACGCTACGTCGCTCCGGCCGCCATCGATACTTCGCGCTCGCGAGCGCCGACGTCGCCGCCGCACTGGAAGCGCTCGCACGTATCACGCCGATTCGACGCGACCAATCTTCGAGCGATGGCGCTCCGAACGGGTCGATGCGATTCGCGCGAACCTGCTACGACCACGTCGCCGGTGGGTTCGGCGCGGCCATCGCCACCGTGATGCTCGAGCGCGGGTGGATCACCCGCATCCAAGGCACCCGCGCGGTGCGACTGACACTCAGCGGACGGGAAGGCCTGTACCGAGCACTCGGCCTCGACCTCGGCTCCGCTCGACCGCTGACGGCGTCGAGCGACGAGCCCGTTCTACGACGCCGCGCCGACCTGCTGCGTGTTGCTCGCCAGGACCTCGCCTAACAGTGCCGTTACGGCCTCGAAGGCTGCCGCGTTCTTGAGCGCCCCGAAGCCAATGCGGAGCCTATTGGCGTCGGCATGCGCGACGCGCGAGTACGCGTTCAGCGTCTCGACGACCTTCGCGCGCGTCTCGGGACTCAGCGACCGCCCCGTCGGCGGATAGAGCTCGAGCTTCGGTGCGTCTCCGCGCGTCACGCGCACTGACCAGCAGACAGTCTTCGAGTCCACGCACTCGAAGGCAAGCACCGCGGGCGCGGAGTCACCATCAGAAAAGCCGAGAGCTTTGGGACGGGCGACGCTCCACTTGATTAGCCCGTCGAGCACCGCGATGAGTCGGGTCAGCTCGGGGCCTTTGGTCTCGCGCGTCATCAAGGCAACGAATCCCGCTCGCGCCTCGGAAAGGGTACGGGCCATGGTCGTTCCTGGGTTAGGGACGAAAGTCGCGCCCGGCCGCTGGACGCACGAAATGTCACTGAATGAAGAATAATCGACGGGCAGGATCGCTGGTCGGCGCCCTATCTTTAATGGAGACTTTCCCGCACGAAAACCAGTCACGAGCGATCGGGGCACATGGACGACAATCATGGCATGATTCCAATGGGCGGTCCCGGGGAGCTCGAGGAGCGCGACGAGCGGGAGGAGCGCGAGGAGCGCGACACGGCGGGAACCTCGCCCGGCGTTCCGCCAACGGTGAAGGCGCGCAATGCGGCACAACAGGAGGTGAGTCGACTGCTCGATGCTCTCGCTCCCGACAAACCGCCTGCGCGCGCGACGGCCAAGAACAACGATGTCGAGCGGCACCGCACGCTGCGCGGGTGTTTGCTCCAGGCCACAGCCGGAGCCGTTACCGTGTCCTGGTTCCCGGACTCCGCGCAGGGAGCGGAACTCGGTGAGCTACAAGTGATTGCGTGGCGTGGGACCGTTTCGCACCCGGGCTCGTCCTTGCGCACGTCCGGTGCAAATGTGATCGAGGAGATGGTGTTGAAGCCTGTCGAGGGCGGCCCGGGGGAGATGACGTGGCATGCTGCGGACGGTACGAGGTTCTCGACTTCGGCGCTCGCCATACACTGTGCGAGGCTCCTCGCAGCTTGGACGCGCGGCGCGAGCGAAGAGGCTTGAGCTTTGACGGCCAGTGAAATCTGCGGAATCGACGAAAGCGAGCGCGCCGGGCTCTCACCCGGCGCGCTGGGTCGCCGCTAGGTCATGATCGTATTCATCAGTTCTTCGGAATCGGTCCACCCATCTGCACCGATCGGATCTCGCGGTCGAACGACTCGGCCAGCGTCACCAGCTCGACGGGCGTCACCGACGGGTCATCCTTCCGACCCTCGACGCGAGCGAGGCTGACCTTCGCCTTCGCGTAGCTGGAATCGACTGCCACCGCCGCCTTGAACACCTGCGACGCGAGCGTGTACCGGCCCGTGCGCTCCAGCGCGATCCCGAGGTTGTTCTGGAACACCGCGACCGTGGAGTCGAGCTGAACGGCGCGCGCCAACGGACCGAGCGCTTCCTCGCTCTTCCCCTGCTGGATCAGGAGCAGCCCCAGGTTGTTCATCGACCAGACGTCGGCCGGGTCGCGGGACAGCGCCACACGATAGGCGACGACTGCCTCGTTAGGCTGATTCATGGCGGCACGCACGCGACCCATCAGGCGATACCCGTCGCCGGACGTCGAATCCAGCGCCAGCGCGGCCGTGACGCGGGTCAACGCGTCGTTCGGCTTGCCCTGGTCGAGGTTCACGCGAGCGAGGTTGAGCAGCGTCTTCACGTGCTTCGGATCGAGCTCCTGCGCCCGCACGAATGCGGTCTCCGCGCGATCCAGGTCGCCGGCTTTCCACGACGAAAGCCCGAGCATGTAGTGGCCCCACGGATTGTTCGGGTGCTGCTCGACGTAGGTGGAGAAGAGCGCGGCGGCGTCGCCGTAGCGTTTTTCGCGATACACGCCTTCGGCATCGGCGAGCGAAACGGGCTGCACGACAGCGGGCGTTGTCCCAATGCTACCGGCCGACGAATCCTTGCCAACGGACGTCGTAGCCGGGGTAGTCGACGGTGTTGCGGAGTCGACGGACACTTCCTTCACATCCTTGATCTCGCCGCCGCACGCAGTGCTCGCGGCAATCAATGCGGCGCTGGCGAGCGCGAATCCAGCGGCGCGAAGCGTGATGAAGCGATCGTCGATGAAGTGAGTGGTGCGAGCGGTGCGAAGCATTACATCCTCCTATGGTGAGGCGCCGTGGTGGCGCGCGTCGGTTGAGTTGCGGGCACTCGTTAGGGCAAGCGCGGGCCCACGCCTCTGGAGGAGATGCGTCGCGGTGTAAGTGATTGTCAGGACAGTGGATGCCGATCCGGCACCGGTCCGTCAACCTGGGCTCCGTGTCTGGTTGGACACGCAGAGAAAAAGACAAATGTGTCCAGTCGGACACAACAGGGCCTAGCGGCGCGAACTCCCTGAGAGCGCGAACTCCCCGACGGCGCGAACTTCCCGACGGCGCGAACTCCCTGACGGCGCGAACTCCCCGACGGCGCGAACTCCCAGAAAGCGAACTGCCAAACGGCCGAACGGCGCGACCTGTGGAGTCATCGACGCAGCAACGGACTCAACATCCTCGCAATCACCACATGCCGGTTGCGAAGCGGCCAGGACTTCTTCACCGCAATTCGCTCGGCGCGAAAGTTGGCCTTCAGGTGTCCCATTGTTTCCTCGGTTTCTCCACGAGATTTCCAGAAAGCGAGCTCGATCGCCACGCGTTCGGGGGTCCGAAGCCCGTTCCGTTGCAGCGCTTCAGTCGCCCTTCACCGCCGTCGGGGAGTTCGCGGTTTCTGGGAGTTCGCGGTTTCTGGGAGTTCGCGGTTTCTGGGAGTTCGCGGTTTCTGGGAGTTCGCGGTTTCTGGGAGTTCGCGCCGTCGGGGAGTTCGCGCCGTCGGGAAGTTCGCGCCGTCGGGGA
>Ga0114129_10011365_pt1 | contig 12683 bp, 13 predicted proteins | sample RhiMetdeltSRZDD1_FD_80071 | JGI IMG/M metagenome (GOLD analysis project Ga0114129, IMG submission 80071) | Populus rhizosphere microbial communities from Tennessee, USA - Rhizosphere MetaG P. deltoides SRZDD1 (version 2) (version 2) | ecosystem: Host-associated > Plants > Roots > Rhizosphere >...
AGGCCTCGGTGTCCGAGCATATGACCGTACGGCAGGCCGAAGTGGAAGGAGACGACGTCCAGATCCGGTACGACCGCGCAGATCGCGCCGAGCGCCCGGATGACCAGACGCGACGGCCCGCCGACTGCCACGCCTCCGACCGCGACGGCCGCAATGGCGTGCGAGAAGACAGAAGGCATGGCCGCTTCGCGCGATTCTATCAGACGGTCGGAGTCCAGGGCCCGGCCGCCGGCCTCGCCTCGTCGGCGCCGGGCCACGGCGGGATCGTGATCCCCAGCACGGTCAGCGCGCGTTCGCCGATTGCGCGGAACTGAAAGTGCGTGCCCAGTGGAATCGTGAGACAGACGCCGGGCTCCAGGGGAGCCACCTCTTCGCGCGTTCCCTGGCGGCGCCAGATCTCGCCGCGGCCGCGCAGGACGTACCAGATCTCGTCGACGGTCCGATGAGTCACGGCCGCTGAGGTCTGGCCGGGCGCGAGCTCGAATTCGGCCATGCTTCCACCTGCGAGTCCGAGCAGCGGTCTGACCGCCGAGCCGTCCGGTGCCACCACGGTTGGTGCGCGTCCGCGACCGAGCGTCTCGAAAGGCGTCATGGGCTCACTATAGACGGGACTCTCGGTAGTACACTGCCGGGGCGGAGGTCGTACATGACCGAGACCGGCAAGAGCGAAGTCGTCTGGCGCCCTACGCGCGAATACGCCGAGGGCACCCGTCTTGCGCGTTTCATGAGGTCGCTCGGTATCGGCACGCTCGCCGAGCTGCAGCGCCGGAGCGTCGCGGACCCCGACTGGTACTGGGACGCGGTCGTGCGCGACCTTGGTCTTCGCTTCACACGTCCGTACACGCGCGTGCGCGACGTCTCCCGCGGTCTCCCGTGGCCGCGCTGGTTCGAGGGCGGCCTCATGAACTTCGCCGACAACTGCGTCGACCGCCACCTCGACGCTGGGCGAGGCGAGCAGCCCGCGATCGTCTGGGAGGGCGACGATGGCCGCAGCCGCAGCCTGACGTACCGCGAGCTGGCGCGCGAGGTGAACCAGCTTGCCAACGCGCTTAAGCGTCTCGGCGTGCGGGAGGGCGACCGCGTGGGCGTGTTCCTCCCGATGTCGCCGGAGGCGGCCATCGCGACACTCGCGGTCGTGCGGATTGGCGCGATCTACACCCCGTGCTTCTCGGGCTACGGCGCCCAGGCCGTCGCCTCGCGGCTCCAGGACTGCGAGGCCAAGGTGCTAGTGACGGCCGACGGCTTCTATCGGCGTGGTCAGATCGTGAAGATGAAGGAGACCGCCGACGAAGCGGGGGCCGCGTCGCCGTCGGTCGAGAACGTAGTCGTCTACAAGCGACTCGGCCGCGACATTCCCTGGAAGAGCGGGCGGGATCACTGGTGGCACGAGCTCATCGGCAAGGAATCGGCCGAATGCCCGGCACTGCCGGTTGACTTCGATCGCCCGTGCCTCATCATCTACACGTCGGGAACGACGGGGCGTCCGAAGGGCGCGGTGCTCACGCAGGGTGGATTCCTCCTCAAGTGCGCCCATGACTTCGGCTACCTGATGGACGTCGGACCCGGCGATCGCCTGTTCTGGCTGACGGACCTGGGCTGGCTCATGGGGCCGATGCTGATCACCGCGGGGCTCTTCCACGGCGGGACCGCCGTTCTCTTCGAGGGTGTCCCGGACTATCCCGGACCGAGCCGCCTCTGGGAGCTGGTCGAGCGCCACAAGATCACGGTCATGGGGCTCTCGCCGACCGCCGTGCGCGCGCTCATGCCGCACGGCGCCGAGCACGTGCACGCCCACGAGCTTGGCTCGCTCCGCGTCCTCGGCTCGACGGGTGAGCCGTGGAACCCGGAGCCCTATCGCTGGCTCTTCGAGAATGCCGGCAAGGCACGGGTGCCGATCATCAACTACACCGGCGGCACCGAGATCTCCGGCGGCATCCTCAGCTCGTTCCCGATCGCGCCGATCAAGCCCTGCTCGTTCACCGGACCCATTCCCGGCATGGCGGCCGACTGCTTCGGCGACGACGGCCGCCCCGTGCGCGGCCAGGTCGGCGAGCTGGTGGTCACCGCGCCGTGGCCTGGAATGACGCAGGGCTTCTGGAAGGACCCGCAGCGGTACGAAGAGACCTACTGGTCGCGCTGGCCCGACGTCTGGGTGCACGGCGACTGGGCGTACGTGGACGAGGACGGCTTCTGGTTCATCCAGGGTCGCTCGGACGACACGCTGAAGATTGCCGGCAAGCGTCTGGGCCCGGCGGAGGTCGAGTCGGTGCTGGTCTCGCACGAGGCCGTCGCCGAGGCGGGCGTCGTGGGCGTGCCGCACGAGGTTAAGGGCGAGGCCATCGTCTGCTTCGTGGTCCTGCGACCGAGTCATCAGCCCTCGGAGCCGCTGCGCTCTCAGCTCTCGGATCTGGTCGCTCGGCAGATGGGCCGCGCGCTCAAGCCGGAGCGAGTGCTGTTCACGCGCGACCTGCCGAAGACCCGGAGCGCCAAGATCATGCGGCGCGTGATCCGGGCCACCTATCTCGGCAAGGCCGCGGGCGACCTCTCCTCGCTCGAGAACCCCGGCGCCGTCAAGGCCATCACGGAGGCGTCATGACGAGAGGTGACAGGCGATGCTGAGCCGTGAAGAGAACGAGCTCCTGACGCGGACCGGCCCGGGTACGCCGATGGGCGCGCTCCTGCGCCAGTACTGGATCCCGGTCGTGCTTTCGAACGAAGTCGCGCCCGGCGGGCGGGTCAAGCGGGTGAAGCTGCTCGGCGAGCGCCTCATCGCGTTTCGCGCCAAGAACGGCCGGCCCGGGCTCGTGGGCGAGTTCTGCCCGCATCGGCTCGCGTCGCTCTACTTCGGCCGCGTCGAGGAAGCGGGGATGCGCTGCGTGTATCACGGCTGGAAGTTCGGGATGGACGGCCGTTGCCTCGAGATGCCCAACGAGCCGGCGGAGTCCGGCTTCGCCGCCAAGATTCGCCACGTCGGCTATCCGTGTGAGGAGCGCGGCGGCATGATCTGGGCGTACATGGGCCCGGCGAGCCCGCAGCCCCCGCTGCCCGATCTCGAATGGGCGCTCCTGCCGGAGGCGAATAGCTTCGCGTCCAAGCGCGTGCAGGAGTGCAACTGGTTCCAGGCGATGGAAGGCGGCATCGACTCGAGCCACATCTCGTTCCTGCACGCCCCGATCAATGCTGACGATGCCGAGGTGAATCGCGAGCTGGACCGCGCCAGCTTCGGCATCGGCGTCGCCGTGCAGACGACCGACCGCGCGCCACGGTTCGAGGTGGTGGACACCGACTATGGCGTGCTGATCGGTGCGCGGCGCTCGCGCTCCGACGGGCAATTTCTCTGGCGCATCACCCAGTTCCTGATGCCGTTCTACACGATGCCGCCCACCGATCTCGACGAGAAGATCACGCAGTCGCACATCTGGGTGCCGATGGACGACACCAACGTCATCAACTGGATGGTCACCTGGCATCCCGACCGCCCGCTCACGCGCGAGGAGATCGACCTGAACGTGGCAGGCAAGGGCGCCCACGTCTGCGATTACCTGCCACCGACGTCGGAGCCGTACGGCGACATCCGCACCGCCGCCAATCGTGGCAACGACTACGAGATGGACTGGGAGGCGCACCGCACGCGCATGTTCTGTGGCATCCCAGGCTTCGGCGTGCAAGACCAGGCGATCCAGGAGAGCCAGGGGGACATCGTCGACCGGGCGCTCGAGCACCTGGGCACCAGCGACAGCGCCATCATCCAGGTGCGCCGGCGCCTGATGAATGCGGCGCGAGCCCTCCGCGATCACGGCGCGGCCGTGCCGGGGCGCGATCCGCGGTCGTTCCACGTGCGCTCGGCGTCGGTGGTGCTGCCGCCCGGCGCCAGCTGGGTCGACGGCGCGCTGTCTCGGCTGATGGCCACGTCCGGCCGCCAGCTCACCCGGGTCTGATGTATACTTCGGCCAGACGTCGTGGGGGGAGGAATCCTGAGAACCGGGTGCGGCCCGGGACCCCTCGAACCTGCCCTGGGTAATTCCAGCGAAGGGAACACGGCGAACCGGAGATCTAACGGCCGCACCCGTGAAGGGGCGCGGCCGTTTTGCTTATGAAGATCGTCGTCAACGGCAAGGACCTCGAGGTCGCCGATGGCCTGAGCGTGGAGGGCCTTTTGACGCAGCTCGGTGTCAAGCGCCAGTACACCGCCGTCGCCGTCAACCGCGAGGTCACGCCGAAGAGTGCGTACGAGGCGACGGTGCTGCGCGAAGGCGATCGGGTGGAGATCGTCCGACCGATGGGCGGGGGATAGGGCAGGGAGGCTAGAGCCATGAACGACACGAATCTGGTCATCGGGGGCAAGGAATTCTCGTCGCGCCTCATCGTGGGCACGGGCAAGTACTCGTCGATGGAGGTCATGAAGCAGGCTCACGAGGCCTCCGGCGCGCAGATCATCACGGTGGCGCTGCGCCGGGTCAGCCTGCCTTCGGGCGAATCGCTCCTCGACCATCTCGACACCGCGCGCTACACACTCCTGCCCAACACGGCGGGCTGCTACACGGCGGATGAGGCGATCCGCACGTGCTACCTCGCGCGCGAGGCCGGTCTCGGCGAGATGGTGAAGCTCGAGGTCATCGGCGATCCGCGCACGCTCTTCCCCGACGCGCAGGGGCTTCTGGAAGCCACGAAGACGCTCGCGCGCGAGGGGTTCACGGTGATGCCGTACACCAACGACGATCCGGTGATGGCCAAGAAGCTCGAGGACGCGGGCGCGGCCGTCGTGATGCCGCTGGGCGCGCCGATCGGCTCGGGCCTCGGGATCCGCAACCCGTACAACATCAAGATCATCCTGGAGACGGTCAGCGTCCCGGTCATCGTGGACGCCGGCGTGGGCACCGCCTCGGACGCGGCCATCGCGATGGAGCTCGGCTGCGAGGGCGTCCTGATGAACACGGCGATCTCGGGAGCTCAGGATCCCGTCGCGATGGCGCGCGCCATGCGGCTCGGCGTCGAGGCCGGCCGTCTCGCGTTCCGCGCCGGACGGATCGGCAAGAAGCTCTACGCGACCGCGTCCTCGCCGCTCGAGGGCGTGCCCGATTGGACGAGCTGAGGCTCTGCCTCGTCACTGACCGCACCCAGACGCGCGGCCGCGATCTCACCGCGGTCGTCGGCGATTGCTTGGCGGCGGGCCTGCCGGCCGTCCAGGTGCGCGAAAAGGACCTCGGGGCCGCCGACCTGGCCTTCGTCTGCCGCCGGCTGCGTGCCCTCACACTCGATCGGGGCGCCCTCCTGATCGTCAACGATCGCGTCGACGTGGCGCTGGCCGTCGGCGCCGATGCCGTGCAGCGCACGGGAACGTCGTTGCCGATCGAGGACATTCGAGCGGTCGCCGACAAGCGGCTGCGGATCGGCGTGTCCGTGCATTCGCTCGAGGAGGCGGTCGAGGCCGAGCTGAAGGGCGCCGACTGGGTGATCTTCGGGCCTGTGTACGACACGCCATCCAAGCGGCCGTACGGCCCACCGCAGGGGCTCGAGCGCCTGGAACGGGTGGCGCGCGAGGTGCGCCTGCCGGTGATTGCCATCGGGGGCATCACGCCCGAACGGGTGGGCGAGGCACTGAGCGCCGGCGCCCGGGGCGTCGCCGTCATCTCGGCGATCATCGCCGCCGAGGCGCCCGCCGACGCGACCCGCCGTTTCCTCGACGCGCTGGACCGCGGCGCGTGAAGATTCTCGTCGTCGGCGGCGGGATCATCGGCTGCGCCACGGCGTACGAGCTGGCGAAGGCCGGATGCCAGGTCGCCGTGTTCGAGCGGGCCACGCCGGGCGCCGAGGCCTCCAGCGCGGCTGCCGGCCTCCTGGCGCCGCTGGGGGAGTCGACCGACACGAACTTCGCAAAGCTCGCCCTCGCCAGCTGGCGCCTCTATCCCGGCGTTGTCGACGAGCTCCAGCGCCGGACCGGCATCGACGTCGAGTACGTCACCCGCGGAACGATCTACCCGATGTCGGCCACCCTGACGCGGCGCGACGCCGAGGCGTGGGCCCTCAACAAGGAGTTCGGTGTCGAGGTGCTGGAGGGCGCCGACGTCCAGGCTCTCGAGCCGGCGCTCTCGCCGAAAATCCGTCACGCCATCTTCGTCAAGGGCGACCACTGGCTCAACAACCAGCGCCTCGTGCTCGCGTACGCGCAGGCAGCGGCCTCGGCCGGCGCCGAGCTGAACACCGGCTGCAACGTGTCCCGTCTGGTGGTCGAGGGGGGCCGGGTGCGCGGCCTGGTGACGGACGGCGAGCGGGTCGACGCAGACGCGGTGCTCCTGGCCGCGGGCGCGTGGAGCGCCGAGCTGATGGCGCCGCTCGGCTCGGCGCTGCGCATCGAGCCGCGGCGCGGCCAGATGATCGCCCTCGCGCACGTGCCGCCCATCGTCACGTACTGCATCCACGGCGAGGCCTACATGGCTCCACGCCCGTCAGGGGAGCTTGTCGTCGGCGCGACGGTCGAGCGCGCGGGTTTTCAGCGCGCCGTCACCGCCGAGGGGATCGCCGGCCTCCTGCGGGCCGCGATCGAGCTCGTGCCGTCACTGCGCGAGCTGCCGATCGCCCGGACGTGGTGCGGGTTCCGGCCATGGGCGCCCGACAGCCTGCCGGTGCTTGGCCCGTGGCCGGGCGTCGACGGCCTGTTCGTGGCCACCGGGCACTTTCGCAACGGTATCTTGCTCGCGCCCATCACCGCCCGGCTGATGACGGAGTGGATCACCGGCGCCGAGCCGAGCGTGGCCGTGAAGGACTTCCTGCCCGACCGCTTCGCCCGCCGCTCACCTCGATAGTTTCTCTTTTGGCTCGGACATGGCTAACATGGCCATGTGAAGAAGGCCAAGATAGCTATCTTGAAGAACAACCTCTCCCGCTATCTGGCTCACGTGCGCGGTGGCGGCACGGTGCTGGTGCTCGACCGCGACCAGCCGGTCGCGCGCCTGATGCCGCTGCCGAGCTCGGGTGCGCGCGGCGCGGCCGAGCGGCTGGCGCGTCTGGAGCGTCAGGGGCTCATCCGGCGCGGCGCGGCCGGTCGGGCCCGAGCCGCACACAAGCCCGAGCGCCTGCCCGGCAGTGTGCTGCGCGGGCTCCTGGAAGATCGCGAGCGCGGCTGGTGAGGTACTGGGACACCTCCGCCCTGCTGCCGCTCTTCATCGCCGAGCGCGAATCCGGCGCGGCGCTGCGCCGGCTTCGCGACGACCCGGAGGTAGTGGTCTGGACACTGGCACGCCTCGAGGTTCTCTCTGCGCTCGCGAGGCGCGGCCGCGACGAACCCGCGGCGGTCCGCCAGCTGCGCCTGGTGCGGCGCCACTTTCTGGATGCGTGGGAGCGCTGGTCCGAGGTGACCGCGGCCGATATCGTCCGGCGCCACGCCGAGCGCATCGTGGGCAGCCACCCGCTCCGGGCCTCCGACGCCCTTCACATCGGCGCCGCCCTCGTCGCCGCCGAGCACGAGCCCGGCACCCTCGAGTTCGTCACTTTCGACCGCCGCCAAGCCGCGGCCGCTGAACGCGAAGGCTTTCAGGTTCTCGGCCCGGGCTAGTCTCACCCTGGAGCCGGGAGGGGCGGGCGGGTGCGGTAGGGGTCGACGGACCACGCGGCACGCGTCCGCTGCTCCGCTGCGGCTGGGCTCCATCCCGGCGCTGGATTCTCCGCATACCGTTGGAGGGAACGGGTCCTTTCGACCCCTACCGCACCCACCCGCCCCTCCCGACACCTCCTATCGCTGCCCGCGCCTCGCGAACTCGGCAGAGGTAGATGAGCTAGTCGGCTAGTCGGATTTGCTGGAGCGGCGGATGTCGAGCATGGGCGGAAGGAGGCCTTGCGGAGGAACTTCTTCGATTTGGGTAATTGCGTTCATGCGGATGATGATCTGCTTGACCGACTCGATGCCGTCTCGGGCACGCGTTGCCCACACGCTGTCCTCGCTGTCGGCGGGCATCCGCCGAGCGAGGATGGAGAGCCCGCCGGCGACGACCATGAGCGCGTTGTTGATCTCGTGCGCCGCCGCGCGGGCCAGGAGCGTGATCGCGCGCAGCTCGGCCGCCTCGCGGCGCGCGGCCTCGGCCGCCATCGCCCCGGCCACATCGGTGAAGAGCCGCGTGAAGAGTCCCACGCCGCCCACGTTGATGATCAGAAGCGGCAGCCACTCGTGTGTCAAGATCGCGAACCCGCGCTCGCCGACCAGCAGGAACGACACGACGGTGATCACGTACACGGCGCCGCCCAGTGCGAACGCGTGGCGCGCGCGTACGCCCCCGTCGCGGCGCGCCCACCTCAGCACCAGGGCCGACGCGCCCGCCGTGGCCAGGAGGCCCAGCACTCCCGCTGGCGCTCCGGAGCCGCCCAGCCATACCACGCGGTAGACACATGCCACCAGCGCGGCAAAAAGCCCGGCCCAGCCGCCCTCGACCAGGGTGATCAGCGCTATGGGCACGGCCCGGGCGTCGACGAAGACACCCTGCCCCACTTCGATGCGGGAGATCATGAGCGCGACTGTCAGCAGCCCGAAGGCCAGGCCGTGAGTCAGGATCCTGAGAGGCGCACGTGCCGGGCGAGCCAAACGCTCGGCCGACTCGAACCAGCGCCGGGCGTAGGAATAGAAGACGAGGCCCAGAACGACGATCCCGACGGCCTCGACGACATGGTGAGGCTCCATTTCCCTGTCCGTCAGTATGCAGGCGCCCAGCAAGCCGGCGGCAGTAGAATGTCGGGCGGCTTCTAAGAGACCGCCGGCAGGGAGAGAACGACATGACCAGGGACGAGCTGAAGCAGCAGGTGTACCAGGCGATCGACCAGCGCGCGGAGGAGATCATCGGTCTGGGTGAGCAGATTCGACGCCACCCGGAGCTCGGGTTCAAGGAGGTCAAGACCGCCCGGCTCGTCGAGGAGACCTTCAAGAAGATCGGGCTCACCCCGCGGACCGGTCTGGCCCTGACTGGCGTGCGCGCGGACGTTCGCGGCCGGGCCGGCGACGGACCGACTTTCGCGGTGCTCGGCGAATTGGACGCGCTCGTAGTCGCCGGCCATCCCGAAGGCGATCCCGAGACGGGCGCCGCGCACGCCTGCGGCCACAACGCCCAGATCGCCGGCATGCTCGGGGCGGCCATCGGGCTCCTCGACGCCAAGGCGTTCGACCAGCTCGCCGGCCGCGTCGTCTTCTTCTCCGTTCCTGCGGAAGAGTACGGCGATATCGAGTGGCGGGTCGCCCAGGCGCGGGCGGGGAAGCTCGAGTTTCTCGGCGGCAAGCCCGAGCTCCTGCGGCTCGGACATTTCGACGACGTGGACATGGCGATGATGATCCACACGACCCCGCGCCCGGAAGAAGGCAAGGCGGGAGTGCCGGCCTCCAACAACGGTTGCATCGTGAAGACGGTGCGCTACATCGGCCGAGCGGCGCACGCGGGCGGCGCCCCGCACATGGGCGTCAACGCCCTCTATGCTGCCCAGATCGGTCTCATGGCGATCAACTCGATCCGCGAGACGTTTCGCGACGAGGACACGATTAGGGTGCATCCGATCATCACCCACGGCGGCTCGCAGGTGAACGTCATCCCCGGTGAGGTGCGGATCGAGACGTACGTGCGCGGCCGGTCGATGGAGGCGATCCTCGACGCCAACGTCAAGGTCGATCGCGCGCTTCGCGCGGGCGCCCTGGCGCTCGGCGCGAAGGTCGAGATCGAGACGATTCCCGGCTACATGCCGATGACCTGCGATCCCATCATGGCCCGTCACTTCCGCGACATCGCCAGCGATCTCTTCGGCGCGGAAAACTACCGACAGATCGGGCATCGGACGGGCTCGACGGACATGGGCGACCTCTCGCAGGTCATGCCCATCCTGCACCCTTACATCGGCGGGGCGCGCGGCACCGGTCACGGCGCCGACTGGGCCATCGTGGACAAGCCGCTGGCATATCTCGGCCCCGCCAAGGCGCTGGCGGCGATGGTGGTCGACATGCTGTGGGACAGCGCCGCCGCCGCCCGCGAGGTGATCGACAAGGCCCGACCGCCGATGACGCGCGCGAGCTACCTCGCGGCGCAGCGCGGGCTCGCCCGGCGCGAGACCTACGAGGGCTAGGTCCCGCGCTGTCGAGCTTAGGTCAGCGGATCGGCTTGGGGAAGCTCTGCACCGCGAGCTCGCCGATCTTCTTGCCCATCGCGGTCCCGACCTCTGTCGAGTTGCGGTAGTGCACCCCGTCGTATATACGGGCCACGGCGACCTCCTGGGTGAACTCCGCGACGCTCGACCACGTGCGCACGGCCCCGCCGGCCGTCGAGCTGGCCGAGCTGAGCTTGGGTGACGCGCGGCCGCCCAGTTCTGCTTCGAGCACCGCTCCCAGCGACGCCGACACGATGCAGTGGGCGCACGGATACTCCGGATGCATCGGCGTATCGATGAACGGTGTCCAGCTCGGATCACGCTCGGTGGCGTCGTTGCCGTCGAGGTCGCCGTTGCGGATGGCCGTGATCGGGCGCCAGAGGTTGTACGTGTACTTGGCGTCGAAGACGGCGACCAGCCCGTCGTCCATCGCCATCGCGGCGACCGCCAGCAGGCGCGCGTTCTCGGTCACGTCGCGGCCGGGCATGGCGGCGACCGAGCGCGCCACCGGCCAGTAGACGGCCGGAGCCGTGGCCTCCCAGAACTTGGCGATGGCGGTCTGCTCCGGTGTCCGCTGGGTGCTGTTCTTCGACCCGATCGCCTTGATCTCGTTGTAGTCGCGCGTCCACGTCTCGCTGGTCAGGCTGGGCGGGGGACCCGGCCGGAACTGATCGCCGCTCGCCATGACCCACGGCTTGCGCTTGCCCCAGCTGGGCACCGCGGGAAGCAGGGTCGGGACGTAAGCCCCTGCCGTCGTGTGAGGCCGATACGTGTCCGGGATGCCGGTCGCCTCGTCGACGCGGGCCAGGCACCCAGCCGCAGCCTGCTCGCCGACCGTGATCCCATTGCTCTTCGCCGGACCGTCGGCCAGCCCTTTCAGGGCCGCTTGATAGTCGGCCTCGATCGCCGCCTGCTGCGCCGGCACGAGCTTCAGGAGGACCGTCCGAGTCGCGGCGGCGACGGCGGCGTCCACCGAGGCGCCGGCCGGCGCGGTTATCTTCGCGCGCGTCGCCGGGTAGCGTCCGGTGATCGCGTTGACGGCGTCGAAGACCGACACCTGCACGAAAGCCATGGCCCTCACAGCCGGTGGGGTCGCCGGCAGCTTCGAGGCGATGTCGGCGGCCTTTGCGTTCGCGTCGGTCACGACGTCGGCCCAGCCTGTGGTTGCGACCGCGAGTATCAACGAGGCGAGGACCCAGATCTTCATGGTCGTCATCGTCTCCTCCTCACGCCTCAGCCGTTCACGTCTTGGCCGAGGGCCAGTCGTCCGCTGTAGATCTGCTGCGGCTTCTCCTGCAGTGGATGGAAGCGCGCCCCCTGGACGTCGCGGAATAGCCGCTCGAGTCCGAGGGCTCGATAGAACGAGGCGCCGCCGACTACCTCCATCGCCTTCTCGACCGTCCGGATGGCCGCTCGCCCGGCGAGCGTCCGTCCTATGAGAACCTCGTTCGTCGTCTCGGCGCCGACAGAGCTGGTCGAGGCAGCGTCGATCATGTGGCGCAGCGCCATCCGGGCCGTGGCCAGCTCGTTCTCCATCTCGCCGACCAGCGCCTGGACACTCGGGTCCTTGGCTTTCTTTGCGGCTTCGCGCAGCGCGAGGTCCCTGGCGCTTTCGGCGATGCCGACGTACACCGAGTAGACGAGGGGAAAGGCGATCTTGTAGATCACGTGGAAGGTGGGATCCCAGACACCCGGTTTCCGGCGGACACCGACCGCGGCGTCGGGGACGAACACGCTCTCCAGCAGGATGTCGTTCGAGCCGGTCGCCCGCATGCCCAGCGTGCGCCAGTTCTCGAGAATCTTGACCCCTGTCGCTTCGAGCGGCACCGGGAAGTGCAGGACCGTCGGCCCCTGGTTGGGGTCGTCATAGATTGCCATCGTCATCATCAGCGAGCCTGCCGGCGAGCCGCTCCCGAAGATCTTTCGGGCGGTCACCAGGTAGCCGCCGTCGACCTTCCGGGCGGTGCCGCTGCCGGCAAGAAAGTCCGATCCCCCGGTCGACACGAGCACGAGCTCTTCGGCAGCGACGCGGCGGAGGAGCGGCTCGACCGGCGCGCCCTCGTGACGCCAGCGCCACGCCGCGGTCGCCACCAGGTGTGTGTGCATCGAGAGCGCCAGAGCCGTCGAGCTACAGTAGTGAGCGAAGCTGCGCAGCATCGCGCAGAGCTCCTGATGGGACGCTCCGCCGCCACCGAGCTCGGCCGGTACGCCGGCCGAGAAGACCCGGTGTGCCTTGAGCTCGGCGTAGTTCGTGGTGACGAACGTGTCGGCGGCGTCGTGGGCGGGGGCGCGCTCGGCGAATCGGGGCCCGAGCTCGCGCGCCAGCACGACCCAGTCCGTCCGTTGTCCATCGCTGATCGGATGCGAGAGTGCGACAGCCATCGGGATTCCTCCCCGTGTTCGGTCGATTTCGATGTGGGTTTCTGCACGTGAACAATGGCAGTCCCGAACCGAGGTGCCAAGCCCATAAAATGGACTTGCGGCCACGCCCGCCAACTCCTAGAGTCGGTCCCACGATGCGGGGGTACGGCCAGTTCTGCCCGGTCGCGGTGGCGTGCGAGGTATTCGCCGAG
>Ga0114129_10011368_pt1 | contig 12680 bp, 14 predicted proteins | sample RhiMetdeltSRZDD1_FD_80071 | JGI IMG/M metagenome (GOLD analysis project Ga0114129, IMG submission 80071) | Populus rhizosphere microbial communities from Tennessee, USA - Rhizosphere MetaG P. deltoides SRZDD1 (version 2) (version 2) | ecosystem: Host-associated > Plants > Roots > Rhizosphere >...
GCGTTGCGCAGCAGGTCGAGGGCGACGAACCGGTCGTTCGGGGACGCTTCCGGGTCGTCCAGGATCGACGCCAGCTGGGCCAGATGCGCGGGCCGGAGGTAGTGCGCGATGTCGTGCATGGCCTCGGCGGTGAGCTCGGTGAGCGCCTCCGGGGCGACGGTCAGGAAGCGCCGCCCGCCCGGCCCGTCCACCACGTCCACGCCGTCGTCGGACACGAGCCGGTACTCGGCTCGGTCCGGGCCGAGCGGAAGGAGTGGCGCATGGGCGAACTGGGGGCTCATTCGAGGAAGAGTAACGACCGCGGTACCCGGCACGGGGGCGAGCCGGCTCAGGACTTGATCGAGCCGAAGGGCAGCAGCCCGACCGTCCGGCCACCGGCGAGGATCACGCCGTCGGGGCCGCAGCCGACGACCTTGGACGTGGACTCGACGTCGACGAGCAGCCGGCCCGTACCGTTCTCCAGAGCCATGATCCGCCCCTGGCCCACCACGATCGCGGCAAACCGGGTGAGCGCGGCGTCGGCGTCCTTGCCGACCGCGTGGTCCCAGAGGACCCGCCGATCACCGAGGTCGACCATCTTCACGGTGGTGCCGTTGGCCGCCCGGATGATCGCCAGGCGGCCGTCGGTCGCGAGGGCCTTCTCCCCCGGTTCGCCGACCCACAGTTCTCGACCGCCGGCCGCGTCGAGCAGCACCTCGCGGTTGTCGCCGCGGATCGCGGCGAGCGTCCCGCCGCCACCGGCCGGGTCGCGCCGCTGTTCACAGCCGGCCCCCGACCCCGTACGCAGGTCGTACCCCTCCTTGTGCCAGACGCCGGAGCCGGTGACCGGATCGCGGGCGTCGATCGTGTACTGGCAGCGGCCGTTGCGGCGTACGGCGGTGGAGTACAGCGTCCGCCCACTCACCACGGAGACCCGGGTCGTCCCGCCGCCCTCGGCTTCGCGGAGCCGTCGACCCGTCTCGGTGTCGAGCACCTGGACCTTCCCGTCCAGCGGGAACCCGAGCATCGGCGGCAGCGTCGGTGGAGCGGTCGCCCGGGAGTCCACAGTGGACGCGATGAGGTCCCGGCTGCCCATCAGCTCGTGGTTGATGCCGCCGAGCACCTTTCCGTTGCCGGGCAACGGGGTGCGCCAGCGTACGGTGCCCGTCGACGGCTCCCGGGAGGACACCGTGCACTGCGTGAGGCTCTGGCAGGTGAGCGCGAGGACGGCCTCCCGGTAGGTCCAGGCGCCGACGGCGTCGTCATCTGCCCACCGCACCGCACCCGTCGGCGGATCGACGACGTCGAAGCCCTTCTTGTTGGGCCGCCCCGCCACGACCACCGCGGCCGAGTCCGCACCGGCGACCGCGGCCCAGTCGGCGGCGCGGGACCAGACCTTGGCGCCCGTACGCGTGTCGCGTGCCTCGACACCGTCCCGCCCGACAGCGATCACCGCCCGGCTCGTGGCGACGACGTAGTCCGGCCGCCCGGCGAGCCGCGCCTTCCAGGTCACCTCCGGCGACGAGAGCGAGTTCGCCGACTCGACGAAGTTGAGGAAACCGGGTACGGGGTTCCAGCCGGTGATCAACGCGTACGTGGTCGCGAGCGCGAGGAGGCCGACCACGCCCAGCGCAGCCTCGAACCGGCCGACGGCCCTCCCCTCAGCCACGTGCACACGGTAGCGAGGTTTACGAGGAACACTCGGAACGCATGATCCGCCCGTGTCACCCGTAAATGCGACGGTTCCGCTGAGCCGCCATGATCACGATCCGGGCGACGAAAGTGAAGCGGGACTACGCATCCGCCGCCACAATCGCGATCATGGAAGGGGCGCGCCGGGCGCAGGGGGAGCGCCGGGCGGAAGGGACGCGCCGGGCGCAGGGGGAGCGCCGGGCGCAGGGGGCGGGGGCGCGGAGCCCGGGGACGCGGAGCCCGGCGGCACGGGCGCCGCCGCCGCCGCGACGAGCGGCAACGTGCGGTACGGGATCTGCTCCGCGAGCGCGATGATCGTCGCGGCCCGCAGGATCCCGTCGTACGCGACGACCTCGTCGATCACCCGCTGCAGGTCGGCGTTGGACCGCGCCACGATCCGGCACAACAGGTCGCCCGAGCCGGTGATCGTGTGCGCCTCCAGCACCTCGGGGATCGTCTCCAGGTGGGCGGCCACGGGATCGTGCCCGCGGCTCTGCCGGATCTCCAGGGTGACGAAGGCCATCACGCCGTACCCGAGCGCCGCGGGACCGATCTCCGGCCCGAAGCCGCGGATCACCCCGCGGCCGACGAGCTTGTCGAGCCGCGCCTGTACGGTGCCGCGGGCCACGCGCAGCCGACGCGCGCATTCGAGCACGCCGATCCGCGGCTCCTCGGACAGCAGCGCGATCAGCCGGGCGTCCAGCGAGTCGAGGGCGACGACGCGCGTACCACCATCCACGGCTCCCACGGGGACAACCTAGCCGTTGCGTACGGCCCGCCAGAGGCGCCGCGGCGCGTCCTGGAGTGCCGGCCGCACTGGACTGTTACGATCGGATAACGGCACGACGAGCGGGCACATTGTCCAGCGATACACGAGTAAGACCTAGCGGGCTGCACATTGTGACCATCGATCATGGCCCGAGTTGCCCAGTCTGATGCTCCTCAGCGATCCTGCGACGACGACGTCCCGGCGGCCTGGCCGCCACGACACGTTCAGGGGGACCCGATGACCCGTGCGATGGACCGCCCGCAGATCGACGAACAGATCGACGAGCAGATCGCGGAGCTGGAGCGCGATCCTTTTCCGGTACGGGCCGTCGACCACATCACGTTCATCGTCGGCAACGCGAAGCAGGCCGCGCACTATTACTCGACCGCGTTCGGCATGACGCTCGTGGCGTACCGGGGCCCGGAGCACGGCTACCGGGACTATGCCGAGTACGTGCTGGCGTCCGGCTCGGCCCGGTTCGTCATCACGGGTTCGGTACACGCCGACACGCCCGGGGCCCAGCACCATGCCCGGCACGGCGACGGCGTCGTCGACATCGCCCTCGAGGTCCCCGACGCGGACGCCGCGTACGCGCATGCCGTGCACCACGGAGCGCGGGGCCGGACGGTGCCCACGACGCTGCGCGACGAGCACGGCGAGGTACGGATCGCGTCGATCGACACGTACGGCGAGACGAGGCACACGCTGGTCGACCGGTCGAAGTACAGCGGCCCGTTCCTGCCCGGCTTCGTCGCGCGGTCGCCGATCGTGCCGAGGAACGGCAAGCGGTTCTTCCAGGCCGTCGACCATGTCGTCGGCAACGTGGAACTCGGTCACATGGACGAGTGGGTGGAGTTCTACAAGCGGGTCATGGGCTTCACGAACATGGCCGAGTTCATCGGCGACGACATCGCCACCGAGTACTCGGCCCTCATGTCCAAGGTCGTCGCCGACGGCACCCGCAAGGTCAAGTTCCCGCTCAACGAGCCCGCGGTCGGCAAGAAGAAGTCGCAGATCGACGAGTACCTCGAGTTCTACGGCGGCGCCGGCGCCCAGCACATCGCGCTCGCGACCAACGACATCGTCGCCAGCGTCGACGCGATGCGCGCGGCCGGCGTGGAGTTCCTGGACACCCCCGACTCCTACTACGACGACCCCGAGCTGCGCTCGCGGATCGGCTCGGTGCGCGTACCGATCGGGAAGCTGAAGGACCGCCGGATCCTGGTCGATCGCGACGAGGACGGGTACCTGCTGCAGATCTTCACGAAGCCGGTGCAGGACCGGCCGACGTTCTTCTTCGAGCTGATCGAACGGCATGGATCAATGGGTTTCGGCAAGGGGAACTTCAAGGCGCTGTTCGAGGCCATCGAGCGGGAGCAGGAGCTGCGCGGCAACCTGTAACACTTACTCCGTGACCCAACCGCCGACACCGCCGCCACCGCCGCCCACCGGGTACGCGATGCCCCCTCGGTACCCGGTGCCGCCCGGCTACCCGCCGGCGCCGCCGCCGATCGCGCCCAACGGCGCCCGGCTTGCCGACTTCGGTGACCGCTTCCTGGCGTTCCTGATCGACTACGCGATCCTCGCCGCGGCGAGCATGGTCGTGCTGGTCCCGGCGATGTTCATCTGGTTCTCGATGGTGTTCAACCTCGCGAACGACACGTCCGCCAGTAACGAACCGGTGGATATCGCGCCGATCCTGCTGCCTGCGCTCGGCCTCTGGGCGGGCATCTTCATCCTGCTGCTCGCGATCCAGTACGTGTACCGGGTCGAGATGATGTGGCGCACCGGCCAGACGGTCGGCAAGCGGGGGATGAAGCTGCGCGTCATCCCGCTGGAGCCGGGCGCCGAGCTGACCCGGGGTACCGCCGCGACGCGGTTCTTCATCGAGTTGGTCTCCGGGTTCGTGCCCTTCGGCAACGTCCTCGACGGGCTGTGGCAGCTGTGGGACAAGCCGTTCCGGCAGTGCCTGCACGACAAGGTGGCCAAGACCGTGGTGGTGAAGGTGTGACCGACAGCAACCCGCCCGGCTGGTACCCCGACCCCGTCGATCCCGCCACCCAGCGCTACTGGGACGGCGAGGGCTGGGTCGGCCCGTCGCTGCCGGTGGACGCCACGCCGCCCGCCGCACCGCCCGCCGGTCCGCTCGCCACCACGACCCTGCCGGCGGCCGGATCCGGCCCGGCACCCACCCAGCCCCCACCACCGCCGGGCACGCCGGGTCCGACGATCGTGCCGGGCCCGGACGGACCGATCCTGGTCCCGCCGGGGTACGCGCTGCCGGCCGCGATGCCGCACGGGATCCCGCTCGCCTCACCGGGTACCCGGCTGGTGGCGCGACTGATCGACATCGGGGCGGTCCTCGTCCTGGCGTTGATCGCGAACAGCTGGTTCCTGTACCAGCTAGGCAAGGACCTGGCTCCGATCTTCGCCGAGTCGTACCGGGGCGTGCAGCCCGTGATCAGCGAGGAGGTCGGCGGGCACGTCCAGACGCTCGTCACGATCGTCTCGGTGGTGACCGCGGCCGTCTGGCTGGCGTACGAGGTGCCCGCCGTCGCCGGCACCGGGCAGACCCCGGGCAAGCGGGCACTCGGCATCAAGGTGATGCGGATCGAGAACACCGAGCGGTTGGGCGTCGGTCGGGCGCTGCGCCGGTGGATCACGCTCGGCCTGCCCACGCTGCTGTGGACGTGCTGCTGTGTCGGCTTCGTCATGCAGTTCCTCGACTGCCTGTACGTGGCCGTCGACCGCCGGTTGCACCAGGCGATGCACGACCGGTCCGCGCAGACCGTGGTCGTCCACGTCGGACGAACCAGGAAAGGACAGCCATGAGTCACCTCACCCGCGCCGATCTCGACGCGCTGCCGAGCTACGTACCCGGGCGCAGCCCCGCCGACCTGGCCCGGGAACTCGGCCTGCCGGAGGCCATCAAGCTGGCGAGCAACGAGGTGCCGTACGGGCCGCTGCCGGGTGTCGTCGAGGCGCTGGTCGAGGCGGCGCAGGGCGTCCACCGGTACCCCGACATGGGTGTGGTCGCCCTGCGCGACGCGCTGGCCGAGCGGTACGGGGTCGCCCCCGACCGGGTCGCCACCGGCTGCGGATCGGTGGCGCTCGCCGAGCACCTGATCCGCGCCGCCTGCGTACCGGGCGACGAGGTGCTGTACTCGTGGCGCTCGTTCGAGGCGTACCCGATCATCACGGCGACGACGGGCGCGGCGAGCGTACGCGTGCCCAACGACGCCGAGCACGGCCACGACCTGCGCGCCATGGCCGCCGCCGTCACCGACCGGACGCGGGTGATCCTGGTCTGCAACCCGAACAACCCGACCGGGACCTCCGTACGCCGGGCCGAGCTCGACGAGTTCCTCGACACCGTCGGCGAGGGCGTCCTGGTCGTGCTCGACGAGGCGTATCGCGAGTTCGTCACCGACCCGTCCGTACCCGACGGGCTGGCCGCGTTCGGCGACCGTCCCAACGTGGTGGTCCTGCGTACCCTGTCGAAGGCCTGGGGGCTGGCCGGCCTGCGGGTCGGGTGGCTGGTCGCCACACCCGAGGTCGCCGGGGCCGTGCGCAAGGTCGTCACGCCGTTCTCGACGTCCTCCGCCGCCCAGGCCGCGGCGCTCGCCGCGCTGGGCGCCGCCGACGAGATGCGCCGCCGGGTCGAGCTGGTGATCGCGGAGCGGGAGCGGGTCTTCAACGCGCTGCACAAGCGGGTGCCGGACGTACCCGAGACCCAGGCGAACTTCGTCTGGCTGCCGATCGGCGAGCGAGCCGTACCCTTCGCGGCCGCGTGCGAGGCGCACGGCGTGATCGTCCGGCCGTTCCCGGGCGAGGGCGTACGGGTCACGATCGGTACGCCGGCCGAGAACGACGTCTTCCTCATGGTCGCCGACAGCGCGCTCTGAGCCGGTCGCCGGTCCGGACGCGGGCTACGTCCCGGCCAGGACCACCGGTCGCAGCCCGGCGTAGTACGCGTTGTCGCTCGCGCCGGGATCGGCGTGCTCGGCGAGCCGCTCGACGACGATGTACCGGTCGCGCGCGTACACCGCCCCGAGCGTCCAGCGCGCCGGCTCGTCGGACCGGTCCATCGGCAGCCGGCTGCGCTCCAGCCCGTCCGTCGTGGCGAGCACCACCAGCGTGTGCCGCTCGGTGAGCAGGTAGACCGAGCCCGGTTCGGCCGCGACGATCCGTGCCGGGCTCCGGTCGGAGGCGCCGCCCGGCGACCAGGTCCACTGTGGAGCGCCGGAGCCGGCCCGCCGCGCCACGAACCCGTCACCCTCGGGGCCGACCGCGAGGTCGTCCACGAGCCAGGTCCCCGGTCGGTCGAGCCCGGGCGCGCGGCTGACGGTCTCGCCGGCGAAGCGGAAGGCCTGCGCGCCGGCCCGCATCCCCGCACAGCCCCCGGGCAGGCACCCGAGCAGCTCGACCGCCGCGCCGGGCACCGGCCAGTCGGGCAGGGCCCGGCCGCTGCGGAGCAGGATCCGGCGCAGCACCCGGTCGGCGCAGCCGACCAGCTCGGCCCAGAACCCCGAGCCCACAAACTCGGTGGTACGGCAGGCCGCCGCCGACGCATCCGTCCACAGTGGAGCGCCGGTCGCCGGGTCGTACGCGGACACGCCGCCGGCGGACGAGACGATCACGGCCTCGGCGGTGACGAACAGCCCGGGCGGCCGGTACACGGTCGCGGCGCCCGTACGCCGTCCGGCGTACCCGCCCGCCCCACCCGGGCCCTCGACCCGCCACCGGACCGCGCCGGAGTCGGCGGCGAGCGCGATAAGCGCGCCGTCGTCCCACCGCGACACGACCAGCCGGCCGGCCGCACCCACCCCGGTGACCTGCTGCGGCCACCGGCGCAGGGACCAGTACGGGGTGTTCTCGGTACGGGCGTCGATCGGCGTGTCGGCCCACACCTGCCGTTTGGTGGCGTAGACGCGCAGCCGGCCGTCGACGATCAGCGGGGTCCTCGCCAGCTCGCCGCTCACCCCCGGGCTCGCGGCGAGCACCCCCGGGTACGGCGCCCTCGCCCGGGTCGCGATCTCAGCGGGCGCGATCACCCGGTACCCCACGAGGCCGGCCACGAGCACGAGGAACGCCGCTGCCCCCGCAGACCACCCCGTCACGCGCACGCCGGCCCCACCGAGCTACGCCCGGGCGGGGCCCTGGACGGCCGCCGCGGCCAGATCGTCGAGGTCGCGCCGGAGCGCACCCTCGACCGTACGCACCGCGAGGCCGCCGAGCAGCGCCGCGAGCACCCGGCCCGCCGGCCCGGTGGGCGTGCCGTCGAGCACGACCTCGACGACCGTCGAGCCGGGCTCCTTGCCCGGCTCGAAGGTGTAGGTCATCCGGTACTCCGCACCGATGCCCGGCGAGGCGAGCGCGATCAAGTGGTGCGGCTCACACTCCACCACGCGCAGCTCCTCGACGATGCGCGCGCCGTCGGCGACGAGCCGGGTCTCCCGCCACGCCGTACCGACGTCGAACTCGCCGGTGGACAGCGACTCGACACCCTCCACTGTGGACAGCCACTCGGGCCGGGCGGCGAGGTCGGTGAAGACCGCCCAGACGCGCTCGACCGGCGCCGCGATGGTCTCCTCCACGCGTGCGGTGGACATGCCTCCCCCCTTCCGTCCCGCTAGCTGGCCGGGCCTACCGTACCGCTGACCTCCGACAACGCGAGGGTGGTGCCGTCCGGGCCGGGTGCGGTCGCCCGGATCGTGACCCGGTCGCCGTCGTCGAGGAACGTACGGGCCGACCCGTCCGCGAGCGTGACCGGATCCCGTCCACCCCAGGTCAGCTCCAGGAACGAGCCCGTCTGGTCGCGCGCCGGGCCGGACACGGTGCCGGAGGCGTACAAATCGCCCGTCCGCAGGCGGGCGCCGTTGACGGTCAGGTGGGCGAGCTGCTGGGCCGGCGTCCAGTACATGCCCGCGAACGGTGGCCGGGAGACGATGGTGCCGTTCCACTCCACCTCGAGCCGCAGGTCGTACCCGGCCCGGTCGTCCTCGTGCAGGTACCCGAGCACCTCCGGATCCTGGGCCGGGGCCGGTACCCGCGCCGCCGCCAGCGCGTCGAGCGGGGTGACCCAGGCCGCGACCGAGGTGGCGAACGACTTGCCGAGGAACGGTCCGAGCGGCTGGTACTCCCACGCCTGGATGTCCCGCGCCGACCAGTCGTTCACGAGCACGACGCCGAAGACGTGCCGGGCGAAGTCCGATGTGGACACCCGGCTGCCGAGCGTGGTGGGCGTACCCACGACGAACCCGACCTCGGCCTCGATGTCGAGTCGGGTCGACGGCCCGTAGACCGGCGCGTCGGCGCCCGGCGGCTTGCGCTGGCCGCACGGCCGCGTCACCTCGGTCCCCGACACGACGACCGTCCCGGCCCGGCCGTGGTACGCCACCGGCAGGTGCTTCCAGTTCGGCAGCAGTGCCGCTTGATCGGGCCGGAAGATGTGTCCGACGTTGGTCGCGTGCGCCTCCGACGAGTAGAAGTCCACGTAGTCGGCCACGTCGAAGGGCAGCCGCAGCGCCAGCGCGTCGACCGGTACGAGGAGCGGCTCGATGGCGTCGCGGTGGGCCGGGTCGGTGAACAGTTCGGTGAGCCGGGCGCGTAGCGAGCGCCACGTACCCGGGCCGGCCGCGAGGAGCCGGTTGAGCGTCGGCTCCCACAGCGCGCCGCCCGCGTGGACGAGGCCCCGTTCCTCCGCGGCGCCGAGGTCGAGGGCGCGGTCGCCGACGCGTACCCAGAGCCCGTTGTCCGTCGCGCCGAGGGGCAGGTGCTCGACCCCGTACCCGCTGCCCGCTGCTCCGCCTACCCAGGTCATCGCCCGTCTCCGTTCAGCAGCCCGAGATGTCGCAGGTCATCGAGTGGCTCGCCGATGCTGCACGTACCAAAGCCGATCCACAGTGGACGGTCGACGTGCAACCGGCGCCGGGCGGCCTCGATGAGCGGCACCGGGTCGGTCCCGCCGAGATACTCGGCGACTTCAGCCACTTCGGCGCCGTCGGCGGCGGCGCCCGTACCCACGAGAATGTTGAGAAAGCCGTGATTGGTGAAGCCGGTCTCGGGGTCGGTGTGCCGGATGGCGTGGTGGAGACCGGCGGTGAGCTTGAAGGGGAGCCCGCGGTCCCGGCAGGCGCAGATCACCGCGGCCAGCTCGACCGGCGTCGGGAACAGCTCGGCGGCCAGTCCGCCCGTGCGGAACTTCGGCGCCACCGCGACCCCGGCGCCGCGCGCCTCCGCCACCGTGTCCAGCGCGGCCAGCAGCCCCCAGGTCAAAGGAATCTCCGAGTACCCCATGAGGGCCGGACGGTCGCGCAGCTGCGCGATCAGCGTGGCGAGCCCGGGCTGCGGGTCCTCGCCCCGCTTGGCGACGGCGACCTCGACCTGCCGGATGTCCAGCCGCGGATCGGCGCCCACGAGGGCCGGGGCCAGCCCGGCGAGCCCGGTGTCGCCGACGACCCCGATCGTGAGGATCTCGTCGGCGCCGAGCAGGCCGGACAGCTCGGCCAGGGCCGAGGCCGGGACCAGCAGCGGGCCGACCATCGGGGCGTACCAGGCGGCGCGGTGCAGGCGGTGTGCGGCGACCGCGTCCGGCAGCGGCGCGCTGCCGGGCGGGAACACGGCGGCATCGTCCACGAGCCCCGCGAGCAACGCCGGTACCTGCATTGACACGATCCCCGACCCTAGTAGACGCTACATATGGCGGACAACAGTGTCCGATTATCGGACGACCGTGTCCGAGAAGCGGGACAAAGCGGAGGAATCTCATGCCGTACTACCGCAGTGTTGGTGAGGTACCCCCGAAGCGTCATACCCAGTTCCGGCAGAGTGATGGCAGCCTCTATGCGGAAGAGTTGATGGGCCAGGAGGGGTTCTCCTCCGACTCGTCGCTGCTCTACCACCGGTACCTGCCGACCGCGATCGTGGCGGCCGAGGAGTACGACCCGGCGCCGGTGGTCCGCACTCCCAACCGGCCGCTCAAGCCGCGGCACTTCGCCACGCACAAGCTGGACAGCTCCGGCGCCGACGCGGTCCTCGGCCGGCAGCATCTGCTCGCCAACGACGACGTACGCATGTCCTATGTGGTCGCCGACCGGCCGTCGCCGCTGTACCGCAACGCGATCGGCGACGAATGCCTGTACGTGGAGGCGGGCGCCGCGACGGTCGAGACGACGTTCGGCACGCTGGAGGCCCGCGAGGGCGACTACGTGATCATCCCGACTTCGGTGATCCACCGGATCGTACCCACCGGCGGCCCCGTACGGCTGCTCACGATCGAGGCGACCGGCCACATCGGACCCCCGAAGCGGTACCTGTCGGTCCGCGGCCAGTTCCTCGAGCACTCGCCCTACTGCGAGCGGGACATCCGCGGGCCGGACTCACCGTCCACAGTGGACGGCGAGGACGTCGAGGTGTACGTGCAGCACCGGCGCGGTTGGACGCGCTACGTCTACGCGCACCACCCGTTCGACGTCGTGGGCTGGGACGGCTGCCTCTACCCGTGGGCGTTCTCCGTCCACGACTTCGAGCCCATCACCGGCCGGGTGCACCAGCCACCGCCGGTGCACCAGACGTTCCAGGGCCCGAACTTCGTGATCTGCTCGTTCGTGCCGCGCAAGGTGGACTACCACCCGCTGTCGATCCCGGTGCCGTACAACCACCACAACGTCGACTCGGACGAGGTGCTGTTCTACACCGGCGGCAACTACGAGGCGCGGCGCGGCTCCGGCATCGAACAGGGCTCGATCTCCCTGCACCCGGGCGGGTTCACGCACGGGCCGCAGCCGGGTGCGGCGGAGCGGGCAATCGGGGTGGACTACTTCGACGAGCTGGCGGTCATGCTCGACACATTCCGGCCGCTCGACCTGTGCGAGGCGGCACAGTCCTGCGAGGACACCGGGTACGCGTGGACCTGGGCGCGGCGTACGCTCCCGCCGTCATCCGGGGTGGACACCGCGACGGGGTGAGGGGTGGGGTGGGGGTGGCCCCCTTGCTCTGCTTACCGATACGCAACACCGCCATCCGCGCCGGCGGGAGGGACTGCGCCCAGCCCTTTGCTCTGCTTACCGATACGCAACGGCCGTTGCGTATCGGTAAGCAGAGCAAAGCCGCCCGGGAGGTCGCCCCGCCCGGCTGCCTCGTGAGTGTTGCGTATCGGTAAGCAGAGCAAGGCGCCAGCGCCGCGCGGCAGGCGCCGCCGCCGTCACCCCGCCCGCACCACGACCCGCTGCGGGGTCAGGCGGCAGACGACGCGTACGTTGTCGGGTCGGCCCTCGGCGAAGTGCCGGCCGTCGTACGCCATCGACAGCTCGTCGATGAGCTCCGGCCCGCCGTCGCGCGTCATCGTGACCGTGCCGCGCACCTCGACGTAGGCGTACGGGTCGGCCGGGTCGAACGCACACACCGACACCCGGGGATCCCGCTCCATGTTCCGCGTCTTGCGGCGCCCGAGGATCGTCGAGAACAGGATCTCGTCGCCGTCCCGCCTCGCCCAGATGACGCTCGACTGCGGGCCGCCGTCGGCGTTGACCGTACTCAGGACGAAGAACGTCCGGGTGTCGAGCAGTCGCGTGGCCAGTTCAGGCAGTTTCACCCGTCGATCCTCCCACGGGCGTCACCAGGGCGACCGCGACCGCGGCCAGGCCCTCGCCGCGCCCGGTCAGCCCGAGCCCGTCGGTCGTCGTACCGGACACGGTCACCGGTGCGCCCACCGCCACCGAGAGCGCCCGCTGGGCCTCGGCCCGGCGCGTACCGATCCGCGGAGCGACCCCGATCACCTGGATCGACACGTTGCCGATCTCGAAGCCGGCGGCCCGTACGCGTCGTGCCGCCTCGGCCAGCAGCGTCACGCCGGCCGCGCCGGCCCAGTCCGGCGATGCCGTGCCGAAGTTCGCGCCGAGGTCGCCGAGATCCGCCGCCGACAGCAGCGCGTCGCACGCGGCGTGGGCGGCGACATCGCCGTCGGAGTGCCCGTCCAGTCCGCGCTCGTCCGGCCAGAGGAGGCCGGCGACCCAGCAGGGCCGGTCGGCGCTGAACGCGTGTACGTCCGTCCCGACGCCGACCCGGGGCGCGGTCACGATCCGGCCCGCAGCAGCGCCTCGGCGCGAGCGAGGTCGGCGGGAGTCGTGATCTTGAAAGCGTACTCGGAGCCCGGCACGGTGTGCACCGTACCGCCCAGCTTCTCGACGAGCCCGGCGTCGTCCGTGTGCGCGTCGACCGCGGCCGCATGCGCGGTGAC
>Ga0114129_10011369_pt1 | contig 12679 bp, 15 predicted proteins | sample RhiMetdeltSRZDD1_FD_80071 | JGI IMG/M metagenome (GOLD analysis project Ga0114129, IMG submission 80071) | Populus rhizosphere microbial communities from Tennessee, USA - Rhizosphere MetaG P. deltoides SRZDD1 (version 2) (version 2) | ecosystem: Host-associated > Plants > Roots > Rhizosphere >...
TCGCGCGCCTTTGCCGAGGACGCGCGTCAGCACGGCATGGTGCAATACGTCGCGGTCGCCGGACCGCGCATCGTCGGATGGTGCGACGTCATTCCACACCAATGGGAAGGGTTCCGCCACGGCGGCCGGCTGGGAATGGGCATCGCGCGGGAACTTCGCGGCAACGGCATCGGGCGGCGCCTGCTCGACGCCGCCGTGCGTGGCGCGCGCGATGCTGGGCTTTCGCGCGTCGAGCTCGAGGTGTTCAGCTCGAACACCAGCGCAATCAACCTCTACGAGCGGTACGGCTTCGTGCGCGAAGGTGTTCACCGCAAGGGATGCATCATCGACGGCCGGGTCGAAGACGTCCTCATGATGGGCCTGCTGCTGAACGATTAGGCGGATGGCGTTTCGCCGGCAGCTGATCGATCTGCTCTCCCACGAATTTCGATCCGCCTCGTCACTTGCACGCGAGCTCGGCATGACGCGCGGCGACGTCGAGGACGACCTTCGCCACGCCCTTCGCTCCGCCCGCTCGGCGGGTCACGACATCGAGATCGTCCCCGCCCGGTGCAAGTCCTGTGACTTCGTGTTCGGCGAAGACAAGCTGCTCAAGCCCGGGCGATGTCCGGCGTGCAAGGGCTCGCGCCTCTTCGAGCCAATGATCCGGGTTCGCCGGAGTCCTCCTTGAGGCTGCGGTCATGGCGAGGCGTCGCCCTGGCGCTGGGCGTCATCGTGCTGACGCTCGGCGGGTGGGCGGTCTGGCTCGAGCCGGCCGGCGTTTCGCGGCAGGGCACATCGTGGAGGGCGGGCATCACCTCTACGTCGCGACCGGTGTCGGCACCAGCATTCTTCCCGTGCGGTTTCTGGTGCCGCCGGCCGTGACGATACTGACGTTAGGAGGTGACGCCCGCCCCGCGCACTGAGGTCAGTTCGTTCCGGCGTCGGACGTCGCGCGGTTCAGCTCCGCGATGTCCACCACGCGGTTGTCCGGCGGGTAGTGAATCGGAATGATCCGGTTCACCTCGAGCTTCAGCCGCTTCATGGTGTCGACCAGGTTCATCGTGTACGGGCTTGCCGGCCGGGCGACTGGCGCGTTCTTGTCCGCCGGCGGGTTGAACGCGTCCGCTTCGATGAGGATCTTTTCCTTCGGCAGGTACGCGACGAGCAGCCCCGCGTTGTGCCCGCTGCCCTGGAGGTGGTGCAGCTCGACGACGTGATTGCCGTCGGTGAGCACCTTCTTCTCGCTCACGGTCTCGAAGGTCGGCTTGCGCGGCGTCTTCGCCAGCCGGTCGGGACTGAGCGTGTGCGGCGCGGCCCAGACCTTCTCGTAGTACGCCTTGTGCGCGTCGTGCGTGACGATCGTGGCGCCCTCGGCGACGAACGCGCGCAGGCCGCCCGAGTGGTCGAAGTGCTGATGCGTGTTGACGACGTACCGGATCGGCTTGTTCGGGATCAGGCGCTTCGCCTCGGCGATGACGGCGTTGGCGCGGTCGTCATTGGTCGCGCCCTCGATGACCACGATGTAGTCCTTGAAGTCCACCGCGACGCTCGCGTAGCCGCCGAGAATCAGGTAGACGCCGTCGGCGAGCTTTTCTGACGGCGTCGCCGTCGCGGCCTGCGCGCCCCCCGCGGCTGCGCCGCCTCCCGGCGCGCCACCTGCGCGACCCTGCGCCTGGATCGTGACCGGCGCATTCGGCTTCACGTCGCCGAGCGTCAGGTCCAGAATCGGATAGCCGCCCTGCCGCTGCACGATGTGCATCGGGAACTTCACGCCGCCGAAGTCCCTGTAGTCGCTGTAGACCGCCTCGAACAGCGTGTCGCCCAGCACCGGGTTGTCGATCCACGTCTCGACGCGATCGACGATGTTCTGATCGTTGATGTAGCCGTTGACCGCGGCGTTGTTCGCGCCGGCGAACGACACGACCGTGTATCGCCTGCCGCCGACGGTCTGCGTTTTCGCGGTCGCGTTCCGCGTCCCGGCCGCGCGCAGGAAGCCGTGCGGGAGCATCCAGATCTCGAGCTGCTGCACCCACGGCGTGTTCGCGCCGACGACGATCGTCTGGTTCTGCGGCTGCTCGCCGCGCACGGGCTGCTGGCCGCCGCCGCGGGGCGGGTTCTCGCCCTGCATCCGGATGCGATCGACCTTCGACGAGGGGACGCGGAAGTCCACCTGCCGCGTGTAAGTCTTGTCGACGAACTTCGGCCATGGCGAGGTGCCGCTGTATGCCTGCCCGACGGCGAAGTCGAAGCCGGTCGCCGAGAACTCGATCGTGTTCAGCGTATCGGCGCCCATCGCCTTCGATGCGGCGGCGATGGTCGTCCGGGCGTCCTGGGCCGTGGCCACCGACGCGAACACGGCCACCACGACCACGGCGAGAATCGATCTGCTCCTCATAGTCGCCTCCAAACAGCAGTTGACGCGCGCGGATACTACCACGCATCCTCAGAGCCCAGGCTGGTTGCGTGAGGACGTCATGGCGCTCAATCCCGACCTGATCGTGTTCGTGAAAGACGGTTTGCAGCGCGGGCTGGCGAGATCCGATCTGGAGTCGGTTCTGATTCGTGCCGGATGGCCGCCCGACCAGGTGCGCCGCGCGCTGGCCGGCTTTGCAGACGTCGAGTTCGCGATTCCCGTTCCCCGGCCGATGCCGACGGTCTCGATGCGCGAAGCGTTCATGTACGTGCTGATGTTCGCGACGCTCTTCATCACCGCCTACAGTCTCGGCGACCTCCTGTTCAGCATCATCAATCGCGCGTTTCCGGACGCGGCCAACAGGACGCTGCCCGAGTCGATACTCCTTCAGATCCGGTGGTCGCTGTCGTGCCTGATCGTGGCATTCCCGCTGTTCCTATGGGTCGCATCGCTGATCGGGCGCCTCGTGCGCGCCGACCCGACCAAGCGCGCGTCGCGCGTTCGAAGGCAGCTCACGTACATCACGCTGTTCGTCGCCGCATGCGTGCTCATCGGCGACGTCATCAGCGTCGTCTACAGCTTCCTCGGCGGCGAGTTGACCACGCGCTTCGTCCTCAAGGTGATGACCGTCGGGCTGATCGCGGGCTCGGCATTCGGCTACTACCTGTCCGACCTGCATCTCGACGAACGGGAGCCCGAGACGTAGCCGTGCGCATGCAAACGATGGCCGCCGGTGTCGCGATTGTCGTCGTGGTCGCGGCGGTCACGACCGGACTGGTCATGATCGGTTCGCCCTCGGACGAGCGGGCCCGCCGCCTGGATGGGCGCCGTCTCGCCTCGCTGCAGGTGTTGCGCTCCGCGGTCGACGATTATTGGCGGGCGCACGGACGTCTTCCCGAATCCATTGGCGAACTGGCCAGGGAACCTCGGCTCGTTTCCGAAACCAGGGACCCGGTGACGGGGCGCGAGTATCGCTACCGCCCCATGGCTGGCGCCAGCTACCAGCTGTGCGCGGACTTCGACCGGCCAAGCGCGTCCGAGCTCGACGTTCCGTTCTGGGCGCACGCCGCCGGTCCGCGCTGTTTCAACCTGGAAGCTCGCACGCTCACGCTGCCGTGAGCCCGCGGGTTCCCGTCTCGAAACCAGTTGACGTGGGCGGACGCACCACGCATTCTCAGGAACGAATGTACGAATCTCGTCATGTTCCGTTGGCACCGCGCGCCGTGTTCAGGCGTCGCGTCGTTCACCACTTCGGCGTCGCGATGCTATTGATAGGCGGGTCGCTGATAGTGGGCATCGTCGGATACCGGTCGTTGGAAGGCATGCCCTTGATTGACGCCTATCTCAACGCCGCGATGCTGCTTGGCGGCATGGGACCTGTGAAGCCGGATCTCGAGCATCCCTGGGCAAAGGTATTTGCCGGTCTCTACGCGATGTACTCCGGCATGGTCGTGATCGCCGCTGCCAGCATCATCCTCGCGCCGATGTTCCACCGCTTCGTCCACCGCTTCCATCTGGAAGACGAACAGCAGCGGCGCGGACGGTAGGTGTTGTTATGAGCCAGGACCTCTGGACGAAGGTGGACGACTATATCAACGGCGTCGCTGTCGGAACGGACGCGGCGCTCGAGGCGGCATCGGCGGCGGCCGCCGCCGCGCAACTGCCGCCCATCAGCGTGACGCCCGCGCACGGCAAGCTGCTGCACCTGCTGGTGCGCGCGCAGGGTGCGAAACGCATCCTCGAAGTCGGCACGCTCGCGGGCTACAGCACGATCTGGCTCGCACGCGCGGTCCCGCCGGGCGGCCGCGTGATCACGCTCGAAGCCAATCCGATGCACGCGGACATCGCGCGCGCGAACATCGAGCGCGCCGGCCTGACCGGCCGCATCGAGCTTCGCCTGGGTGACGCGCTCGACACGCTCCCGAAGCTCGCGGCGGAGAAACAGCCGCCGTTCGACTTCACCTTCATCGACGCCGATCGCACCAACCTCGCCGAATACTTCGATTGGGCTGTCAGGCTCTCTCACCCCGGCAGCGTCATCATCGTCGACAACGTCGTCCGCAAGGGCAGCGTCATCGACGCCTCCAGCGACGATCCGAACGTCAAGGGCGTGCGCCGCTTCAACGATAGATTGACGGCTGACACGCGCGTGACCGCGACGATGGTGCAGACAGTCAGCGCGAAGGGGTACGACGGGTTCGCGATGGCGCTCGTCCTCTGATGCCTGCATCCGGCGAGCACCATCACGTCGCGTCCGCTTTCAGGCAGACGTCGACGTCCATTCGTCAGGCGACGGTCGAAGATACTCGCGCGCTCGTCGAGACGCTCACTGAGGCAGCTGACTGGGTCCAGCGGCTGGACGGAACGACGATGTGGGTCGAGGGGGAGCTGGAGGAGCATCGCGTCAGGGCTGAGGCGAAGGCGGGACAGTTTGTCGTCGCCGAAATCGACGGGCAGGTCGTGGGGGCGATCCGCTTTCAGCTCGAGGATCGGTTGTTCTGGCCGGATCTCGACGGCAGCGATTCCGCATTCGTCCATCGGCTGGCGGTGCGGCGCGCGCACGCGGGGCAGGGTATATCGACGGCATTGCTTCAATGGGCCGTCGATCGCGCCCGGTCGCTCGGCAAGCGATATCTACGGCTGGACTGTGACGCGGAGCGTTCCCGCCTGCGGGCGTTGTACGAGGGCTTCGGGTTCCGCCTGCACAGTTACCGGCAGGTAGGGGCCTACTACGTATCGCGCTACGAGTTGCAGATTCCGCAACCTTGAGTCGCCCCATATCCGAGTCGGAGTCGCGTACGCGCCGTATCCGACTCCGACTCGCGTACGCGCCGTATCCGAGTCGGACTCGCGCACGCGGCGTATCCGACTCCGACTCGCCTAGTGCGTCAGGGCGTAGAGGACGGCGTTGATGCCGAAGGCGTAGCCGCGCGGGCCGACGGCGACGAAATACTCGGGACTGTCGCCCTCGCGCTCCCAGGAGTCGCCGAAGTCGGTGTTGTGCGTCATCAGCACGATCATGCGGCCGTGCTTGTCGTTGATGCCGCGCGCCTGCGCCACCGCGCTGTCCGATCCGCGTTCCGACGTTCCACCGCCAGTCCCGAGATAAAAGCCGATGTTCGGGATCTGCGGCACAGAGGTGACCTCGAACTGCGTGTGGAACAGCGGGTGATCGCGCGGCAGATCGAAGATCGGAAATTCACTCGCCGGCAGCGCCTTGCGAAGCTGGGCGACCCAGTGATCCCACGCGTAGCTGCCCCAGAAATCGTCGACCCAGAGGAAGCCACCCTTCTCGAGATACAGCCGCATCGCCTTCGCGTCCTGGTCGGTGATGAACGTGCGGCCGACCTCGGTCGCCATCACGAACGGGCAGTCGAACACCTCCGGATTGGTGAACCGGACGAGCAGGTGATTCGGCTCGCCCGTCGGATCCTTGCTGACGTCGGCCTTCGTCAGCTCTGAAAGCCGGATCGAGAGGTTGATGTCGGCGCGCGGCCAGTCGGCGTTCCAGTTGCCGCCGTCGCCGTCGAGCGCCGCCTGGTAGACCCAGCGGCAGAAATGAAAGTGGCCGTCGAAGTCCTTGGCGGCGGCGAAGCTCGCCCTGAACCCGCCGAAGCCGCGCCGGCCGAACTGCGCGGCGGCCACGGCCGCCGTGAGGCAGATTGCCACCGTCACCACGATCATCAGCAGACGAGGCCAGCGGCGCGCCATCGGGATGACGATATTATTCACCGCATGACGCCCGAATACATCCACACGCTGATCGAATACAACTACTGGGCTCGGGATCGCGCGCTTGCCTCCGCCGACCAGCTCTCCGACGAGCAGTTGACGCGCAAACTGGGGAGTTCCTTCAGCTCCGTGCTCGACACGCTGGTCCACATGCATTTCGCCGAGTGGATCTGGTATCAGCGGTGGGAGGGCCGCTCGCCGTCCGCCGGGCCGGACTCCAGCCGGATCACGAGCGTGGCCGCGCTGCGGGACGCCTGGCATCCGCTCGAGGCGCAGATTCGATCGTTCGTGGACTCGCTCGGCCCGGATGGTCTCTCGCGCGTCATCGAGTACAGGCTGATGAGCGGACAGCCCGGACGCTCGGCGTACTGGCAGATGATCGCGCACGTCGTGAACCACGGCTGCTATCACCGCGGCCAGATCGCCACGATGCTGCGGCAGCTCGGCGCGCGCCCCGCGCAGAGCACCGACATGATTGTGTTCTTCCGCGAGCAGGCCGTCGCCGCGCAATGACGGAGACGCGCGCGCAGTACGGGCCCATCGATCTCCGCTCCGACACGGTCACGCGGCCGACCGACGGCATGCGCGCGGCGATGGCCGCTGCGCCGGTTGGCGACGATCAGTTCGGCGAAGACCCCACCATGAACGCGCTGCAGGCGCGCATCGCCGCGCTGCTCGGCAAGGAAGCGGCGCTGTGGCTTCCGTCCGGCACGATGGCGAACCAGGTCGCGCTGCGCGCGCTGACCAGGCCGGGCGACGACGTGATCGTCAGCCGCGAGAGTCACGCCGTCTGGCACGAAGTGGGTGGAGGCGCCGCGAACGCCGGCGTGCAGTTCACCGAGATCGGAATTGGCGGGCGCTTCACCGCGGCCGATTTCATCGCCGCGGTCAAGCCGCGGGATCACATGCTGTATCCACCGAGCACGCTGGTCGAAGTGGAGAACACGCACAATCGCGCCGGTGGCATCGTCATCGATCAACAGGAAGCGGCGTGCATCTGCGCCGCCGCCCGCGAACGCCGGATCACGTCGTTTCTCGACGGCGCGCGCCTGTGGAATGCCGCTGTGGCGAGCGGCAGGACCGTTGCGGACCTTGCCGCACCGTTCGACGTGGTGTCCGTGGCGCTCTCGAAGGGCCTCGGCGCACCAGCCGGGACGATGCTGGCGGGCCCTCGTGACGTGATTCGCGACTGCGTCCGTCACCGGCGGATGCTCGGCGGAGCGATGCGCCAGGTCGGCATCCTCGCCGCGGCGGGCCTCTACGGGCTCGATCACCACGTGGATCGCCTCGCGGAGGATCACGAGAACGCGAAGCTGCTCGCGTCGCGCCTGCGCGCGAGCCCGCGTGTGCGGCTGGTCGCGGATCCGGTGGAGACCAACATCGTGATCTTCTCGCTGTCGCCCGATGCGCCCGACGCCGCGGCGGTCGTGGCGGCCGCGCGCGAGAAGCACGTGTTGATCGTCGCATTCGGCCCGCGCACCGTTCGCGCGGTGACGCATCTCGACGTCACGCGGGAACAGTGCGCGGAGGCCGCGCAGGTATTGATGGAAGTCGTGGGCGGCTAGGCGAAGGAGGCGGACCTGAAGGTCCGCCTCTACGTCCGCGCCTCTACGTCCGCTGTGCGATTGCTAGGAACGATTCCGGTGACTGTTGCGGCCGCCCTTTCTCATCGGTTCGTGATCTTCCGGCTTGCCGTAGCCGCCGCCGCCGGGCTTCTCACCGCCGCCGTGGACCTTGTTCACCGTCGCCCACGCCCGGCGCTCGGCTTCCTCGTCGGGCACGCCGCGTTCGAGGTATCCCTCCTCGATGTGCTCTGCCTGCCTCTTCTCTTTGTCCGTGTACTTGCTCTTATCCCCTCGAGGCATGGCTCCTCCTTTTTCCCAGCGATGAACGATGCAAGAACATAGCCTCCACCGTGGACGGCTGGCTCTTGCGCTTGCCGCCGCGGTAGCCGTGATCGTGTCGTCGCCGTTTGTCGGCGACCTTCGCTCCGCGATCCTCGCGGCGTTCCCGCGGCAATTTCAGCTGATCATCGGCGGCGCGATCGTGGCGGCGGTCATCGGCGCGCTGCTGCTTGCGGTGTTCACGATCCGGGATCGGCGAGGCTGGCGGTTCACCGGCCTGGCCGTCGCGATTGGCGGCGCGATGCTGTACGCGCGGCTGGTTTCAACGGGCAATGTGCTCGTCGATGTCGTCGAGCACGTGCATTTCGTCGAGTACGGCATCGTGGCGTGGCTGTTCTACCGCGCGTGGCGGGCTCGCGGCGATGGGGCGGCGATTATCTGGCCGCTGCTCGCGGGGACGTTGACAGGCGTCGCCGACGAATCGCTGCAGTGGTTCATTCCCGGGCGCGTCGGCGAAGCGCACGACATCTTCCTCAACGTCGTGGCGGTCTCGTGCGGCCTCTGCTTTGCGGCGAGCGTCGATCCGCCGGCACGGTTCGGCATCCCGCTGCAGCGGGCCGTGGTGCGCCCAATCGCGTACGGCGTCAGCGTGGTTCTGCTGGCCTTCGCGGCATTTTTCCAGGCCGTTCATCTCGGGCATCAGCTGTACGAGCCAGGCATCGGCCTCTTCTGGTCGCACTACGATGCGGCGGGACTGCTGTCCGCGAGCGTGGAGCGCGCCGCTCGCTGGCGCGCCGCGCCGCCAGTCGCGCTGCATCGGTTGTCGCGCGAAGACCAGTACCTCGCCGAAGCGTTGTGGCACGTGCAGGAGCGCAATCGCGCGTGGGGCGCGGGCGACCCGTTCACCGCGTGGCGGGAGAATCTCCTGCTCGAGCGGTTCTTCGCACCGGTGCTCGACACGCCGAACTACGCATCGCGCACGCCGGCACGCTGGCCGCCGCAACAACGGGACGACACCGCGGCGCGCGTCGCCGGCGATCCGGGCATCTACGTTAGCCGCGCGGCGCCGTATCCCATCTATGCGTGGCGGCCGCTCGCATTCTGGTCCGTCGTTGCCGTGGTCGTCGCGGCGGTGATCAGCGCGTGCTAGCATCGGCCATGGCACGCCGGCAGGTGCTGGTCGCAGTGCTCGTGCTGTGGGCGGCCGGCCCGCCCGCCGCGGCGCAGAGAGCCGCGACCATGACGATCTCCGTCGTCGCGACGACGGATCTTCATGGCGGCGTGCTGCAGCGCGGGGAACGCGGCGGCCTGGCGCTGCTCGGCGGCTACCTGCGGAACATCCGCGCCGCGCGGTTGCGAGACGGCGGCGGCGTGCTGCTCGTCGACTCCGGCGACATGTTCCAGGGAACGCTCGAGTCGAACCTGAACGAAGGGGCCGCCGTCGTGCGCGCCTACAACGTGCTCGGCTACGCCGCCGCGGCGATCGGCAACCACGAATTCGATTTCGGTCCCGCCGGTCCCGACGAAACCCCACGCACCCCCGGCGAGGATCCGCGCGGGGCGCTGAAAGCGCGCGCGGCCGAGGCGCGATTCCCGTTTCTCGCGTCGAACACCGTCGACGAGGCGACGGGAAAGCCGGTGGCGTGGCCGAACGTGAAGCCGTCAACGCTCGTCACCGTGCGTGGGATCAGTATCGGCCTGATCGGCGTGACGACGATCGACACGGCGGCGCAGACCATCGCCGCCAACCTCGGCGGGTTGACGTTCACGCCGCTCACTCCCGCTATCACGCGCGAAGCGATGTCGCTTCGCGCACAGGGCGCGACCGTTGTCATCGTGCTCGCACATGCGGGCGGCCGCTGCAGCATGCTCGACGACCCAGAAGATCTCAGCTCGTGCGATCAAATGGCGGAGATTGTGCAAGTCGCGCGTCAGCTGCCCGCGGGGCTGGTCGACATGATCTCCGCCGGCCACACGCATCAGGCGATGGCGCAGGATGTCGCCGGCATCGCCGTGGTCGAAGCCTATTCGGGCGGCCGCTCGTTCTCTCGCGTCGACCTGACCGTGCGCCGCTCGTCGCGTGCGCTCGTCTCGAAGAAAATCTTCCCGCCGCACGATCTGACGCCCGGTACGTACGAAAATCGCGCGATCGCGCCTGACGCCGCCGCGGCGGCGGCGATTGCGCCGGCGGTTCGCACGGCGCTCACGCTGAAGAATCAGCCGCTCGGGGCACACCTCGAGATGCCGTTGGCGCGGGGCGACCAGCAGAACGAAACCGCGATCGCGGATCTGATCACTGACGGCATGCTCGCGTCGGTGCCGGGCGCCGACGTCGCGTTCGGCAACGGGGGAAGCCTTCGGGCCGACCTGCCGGCCGGCCTGCTCACCTACGGCGCCGTCTACGAGGTCTATCCCTTCGACAACCGGCTCGTGACCTTCGCCGCCACCGGCGATCAGCTGACGCGGATTGTCGCGTACAGCCTGCAGCGGACCGCGCCGCCCACCGAACTGTTGCCGATTGCCGGCTTCCGCGTGGACGCAAGGTGCGAAGGTACGATGCTGCGCGTATCGCTCACGCGTTCCTCGGGCATGCCGATCCGGCCGGATGATCGACTCACTGTGACGACCAGCGATTTCATTGCGGGAGGCGGCGACGGTATTCTCGCCCCGGCGGGGCCGCTCCAGTTCAAGAGTGTGGAGGGCGCGCCCCTGCTGCGCGAAGCGGTTGTCGCGTGGTTACGCAGCCGCGGAGGCAGGATCAACGAAAGCCAGTTCCTCGGGCCAGGCAATCGCCGCTGGAGCTTTCCCGCTCCCCGTCCCGTGAGATGCCAGTGAACCGACGCCTCGTTCTCGCAGCCGCGCTCGCGCTCCTGTCCTGCGGGAGGACCACGCAGCAAGCTGGTCCACCGATGCCGTTCGACGAGGATGGCGCCTGTCCGTTTCAGTGCTGCACGTATCGCGAATGGTCCGTCGATTGGGATACGGACCTTCGTGCCGATCGGCGCGATGACGCGCCGGTTGCCTTTCACGCCGCGCTTGGCGACACGGTGTTGGCGCTGACGGGCGTTGTCACGACCACGAGGATCGGTCGCGCGACCGCGACGCGGCAGGTGACGATCGGGGCCAGACAGCTCGTCGTCCCCGCAGGTCAGCCGATTTATCTCCTGCGTAACGTCGGGGGCGGGGATTGGAAGATTTGGGTCAACGGTGTTACCGACGAGCAGTACATCCCGAGCCAGGGCTACTGCACGGGCGCCAAGCAGAGCTCCGACGAATGCGCGCTCACCGTGATGGAGCAGCCCGAAATCGTCTGGTGGGCGAAGGTCCGCGACTCCCGCGGACGTGAAGGATGGACGCGCGAGGTCGACCATTTCGGCAATATCGACGCCTGCGGCTGATCTGCCAGCTGAGCATCCAACTGGGCACGTAACGTGATTGTGACGTCACATCGGAGGACCCGATGAACGTCATCCGTTTATTCGGCATTTGCACGCTCGCGTGCGCGATAGGTGCCGCCCCGGCGGCCGCGCAGCAGCGGAAGGCCGCACCGAAGCCCCCCAGGCCGCAGATTTCGGAAACGACGCGCGAGAAGGCCGCCGAGACCAACGCCAACCCCGACGCGCTCGTTCTCGCTGACTTCCAGAAGCGGATCGACGCCTACATGGCGATCCACAAGAACGCCGCGAAGGACTCGCCGCCACTGAAGGAGACGAAGAACCCCGCGGAGATCAAAGCCGCGCAGGAAGCGCTCGGCGCGAAGATCCGCGCGGCGCGAGCGACCGCCAAAGCGGGCGACATCATGACGCCCGAGATCCGGAACAAGTTCCGCCGCCTGATGTATCCCGTCGTGCAGCCGACAGCGCGGGACAAGTCGGCGCCGACCTCACCGGTGCCCGACGTCCCAGTGACGGGCACTCCCGTACAGGGCACCTCGGGCCGCGCGGTCAAGGCCGACGTGAAGGAAGGGCTGAAGGAGAACGCCGAGGAGCAGAAGGAGGAAGGCGGCAAGCCGGTCGTGATGAAGGTCAACGCGATCTATCCGCCCGACGCGCCGCTGCCGACGACGCCGCCGCAGGTGCTGATGAACCTGCCGAAGCTCCCCGAGCAGCTCGAGTACCGCATCGTCGGCAAGAACCTGATCATCCGCGACGTCGAGGCGAACATCATCGTCGACTTCGTGCCGAACGCCATTCAATAGGGAAGGAGGGGATACGATGCGCCGCTTACTGTTGTTCGTGATGATGCTCCTGACGCTGGCCGTGCCGGCCCTCGTCGCGCAGAACCTCACCCTCCCGATGAAGAACGGCTCGATCAAGTTCGCGGTCATCGGCGACACCGGGACGGGCGACAAGCACCAGCTCGCCGTCGCGAAGCAGCTGACCGCGACTCGCGCGAAGTTCCCGTTCGAGTTCGTCATCATGGTGGGCGACAACCTGTACGGCGGGAATTCCCCGAAGGACTACGACCGGAAGTTCGCCATCCCGTACAAGCCGCTGCTCGACGGCGGCGTCAAGTTCTACGCCGCGCTCGGCAACCATGACGACCCGAGCGAGCGATTCTACAAGCCGTTCAACATGAACGGCGAGCGGTACCACACGTTCAAGCCCGCTGACGGCGTGCGCTTCTTTGCGCTCGACAGCACCTACATGGACGAGAAGCAGCTGAAGTGGTTCGAGGAGCAGCTCATGGCCAGCGGCTCGGAGTGGAA
>Ga0114129_10011370_pt1 | contig 12679 bp, 8 predicted proteins | sample RhiMetdeltSRZDD1_FD_80071 | JGI IMG/M metagenome (GOLD analysis project Ga0114129, IMG submission 80071) | Populus rhizosphere microbial communities from Tennessee, USA - Rhizosphere MetaG P. deltoides SRZDD1 (version 2) (version 2) | ecosystem: Host-associated > Plants > Roots > Rhizosphere >...
CGCAGCCCGTCGACCACCACCCGGGCCACCTCCGCGGGCAGCAGCACGCCGTCACGCCGGGACGTCGACACTGTGTCACCCGCCACCCGCGGCGCACCGCCGGTCATGGCCGTCCGCACCGCCTGCGGGCACAGGCACGACACCCGGATGCCGGCGTCGCCGTGGGTGATGGCCAGCCACTCGGCCAGGCCGACGACTGCGTGCTTGGTCACGGAGTAGGGCGCCGAGCCCAGCTGGGTGAGCAGGCCCGCGGCCGAGGCGGTGTGCAACAGGTAGCCCTCGCCCCGGGCCAGCATCCCGGGCAGCACCGCCCGGGCCGCGTAGACGTGGCTCTGGACGTTGACCCGCCAGATGCGCTCCCAGGACTCGTCCGGAACCTCGACCCCGCCGATGGCGATGATGCCGGCGTTGGCGCAGAACAGGTCGATGGGACCGAAGCCGTCCTCGCTGCGCTCCACCAGCGCCTGGACGTCGGGCTCGGACCCGACGTCCACCCGCAGGCCGAGCGCGGTGGTGCCCCCGGCCGCGAGGTCGGCGGCCACGCGCTCAGCGGCGTCGCCGTCGATGTCGGCCACCACCACCGCCCGCGCGCCTTCGGCGGCGAAGGCCCGGCACAGGCCTTCGCCGATCCCGCCGCCGCCGCCGGTCACGACGGCGACGCGCCCGGCCAGCTCCATCAGCTGCGGCCGGCCATGTACTTGGCCATGCCTTCGGCGTAGCGCTTCAGGTCGGGGTCCGACGCCAGCATCGGCTCGAACTTCTTCCAGGCCGCGGCCCGCTTGTGCGGGTAGTACTCGGTGGGCCAGAGGCCCTCGTGCGGCCGGTAGGACTTGAGCACGTTGCGGGCCACCGTGACCTTGTGGACCTCGTCGACGCCGTCCATGACCGCCATGGTGGGCGCGCCGGCCCACATGGCCTGGAGCGGCGTGAGGTCGGTGACGCCGAGGGAGCCGTAGACGTGGATGGCCCGGTACGACACCTCCCGCAGCACCTTGGCGCAGGTGTACTTGCACGCCGCGATCTGGGTGCGGGACGCCTGGGTGGACGAGTTGTCGATGGTCCACGCCGTCCACAGCACCATCAGCCGCAGCATGTTGATGTCGGCGTAGGAGTCGGCGATGGCCTGCTGCACCATCTGGTGCTCGGCGATGATCTGGCCGTGCGACTCGCGTGACAGCGCCCGCTCGCACATCATGTCGAAGGCCAGCTTGCACTGGGCGATCGAGCGCATGGCGTGGTGGATGCGGCCGCCGCCGAGGCGCCGCTGGGCCAGCACCTTGGCCCCGTCGGGCGGGCCCAGCAGGTGGTCGAGCGGGACCCGCACCTCGTTGTAGCGGATGTGGGAGTGGGCCCGGGGGCTGTCGGGCATGAACTCGACGCCCGGGGTCTTGGTGGGCACCACGAACATGCCGGTCGTGGTCATCACGAAGAGGAGGTCGGCGTAGCGCCCCGCGCTGGTGAACCACTTCTCCCCGTTGATGACCCACTCCTCACCGTCCTGGACCGCGCTGGTCTTGAACAGGTTGGGGTCGGAGCCGCCCTGGGGCTCGGTCATCGAGTAGGCCGACCACATCTCCTGGTTCATGAGCGGGACCAGCCACCGCTCCTTCTGCTCGTCGGTGCCGTAGGCGGCGAGCAGCTCCATGTTGCCGGTGTCGGGGGCGGCGGTGCCGAAGAAGCCCGGCGCCGCCGGGTAGCGGCCGAGGATCTCGTTGACCAGCGCCAGCTTGAGCTGGCCGAAGCCGGGGCCGCCCAGCTCCTCGTCGAGGAACAGCGCCCACAGGCCGCGGTCCTTGATCTGCTGCTGCAGGCCGCGGGCCAGCGCCTTGACCTTGGGGTCGTTGGTGCGCAGCGCCACCGGGAACACGGTGTTGAACGGCTCGATCTCCTCCCTGCAGAACTGATCGATCCAGTCGAGCTGCTCCTGGAACTCGGGCTCGGTCGAGAAATCCCAGGCCATTGGTGGTCCCCCTGGACTAGTGCCGGAACTAATGCATGTGCATCTGTGGCTGGTGCAGACGCATCCTAGCGGGCGGGGAAGAGCAGCACCTCGGGGTCGTCCCCGGCGCCCGGCCCGTGCAGGCGGACCTGCTCGGCCATGCGCTGGGCGAGCACGGCGCGCTGGTTGACGTAGCCCTTGTCGGTGATCTCGCCGCCGTCGATGGCGGGCGGCTCGGCCAGCACGAGGACCCGCCCGATGCGGGCCGAGGACTGCGGGTGGGCCGCGTTGTGCTTGTCCACCGCGGCCCGCAGCCCCTCGCGGTCCTCCGCCGTGAGCCAAACCAGCGCCCCCAGCTCGGGCCCGTCGTGGCCGGTCAGGACCGCGTCGCGGATCAGCCCGGCGCCGGCCGACACCAGCGCGGTGCGCACCGTTCCCACGTTGACCCAGGTGCCGGTGGCCAGCTTGAAGTCCTCCGCCACCCGGCCGTCGAACACGATGCCGCGCTCGGGGTGCTCGGGGTCGACGAAGCGACCGGCGTCGCCCATCCGGTAGAAGCCCTCGTCGTCGAAGGCGGCGGCCGTCACCTCGGGCTCGCCCAGGTAGCCGGGCGTGACGTTCGGCCCCTTCACCCGCAGCTCGTGGGTGCGCTCGGTGGGCACCAGCTTCACCGTCACGCCCGGCACGGGGACGCCGATGCAACCCGGCCCGTCCAGCGGGAAGTGGGCGGTGGTGGCCATCGGCGCGGTCTCGGTCGAGCCCCACGAGGCCGTGAACGGGATGGGACGGTCCACCGTGCGGCGCGCCAGCGCGGCGAGGCGGTCCCACGAGGCCTGGGGCAACGCGGCCCCGGCGTAGAGGATGAGCCGGAGGTTGGCGAAGAAGCGCTCGGCCAGGCCGGCGTCGGCCTCCAGGTGGGGGAGCAGCGCCGCGAACCCGGCGGGCACGCTGAAGAACGCGTTGGGCGACACCTCCGCCAGGTTGGCCAGCGTCGTCTCGATCAGCCCGGGCGCGGGCCGGCCCGCGTCGAGGTACAGAGTGCCGCCCGACCACAGCACGAGGCCGACGTCGTGGCTGCCTCCGAAGGTGTGGCTCCAGGGCAGCCAGTCCACCAGCACGACCGGCTCCTCGGTGGTGAAGGGCCACACCTGGCGGGTCATCTGCTGGTTGCAGCACAACATGCGATGGGTGGTGAGCACGCCCTTGGGCGGGCCCGTCGAGCCGGACGTGAACAGGATCTTGGCCACGGTGTCGGGGCCGACCGCCTCCGCCGCCACCTCGATCTCGTTCCCGGGGACGGTGGCCAGCAGATCGGCCAGCGGCGTGGCGCGCTCGTCGGGCGCCGACGCCACCACCGTCGCGGCCCCGAGGTCGACGGCGGCCAGCGCCCGGGCGTGCGGCTCGACCTCGCCCACGTACACGAGGCCCGGGCGGGCCCGGCGCAGGACGTGGGCGAGCGTGGAGAAGTCGGTGCTCTGCAGCGAGTAGGCGGCGGACACGGGCACGACAGGGACGCCGGCCACGAAGCCGCCGAGCGTCACGAGGAGGTGGTCGACGCTGTTGCCGGACAGGATCACGACCGGGCGCTCGGGGCCCAGGCCCCGGTCGAGCAGTGCCTGGCCGATGGCCTGCGCGCCCCGCCACGCCTCGCCGTAGGTGAGCCGGCGCCAGGCGCCGTCGCCGTCGCGCTCGCACAGCAGGTCGGCGTCGGGCCGGGTCCGGGCCTGGCGGGCGAGCACGGCGCCGACGCTGCGCTCGTAGGGCTCGAGCGGCGTGCGGGAGCTCAGCAGCCAGGAGCCGTCGGCGCGCCGTTCGGCCGCGATGTCGGGCCGGGCGAAGGTGGGCACGGGCGCACGGTAGGCCAGACGCGCCGATGGCGGCCGCCGAAGCGACCGCCATCGTGCGCCCGAGAGGACTCGGGTGTCAGCCGGGACAGGTGTTGCGGTAGTCCGATGCGCCGCTGGTCACCAGCGGGCAGATGAACGCCTCATAGCGGGTGTCGTCGTCGACGTAGCGCTTGAGCCACACCAGCATGGACCGGGCCTGGATGGTGTTGAGCGTGGTGCCGAGGCCGTGACTCTGGCCCGCCACCACCACCAGCGCCTTCTCCGAGGCGGCCGGGATGCTGTTGTAGAACGGGATCGAGTGCTGGTTCACAGCCGCGATCGTGTCGTTCTGGGCGCCGACGATCAGCGACGGCACGTCGACCCCGCTGAAGTTCGTCGACGAGCTGTTCCACGGCTGGAGCGCCACGGCCGCCTGGATGGCGGCGTTGCGGTCGGCCGCGATGAGCGTGCCGCCGCCACCCATGGAGTGGCCGCTGACCGCCAGGCGGTTCCGGTCGATCCGGCTCGCAGCCACGCTGTTGTTCACCAGATAGTTCAGCGCGTTCTGGAGCTGGGTGGCCCGGGACGACGGGTTGTCGAACCGCGAGTCGGTGTTGATCGCGAACACCACGAAGCCGTGCGACGCGATGCGCGGGCCGACCCAGGTGTAGCTGGCGTTGGTGGCGGTGAAGCCGGGTGCGAAGGCGATGGCGCCGAACGTGCCCGACGTCGTCGATGTCGGATACGTGATGGTGCCGCCGCCGAAGCCGGCGACCGAGGCCGGGACCGTCGCCGTGGTGGTGGCGAAGGTGCCGTTCTGGGTCACGCTCGTGGCTGTCGGGTTCGGGCCCTTGGCGAACGGGCTCGACTGCGCCCCGGCAGCGGTCGGCTGAGCGACGAGTGCGCCGAGCACCATGGCCAACATGGCCAAGAACGCGGTGATGGACGCGCCTACTGACCTCTTCCTCATTGACTCTTTCCCCCTCGTTGCGACACGGGCGAGCACCGTGTGTCCGTCTCACCATAAACTGACGCGTCAGTAAATAACAAGCGTGCACGGGTTTGAGGCACCTGTGCGACCAGTGGCCGGGACCGGCGTCGACGGGCAGAATGAGGTGGTGCGGGCACAACAGAACCGGGTGGCGACTCTGCGCGCTGCCGTCAGCGAGGGGAGAGCCCCGGCGATCGCAGCCGGGGCCGCAGTGGTGGTGGCGCTGGGGTTGGGCGTCGCGGCCTTGGCCGTCGACGGCGGCTCCGGTCCGGGAGAGCTCGCCGTCCCCGGCGGGTCGGATGCCGACGCCCTGGTGGTCCCGCCGGACGTCGGGCCGGACGAGGCAGCGCCCGCCCAGCCGCTCGACCTGGGCCGGCCGGGCGTGGACGCGGGCGACGACCAGCCCGCGCCCGAGGATGCCGGCGACAGCGCGGTCCCGGTCGAGCCGGCGGCGCCGATCGTGTTCGGCGCGGGGCCCGAGCCGGGCACGTCGGTGACGACCACGTCGACCACGACGCCGTCGACCACGGCGACGACCACACCGCCGGACGGGAGCGGTGGATTGCTCGACGCCGTCGTCCGTCTCCTCGGCGGACCTTGATCAAATCATGAGAAAGTGGGAGATGTGACCCGCGTCTCCTTCGCGCGCCGGCTGAGCGACCTCGCCGACGCCGATCCCGACCACCTGGCCGTCACGTGCGGGGACACCAGCCTGACCCGGCGCCAGCTCGACGACGAGGCCACTGCGCTGGCCCGTGATCTGGCCGCCCGCGGCGTGACCACCGGCGACATGGTCACGATCGCGCTGCCCAACTCGGTCGAGTGGTTCGTGGCCGCCGTCGCGGCTTGGAAGCTGGGCGCCATCCCCCAGCCCGTCGGCGCCCACCTGCCCGTGCCCGAGCTGCAGGCCATCATCGAGCTGGCCGACTCCGCGGTGGTGATCGGCGTCCCGCCGGAGGCGGCGGGCGACCGGCCGTGGCTGCCCGTGGGCTACCGGCCCGAGCCGGCCCCGCCGCACGCGCCGCCGCTGCCCGACGCGGTGTCGCCGGCCTGGAAGGCCCCGACGTCGGGCGGCTCCACCGGGCGGCCCAAGCTCATCGTGTCGGGCGAGCCCGGCCTGGTCGACCCGGACGCCCGTTCACCCCTGCGGTTCGTGCCGCGCACGTGCCTGGTCATGCCCGGACCGCTGTACCACAACGGTCCGGTCGTGTGGTCCTGCGGTGCGCTGCTCCAGGGCGGCCACGTGGTGCTGCTGCCCCGCTTCGACGCCGAGGCCACGCTGGCCGCCATCGAGGCCCACCGCGCCCATGTCGTCTACCTGGTCCCCACGATGATGAAGCGCATCTGGCGGCTCCCCAGCGACGTGCGCGAGCGCTACGACCTGTCCTCGCTGCGCGTCGTCTGGCACCTGGCCGAGCCCTGCCCGGTGTGGCTCAAGGCGGCGTGGATCGACTGGCTCGGCCCCGAGCGCATCCTCGAGCTCTACGGCGGCACCGAAGGCCAGGCGGCCACGGTGATCACCGGCACGGACTGGCTGGAGCATCGGGGCTCGGTGGGCCGGCCCGTGAGCGGCGAGATCATGATCTGCGACGCCGGCGGTGAGCCGGTCCCGCCCGGCAGCGAGGGCGAGGTGTGGCTGCGCAGCGGCCGGGAGCGGCCCACCTACCGCTACATCGGGGCCGAGGCCCGCCGGCGCGAGGGCGGCTGGGAGTCGCTCGGCGACATGGGCCACCTGGACGAGGACGGCTTCCTGTACCTGGGCGACCGCCAAGCCGACATGATCCTCTGCGGCGGGGCCAACGTGTACCCCGCCGAGGTCGAGGCCGTGCTGGCCGAGCACCCCGCGGTCCGCAGCTGCTGCGTCATCGGCCTGCCCGACGAGGACAAGGGCAACCGCGTCCACGCCATCGTGGAGGCCGACCCGGATGCGGTCGCCGAGGCGGACCTGATCGCCTTCGTGGCGGAGCGCCTCGCCCGCTACAAGGTGCCGCGCACGGTCGAGCTGGTCGACGAGGCCCTGCGCGACGACGCCGGGAAGATGCGCCGCAGCGAGCTGCGCCGCCAACGCCTCGTGCCGCTGGGCGAGGCCGGCTAGAACGCGCGCCGACAGGTCACGTCGTCTCGTGTTGCGATGCTGTGCCGCCTGGAGGCCTCGCTGTCGAGCTGCGACCCGGCCACCAAATCGCGGACTCTTGGGCTGCGGCTCACGCCCTATCCGCTCGGCCTCTAGCTCAAACTCGAGCCGCCGGTGGACGGGTTGCCGGCGCCGAGGAAGAAGATTCCCGGGTAGCCGTCGGTCTCGAAACCGTCGCTGGGGTTGGAGCGCAAGGTCGAGCCCTCGATGGCGAGCGAGCCGGTGCGGTCGTTGCTGACGAAGAACACCGCCCCGCCGCCCTCGTTGGCGTGGTTGGTCTCGATCACCGTGCCCACGATGCGGATGGTGAACAGGTTGCCGTCGGCGTAGATGGCGCCCCCGCTGCCACCGCCGGGGGTGCCGCCCCGGGCGGGGTTGGCGCCGTCGCCGATGGCCTCGTTGTGGCTGAACACGCTGTTGTAGACCTCCCAGGACACTCCGATGCTCGACAGCGCCCCGCCGTTGGAGCACGAGCCGCCCTGGCCGGACGCCCCGCCGAAGGTGCTGTCGACGATGTAGACCGGCAGGCCCTGGGACTGGCTGAGCACCCGGATGGCCGCGCCGCCCAGGTCCGGCCCGGTGCCGTCGCACACGTTGCGGAAGAAGCGCGAGCTCACGACCTTGAGCCGGCCGCCCCGGACGAAGATGGCGCCACCGCCCCCGCCCTCGGTCATCTCACCGGTGGAGTTGCCGTCGACGAACGTGAGGTTCTGGACGGTGAGCCGCGGGTGGTCCTGGTCCTGGCAGTGCGACGTGGTGTGGACCTGAGCGGCGTCGCAGGTGTTCATGTACAGGATGCGGCGCTGGCCGCCGCCGCTGAGGGTCACCTTGCCGCCGCCGTCGATCACGATCTCCGGCCCGGTGTCGTTGCGGATCTTGGCGGTGGCCGTGAGCGTGATCGTGACCGGGTCGGGCCCGCAGTCGAACGTGATGATCCCGCCGGCGGCCACCGCGTCGACCACCGCGCCCGAGGTGCAGCCGGCGGGGCTCCCGTCGCCGATCACGTGGTCCGGGTGCGAGGTGTCGACGGCGCGCGCCCCGGCGGGCACGCCGGCACCGCCGCCGGGGTTGCCGGCGGGCACGGACGGGTTGGCCGGGTGCTCGCTGTGCACGGCGCGGTTGTGCAGCGGGGGGAAGGTGGAAGGCGGCTCGGTGGCCGGCGGAGCGGTGGTGGGCAGCCCGCTCACCGCCGTGCTCGTGCTCGTCGTCCCGGCAAGTCCCAGGTTGTCATCTCGTGACGATCCGCACGCGACCACGGCGAGCATGGCCGCGCAGATCAGGATCGCCTGCGCCCCCCAGCGGCGTTGCATGGGGCCGGACCGTAGCCGACACGCAGCAGTTCGTAGGTGCATGTCCCCCGAACGCAGCTTGCGGGATCGGCCACTCGGCGTATGCTGACGCGTCAGTAAGTCGTCAGTGAAGCTTTACATTCACCGCGCGGCCGGGATCGGGCAGGGCCGGTACCGTAGCTGGGTGTTGTCGCGGCGTGCCATGTCCGCGGCTCAGGTCTTTTGTCAGTGGGGAGGAGAAGACTGGTGGGCGAACCGAGCACACGCAGGTTGGCACCCGAGGAGCGCAAGGCGCTGCTCGTGGCGGCCGCGGAGGAGACCTTCGCCACGCGTGGCTACACCCAGGCCGGCCTGGCCGAGGTGGCCACGCTGGCGGGCGTATCCAAGACGCTCCTGTACCACTACTTCCCGGACGGGCGCCCCGAGCTGTACCGCGAGGTGATGGAGCGCCTGGTGGGCGAGGTGGTGGAGGCCGTGCAGGCCGCGGTGCGGGCACCGACCACCACCGAGCGCCGCCTCTCGGCCCTCGTCACCACGGTGATCGACTACTTCGACGAGCGCCCCGACGCCTACCGCCTCCTGATCCTGGAGCCGTGGGGCTCGGGCGACCCCGGGGTCGTGGCCCAGGCCATCGCCGCCCGCGCCCGCCTCGCCGGCGAGCTCAACGGCCTGCTGGCATCGGCCGGCCAGCCGCTGCCGGTGACCATGGCCGGCAGCGCCGCGGCGCTGGGCGCGCTCTTCCACGTCTGCGAGCTCCGCAACGCGGGCCAGCTCGATCGCGACGAGGCGGTGGAGTCCGCCCACGCGTTCGTGCACGCCGGCCTCGTCGCGCTCGCGCTGGTCTGACCGAAGCGATCCTCGGGTCGGGCCCCGGCGTCAGTCGTCGGGGTCCGGCGACCCGACGATCAACCGGAGGCGACCCGGGCCCCGATCCGCGGCTGGCGGCAGGTGGCCGGCGGGCTCACCGGCGCGCACGCCCAGCAGGCTGCGGACCAGCGTGCCGCGGCCCGGGCTGGTCCGCACGCTCAGCTCGCCCCGTCCCAGGTTGGTGAACAGCTGCATGGCGGCCAGGCCCGAGCCGCCGCCGGCCGCGTCCAGCTCGAACCCGATGCCGTCGTCGCGCACCTCGACGAGAACGTTGCCGCTCCGCTCTGTGACCGACACGGTCACGGAGCGGGCGTGGGCGTGGCGGGCCGCGTTGAGCAGGGCCTCCTGGGCGATGCGGTAGACGATCGTCATCGTGCTCCGGTCGAGCTCCAGCGCTGGGTCCACGTGCACGTTCACCATGCGGGCCGAGCGCTCGTGGTACAGCTCCGAGGCGTAGGCGGCGAGTGCGGCGGCCAGGGTGCTGTCGTCCCCGCTGCTGGTGAACGCGGGCGGGCGCATGGCGACCATGAGCCGGCGCAGCTCCTCGGCCCGGTCGCCGAGGTCTCCCTGGAGCTGGGCGATCGTCTCCCGCACCGCCAGCGCCGTGTCGCCCGGCAGCGTCATCGACACGCTCTGGACGAGGGCCGACAGCGTGGCCAGCGAGCCGACGGTCTGGGTGTGGAGCTCGGTGACCGTGCGGTGGCGGTCGTGCTCCAGGGCCCGGACCATGTTGGCCAGGAGCAGCCGGCGCTCCTCGGCCATGGCGGCCAGCTCGGCGTTGAGCCGCCGGGCCTCGCGGCTCATGAGCGTGTAGCGCAGCGCGTTGAGCAGCACCACCACGAGCATGACCACGATCAGGAAGACCACCGCCCACGGCTCGCTGTCCCGGACGGCAAGCACCCACACGGCCAGCAGCGGCAGCAGCACCGCGCTGACGTAGGGCATGGGGTGGCCGGCCCGCAGCTGGTGCTCGGGCGCCAGCCCGGCCAGCCGGCCGGTCGTCCGGCGGTGGGCCCACAGGGGCAGCAGCATGAGCAATGCCATCTGGGTGGCATGCGCGGTCACGAACCAGGGCAGGGCGAGGTCGAGGCCGCCGAGCACCCGGGCCAGCTGCATCGTGGCGTCGATGGTGAAGGCCACGGCGAGCAGCACGCCCAGGCCCTGGGTGACGCGCAGGCCCCGCGGGATGCGCTCCAGGTTGAGGGCCGAGGCGTAGAGGCCGGCCGGCGCGATCAGGACGGCCAGGGCGAAGGGGATGGCGAAGATGAGCTCGGTGCTCTCGCTCAGCGGCTTGGCGATCAAGAGCACGCCGGGAGTGCCCAGCACGAACACGGCCATCGTCGTGTCGATCAGGTCGACCGAGATGTCCAGCCGGCCCGCCTGGGCTTCGAGCATGCGCAACCCGGCCGAGCCCCACACCGGGATGCCGATCACGATCAGCAGCATGTCCAGACCGACCAGAGCGCGCGAGTCCCAGGCCACCCCGCCGAGCGCGGAGAGGCCCGCCAGCGTGGCCAGCAGCAGGCCGAGCGAATAGCGCTCCCAGAAGCCCTTGTACTCAGCCGGGCAGTCGCGCAGCGTGCGGCGGGTGATCGCCAGGCCCGCGGCCGAGAACGGCACGCTGGCGAGGGCGTGGATGAGCAGGAAGTCGCTGTCGCTGTCGCTCAGCGTGGTGGACAGGGCCACCAGCGAGGCGCCGACGACCGCCGCGCCCGCGGTCCCGGCCCAGCGCGCCGCCGGCGCGTTGACATAGGCGTTGACCGCCTCGGCGCCGGCCTCGGTCTCGGGCTCCGCCGCCGGTGCCGGCTCGACCTCGACCTCGGCTTCCAGGGCGCGGCCGTTCCCGGGAGCGCGCCCCCCTCGGCCCGCCCACCGCCTGGTGCGCTGGTCCTCGATGCGCCTCATGCGTCTGGTTCCGCGGTCGCGGACTACCCCTTACCCCGATGTGGTAGCACGATCACAAAGCATTGGTGGCCGCCGTGGCTTCCCCCCTACGGCAGTCGCTCGATGGTAGCCAAAGGCAACTACCTTGGACCCAGGGCGACCTTCTACGTTGGATCCATGGCGCTCTTCGGGGGGACAACCGCATGACCACTGCCGACGCTGCCGGCACCGCTGATCTCACGGCCATCCGCACGCTCGCCGACGTCGTCCGGGTCCACGCGGCCCGGCGGCCGGACGCACCGGCGCTCGAGATCGCCGGGCGCACCGTGACCTTCGGCGAGCTCGACGAGCGCTCGTCGCGGGTGGCCCAGGCTCTGCGGGCCGCGGGCGTGGGGCCCGGCGACCGCGTGGCCTTCATCGACAAGAACGGCCTGGAGTTCTTCGACGTCACGTTCGGCCTCGCCAAGCTCAACGCGGTCAACGTCGCGGTGAACTGGCGCCTGGCGCCGCCGGAGATGGCCCAGATCATCGCCGACGCCCAGGCCCGGGTCGTCATCGTCGGGCCCGACTTCGTGGGCCACATCGAGCGCGTCGAGGGCGACCTCGAGCGCGTCAGCACGATCGTGGCGGTGGGCGGCCACGACCGCTGGGCCGACTACGACGACTGGATGTCGGGCCGCCCGGCCGAGGACCCCGGCGTCCAGTCCACCGGCAGCGACGTCGCCTTCCAGCTCTACACGTCGGGCACCACGGGCTTGCCCAAGGGCGTGATGTGCACGCAGGACAACTTCTTCAAGGGCGTGGGCGGCCTGGCCGACCAGTGGCGCTTCACGACCGACTCGGTGAACCTCGCCATGATGCCGATGTTCCACATCGCCGGCGCCGGCTGGGCGATGGTGGGCCTGCACCATGGCTGCCGGACGGTGGTGCTGCGCGACATCGACCCCGCGGCCGTGCTGGCGGCCATCCCCACCTTCGGGGTGACCAACATCTTCATGGTCCCCGCGGTGATCCAGTTCCTGCTGGCCACGCCGGGGGTCGAGTCCACCGACTTCACGACCCTGCGGGCGCTGGTCTACGGCGCCTCGCCCATCACCGACACCGTTCTGGTCAAGGGCATGGAGACGCTCGGCTGCGAGTTCATCCAGGTCTACGGCCTGACCGAGACCACCGGGGCCATCACCCAGCTCGACGGGGTGGACCACGATCCGGTGAACAGGCCCGAGCTGCTGCGCTCGTGCGGCCGGCCCTATCCCTGGGTGGAGGTGCGCATCGTCGAGCCGTCCACCGGCGAGGACGTGCCGCTCGGCGACGTGGGCGAGCTGTGGACCCGCTCGCGCCAGAACATGGCGGGCTACTGGAACAACCCCAAGGCCACCGCCGAGGCCCTGACCCCCGACGGCTGGTTCAAGACGGGCGACGCCGGCTACACCGACGCCGGCGGCTTCCTGTACCTGCACGACCGGGTCAAGGACATGATCGTGTCGGGCGGCGAGAACGTGTACCCGGCCGAGGTCGAGAACGTCGTGGCCAAGCACCCGGCGGTGGCGGACGTGGCCGTGATCGGCGTGCCCGACGAGCGCTGGGGCGAGGCGGTGAAGGCCATCGTGGTGCCCGCGCCCGGCGTCGAGGCCAACGACGCGACCGCAGCCGAGATCATCGCCTGGGCCCGGGAGAACCTGGCCGGCTACAAGCTGCCCAAGTCGATCGACTACGCCGAGGTCCTGCCCCGCAACCCGTCGGGCAAGC
>Ga0114129_10011372_pt1 | contig 12678 bp, 12 predicted proteins | sample RhiMetdeltSRZDD1_FD_80071 | JGI IMG/M metagenome (GOLD analysis project Ga0114129, IMG submission 80071) | Populus rhizosphere microbial communities from Tennessee, USA - Rhizosphere MetaG P. deltoides SRZDD1 (version 2) (version 2) | ecosystem: Host-associated > Plants > Roots > Rhizosphere >...
GTAACGGTGGCGCTGCGAGCGCCGCTCGCTCGGCCGGCGGCTCGAGCGCGGGTACTGGCTCCTTGCTCGCCGTATTTTTATCCTGTCGTCCTTCAGCGGCCACGGTCGCAGACGCAGAAGTCCTTTCCCGACCGGGATCGGTAACGGCGGGCGGCGGGCCGGTCACCGGACGCAAGAAACCTTGCACCGAGGTCGTCGGAGACGCAGGTAAGGGCGGATTGATGGGAGGCGGTGTTTGCCGGACGGCGCGCGCGCCTGCAACGGCGATCGCTCCGAGCGCACCGCCCGCAAGAACGGCACGGACGACAGGGGATGCAAGGAGCTGTCGCAATCTGACGATGGATCGGCCAGTCGACCCGTGACGGTTTCGCGCTCGCGCGTCGGTGCCGCTTCTGGCGGCGACCGCGGCCACGGCGGCCGCCGAATCGAAATCACGCTTCAGACGCTGCAAATCAGCCCGCAGGTCCGCCGCCGTTTGAAACCGAAGCTTTCGATTCTTCTCCAGCGCCTTGTCGATGATGCGCTCGAACTCGGACGGCACGGCACGATTCGCTTCGCCCGCCGGTACCGGCGATTGGTTGAGGATGGCGTCCATGATCGCTTGACTGTCGCGTCCTGAAAAGGCACGGCAGCCGGTGACCATTTCGTACAGCACCACCCCTGTAGAAAAGAGGTCCGATCGCGTGTCCAGCACCTCTCCCCGTATTTGTTCCGGCGACATGTAGGGCACCGTTCCGCCGGTAACCCTCGGCCACGTCGCTTCCATCGCCTTCGCGCCGATGGGTCCCGGCGGCAACAGCACCGCGAGGCCGAAATCGAGGATCTTTACGTGGTCGCGGCCGGTGACGTAGATGTTCGCGGGTTTGATGTCGCGGTGGACGATCCCTTCGGCATGCGCTGCGTCGAGGGCGTCGGCGATCTGGATCGCGAGCTCGATGGCGCGATACGGATCCATCGGAGTGCCGGCGATGGCCTTCGACAGCACCTGGCCTTCGAGCAGCTCCATCACGATGAAGTGATGACCTTCGTGCTCGGCGATCTCGTAGATGGTGCAGATGTTCGGATGGTTCAGGCTCGATGCGGTGCGCGCCTCGTGCTGAAAGCGCTTGATCATCGAGTAGTCGGCCGAAAGGTCAGGCGGGACGAGCTTCAGCACCACCGGTCGACCGAGCGCGAGGTCGTCGGCCTTGTACACCACCGACGCGGCTCCATCGCCAAGCTTTTCAAGAATGCGGTAGTGGGAAAGCGTCTGCCCAATCATGGTGTGGCTTCCGCCCGCTGATCCGTTTTCAGAGTCGGCAGTGACGTTATCGGGACGAGCGCGGTCGGGGATTGATTCTGGGCTCTCTACTGTCGGCAGGCGATGCACGCTTCGGCGTGGGATTTCACGATGCTGCATTCAATGATCGTCGTCTGAACGATCGAATCTCGAGCACGGCGAGCAGACGCAAAGGCGTGTCGAGTCCCACCCAACGCATCCGGGACGGAAGTGGCGCACTCTCGTACAGCTCATTCACGTGGCGCGGCATGGCAGCGATGCCACCGGCGGACAGGAGTTGCATCAGCATTTCGAGCTGCAGCGCGCGATACGTGTACCGCCATTTGCGACGCAGATAGATGCGATAGTCGCGCGGTCGCAGCGCCGACAACGACCGAAATGAGAATTCGGCGTTCGAGCAGAAAATGCATCGAGGCCCCTCGTCGACAGCCGGGAGCTGTTCGAGCGGCGCCGCGACGAGCCGGGATAAGAGGATGTCCTCGCCGATCAGGCCCACCGGCATTCGGATTTGACGCCGGCGCAGCCACTGGACGAAATCGCCGCGCAAGGCGTAGAGATTGCCGGCGAGCGTTCCGCTCTCGACCATGCGGCGCCGCCAGCCGGCTCGATCGCGACCCGTCGCCGGCATCCCTCCGGCGGCCATAGCTGTCGGCACCTCGCTCAGCGCCGATGCCAATAGTGAGAGCGCGTGGGGTTCGAGCGTCACATCGCCGTCCATGAAGAAGTACGTCTCGATTTCGCCGGCTCGTTCCGGCGTGATCACATCGTGGACGTACACGTTCCAGGCGTTTGCTTTGTCGGCCATCGCGATTTCGACGAGCCAGAGATGAGGAATGAGATTGGCGCACGCGCGGACTTCGTCGCTCGTCGAGTCGGTGCAGCCGTTGGCGAGCACCACGACCTCGACATCTCTGTCGCCTGCAGCACGAGCGATGCTCTCGAGCCCGGCGATGATGCGCCCGCTTTCGTTGTGTGCGAAGACGGCGAGCGAGCAGGATGGACGGGCTGTGGGTCGGCCGGAGATCGACGAAACGTTGACGTCGCTCTTCATCGGGTCAACTGGATTCTTCGTCTTCGGTCGCTCGGCCGCAGCCTATGGCTCAGAACTGCCATCCGAACGTGAGCGCGTTCGCGCCGTCACGAATTCCATGCGCCAGATCGACTCGTAGCACTCCTGGCTGCCCGGGAATCTTCACGCGGAGACCGGCGCCAAGGTCGAGGTGTACCGGCGAGTTGTCTCCGGCGATGCGTCGGGTCGCCCGCGCCACATCGAGGAAGCCGGCCAGGCCGACTCGCGGCACGAGCGGCTTGTCGAGCCACCGCTGCAGTTCAGCGCCGCCATACGACAGCGATCGCCCGTACGCCGAGGAGGAACCGAGCATGATTACACCGTTCTCCAGGAGTGGGTGGGCGCGAAGCAATGGCAGCCGCGCGTGGCCGTCATCGGCGCCAGGCCACTGACCAAGAGGCGCCTCGTCGCTGACACGATCGACGCCGGCTGTTCCGCGGGTGACCCATCCGCGCGCATCGGACGATGACTGGAAGTGGAGTTGTACGCCGGCGGCCTGAAAACCTCGGGAGCGACCGACCCCGAGCCAACTAGTCACGTGTGCCTCGACCGCCGCACGATCCTTGAACCACCTCCGCTCGACGGCGCCGCCGATCGCCATAGCCTTCCGCTCGCCGTCCCACGCGTCGAAGCCGGCATTGATGGAGTAGCGAACGTTGGCGGTGAGCCAATCGCTGGTGGTCAACCCGCCGTGAACCCGTGACTCCCGCACCGGTAGTACGTTTCCGGCCGACGAGAAGCTCTGCGAATCCCAGGACGCGTCGACGCGCCACACTCCAGGAAAAATACCGACATGCGGCGTCGTGAACGCCATTCCGACGCTCGGCCGGTTCTGCCAGAATCGCCATTCCGCCGACCACATCTCGCCTTGCCCCGACGCGCCGGGCGCGCTCACGGCAACCGACCGCAGGACCGCCATTCGTGCGCCAGTGCCGGTCCAGTCAGCGGCGCTTCGAGGTACGCCGCCATGCTCCATCACCACGACATCCACCGATGCGTAACCGTCCGCCTCTGGTCTCAAGGACAAACGGGCGCTAGATCGATCCGGCAGCTCCTCGAGGCGGCGTCGGGCACGCTCGAAGATCTCGACCGTCAGCAGCATGTTCGGTTGAATGCCGAGCACATCGGCGACCACTTGGTACCGCGTGTGATGAATGCCTTCGATCCTGACCAGGTTGACGCGCGGCCTATCGATCCGGTTCCACTCCCGAAGCGCGCCGACGACTTCGTCCTGCATGAACAGGCTCGAGCCGAGCACATCCAGCGCGTACCTGTCGTTCGGATCGCGAGCAATTGCCGCGCGCGCCAGCACCTCTGCATCCTTCCAGCGTCGCTGCGCGAACCGCACACCCGCCAGCTCGCGCCATGGCCCGGCTGATGACGGGCACTCGATGCGAACCGAATCGAGGAGCGCCTCGGCTCTGTCGTAACCGGTGCGACGAATTTCCTCGAGTGCGTCGGACAGGCGAGTGTCGCAGCGGCTCGCATTGGCCTGCCGATTTTGCGGGTTCGGCATGCCGGTCGCAGTGGAAAGTCCGTCCGCAGGGGGCAGGATCACCAGGCCCCAGTAGTGCGAACGTCTCCAACGCTGCTCGAACTCCCCCTCGGGAACCGTGCGCGACGGCCCCCAGGACGGATCATGAATCGTGATGCCGTCGTTGGTCTTGGCGATGACGACCACGTAGTGATATCGCGTACCGCGATCTGCGAGCAGCACCACAACCGGTTGCCGTTCGTTGATTCGTGCTTGCAAGCCATTCAACCCGCCCTCGAGCCTCAGCGGACGCCATCCGCGAGCTCGCACGGCGTCGACGAGCGCACGATCGCCAATCCCGCCAGCGCGACGATCGACGAGCGGCGCGAACAGCTGTGCATCCGCGTGGGAATCGCCCCAGTAGCGAAACACCATCGCAGCCGCCGCGCCGCCGCACAATGCGTCGGTCTGCGGCAGAAACGGCACCTCGATCGCCGCAGAGGCGGCGAGCGACAGCGCAGCGGCCAGCGTGATGATCATTTGATCGCGATGATGAGCAGGATCACCAGCAGCAGGATGATGATGATCGTCGTCGTCGAGATGACGACGGTCGACGCCCCGCCGACGATCTGCTGATTGACGGTGCGGGCAGCATTGGCGGCCTGTTCGAGGTCGGCTCCGGTCATCGTGTCGACGGCGGCTGCGGCGCGTACGAGATCGACGTGCATTGACGACGCGACGTCGCGCACTTCGGGCCGCGCGAGCGCTTCACGAATCGCGGCGCGACTGGCGTCCTGTTGCGCCACGTGGTCGGCAACCGTCGCGGCCAGTTGGGCAGGCGCGACCAGGTGCTGGTCCGCCGACGCGCCATCGGCGCTTTGACGGGGCAAGTCCGCGAACGCGGGCGAGGCCGCAATCGTGACCAGCATGAGCGGGAGCACAAAAAGGCGTCGGATAGTGCGCATCGAATCTCCTCCAGTCGAAGCTGAACGCGACTCGTCAGTAAGCAAGCTCGATACCGATGGATACATGGTTGAGCTGGTCGAAGCGGTGGACGAGCGCGGCAGGGGGCGGCAGAGGTGAAAGAATACATCCCTTGCCATCCTCGGCTGATCAGTTCGAAATGTGGGTCGCAGCGCTCGAAGCCAAACACCTGGCCGATCTTACGTTTGCCGAGGTTTCGCGCTCCCTCCGCGCACTATCCTCGACGTACGTCGCGCATCGCCAGAAGCTTGCTGAAGGGGCGGCGCTTTCTGGCCGTGGGAAGCGCGCGGCCTTCGCACTCTTTTACGGACCGCTCCACTATTTGATCGTCGCCCATATCGTCCGTGAGTTGTGGCACGCGACTCCCCGCGTATCGACGCTGATCGATCTCGGATGCGGAACAGGCGCCGCTGGTGCGGCGTGGGCAACCGCCGTAACATCCGCGCCTCGGATCATCGGAATCGACATCCATCCGTGGGCGATCCGAGAGGCATCAGAGACGTATCGCGCATTTGGCCTGCGCGCCGCCGTGAGGCAGGGCGACATTGCAGCGACGAGGCTTCCGACGGATCGCGCGGCTCTTGTCGCGGCATTCACGTTCAATGAGATGCCCGACGCGGCTCGCGAAATCATGCTTCCCAAACTTCTCGAGCGCCGCATCCGCGGCGATCGGATCCTGATCGTCGAGCCATTGGCGGGCGGTGTGGCGCGATGGTGGAACCGCTGGCGCACCGCCGTCGAGCGCGCGGGTGGGCGCGGCGACGAATGGCGGTTTCGCGCGGAGCTTCCTGCGATTGTTGCCAAGCTCGATCGTGCGGCGGCCCTGGATCATCGCGAGCTTACCGCCCGATCGCTGTTTCTCTAATGCAGCCCGATCGCTGTTTGTCTTCCGTGGTGTCCGGCTTTAGCCGGACCTGTGAAGCCAATCCAACAGCCGATCCACTGGCCAGCAATTCACGACGCGCTCGGCGGGTACGCCGGCGAGCCGTGCATGTGCGATCGCCGTCTCCGAATACTGCAGCTCCGGCGTGGAATGCGCGTCGCTGTCGAGCGCGAAGAGACACCCTGCCTCCACGGCTCGTTTCGCGAGGTCGTAGTCCACATCCTGCCGGGAGGGATCCCCATCAATCTCCACGGCAACGTTCGCCTCCCGTGCAGCGGTGAACACCTGATCCCAGTCTGCCGTGATTCCAGGACGCGATCCGTACTTGCGCCCGCGTGGGTGGCCAAGAATGTGCACGCCAGGCACTTTCACGGCGTTGACCATGCGCGCAGTCTGATCGGCACTTGTCCGAAGAGCTGAGTGCGGCGCCGCTACCACGAGCTCGAGTTGATCGAGCTCGTGCTGTTCCATGTCGACGGATCCGTCGGCGCGGATATTCGCTTCGATGCCCTTGATCAGGCGAAATCGGCCGCGGTACTTCTTGTTCAAGGCATCGATTTCCCGATGCTGCCTCACAAGATCCGCCATCGACACGCCACGAGCGATTCTCAGACCGTACGAGTGATCGGTGACTGCACAGAATGCGTAGCCGCGCAAGAGCCCGCCTTCGACGATGCCCGCAAGCGTCTGACTGCCGTCGCTCCACGTGGAATGCATTTGCAGGTCGCCGCGGTAGTCTTCAAGACGCGGCCCGTTCAGCTTTCGGTTCTCGAGCGCAGCCATCACCTCGGCGCGGCTGAGAAAATGTCCCCGCAGGCCGCGTCGCGTCTCGATGTCGCCCGCCTGCCCACTGTCGGCGATTGCGCGTTCAACGGTCGCGGATGTTCCGGTCTGCAGCACCTCGAGGATCACTCGCGCCGACGAAGGACCAATGTTCGGGATCTTCCGAAGCGTGCCGTTCGGTTGGAGCAACGACGCAACGGGCTCTTCGAGGGCGAGAATCGCCGATGCGGCACGCTTGTAGCCCCACATGCTCTGCTTCGACTTCTGGATTGCGGCGAAGTCGCGTAGAAGAGCGGCAATCTGGCCGTTCAACTCCATCCCCGAGCTGGCGCGCGCCATCAACTAATATTGTCGATCGTGTCCGCCGACGCGTTTCTGGCGAATCCCCGTCCCGCTGCCACGGTTGTGGTGCTGCGCGACAGTCCAACCGGTCCGGAAGTCTTTCTCGTCCGGCGTCACGAGGGAATGTCGTTCATGGGTGGCGCGCATGTGTTTCCCGGTGGACGCGTCGATGCAGCCGATCACGACGGCAGTGCGGCGTGGTGCGACGGTATCGATCACGCAGCTCGGCAGCTCGAGAGCTTGCCGTCAGAAGACGCGGTTGCCTACCACGTCGCTGCGGCGCGGGAACTGTTCGAAGAAGCAGGCGTGCTGTTGGCGCGCGACGCTGCAGGCCGATTCGTGTCGCTCGCCGGTTTCGACACCCACGAGCGGTTCAAGCAACACCGAACGCACGTCCACTCTGGCACGGCGTCGATGCGCGCGATCGTCGAACGTGAGGGTTTGCGGCTCGCGCTCGACTCGCTGATTCTGTTCGCGCATTGGGTGACGCCGCCAATCGACACGCGTCAATTCGACACGCGTTTCTTCCTGTCTCGCGTTCCGCCGGATCAAACGCCGGCGCACGACGAAGCGGAAACGACCGACAGCGTATGGCTGACGCCGGCTGCGGCGATGGCGCAGTCGCACTCGCAGGAAATCGTCCTGCCGCCTCCCACGTGGACCACTCTACGTGAGCTGGAATCGCTCGCGACCGTCGACGCCGCGATTGCCTGGGCGCGCGCCCGACGGATCGTTCGACGGCAGCCGGTACTCGTCGAGGAGGATGGCCACCGCATGCTGCTGATGCCAGGAGATCCCCAACATCCCGATCCGGGCGCCGACGATGCGCCGCTCGAGACGCGCTTCGTATCGATCGACCGTGTCTGGCGCGCACAACGGCCGCCGGACTCTCGAACCTGACACATCAGCCGCACGCATATAATCGCGGCATGCTCTCGACGCGCGTCGCGCCGGTATTCATCTTGTCGCCGCTCGCGCTCGTCGTGTCCGTCATCGGGCCGGCTGCGCAGTCGCGACCGCTCGTGGCGCCGGCGGCGGCCGCGATCTACCGGCGCCTGCTTCCGCAGATCGAGAAGATCCGAATCTTCGATCATCATGCGCACCCAGGATTTGCCGGCGACGAGGAGGTCGATCCCGCGCCGGTGCCGCCGAGCGCAACACCACTGCGGCTTCGACCAGAGCATCCCGACTGGGCCGCCGCGTCGCGGTCGCTGTTCGGGGAGATCAGCAAGGCCCAGCTGAGAAAGGCGAGTCCAGGGCCGAAGTACTTCAACGCGATTCTCGATCGGCTCGGGATCGAAACGTCGGTCGCCAACCGCATCACGATGTCGAGCGACCTCGATCCAGCGCGCTTCAAATGGGTCTTTTACATCGACCCCGTTCTGTTCCCGTTCGACAACTCGGCGCTCGCTGCAAGAAATCCCGACCAGGCGGCGTTCATGCCGAACCAGACGAAGCTCGTCCGACGCTTTCAACAGCAAGCAGGACTGAACGGCCTGCCTGCGAATCTCTCCGCGTATCTGGTGTTCGTGACGCACGTCCTCGAGGATCACCAGCGTCGCGGCGCAATCGCCGCGAAGTTCGAGGTGGCCTACTTCCGAACATTCGTCTTCGACGATCCTCCACGCGACGCCGTCACAGCGATCTACGACAAGTTCCGGTCCGGCGGTGTGCCGTCGTCTGTGGAGTACAAAGCGTTCCAGGACTTTGTCTTCCGGCATGTCGTGACCGAGTGCGGCCGCCTGCGTCTGCCGGTTCATCTCCACAGTTCTGCGGGAGCGGGCGACTATTTCAGCGTAGCTGGCGCGAGCGTCCTGAATCTGGAGCCGGTTCTGAGGGATCCGCGCTACAGCGCCACGACGTTCGTGCTGATTCATGCGGGCGATCCCTTCGACCGCGCCGCGATGTTCATGGCCTCGATGAAGAATGTCTGGATCGATTCGTCCGCGACCGGCAGCTTCATCCTCTCGGCCAACGACTTCAAGGACGTCCTTCGGCGCTGGTTCGGGATCTTTCCAGACAAAGTCACCTACGGATCAGATGCATTTCCAATCGACGAGCACATCGGCGCCGAGGAGCTGTACTGGTTTGGTGTGCACAACGCGAGGACGGCGACGGCGGCCGCGCTGGCAGAAATGATTGCCGCGCGCGAAATCGCCGAGAAGCAGGCGATGGCGATCGCCCGCGGTTACCTTCACGACAACGCCGCGTCGCTTTACAAATGACAACTGCGGGTCTCCGCCGCGTTCTCACATTCCGCGATCTCGTCCTGTACTACCTCGTCACCGGATTCAGCCTTCGGTGGATTGCGACGGCGGCGGCGGCGGGACCGAGTGCTCTTGTCATCTGGGTGATCGCGGCGCTTGGGCTCTTCGTCCCACTCGTCTTTACCGTCCTCGAGCTGTCGTCGCGCTATCCAGAGGAAGGTGGCATCTACGTCTGGAGCAAGCGCGCGTTTGGCCCGTTTGCCGCCTTCATCACGGGGTGGACGTACTGGGGATCGAACCTGCCATATTTTCCCGGTCTGCTCTACTTCGCCGCGGCCAATGCGCTGTTCATCGGCGGTCCGTCCTGGCAAGTGTGGTCCACCAACAGCACATATTTCATCGTCGTTGCGATGACCGGCTTGATCATCGCCGTCACGATGAACGTCGTGGGTCTGAATGTCGGGAAATGGCTGAACAACGTGGGCGCAATGGCGAGCTGGATTCCCGCGGGAGTGCTCATCGCGCTCGGGGCCCTGTCGTGGAGCCGTTTTGGATCGGCGACGCCGATGAGCCCGGACGCGTTCGTCCCGAGCACGAGCCTGAAGGACGTGATCTTCTGGTCCACGATTGCGTTCGCGTTCGGCGGCGTCGAAAGCGGATCGACGATGGGGGAGGAAATCCAGGACGCGCGACGCACGGTTCCACGAGCGGTGCTGACGGCCGGTGCCGCGATGACGGTTCTGTACATCGCCGGCACGGCGAGCATCCTCCTCGCGCTGCCGAGCCGCCAGATTTCGGGACTGCAAGGCATCATGCAGGCGATCCAGGCGATCACGGCGAAGGTGGGCGTCGCATGGCTGGCCCCGATCGTCGCGGTGCTCGTCACAGTGAACGCGCTCGGCGGCGTCGGTGGATGGTTTGCGGCCACCGCACGTCTGCCGTTCGTCGCCGGCATCGATCGGTTTCTGCCGCCGGCCTTCGGCGAGCTGCATCCGCGATGGCGAACGCCGTACGTGGCGCTGCTCGTTCAGGCAGGGATTGCGGCGCTCTTCATCTTTCTGGGACAAGCGGGCACGTCGGTACGCGGCGCCTATGACGCGCTGGTCAGCATGGGGATCATCGCCTACTTCATTCCCTTCCTGTTCATGTTCGCTGCGATGATCATGCTGCAGCGCGAGCCGGCCGGACCTGATGTGATGCGGGTGCCTGGTGGAAAACCCGTTGCCGTGGCGCTTGCCGCGCTCGGGTTCGTCGTGACGGCGGTGTCGATCGTGCTGGCATGCATTCCCCCGGATGAGGAACCGAACAAGAGTCTCGCGGTCGCGAAGGTCGTCGGGTCGTCGCTGGTTCTCGTGGGGATTGGTGCCGTGGTCTACCTGCTTGGCCGACGCCGGGCACAAGCTGGCTGAACTGCGCCGCCTTGACGTTTCCTCAGGCCTTCAATCAGACTAGCGCCCGCACACAGTTTTTTCATACGAGGCGTATATGCAGGACGATTTCGACAGCGCGATGGGAATGCCGGATGATGAGCTGGCCGGCGGATCGGCCGTTTCCGACGTTGGCGACGCTGGGCTGAGCGGGAGCGAAGGCAGTGAACCGACTGGGCGCCCCTCGGGGGGTGCGCGCGCGCGCAAGTCATCCGGATCGGCGCGAAAGGCTGCGGCGAAGCCCAAAAGGGCTGCGAAGAAGGCTGCTCCGAGAAAGGCGAAGAAACGAGTCGGCAAGAAAGCCAAGAAATCCAGCCGCAAGGCCGCACGCAAAACCGGCCGCGCGAAAGCGAAGCGGAAGGCTGGACGCAAGCGATAACCGCGACTCGAAGCCCACGTTCGCGCGCACATTGGTCGTCGCCGACCTACACGAAGCAGAATAAAGTCTATGCTTACGCCGAAGAACCAATCAATCGGCCCGTTATAGCGAACAAAAACCGATCGCTCGAGAGGCACGCTTCTCGCACCGCAGTGCCCAAAATCCGTCAGACAACAATAGGTGTGCGTCGGCGTTCAGCTCGGACGATGAGGTTGCACGCGCGACTGCAAGGAGCGGTAATGAACAAGAGAGGCCTTTCCACAATTCTCGTCGTTTTAGCCCTCTTCCTTGGGACGCGTGCCGAGGCGACGAGCATTTATGTGATTGATGCCGGTGTTTCCGGACACGGGATGGTCATTGCCGCGAAGAACAATCTCAACGCGCTTGGCTACACCGTGAGTAATGGCGGCACACTTGGGTCTTATTTGGGGTTCGACGAGGTGTGGGATCTCCGGTACCAGGGCAACCTCCTTGCGTCTGATATCGCGTCGATGGGAGCGTATTTGAACGCTGGCGGTCGGATGTACTTGACGGGCGAGCACTCTGGCTTCGATGCGACCAGAAACGTGAGTCTTGTCAACTTCCTGTCGGCGGTCGGCGCCGGCGCGCTCACCCTGAATCAAGCCGCATTCGTCGGTACCGAGACATTCACAGCAGCTGGCGCGATTGTCAACAGCCCAAACAACTTTGGCAGCCTGGCCTACAGCGCTGCTCGAACCACGACTAGCGCCGGAAACGGTTTCCTGGTCACCCAGACCGCTTTCGGTGACGGCTCACTTGTCGGCTGGAACTTTGGCAACATCGTCGGTTCAGCCAACGCCCGGATGCTCGTCGGATTCGACATCGAAATCTTTCAGAACGGCCAAAACTGGACGCAAGATATGGCCACATATCTTGGCGCAGGCGCTGTCGCCCAGCCGGTTCCCGAGCCCGCGTCGCTATTGCTCTTTGGAACGGGGCTTGTGGCTATCGGTCGTCGGCAGTTCCAGCGCAGACGTCGCTCGTAATCTACGAATTTACGAGAGAATCGCTCGTCCTTGGTTGAGCGGTCCTTTACTTGACCGGAGCGGCGATCCACCACGTGACACCGTTCTGATCGACGACTCCGGCATTTCGGTGTCCATACGGCTTGTCTTCGGGTTCGCTCTGGGACGTCGCTCCAGCCCGGAGGGCTCTCGCATACGTCGCATCGACTTCCTCCACCCACAGATACAGAGCCGCGGTGAGCGACTTCCATTGTCCGCCCGCCTGTCCGAGCATGACGAGCGAATCACCGATCCTTATTTCGGCGTGCATGACCGTGTTGTCGGCGTTTCTCTGACACGAGGCCTCGGTGCCACCGAACGCCGCCTTCAGGAAGGTCAGTTCCGCATCCGCGTCGGGCACCACCAGATAGGGTGTGACAGTGTGATACGTGTCTTTCGAATCTGCCATAGCCTCATCGTCTCAGAAGCCGGCGGTGTCGGATTGTAGAAATTTGACGTGGTTCTGGAAACGGGTTTCGAGCCGCCTGATAGCTCGTCGGCGTGAGTCCTGAGAACGACCGGAAACGCTTCGCGCTCAGCCCCGATGGTGTCGGTGACCGCAGCAATGCTCGTCGTGAACGGGACTCGATCGAAAGCCCTCTCCGTCGTGACGCTCCGCCGCGATAACCATTGGGTCTCGCGCTGCACGAGGTATCCCGGGGGCAGGTAGCCGCGTAGTAACCGCTATGGAGAGTCCCCACGATCAGGGCGCCCACGGTCCTTTCGAGGCACGCTACCTGGCGTTCCTCGAGACGATCGTTAAGCTCCGGCCGAGTCTGCACCGTTACTGTTCACGCATGACAGGATCGGTGGTGGACGGCGAGGA
>Ga0114129_10011375_pt1 | contig 12676 bp, 8 predicted proteins | sample RhiMetdeltSRZDD1_FD_80071 | JGI IMG/M metagenome (GOLD analysis project Ga0114129, IMG submission 80071) | Populus rhizosphere microbial communities from Tennessee, USA - Rhizosphere MetaG P. deltoides SRZDD1 (version 2) (version 2) | ecosystem: Host-associated > Plants > Roots > Rhizosphere >...
CCAGGAAGGTGTCGAGTCGGTGCAAATCACTGAGGACGTGATCACCAAGAACGCGCCTCCCGCGATCACCCACGTTCGGGAAAGCAAGCGGCGGGGAGCGTGAGAACGATGCCCTGCGCCGCGGGGCGCTGAGCCGCCCGCCCATGCAGAACGAACGCGACGAAGAAATCGTCCAGATCGACGACAAGCTTCCGTTATTGCCCCTTCGCGATGTGGTGTTGTTCCCCCATATCACCGTTCCGCTCTTGGTGGGACGCGTTGCTTCCGTCAACGCGATCGAGGAGGCGGTGGCCGGGAATCGGATCCTGTTTGCCACCGCCCAGAAGCGCCCCGACGTGGTGGATCCTCAAAAAGAGGATTTGTACCGGTTAGGTACCGTGGTCCGGGTGCTGCAGTTGTTCCGATTGCCGGATGGGACGATGCGGGTGCTGGTGGAGGGATTGCATCGCGCGCGCGTGCGGCGGTTCCTGTCGGCCGACGATTACGTGATGGCGCGGGTGGAGATGATCGGCGAGGAACCGGCGGCCGGCCCAGAAATTGAAGCGTTGATGCGGTCGGTGTCGGCGGCGTTCAACGAATATGTGCACCTCAATCGCCGTATCTCCGACGAAGTGCTGTTGACGGTGAACAACTTGACCGACACCGCGGCGTTTGCGCACACCGTAGCCAACCACCTCCAGGTCAAGGTCTCGGCCAAGCAGGAGATCCTGGAGCTGGATTCGGTGCGGGAGCGGTTGGGCCATTTGAGCCGGGTGTTGCATTCCGAGCTCGAGATCGTGAAGCTCGAGCGCAAGATCGAAGGCCAGGTCCGATCGCAGGTTCACAAGAACCAAAAAGAGTTTTATTTGAACGAGCAGCTCAAGGCCATCCGCAAGGAACTTGGGTTTCAGAACGAGTTCACGGGCGAGATAGAAGAGCTGGAACGGCAGATCAAGAAGTCGAAGATGCCCAAGGAAGTGCGGGAGAAGGCGGAGAAGGAGCTCGACCGCCTGGGCAAGATGTCCTTCATGTCGCCCGAAGCAACGGTTTTAAGAACGTATTTGGACTGGCTGGTCACGGTGCCGTGGAAGAAGCGCACCCCGGATAATTTGGATCTGATCGCGGTGCGGAAGATCATGGACGAGGATCACTTCGGGTTGAAGAAGGTGAAGGAGCGGATCCTCGAATATCTGGCCGTGGTGAAGCTGTCCGGGCATATTCGCGGTCCGATCCTGTGCTTCGTGGGTCCGCCCGGAGTGGGGAAGACGTCGCTGGGGACCTCGATCGCGCGATCGATGAACCGCAAGTTCGTGCGCATGTCGTTGGGTGGCGTGCGGGACGAGGCGGAGATCCGCGGTCATCGGCGCACCTATATCGGTTCCATGCCGGGCCGGATCATCCAGGCGATGAAGCGGGCCGGAGTGGTGAATCCGTTGATCTTGCTGGATGAGGTGGACAAGCTGGGCGCGGACTGGCGCGGGGATCCCGCGGCCGCCTTGCTGGAGGTTTTGGATCCCGAGCAAAACACCTCGTTCAACGATCACTATCTGGAAGTGGATTACGACTTGTCGCAGGTGTTGTTCGTCACCACCGCCAATCATACGTCGACGATTCCTCCGGCCTTGATCGATCGCATGGAGATTCTGCAGCTGCCGGGTTATTTGCTGGACGAAAAGATCTCGATCGCGGAGCAGTTCCTGTTGCCCAAGCAAAAGGAGCGAAACGGGCTGGCGCCGGGTGACCTGGTGATGAGCGAGGCGACGGTCCGAACGATCGTGAACGGATATACGCGTGAGGCGGGGGTACGGAATCTGGAGCGCGAGTTGGGCGCGGTGTCGCGGAAGGTGGCGCGAAAGAAGGCCGAGGGCACGGCGAAATTGCCCGTCCGCGTGCTGCCGGCCGCGATTGGACAGTACTTGGGCCCGCCGCGTTTTTTGGAAAGCCCGTTGGAACGGCGTTATCGGGTGGGCGTTGCCAACGGATTGGCGTGGACCGAAGCCGGCGGCGATCTGATGACCATCGAAGTCACGATCGTTCCGGGTAAGGGGAACTTGAACCTGACCGGGAAACTCGGCGAAGTCATGCGCGAGTCCGGCGTCGCGGCCATGACCTACGCGCGGAAGAACGCGGAGGATTGGGGTCTCGACAAGTGGTTCTATCAGGAGCAAGACACGCACATTCACGTCCCGGAAGGCGCGATTCCAAAGGATGGACCGTCGGCGGGGATCACGATGGCGACGGCGTTGGTGTCGGCGTTGACCGGCGTGCCCACAAAGCCCGAGGTGGCCATGACGGGTGAGATCACGTTGCGCGGGACGGTGCTGCCGATCGGTGGATTGACGGAGAAGGTGGTGGCGGCCAAGCAGGCGGGCGCCAAGATCATCATCATTCCCAAGGGGAATGGGAAGGATCTCACCGAAATCCCGGCCAATGTGAAGAAGGGACTGACCTTCGTACAAGTGGAGCACATGGATGATGTGCTCCGCCATGCGCTGGAACGGTCGCCGCGCGGACATCTGTCGCACCCCGAGCCGCCGCCCACCGACACGCCGCCGCCCGAAGCATTCACGCATCACTAGGATGCCGGTTATCCAGGGGAGATAACATGACCGAAGAACGCCTCTTCACTCCCGGCCCCACACCTTTGCCCCCCTCGGTGCGCGAGATTCTAGCCCGCCCGGCGCTGCACCATCGCACTTCCGAATTCCAGACCGTATTGGCGCGGGTGACGGCGGGGCTCATGCGTTTGTTTGGGACGCGGCAGCCCGTGTTGACGCTGACCGGGAGCGGAACGGCCGGCATGGAGGCGCTGTTTTCCAATTTGGCTCGACCTGGGGAACTTGTCGCCGTGTTGCATGCCGGCAAATTCGGGGAGCGATGGAGGTCCATTGCCCGCGGATATGGCGTGCCGGTGGCGGAGCTCATGAAGCCCTGGGGCGCGTCCTTGACCGCGGATGAGGCGGCGGCGTTCTTGGACGACGAGGGACAGGGTGCTTCGTTGGTGTTCGTGACGCACAGCGAAACGTCGACGGGGGCGTTGCACGATCTGGAAGGGATCGCGCGGGTGGCGCGGGAGCGAGGGAAGCTGGTGGTGGCGGACGTGATCACGTCCTTGGGAGTGCACGAATTCGATTTCGATCGGTGGGGACTGGCGGGCGCGGTGACCGGATCGCAGAAGGGGTTGATGCTGCCGGCCGGGTTATCCTTCGTGGCCTTGAGTGGGGTGGGGTGGAAGCGGGCCGAGGAGGCCGAGCTGCCACGTTTTTATTTTGACTTGGCCAAGGCGCGCGCTTCCTTGAACAAGAACTCGACGCCGTTTACCCCCGCGGTGCCGTTGGTGCTGGCATTGGAGGAATCGATTCGGTTGATGGAGGAGGAGGGGCTTTCGGCGGTGCAAGAGCGCCATGCGCGCCACGCTTCAGCCTGCCGCGCGGCGGTAGCGGCGTTGGGATTGGAGCTATATGCCGATGTGCCTTCCAATGGTTTGACCGCGGTGCGCGCACCGGAAGGGAAGGATGGCCAGGAGCTGGTGGCGGCGATGCTCAAGCAGCACGGCATGCGGATCGCGGGCGGGCAAGAGCCGATGAAGGGCAAGCTCATTCGCTTGGGCCACATGGGGTATTACACGGATTCGGATATCGTTGATTTGATCGGGGCATGGGAGACGACTTGCCGCGACCTGGGCTGGACGGACCGCTCGGGCGCACGGGCGACGGTCGAGAGCATGCTGAGCGGTGACATGGCGCAAACATCCGAAGCCGGGATGGCGCTGCGCGCGCAGGGTGGGAAAACCGCGGCGTAAATTTTCGCCGTTTTCGCCGTTCAGCTCCCTACAAGCAACTCAGGGCCGGATACGATCAGCTTTCGCTATACTATTGATATCCCCCCTGGGAGCACACCATGAGGTCCCTTTTCTCGTTTTTGTTGGCCTTACTCAGCCTCGTGGCTACGGTTGTAGTATCGTGGGGTGACCTTCCTCCACTCCCTCAGACTGCTGTCCCCACAGTGATCACTCTTTCTCCGGGACCGCGATTTGCCAGCAACCCTATCGGCGGCTACACGGTGCATGTTGAGGGTCCATTGGGGCCCATCCAAGGCGCGGAAGTTGAAGTTGAAATTTCCCCCGAGGCGGACGCTCTGGTTGCGTGGTGCGATGGCCAGACCCATCCTATCCAGGTGCGATTCACCGACGTGAACGGCAACGCCACCTTTCAATTCCTCGGTGGGGGATGCGTCGTCCCTGAAGATGTTCCCGGAGCCGCCTACGTAGCCGAGGTTCGATTCGATGGCATTGCCCAGGCTGTTCATCCCTATATCACTTCTCCAGACGTGGTCATGAGCAATGGCCAACGTCCTGCCGCACCCGGTGGAGCGTGTGAAAACGGGCAGAGTATTGTGACGTTGAGCGACGCCTCCTATTTCACCCGGCCGATCAAGCTGGGTCTTATTGACCGATGTTCCAAATTTACCCCCCCCTTCAATAGCCACGTTCAACTTTCGGACGCTGTGTTTCTGATGCCTTACGTCAAGTCCGGAAGTAACTGTTCGTGTAATTGATTCGGGTCCGACCCTGGTCAGCGGGAACTCGCCCGCTCAGGGGCCAACGTTGGCACCGAATGCCAATCGCCCCAGGGCGATTCACCTCCCCCGCGGCGCGGGGGCCAACGTTGGCAAAGATCTAACTGGTTTCAAAACCAGTTGCCTGCTCAGGGGCCAACATTGGCAACGAATGCCAATCGCCCCAGGGCGATTCACCTCCCCCGCGGCGCGGGGGCCAACGTTGGCAAAGATCTAACTGGTTTCAAAACGAGTTGCCTGCTCAGGGGCCAACATTGGCAACGAATGCCAATCGCCCCAGGGCGATTCACCTCCCGCGCGGCGCGGGGGCCAACGTTGGCAAAGATCCAACTCGTTTCAAAACGAGTTGCCCGTTCAGTGGCCAACATTGGCAACAGCAACTGGCGCCAGCGCCAGTAGACTCCCCACACGGCGCAGTGGCCAACGTTGGCAACGAAACCAATCGCCCCGGGGCGATCAGCTCATCCGCACCCAGTGGCCAACATTGGCAGCAGCAACTGGCGCCAGCCCCAGGAGCCTCCCAGGCGAACCTCCTAAGTTGTTGAATCCTAGTCTATTCCGCAATCTCCTCCAGTGACGGAGCTACTGCCAATTAAACTACTCAAACACATAGTAGTTCGTCAATAGGAAATTTATCCCCCGGTGGCTTATCGTGTGCGACCCGACCGGCTCTACGAAGTAAAACCAAGCCAAACTCCGGAGACCAAAAGCGTGTCCAACCAGAAGTGGGTCATCCTCATCACGGATCCCCTCGCCAAGGAAGGCCTCAATGTCTTCCAGGCAGAACCGCAATTCGATGTCCGCGTCAAAACCGGCCTCAAAGGCCAAGCCCTCCAGGACGAGCTCGCCCAAGCCCACGCCCTCGTCGTCCGTAGCGGCACGCAAGTCACCGCCGATCTCCTCCAGAACGCCCCCAACCTGAAAATCGTGGGGCGAGCCGGCACCGGGGTGGACAACATCGACGTCCCCGCCGCCACCAAACACGGCATAGTGGTCGTGAACACGCCGGGCGGGAATTCCGTTGCCGCGTGTGAGCACACCTTTGCATTGCTTCTCGCCCTGCTACGAAACATTCCCGAAGCCACCAAACATCTCGCAGAGGGCGGTTGGGATCGCAAGCGATTCACCGGCCATCAGCTGAACGGAAAAACGCTCGGACTCATCGGTTTCGGTCGTATCGGGCGAGAAGTCGCCGCACGAGCGCGAGCTTTCGGCATGCAAATTCTCGTCGCCGATCCCTTCGTGACCGAATCCCTGGCCAAGGAGTGGGAAGCGCGGCTTACCGACAAGGACACGCTCCTTGCTAACGCCGACATCGTAAGTCTCCATGTGCCGCTCACTCCGGAAACACGTCATGTCATCGACGCATCCGCGATCCAAAAAATGAAAACCGGCGCCATCGTGATCAACTGCGCGCGGGGCGGGCTCGTTGACGAAGCAGCGCTCAAAACCGCGCTCGATGAAAACAAGCTCGCCGGGGCGGCGCTGGATGTCTTCGCCGACGAACCCCCCACGAACTCCCCGCTCCTGAAACACCCCAAAGTCGTGGCCACACCGCATCTCGGCGCCTCCACCGAAGAAGCACAGCGCGATGTCGCCGGCGAAGTCGCCGAGCAGATCCGCGATTACCTCCAGAAAGGCGAGGTCAGAAACGCCGTCAACATGCCGTCTCTTTCCGCCGAGGCGTACGCACAAGTCAAACCGTTTCTCGATCTCGCCGAACGCCTCGGATCTTTGGCCGGCCAAGTCGTGGGCGGCTCGTTAAAGCGTCTCGAAATCATCTTCCGAGGCGAGGCAGAAACACTCCCCAGAGCGCCCATCGTCTCCGCCGCGCTGGTCGGACTCCTTGCCTCCGCGAAGGGCGGAAGCATGGTGAATTACGTGAACGCGCGTCTGGCCGCGTCGGAAGCAGGGATCGAGATCAAAGACACCTCGGTCAAAGACAGCGGCGACCAGTCCGGCCTCATAGAGATCAACGTGCAAAGCACGGAAGGAACGTGCTCGGTGGCGGGGTGGGTGACCGCCGGTGGAAAACCGCGCCTCGCCCGCTGGGAAGGACTGGGCCTCGACGCGCCGCCCGCGGGCGACATCCTCGTGCTGCGAAACCCCGACGTTCCCGGGGTTGTGGGAGCCATCGGCACCCTCCTCGGCGAAGCCAAGGTGAACATCGCGCACATCGCGTGGGGTCGCGACGCGACCAAACGCGAAGCCTTCACGTTGATTAACCTCGACAACGCCGTCGGCGCGGATCTTCTGGCCACGATTTGCCGTCACCCCAAGGTTCTATGGGCGAAAGCAATTCGGTTGCCCGCCTCGCCGTGACTTGTTAGGCTTCCTTCCGCTTTAGCCCGCCTCGCAGGAATAGAACGCCCACCGGGTACAAGGAGATGCAACACCTCATGTCCGTTCGTGTGATCGTGGGCGCCCAATGGGGCGATGAGGGCAAGGGAAAAATCGTCGATCTCCTGAGCGACGAAGCAGATTACGTCGTCCGCTATCAAGGCGGCCCCAACGCGGGTCACACCGTGGTGGTAAACGGCGACACCACGATCCTCCATCAGGTGCCCTCCGGCATCCTTCATCCTTCGGTGCGATGCATCCTGGGAAACGGCGTCGTCATCAATTTGGAAGTCTTCTTCAAAGAACTGGACAAACTCACCGACAAGCAAATTTCCTGGCAGAGGCGCATGCGGGTTAGCGAACGCGCGCACCTCATCCTGCCCGCGCACCGGGCCATGGAAGAAGCGGAAGAAAAAGGGCCGGGCGCCGTCGGCACCACGCTGCGGGGCATCGGTCCCGCCTACCGCGACAAGATGGCACGCATCGGGATCACGATCGGCGAGTTTCTACACCGAAACCACTTCCTGGAAGCCTTGGCCCGCCAACGCACCTGGCGCGAGCGCACCGTACCCGTATTACCCAAAAAGGCCGTGGACCCCGAGGCGGTTGAGGCAGAGCTCAGTCCGTACCGCGACCGCATCGCGTCGATGGTCGGCGACACCGGCCTCGAACTGTATCGGGCCGCGCGCGAGGGCAAGCGCATCCTCCTCGAGGGCGCGCAGGGCACCATGTTGGACGTGGATCACGGCACGTATCCTTATGTCACGTCATCGAGCGCAACGGCCGGCGGTGGCGCGACCGGGAGCGGCATTCCGCCGCGATTCATCGGCGAAGTGATGGGGGTGACGAAGGCGTACACCACGCGCGTGGGGCTCGGTCCATTTCCCACGGAAATGCTCGGGACCGAGGGTGCCGCGCTGCGGGATCAAGGTGCGGAATACGGCGCCGTGACTGGACGTCCGCGTCGGTGCGGATGGCTGGATGGCCTCGCGCTGAGACACGCCGCGCGTGTGAACGGACTCGACAAGCTCGCCGTCACCAAGCTGGATGTTCTCTCCGGAATGCCGACGCTTCGTATTGCCACCGCCTACAAGGTGAGCGGATGCGATCTTGTCACTGAATTCCCGGGACGCATAGACTTCATCGAGCGCGCCGAGCCGCTCTATGAGGAATTCCCGGGTTGGGAAGAGGACATCACCAACGCGAAACGGTGGGACGATCTTCCCGAGACCGCGCGCAATTTTTTGAAACGCATCCAGGAAATCACCGACGTGCCGATTGCGCTGGTGTCGGTGGGTTCCGGGCGAGATCAGACGATCGCGTTATAACGCCGCGTCGGTTAACGCCTAGCTTTCTCTCCTGCCAATTCCCTCCGCGCGAGCAACAATCCCGGCGCCATCGGAAACCACAACGTAAACGCTCGATAAAGGAGCGTTCCCGCGACCGCCAGTTCGAACGGGACCCCCAGCCAGCCGAACACTGCCACCGATCCCGCCTCGAACGGTCCCACCCCGCCCGGTAACAAGCTGATCGCCCCGGCCAGCGATGCAAGCACGAAGGCGGCAAAAACCGTCTTTGCGTCCACCGCTTGCCCGAGAGACAAAAACAACACGTACAGTGTGGCCGCATCCACCACAATGATCGAAAGCTGAAGCAAGGCGTCGTAAAGAAACAAGCGGCCGTCCCGGAGCGTCGACCGAGGCGCCGACGCGATAGCCTCGAGAAGATGTCGCACTCCCGGTAAGCGACCCAACCATCCCTTAGTCTTGCTGGCGCCGCCCCGAGCTAACCAGATCAACGCGACTGGGATGATCCCTATGATCAGGGAGACGATGGAAACGGGAAGCAGGATGCCTTTGTGAAGGTCCCCCCGCACCCAAAGGATGGTCAAGGCGCTCAGGATCGAGAACGCGTTGGCGGCATGGTATCCGAGCAGTCCGACCACGACCGCGGCCGTCGATGCACCGACACGAACCTTGCGGTTCTCCAGTGCATGCACGGTGAGCACGGTGCCGGTCACTCCGCCGGTCGGGAGGATTTGATCCGCGGCCAGCTTCATGAACCCCAGAGGTAGCAAGGACCGAAGGCCGACCGATATGCCGCTCCGATTGAGACCCAACTTCAGAACCAGCGCCGCAGAAACGTAGGTCCCCAGCTGGAGAACGAGCGCTCCCAAGAGCCAGTTCGGCTTCGCGCGCTTGATAATTTCGGCGAAGTGCTCCCATTCGCTCCGACGCGCAACGATGGCAATCAAGCCGCCGAGGAGGATGAGGCTGAAGATCCAGCCGAAACGTCTCCAGGTCACGCGGTGGGTAAGGAGGGGGAGAGAGCCTTGGGGCGGTTGAGGTCGGTAGTAGTGCGAGTGCGTCCGATCATTAGATAACTTTAATCGTTTTCAGAAATGATCAGTACTTGGTTTTTATTTTTCCCCATGTTGTGCGATTCGGTGAGGCAGGCCCACGGGCACAGGGTGCCGCGAGCGGATTGCACCCATCCGTGTCAGGACCCAGGGAAGCCCCGCCGAAAGAGATCCATCCCGCCGAAGACAAAGGAATTTCGCGAAAGCTCAAGGCTTTGCAATTTGTGTAGGTTACTTTCTGTTGGCTCGGGTGAGGCACGATGGCGAAGAGGGAAGGGTCATGGACTCTCAAAATGAAATACCCAGCAACAATGATTTTACCCAACTGACAATCGCCCCAAATCGAAGTCATTCCCGTGTTGCTGCGCGGCCAGTCGTCCGTAGGTACGTAAGTATCGCTACACGAGTGCCAATCTATGACTTCGACTCCAGTTCCTTCGCCTGAACGGTAACTAATGCCATATCCGATGCTGCGGACGCCTACCTCGTCGTCTGGGACTTTGGGAGCAGCAAGTACGTAAACGGCAAACTCAGAAGGCTCGGGGACCGCAAGCCAAGTAACGATGCTGTCGGGATCTGTGGGGCCCGTGTCGCAACTTCCCCCTCGGAGCGCCTTAGGCGCGGCATGAAGAAGAACCGCGGCCGCCTGCTCCCCGCTTGGAGGCGGAGGCGGTGGCTCAACCGGGGGTGGTGGTCCCGGCAAAGGAGGCAGTGTTCCACTCCCGGTACATGGATTGAACCCGGCGGTGGTTCCGGATGAAGAAAACACGATTGCCCCTCTCGCGGTGGAGGGATCCACGGCGTGCTCCGCATTGTCACATGAGGCTACTTTGAGGAGGTCCGCAACCATCCCATATTGGGCTGGAATGACGGAGAGCGCATCCTCACTGTAAGCGTACACATAGAACGAGCCCGGTATGGCCTGTACTCCCGGTTCGCCTGGCTGAGATGTCTGGCAATTATCTAAGTTGACCCATGTCACGATGGTGCCGACGTTTGGCGCAGGCCAGTCATCTAAACGCCATTCGAGATCCCCGCATAATGTCCAAGAGAAGATATCCAGACCTTCATGAGCGATCCCGTTGTAATACATTCCCCACTGTATACCTGCGATACCGCGCGGCCCATTGCCCGAGCCCGTGTCCGGATCGACCGCCACTACATATACATCGTAGGGGGTGAGGAGGCGCCCAGCGGTCTCGAACTCGGTGCAAGGCACATTCTTTGGCGCCCATGTCCCGCAGGTTGTGCCGCTTTTGCTGGTGTGGGCGGTCAAGTGCAGGGCGATCATCGGCGTTCCATTATTCCCCGCCCATGCGGGACCGCAGATAAGAATTAGATCCAAGGTGATTAGGATAATTGCTGTCAGGCAGTTACGAGGAATGGACACGATCACCGCCCTTGGGGGAGCCTCATTATAGCACCTGACTTGCATCACCCCTCGGCGAGGCTGTTATTCAGTACTTGCTTTTCAACCTTCCCCAGGTCGTCTGGTGTGCGTGAACTGGACCGGGCGTGCAGGATTCTAAGGCGGGATTGCAGCCATCGGTGTCTTGACCGATTGCCGCGCCGCCGAGTGAGACCCAACCCACCCGTCCCGCACTGAGATCCTCGAAGACTGTGTCTCCGGTAGTGCAGCTAGCCCATTGGGCCAAACCGGTCTGCGGATGGCCAACAATCCTGAAGTAGGATGGATCATAGATGGCGACTTGGAAGTATCCGCCGACCTCGATTTCTCCACTCTCGCACCCTGCGAAAAGAATCTTGTTACCCGAGCCGCTCGCCGGCCAATCGTCGGATGGGAGCTGAGCATCGCATGAAATCCAACTTTGCACCTGCAGGCTGGAGCTGTACTGGATTCCCATTGCGAGGGCCACGATCCCGACTGGGTCATCGGGCACTTGCGGGGTGGCCAGCAAGAACACATCGTACAGTGTGCCCGGGCCACCAAAAGGGACTGAGGTTTTCACACTGTCGAGTTCCGAAGGCGCGTCGGTGCACGTACCGCCGCGGCTTCCGGCCAAAGCGACGTGGAGTAATATGGTTGCCTTCTGATCTTGTGGAGGCGGTGGTGGGGGCGGAGGAGTGATAGGTGGGTCAGGAGGTCCATAGGGAGGCAGGATCCCTTCACCGGTGCACGGATTAAAGCCTGATTCGGTTGCAGAGGCGGAGAACTTCACCGCCCCCCGGCTGGTTTCCAAATCCAAGAAAATAGCCTGAGGGCTGCAATTGGCTATCTGGAGCTCGGGATCCATCCAACCGACCCAGTTTCCCTTTTCATCAGTCAGCCATGAATACCACGGAGACACCGAGAGGATGTCGTCGCTGTAAGCGTAAACGTAGAGCGCACCCGCAATCCCTTGCGCGCCCGACGCACCGGGCTGCTTGTTTTGGCAGTGGTTAGTAACATCCCACGACAATGTGTTCCCCCACCTAGGCCCCGGCCACTCATCCTCGGGAAATTCCAAATCTCCACAGAACGTCCAGCTAAAGACATCTACCCCACGTTGATGCTCCCCATCGTAGTCAATGGCCCATCTCATTGCGGCCAGAGACGGAACGCTTTCATGGGCCCCCACAAGAGGATTGACCCCGACAATGTACACGTCGTAGGGCATGCCGGTGCGAGCCGCCGTTGTGAATTCCGTACAATCAATGTCATTTGGTGCCCACGTGCTGCAAATGGCGCCACCCTTTGTCGTGTGGGCTTTGGCGTGGAGAGCAATGACCGGGCCGCTAGGGCTTGCTTGGGCCGATTGAGCCCATGCGCCGGCTAAAACGAGGCAAACTGAGGGGAACGTGCGTCGCAGGTCCATGGTGCGCACTCCAGGCTAATGAGCGCAACACAGTCACCATAGGACGAGCGACCTATGAAGTCAATTGTTACTACGAAGCGCGAAGCGCTATACGCGCGTTAATTGCCGATATTTGATGCGCTTGGGCACATCGGCAGAGGCGCCCAAGCGCTTGTGCCGATCGGTCTCGTACTCGGTGTAGTTGCCGTCGAAATACACGACAGAGCTATCGCCCTCGAACGACAAAATGTGTGTGGCGATGCGATCTAGGAACCACCGATCGTGGCTGATCACCACCGCACATCCGGCGAACTCCTCCAAGGCTTCTTCCAAAGCACGCATCGTGTTCACGTCGAGATCGTTAGTGGGTTCATCCAGCAGGATAACGTTCGCGCCTTCCTTCAGCATGCGGGCGAGATGCACGCGATTGCGCTCGCCACCCGAAAGCGTGCCGACCTTCTTCTGTTGGTCCGTGCCGGAAAAATTGAATTTCGCTACGTAAGCGCGCGAGTTCACCTCGCGCGGTCCGAGTTTCACCGTGTCTTTGCCCTCGGAGATGGCCTGCCAGATCGTGTGGGTGGGATCGAGCACATCCCGGTTTTGCTCCACGTACCCGAGCTTGACC
>Ga0114129_10011376_pt1 | contig 12676 bp, 6 predicted proteins | sample RhiMetdeltSRZDD1_FD_80071 | JGI IMG/M metagenome (GOLD analysis project Ga0114129, IMG submission 80071) | Populus rhizosphere microbial communities from Tennessee, USA - Rhizosphere MetaG P. deltoides SRZDD1 (version 2) (version 2) | ecosystem: Host-associated > Plants > Roots > Rhizosphere >...
CCAGATCAATTCCTGCTGCCACATGGGATACCTTCCGATGAGTGGGAATGAGCATTTTCATCGAGGGTATTCCCTAAGGCCTCATAAATCAAAGTCCCTTATAAATCACGGAATTATCAGATCCATTGCTACGACAACTGCAGCGGCAAAATGACCCTGGGCTTATTCTCTTTAGTTCCGGTTCCACAGGCAAAAGCAAAGCGGCCCTATTGAATTTTGCAAAGCTGGCACAACAATTCCACAAGCCACGACCGGGATATAGGACCCTGCTGTTTCTACTCTTGGACCACATTGGGGGGATCAACACGCTATTCCACATTGTGAGTCATGGGGGCACGATGGTAACGACCGAAGCTAGAAGCCCCGATCGCGTCTGCCAAGCTATTGAAGAGTATCGCGTGCAATTACTCCCCACCACTCCCACGTTTCTCAACATGCTCCTGATTTCTGAGGCCTATAAAACCCATGATCTTTCCTCTCTAGAGCTTATTACCTATGGCACTGAACCCATGCCAGCTACAACCTTGAATCATCTCCGCTGGGTCTTCCCCCAGGTACGTTTCAAACAAACCTACGGTCTTTCAGAAGTCGGCATCCTCCCTACGAAATCACAAGATTCTAGCTCATTATTAGTGAAAGTCGGTGGCGCAGGCTACGAGACGAAGGTAGTGGACAACATCCTCTGGATCCGCTCGGATACAGCTATGCTTGGCTATCTCAACGCCTCCTCTCCCTTCGATGCCGAAGGGTGGTTCAATACGGGTGATGTTGTGGAGACGCACGGCGAATACCTTCGTATCCTTGGACGCCAATCCGAAATCATCAACGTTGGTGGAGAGAAAGTGTATCCGGCTGAGGTAGAAAGCGTCTTGTTGGAGATGGAGAATATTCGCGACGTCACAGTCAAGGGGGTACCTAATCCGGTGACTGGACACATGGTCATTGCCATAGTGTGCCTCGGGCAATGGGAGGATCCAACGGTGTTGAGGAAGCGCATACGGCGCTTTTGCCAGGGCCGTCTCGCACCTTACAAGATCCCGAGGCTGGTGGAAATTAGCCAGGACGAACTTTATAGCGAACGTTTCAAAAAGGTCCGTGTGAGCGTCGAAGTTCCCCCGAGCAGTTGACCTCCTCCTGCTCCGAGATGTCGTTGGCGTGTTCGTCCGAGATGTGGTTGGGGTGTTCGAGAGTCAAGAGATGCTTACAGACAGACAGGTGGTGGTGATTAGCGGTGGCAGCCGCGGTCTCGGTCAGGCCCTTGTCACGGCATGTCTGCAACATGACTATGTTGTCGCAACCTGTAGTCGGTCTACAACGCCTTTCATCGAAGAACTGCTGACCCAAGATCCGGCACGTCAGACGTTTATGTGGGAATCTGTTGACTGCACGGATTATGCCAGGGTCCAACAATTTACCACCGAGATTGTGCAGTGCTATGGACGGATTGACGTGCTGATTAACAATGCCGGGATTGGAGTTGATGGTCTTTTGCCGTTAATGAGACAGTCCGATATCGAGCAGAGTATTCACCTCAATATTGCTGGCACCATTTTCCTCACGCGGGCGTGCTCGAGAGCAATGCTGCAGCAGCAGTCTGGTTGCATTATCAACATTTCTTCGGTGAACGCCATACGCGGCCAGGCTGGCATAGCGGTGTACAGTGCCACCAAAGCGGCCCTGGATGGGCTCACGCGCAGTTTGGCAAAAGAACTCGGCCCAAAAAATATTCGCATCAATTCTGTCGCGCCAGGTTACTTCGAAAGCACTATGGTAGGTCACCTCACTGAGGCCCAAAAACATCGTATCATGCGTCGGACCCCCCTGGGGCGCTTGGGCACCGTAGATGACATCACCAACCTGGTTCTCTTTCTTCTTTCTCCGCAGGCTGCATTCGTGACCGGACAAATCATCGCGGTAGACGGAGGTCTAACATGTTGAATGCCAAACTGACCAGCCAGGCTATCGAGCAGGTGATACATGAGGAAATTCTCCATATTCTTGATGAACGTGAGGAGTGGATTCCTGACATTGCCAACGATGCTAGGTTACATGCTGACCTCGGACTTGGTTCCCTGGACTTGGCGCAACTTGTTTCCGTATTGGAGATGAAGCTGCGGGCTGATCCCTTCGAGCACTTAGTTGCTATCACGGAGATCCGAACCGTGGGAGATCTCTGTCAGGCCTATCAGCGCTTGCTCGTCGGAGAGACGAACGAATCTACTACGAGAGACATATTACGAGCCGGCCAAACACGCGCCCAGGCCCGTAGAGCCAGGAGGCAGGCTTAACCATGAGGCACTCGGCAGACATGGAGGGCATTGCCATTATCGGCATGGCGTGTCGCTTTCCTGGGGCTGACAACCCTGTCACCTTCTGGAACAATCTATGTCATGGCGTTGAATCAATCACCTTTTTCTCCGATAAGGAATTGCTCGCTGCCGGGGTGGAGCCCACCCTGTTACACGACCCGCACTACGTCAAAGCGGCGCCTATTCTGCCTGACATAGACAAGTTTGATGCAGCCTTCTTTGCCTATTCCCCCGCAGAAGCGACCCTCATGGATCCCCAACACCGCCTCCTGCTGGAAGTAGCCTGGGAAGCGTTTGAGGATGCTGGCTATCATGCCGAATCGTATGAGGGAGTGATAGGCGTGTTCGCAGGAGCGGGCGGGGTGGTCACGAGTTATCTTATGGCACACCAAGACCATATGGCTCTGCGGGGGCAAACAGGGGGATTACCGCACATTGGCAATGACAAAGACTTTCTCAGTACGCGTGTGTCGTACAAGCTTAACTTAACCGGCCCTAGCCTCACCGTCCAAACAGCGTGCTCGACGTCTCTCGTGGCCGTGCACTTGGCGTGTCAGAGCCTGCTCAATGGTGAGTGTGATATGGTCCTGGCTGGGGCGTCCACTGTGCGTATCCCCCATATAAGAGGCTATCGGATCGAAAAGGGCAATATCCTTTCTCCAGATGGCCATTGCCGGGCCTTCGATGCGGCAGCGCAGGGCACCATTTTCGGCAGTGGCGTGGGCGCCGTGCTCCTCAAAAGCCTACCGGATGCCGTTGCTGATGGCGATCATATCTATGCCGTAATCAAAAGCACGGCCGTGAATAATGACGGGGCCATGAAAGTGAGCTACACCGCGTCGAGTGTGACCGGGCAGGCCCGAGCAATGGTTGAAGCGATGACCCTGGCCGATGTGTCTCCGGCGACGCTGGGCTATATTGAATGTCACGGGACAGGGACAACTCTGGGCGACCCGCTGGAAATCCGGGCTCTTACTACGGCATTTCGCACGCAGACCGCGCGGACGCAGTTCTGCGCTGTAGGCTCCGTCAAAACTAATATCGGGCATCTTGAACAAGCAGCGGGGATAGCTGGCCTGATAAAAACCGCCTTGACCTTATATCATAAACGCATCCCGCCCAGTCTACATTTTGTCACTCCGAACCCCAAAATTGATTTTGCCACCAGCCCATTCTACGTGAGTACTACTCTGCAAGATTGGCCTTCCGACCATGTCCCTCGTCGGGCAGCGGTTAACAGTCTGGGCTTAGGGGGAACCAACGCCTTTGTGGTCCTGGAGGAAGCGCCGCCGGGCTCGCAGGTATGCCGGCACACCGAACGCTCACTACACCTCTTCGGCCTTTCCGCGAAAACTGAGACCGGACTGCTCGCCTATGCTGAACGCCTGCATGCCTTCCTGGCTACCCATCCTGATATGCCTCTCGCCGATGTCTGTTATACGACGAATGTGAGTCGTACGTCTTTTCCCTATCGTTTGGCGGTCACGGCCGATACTATTGAGACTCTGCAACACAAACTTGCGGCTCTTGGAGCAGGGAAACCCGCCACGGCTATTACCAGCAGTCGGATGCAAGCCAAACCCGTTGTATTTCTGTTTACCGGACAGGGCTCACAATATCCTGGTATGGCCAGGGACTTATACCACACACAGTCGGTGTTCCGAGCGGTATTGGAACAATGTGATGCCCTCTTACGGCCTTACCTTGACAAGGCACTTCTCGACGTGCTGTTTGCGGACGGCGAAGACGCTTTGCTTGTACACGAAACCGCCTATACGCAACCTGCGCTCTTTGCCGTGGAATATGCTCTAGCTCAGCTTTGGCAGACCTGGGGTGTAGTCCCCAGCGCCGTCATGGGTCACAGCGTTGGCGAACTCGTTGCTGCCTGTATTGCCGGGGTCTTTGAACTCGAAGAGGCTTTACGGCTCGTGGCAGAACGAGGTCGACTTATGCAGAGCTTACCCAAGCAGGGAGCTATGGCAGCGGTTTTTGCGCCCGTAGCTATAGTGCGTGAAGCACTCCTCTCCCACGACGACCTGGTCTCTATCGCTGCCATCAATACTCCGCAGAACACCGTTATCTCCGGAGAACAACAGGCGTTGGCTGACGTCCTCAAGACGTTACAAGCCCATGGCATAGCCTCGCAGACCTTGACTGTGTCGCATGCGTTCCATTCGTCGTCCATGACCCCCATGCTCGACGCGTTGGAAGCGACCGCACGTCATATCAAGTACAACACACCCCGTATTACCTTGATCTCGAATCTGACCGGTCAGCCGATGGAACAGGCTCCGGGTCCAGCGTATTGGCGTGAGCATGCTCGGCAACCCGTACTTTTTTTTGCCGGCATACAAACGTTGCAAGCTATGCATTATGAGTTATTTGTGGAAATTGGTCCGGGTAATGCGCTGCTTGGTATGGGGCAACAATGCCTGCCCGAGGTGCAGGCCACATGGCTCCCTTCCATCAAGAAACAGCACAACGATTGGCACGTGATCCTGGAAAGTCTGCGAGTGCTGTACCTTGCCGGCTGGTCCGTCAACTGGCAGGCCATCGACCAAGGGGACGTTCGCCATCGACTTTCTCTCCCCACCTACCCATTTCAACGTGAGCGCTACTGGCTCGACCCGTCGCAAGACCGACAGACCTCAGTATCCAGGCCCACCTCCCCGCGTGTCCATCCGCTCCTCGGGGAGCGCTTGCGATCTGCTCTCCAAGATGTCCAATTTGAGGCTCTCTACAGCACAGCACAACTGTCCTATTTGCTCGATCATCGCATGTACGGCATGACTGTGCTTCCCACCACAGCAGGTCTAGAAGCGGCACTCGCTGCCGGGCGCGCCTATTTTGGTGCCGCTGACCTGTGCCTCGAGAACCTCATCTATCATGAAGCGTTGGTCCTGCCTGAAGATGGGGGACGTCTGGTGCAATTAATTTTGACTCCTCAGGGAGCCAATCAAGCCGCGTTCCAATTGCTGAGTACCGAGGCAGATGGGGGAGACAAGTGGCGGCGGCACATGAGTGGCATTCTCAGTACAACAATCACACCGCCAGCAGATGCACACCATGGCACACCGGTCTTCTCTGTCGAGGAGGGGTACAGCCGTTGCCCTCGTCGCCTTGCTCCTGAGCGTTATTATACAGCCGTCCGTGACTTAGGCCTCGCGTACGGGCCATCCTTTCAGGGCATACAACAGTTGTGGCAGGGAACAGGGGAGGCTCTCAGTAAGGTATGTCTCCCGCCTCATGTGCTGTCTGGTCCCTACCAACTCCATCCCGCTTTCCTCGATGCTTGCCTCCATATCTATCCAGCCCTCGCCACAGAATACGGCGACTTTTCTCAGCCACTCGTGCAACACGACCAGGCATATTTACCGATTGGCCTGGAACGATTCCGGATATATCAGGAGCACGCCACTGAGGCATGGGTGCATGCAGTCCTCCGCAACAGTACTGTGGACAAAGCTACTCTGGTTATGGACATTCGCCTGTACGACGAGGCGTCGAATATGGTGGCGGCGTTCGACGGGTTGTCTGTACGACGCCTACCTCCGGCCGCACTACACCCTAAAGTTGACAAGACCTTCACGGATTGGCTCTATCACGTGCGTTGGGTTGAGCAGTCCCCATCTATACAGCAGCGCGCTATGGCTGCAGAGGCGCCGGCGAGCTGGCTTATTCTTGCAGATCGCGGAGGCGTGGGAGAAGCCCTCGCAGCCTTGCTGCAGCAGCGAGGAGACAGGTGCCATCTGGTGTATGCGGATACGAGCTTCGCCCGCTCCGAGTCCGATCATTGGACTATCAAGCCAATGCATGAGGCAGATCTGCACCGGCTTGTAGACGAGGTGGGTGCAGCCGAGCATGCCCTGGTGCAACGCGTGGTCTATCTCTGGGGCCTAGATCTGCCCACGATGCAAGACATGACGCTGCACCGGTTGGAGGAGGCCGAAGCTCTCGGTACTGGCGGGCTACTGTATCTTCTCCAGGCGCTCGCTAAAGCAAGGGCTGAGCAAGCATGGTCCCCGCGCGTGTGGATCGTCACGCGCAACGCTCAGAACATCAGCACGAGTGCTGCCCCTCTCGAAGCCATGCAAGCTCCGTTATGGGGTCTTGGTCGCGTCATCCCCTTGGAATTGCCTCACATGTGGGGAGGGCTTATTGATTTGCCCCCAAGACAATTGGCGCCCGACCGTGAAGATGCGGAAGCACTGCTCGCCGAAATACTGCGCATAGGTAGAGAGGACCAGGTCGCGCTGCGTGACGGCAAACGCTTTGTTGCCCGCTTGGTGCCTTTGCTCCAAGAAAATGTCCTCCAGGAAGAAATGAGATTCCGTAATGATGCAACCTATTTGATCATTGGTGGCTTAGGAGCGCTTGGGAGCAAGATTGCACAGTGGCTCGTGACCCAGCAGGGTATCCGTTATGTAGTGCTGACCGGCAGGCGCGGCGCCGCAGGGGGAGCTCAAGACACCGTGCAGGCGTTGACAGCTCTGGGAGCTCAGGTGCACGTCATCAAGGCAGATATTGCCGTGGAAGCTGATGTCCAGAGAGTCATGGAAGAAATTCAACGGCATCTGCCACCACTCAAAGGCGTCATTCATTGTGCGGGTGTGCTCGATGATGGCATTCTCAACCATATGGATTGGCCACAATTTACCCGCGTCACTGCTCCGAAGATCAAGGGGGGGTGGCTGCTCCATCGCTACACGCAGAGCTTTGACCTGGACTTTTTCGTGCTCTTTTCCTCCATTCTCAGCCGCATCGGTTCAGCTGGCCAGGCGAACTACACCGCAGGGAATGCTTTCCTGGATGCGTTAGTCGGCTATCGCCGCGCCTTAGGTTTGCCCGCCATGGCCATTAACTGGGGCCCGTGGGATGAAGCGGGTTTAGCCACTGTCTCCGGCTCGCGTGGTGAGGCTATTTGGCGTACACGAGGTACGAGGTATATCCCATCAGAAGATGGCCTACGTGTCTTCGATTACTTGATGCACCATCAAGTTGAGCACGCCGCAGTGACACGTACTGACTGGGCCATCTTCCTCGAACAGTTCCCAGAGCCCCCACCCCTGTATGCCGAACTGGTCCAGGAAGCCGGGGTCCAGCACCAGGGGAAACGTGTCGGCAATACGTATGATGTGCAGGCACGTTTGCGCCAAGCCCCCGTACAAGAACACCGCGCCATCCTGCTTGCGTTTGTGCGCGCACAAGTCATGGACGTGTTGGGCTTTACAGAGACAATGGATATCAGGCAACCCTTGAATGACCTCGGCCTCGATTCCCTCCTATCGATCAACTTGATCAATCGCCTCGAGCCCCCTCTAGCAGTTTCCATCCCCATAGTGAAGTTGCTGCAAGGACCCAGTGTCGAGCAACTCGTTGACGAGCTGTTCCCGGACCTCTCGAAGAGCATAGAAACCGCCACTATGCCAGAATACCCTCAGACCTCTAAAATAATCGGTAATGGCTGGTTAGTTTTTCCCAAGCCGAATATCGCGGCTCAGATGAGGTTGTTCTGTTTCCCCTTTGCCGGTGGTGGAGCCTCTACATATCGCTCCTGGGTGGAATCGCTCCAGGCCTCTATTGAAGTCGTTGCGATAGAACCCCCTGGTCGAGCCAGTCGGATTCACGAAAAACCGCTTGACACATTGGACGCTTTTCTTGATACGCTGGTACCTGCCATGCTACCTTACCTCGACAAACCTTTTGCTTTCTTCGGTCACTGCCTCGGGGGGCTTACCCTGTTTGCCACGGCCCGCATACTGCTCAACGAGCATAACCTGCCGCCGCATCATCTCTTCGTATCTGGAGCACGCCCCCCCCATCGCCTTCTTCGATACGGTCCGTTTGAAGAACAGTTGCTCTCTCAACTCACGCAACACAAGAAGTTTGATCCGTTTCTTCCCATGTATGAACAGCCCGATGAGGTGTTTGTCGAGATTATTCGGCATTTCAATATCGGGGCAACCGAAGACTTCTTAAACGATCCAGATCTCCGGCGCCTGATGTTGCCCACCATACGAGGGGAATTTGCCATGAGCTCGCACTACCGATTTGCACCCGAGCCCGCCTGGGACATCCCAATTACCTGCTTCACTGGGCTTGACGACCCTTATGTCACGCGCGAAGACGCGGTGGAATGGAGCCGATACACCAGGGTAGCTTTTCGACTCCATATGCGAGGAGGTGCACATTTTATCGTCGTCGATGACAGGACTTTCATCCTGGAAAGTATCAATCGTGAACTGAGCGTATGAACTGTTCTCGACACGATGCCCATGGCAGGAAAGGACGGCAAGGTGACCCCCCAGAGAACCCAAGTCGCTTTAGTGATCGGTGCAGGGGCTCCCAATGCAACACTGATGGCCGGCGCCTTATGCCTGTTCTGTGAACGAGGTGTCGCCTTCGATATTGTCTTCACCTCAGGAGCGGGAGGCCTCTTGGGGCTTCTTTATATGGCTCCAAAGGGCAAAACTCCCGTGGAAGCGCTGCAAGATACCATTAATTTCGGGGTTTCAGATCTCATCTATAACTTGTTTCCCTTCGGTTATAAAACTTTCTTCAAAGCTGGCCCCTTCACCGAATTATTCATGCGATGGGGGCAGTACATACCAAGATTCCAGCTGCATTTTTCCGAAAGACACCACAATGCGCGCCAGCGTCTCTACAATGATTGGATCGACTGGTGGGTCACCGCCCTCACGCCTACGAGCTTGCATCATCGCAGCGCAGGTTTGACTACCAGACCTCCGTTCATCGACGATCTCATCGATTTCACCGCCCTGCGGAATGCCCCCGGGGAATTTTATATGAATGCCTTCAGCCTCACTGACAAAACCATGGTGCGTTTTGACAAAGAGGTCATCACCAAGGAACATTTTTACGCCACCATGGCCTTTCCTTTTATCTACCCTCCCTACGAAATGAACGGTCAATTCTATATTGAAGGGGGGATCATTGATCCGCTTAATTTTGCCAATCTACCACACCCTGGGACAATCAAAACTGTAGTAGTATTTGATGTTCTGAAAAATTATCTTCTCAGGAGGCCACGCAATATTTGGGATGCCTATCAAATTTCCATCGTCACTCCTATCGTTTCCCTGGCGGACAAAGCCCTCCAGGATTTCGAAGATAGCACACGTCAGGACCGATCTATCTTCTATACCATAAATCTCCATAGGATTAGCACGAAGAGGGAAGACATGGACTTCGATATCCCCGAAGAGCAGTATCCTTACCTGCTAGAATGGAGCTATTCGAATTTGCTAAGATTATGGGAAATCGGATATAGGGCCGGTGAACGTTTTTACGAGCAGTATGGGCAGGACTTGCCTCATCGTTGACCATCTCAACTATCTCGAGGCAAACGACACAGCGTGCTGGTCGTCCGGTTCACGCTAGCTGGACGAGCAGCCTCTTGGCCTCTTGCAGATCTGCAGTATCGAACCCTTCAGTGAACCAGTCATAGCTCTCTGCGAGGAGTTCACGGGCGATGCGGTGCTTCCCCTGACGCTGCCACAGCCGACTCAGGCTGACCGCCGCCCGCAGTTCCCACGATTTGGCCTGCTGGCGACGGGCCGTGGTCAGGGCCTGTTGCAAGCAGTGCTCAGCCTCGCGGTGCTTTCCCCCGGCGAGCCCCAGCAGTAGCTCACCCTTGAGCCGAGACAGCTCCGCTTCATAGAAGCGCTCGCCTGTACGTTCCACATGAGCCTGCGCCTCGGTCAGCACCTGCAGGGCTTCCTCCGGCTGTTCCATGCTCCCAAGGGACTCGGCCAACAACGCCAGAAAATATGGCCGATACACTTCTGCCCCAGTCGTCTGGATGGCCTCCAGCCCCTGGTTGAGCTGGGCAATAGCTGTGGCATCTTGCTGCTGGGTGAGTGCCCAACTCCGCACGATCGTCCCCTGCACAAGTCGGTACGAGAACCGTTGCTCACGACACAGCGCCTGCAATGCTTCTGCGTGTATGTGGGCGTCATGCACTTCCCGACGTAGGGTATGGAGCATAGACGCATAAAAGAGCGCCCAAGCCAGACTGTAGGGGTGGACCAGCTCACGTGCCCGGTGCAGCGCCTCGTGGCTGCGCTGCCGGGCCTGCTCTGGATAGCCAAGCAACCACAAGACGAGGGCCACATGGCAGAGACAGACCACTTGCGAATCTTGGCCGTAGAGGAACGGATGGGTGCCGTGCTTCTGGGGATCATAGAGAGCCAGGCCCCGCTCGAAATGCGGGCGGGCTAGTACCAGCTCTCCACACATAGACAACGTAATCCCCATGGCCTGACACGCCTCCAGGCCCATGGCCGGATCGTGTTGACGTTCGGAGAGGCTCAGTAGCTGTTGACTGAGTTCGTGTGCCGTGTGCAGTTCAGCACGCACTGCATAGTACATCCACAACCCCATCAACACCTTGAGCATCTGCGGGGTATCCCCGATCTGCTGGCACAACTCGCGCGCCCGGCTGTAGGTATGGCCCACCTCGGCGGCAGCAAAGCCTTTGGTCGCGATCAATGGAGCGCCCAAGGCGATGTGCAGGGTGAGTTCCTGCTGAATGTGTTCGGGTGTCTGCGGCAACGTTTTGAGCACCTCAAGCCCCTTGGTGAGGTGCTGGATGGCTTCGACATGGGCCGAACGCTGGATGGCCCGTTCGCCAGCGCGCTGCCAGTATGGGACAGCCTGCTCGCCAAGACCCGCCTCGGTGTAGTGATACGCCAGCAGTTCGGGTGTTGTAGCCACCTCGGGGAAACGTTCAGCCAGCGCGTGCGCGACCTGTCTGTGGTAGTGCTGTCTTGTGCTCCGTAGTAACGACTGATAGGCGGTTTCCTGAATCAAAACATGTTTAAACCCGCAGTGGGTGTGCGGAGGCACACCGCTCTGGTAGATCAGCTCAGCCTCGCTTAACTGTTGCAATCCACGCTGCAGCATCTCCTCGCCATGAGGCCAGACAACGCGGATTAACTCATAGGAGAACTCGCGCCCTAGGATGGATCCCAGTTGGGCGACTTCTCTCCCAGTACTCAACCGATCCAGCCTAGACATGAGCGAGTCCTGTAGCGTTGAGGGAATCGCCAATTGCCGTAGAGGGCGTGTCAGTTCGTAGCGCCCATCAACCTCTCGGAGCAACTCCGAGCCCAAGACCGTCTTGGTCAGCTCTTCTATAAACAACGGGATGCCATCCGTCTGACCTACAAGTTGGGCAACCATGTCGTCTGGCAATGGCTTACCTCTAGCCAGCTGCTCAATCATCTGTATAGCTTGCGAGGGTGCTAAACGTTCGAGCGTGATCCGTACAAGGTGGGCTTGGGCACTCCAGGGCTCACGAAACTCTGGGCGGTATGTCAACAAAACGAGCAGACGGGCGGTTGGCGGACGGTTGAGAAAAAGAGTGAGCAATTCCACAGAGGAGGGGTCGGCCCAGTGCACATCTTCCCAGATGACGAGTACTGGCTGCCGCTCTGTTTCCTCCCTCAGCCAGTCCAACAACGCCTCTTGCGTCTTCTGCTTCTGCCGCTGAGAGCTCAGATAGAGCGCTGGATAACGCTCTGCAGGCAAAGAGAGCAGGCGCGCAAAGAGCGTTATCACCTCTGGCGAGGCAAAGTGGTACTGCCTCAGCATGCCTTCCAGTTTATCTAGTCTCTCCTGCGGCGAATCTTGCGAATGCCACCCTGAGAGGCGCTGTAAACACTCGATGGCAGGATACAAGGCACTGTGCTGATAATAGGACGAGCACTGAAATTGCACCCCCGTGATCCCTGCCTGTCCGAGCTGTGCTTTGAGTTCCTGCACAAGGCGGGATTTGCCAATGCCGGCTTCGCCACGTAATAGGACAGTGTATCCTTTGCCGTGTTGGACCTCCTCCCACAGCTGTAAGAGCAGACGCATTTCTACATCGCGTCCGACGAGGGATACGAGGCCGGTGGACACAGCGACCTCAAAGCGATTGCGTGCCTTGCTGGCGCCTCTTACCTCATACACTGCAAGAGGTCGCGTGATGCCTGGAATCGTACATTCACCCAGAGGATGCCAGAGAAACAAGCCTTGCACCAACTGAAACGTTGTGACGCTGATCAATACGGTATTTGGCGCAGCAAAGCTCTGAAGTCGGGCAGCAATGTTCGGTGTCTCACCCAGAGCCAGCTGTTCACGCCGCCTGCCACTGCCCACTTCGCCGACGACCGCCTGCCCCGTATGGATACCTATACGTGCAAAGAGCTCGACCTTGTACTTTTGCACGAGGCGGGCATTCAGTACCTGCATGGGTACCCGTTCAGCTAGTGAAAACTTAATTCTTGCGAGTACGGCTGCGCGTGGCGTACCCTGTCGTCATGGAAACACTGCCTGCATTCCCGCACGAGGTGTGGGAACGG
>Ga0114129_10011377_pt1 | contig 12675 bp, 10 predicted proteins | sample RhiMetdeltSRZDD1_FD_80071 | JGI IMG/M metagenome (GOLD analysis project Ga0114129, IMG submission 80071) | Populus rhizosphere microbial communities from Tennessee, USA - Rhizosphere MetaG P. deltoides SRZDD1 (version 2) (version 2) | ecosystem: Host-associated > Plants > Roots > Rhizosphere >...
GCCCGAACGCATCCTGGCATTCGCCGCTACAATGACAGCAGCCGAATGGCTGCGCGGTCACCTGCTGAGCGGATTTCCGTGGAACACGTTCGGCTATGCATTTGCCGAGCCGCTCGTTCTGGCTCAGAGCGTGTCGCTGGTTGGCATTTGGACCCTCACGTTTCTCTGCCTCGCGATTTGCGCAAGTCCGGCGGTGCTGGCCGACGACAAGGCAGATACATGGCACCCATACCGTCCATTCGTCCTGGGATTGGTGATGCTTGCGGCCTTGATCGCATATGGCGCGACCAGACTGTGGTCGCATCCGACCGGCTACGTCAGTGGCGTCACGCTACGTATCATGCAACCCAACGTGCCTCAGGACGATAAATTCAATTATTCCGCCAAGGCGCAGGTAATGGATCGCTATTTGCGCCTGTCCGATCGCGCAACCGGTCCGCAATCGAGCGGCTTGCGCGACGTAACACATCTGATCTGGCCAGAAGCTGCCTTTCCGTTCTTTCTTTCGCGCGAGCCGGATGCTCTTGCGCAGATCACCGCGCTCTTGAAGCCTTCCACCGTTTTGATCACCGGGGCGGTACGTCCTGCATCCGATGCGAGCACGACCGATTTCCGCGCTTACAATTCGATCTACGTTATCGACCCCGATGGCTCAATTCGCGGCATATACGACAAAGTTCACCTGGTTCCCTTCGGAGAATATTTGCCGTTCCAGCGGCTGCTTGAACGGTTGGGCCTGATGCAGCTGACCAAAGTCGTAGGCGGGTTTCTTTCAGGAGATCGCCGTCGGGCGATGGACGTCGGTGTCGCGCCGAAAATGTTGCCGCTGATCTGTTACGAGGCAATTTTCCCCGGCGCCGCAGTCCTGCGTGGCGAGCGGCCAGGATGGCTCGTGAACGTCACAAACGATGGTTGGTTTGGCATCAGTTCGGGTCCGTACCAACATTTCCAGCAGGCTCGGCTTCTCGCAATCGCCGAGGGGCTGCCGCTGGTACGCGCAGCGAATACCGGCATTTCGGCAGTGATCGATCCGGTTGGGCGGATCGTCAACGTGTTGCCTTTGGGCGCCGAAGGCGTTCTGGACGCTCACCTCCCCGCCGCACTCGAACCCACGATTAACATCGCCTACGGCAACCACCTGCTGCTTCTGACGCTGGTAGTAAGCCTGCTGATGGTAGGACGGCGCAGGCTTCGGTCATTTAGTTGCATTGGCCTCTTCCAATGTAGAGCCGAACATCGTTGTGGGACAACTGGCGAAATCTATCGGTCATCTGGAGCCGGCTTTCTGATTACACCCAATTCGCTCATTGCTTTGGTGCATTCACTTGTGACAACTACGAGTAAGTTGGGGGCAGGAGAAATCCATGGCTAAGAAGGCACCGAACCCGATTGACAAGCACGTTGGTTCGCGGGTACGCATGCGTCGGATGATGCTGAACATGAGCCAGGAAAAGCTTGGCGATGCGCTAGGCCTCACTTTCCAGCAAGTACAGAAATACGAAAAAGGGACCAATCGCATCGGCGCAAGCCGTCTGCAGCAGATAGGCCAAATCCTCCAGGTGCCGGTTTCATTTTTCTTCGAGGGCGCGCCGCATTCACCCGGCCACAGCGGAGGCATGGGCGAGGCGCCGTCACCCGCCTACGTGGCAGACTTCCTCGCCACCTCGGACGGCCTTTCGTTGACCAAGGCATTTATGCGCATCAAGAGCAGCAAACTGCGCCGCCGCATCGTCGACTTGGTCGAGCAGATCGCCGGCGCTGATTGATAAGGCTTAAATCCCACCGTTATCGAGGCTTCTGCCCACCGCTGCCCGCATCTTGACCTCCTTCCCCGCCGCTGCAAGAAACCATCCGGAAGATAACAAGGCGCGCGCATAGCGGCGCCACGCGAGGAGTTGCAGCGGTGGCTCATACCAACTTTTTATTCACGAGCGAATCAGTGTCTGAAGGTCATCCTGACAAGGTCTGCGACCAGATATCCGATGCCATCCTCGACGCCTTTCTCGAAAACGACGTCAAGCTTCGCATCGCCGACGACAGCCTGGTGAACACGCGGCTCGGCTGCGAAACGCTGGCCACCACCAACAAGATCATCATCGCTGGCGAAGGCCGCGGCCAGGCTCCGTTGTTCCGTAAACACGGCGACAAGGTGGTGGTCGATCGCGAGTTGATCACCAACATCGCCCGCGATGTCATTCGGGACATCGGCTACGACCAGGACGGGTTTTCATACTATGGGGCCGATGTCGAAGTTCTTCTGCACGGTCAGTCCCCCGACATCGCCATGGGCGTGAATGCAAAGAAGAAAAAAGGAGGAGAGGAAGAGGGTGCGGGTGACCAGGGCATGATGTTTGGCTTCGCGTGCACCGAAAGCGAAGTCTACGAGAAGAATTCCTTCATGCCCGCGCCGATCTACTTCGCGCACAAAATATTGAAAGTTCTGTCTGAGAAACGCCGCTCCGGCCAACTTTACGATTTGCAGCCCGATTCGAAGAGCCAGGTCACGATCCGCTACATCGATGGCAAGCCAGTTGGCTGCACCAAGGTCGTGGTCTCTACCCAGCACAATGCACAAAGCCGCAACGGCAAGAAATATAGCCCCGGTCTCATCAAGGAAATGATCACCGATGCGGTTGAATCGGCCCTGCCGAAAGGCTGGATGCCGCAGAAGCCATCCGATTTTCTGGTTAACCCGACCGGTAATTTCGTCATCGGCGGGCCCGACGGCGACTGCGGCCTCACCGGCCGCAAAATTATCGTCGACACCTATGGCGGCTATGCGCCGCACGGCGGCGGGGCCTTCTCGGGCAAGGATCCGACTAAGGTCGATCGCTCGGCCGCTTACGCGGCGCGCTATCTCGCCAAGAACGTGGTGGCAGCCGGCTTGGCCGACCGCTGCACCATCCAGGTCGCCTACGCCATCGGGGTGGCAGACCCGATGTCTGTTCTGGTCGACACTCATGGCACCGGCAAAGTCGAGGAGAAAAAGCTCGAGAAGATTCTGCCCGAGCTATTCCGTCTTACCCCAACCAACATCAGGCGGACGCTCAAGCTCAATCGGCCGATCTACAAGCGCACCGCCGCCTATGGCCACTTCGGCCGGGCGTCCGAAAAGGATGGCGGCTTCTCGTGGGAGAAAACAGACCTCGCACCCGCGATTCGAAGCGCGGTGAAGTAAAAGACGACAAGCGGGGTGTCAGGCCTTCATTTTCGCGGGAGGCTCCAGGCATTTAAATTGTCGTCGCCGGCCTTGTCCCGGCGATCGCGGTTACGGACGCAACGCAGTGCCACACGAATCGGGATCACTGGGTCACGGCGCCGGGCGCCGGCCCGGTGATGACAACCAAAGTTCAAAACGCGCCTTTTTCGGCCGCCGCAAGGGTCACCCTCTCAAGGCGCGTCAGGCGGCGCTGTTCGATGCGCTGTTGCCAAGGCTGGCGCTCGATCTGGCCAGGCCCACGACAGCCGATCTGCGCACGCTGTTTGCAGTGCCTGTCGATGATGTGCGGCTCGAGATCGGCTTCGGCGGCTCGGAGCATCTGATTGCGCAGGCAACAACTCACCCGCGGACAGGTTTCATCGGAACCGACGCATTCGCAAACGCCGTCGGCAAGGCGCTCGTTGCGATCGAGGATGGTGCGTTGCCGAATATCCGGCTGCATTTCGGCGATGCAAGCGAACTGCTGGATTGGCTGACCGACTCTTCGTTGTCGCGCATCGATCTGCTTTACCCCGACCCGTGGCCGAAGCGCCGTCACCGGAAGCGGCGATTCATCCAGGACGATACTTTGAAGCGGCTCGCTCGGATTCTCAGAAAAGGCGGTGAACTGCGCTTTGCGACAGACATCGCGGACTATGCCGTTTACGCGTTGGCCCGCGTCATGCGGTCGCCGGATTTCGCCTGGAGCGCTGAATGCGCCGACGATTGGCGCAAGCCGTGGCCGGATTTTGCGGGGACGCGCTATGAAGCCAAGGCCAGGCGTGAAGGACGCCAGCCGGCATATTTCATCTTTCATCGATTATGATTACTCGCCGGTGCCCTGCCGCACCTGCCAGAAGCGGACGACACGCTGCGCGGTGGTCGCCGTCAATCGTTCGAAATTTTCACGCGCAACATCGAGGGTCTGTGGGGACGGCTTGGCGTCCGGTCTGGCATTGAGGATGGCTTTGACGGTCGTCCAGCCAAACCCAGCGGCGCGTGCAAGAATCAAAACTGGATCGGCACGTTCGCCATTCATGAGCCTGTCCACGACCTCGACGGGAACGGCGCATAGCGATGCCAACGCCGCGATCGTCTCCTCGTACTTTCCAGTCCTGGCGAATTCGGCGATGTCGGCTTCACCAAGCTTGCGCTGCTTGTGCATGGCGCGCACCGCTGCAAGCGCAGACGCGTAGTTGCGAGGCGCGGCCTTGGCGGCAACCTCATTGGTGACTTGTGCAAGAACGCGCCAGATTTCGACCTGGGTTTCCGGCTTGGCTTTGGCGAGCAGTCGTTTCTGCACGACCTCGCTGGCCTGGATCAGCAGCTGACGAAAGAGCCGTGGCGGAATGTCCGTGCGCATTCCAACTTTCTCTGCCAGCAGTCCGTCCTGCTCCGCGCGCTTCACTAGTTTGACGAACGCATGGTCCGACAGCTGTGCATGCCTATTGTTGGCTATCGAGCGCGCCACTTCCCCGTCGCCGCGCTCGACCAGAATGTCCGCCAGCGCCTGGCTAATCCCAAGGCGCGTCGACATTGCGAGCCGATGCGCCTGACTCTTGGTTTCGGCGATGTAAATGAGGTCCGGATCGCTGAGCCTTGCCTGCTCGAGGACCGGCCCGGCAACGGCGATGTCATCGTTCCTGGCAAGGGTACTGACGACCCCGGCTGGTGCGTTGGGTACCGGGGCGATCCGGCGCGCAAGTTCGGCCAACGCCTTGGCTTCGATTTCCTCAATCAGGCGGCCGATGACGTCGTCAAACAGGGCCATATGTTCTGCGTTGAAGCTTGGAGCGCTGTCCAGAAACAAGGTGGTAATACGGCGCAATGTCTCCGCTCGTTTTTCCGCCGAGCCATGCTGAACGACGTCCTCCAACTCAGGAAGCAGCGAGGCGGGAACACCCATCCGATACCTGCAAAGCTCTGTAAAATCGGCTGATTGGCGGCTCTTTACTCAAATTTAAGGGCAGATTCTGAAGGAAGAGTTAGTTGTGAGCAGTTAACTGCCCTTGCGCGAAATTGAAAAATCGCTATATTTCCAGGGTTACTAACACCCTCATAACCGATCGGGTTTTGAGAGTGGGTCCCGCGGGACCCGCTCTTTTTTGTTACCGAATGGCTACAGGCGACACGGTGCAGACCGATGCGGCCTCCAGTGCCGCGCCAAGCGAGCCACGGCTCATCGTCGAGCCGGGCCTGTCAGCGCGCGTGGCGACAATCGTCGAGCCGGTGATTGAGCAGCTTGGCTATCGACTGGTGAGGGTGCGAGTTTCCGGCGCCGAAGGATGCACCGTGCAAATCATGGCGGAGCGCCCGAACGGCAGCATGACAGTCGAGGATTGCGAGGCCGTTTCCCGCGCGCTCTCGCCGGTTCTTGACGTGGCTGACCCGATCGACCGGGCATATCGGCTTGAGATTTCCTCGCCTGGCATTGACCGGCCGCTGGTCCGCAAATCCGATTTCGAACGGTATGCAGGCCATATCGCCAGGATCGAAACGGCCATGCCGATCCGGGGCCGTAAGCGGTTTCGTGGGACTTTGATGGGCACCGAGGGCGAAGCGGCGCGCATTCGCCGCGACGACGCCGCCGAAGGCGAAGAGGCAGAAATACTGCTTGCGATCGAAGAGATGAGTGAAGCGAAGCTCGTGCTGACCGATGATCTGGTGGCCGAAGCTTTACGACGGGAAAAGTCCGCCAAGCGCGAAGCGCGCGAGGCACGGAAGGAAGTTCGACGCGAAGAGAGACAATCACGGAATCGGCCGCAGAGGCCGGCCGTCAAAGAAGGAGAATGAGCTATGACTGTAAGCGCCAACCGGCTCGAGCTGCTGCAGATCGCAGACGCCGTTGCTCGCGAAAAGGCGATTGACCGCGGAATCGTGATCGCAGCGATGGAAGACGCGATCGCGAAGGCAGCGCGTTCGCGCTACGGCGCAGAAACCGACGTGCATGCCGAAATCGAGCCAAAGACCGGCGACCTGCGTCTCACTCGTCACATGCTGGTGGTGGAGAGCGTAGAGAATCCGTCCAACCAGATTACCCTCGAGGAAGCACGCAAGCGTCACCCGGCCGCGCAAGTCGGCGACACGATTGCCGACCCCTTGCCCCCACTCGAGTACGGCCGTATCGCCGCCCAATCGGCCAAGCAGGTGATCGTGCAGAAGGTACGTGAGGCCGAGCGCGACAGGCAATATGCCGAATACAAGGACCGTATCGGCGACATCGTCAACGGCATCGTCAAGCGCGTGGAGTATGGCAACGTTGTTGTCGATCTCGGCCGCGGCGAGGCGATCGTGCGACGCGACGAATTGCTGCCGCGCGAAGTCTTCCGTAACGGCGATCGCATCCGCGCCTATATCTATGACGTGCGTCGCGAGCCACGCGGTCCCCAGATTTTCCTGTCGCGCACGCACCCGCAATTCACTGCCAAGCTGTTCGCACAGGAAGTGCCGGAAATTTACGACGGCATTGTCGAAGTCAAGGCGGTTGCCCGGGATCCCGGTTCTCGCGCCAAGATCGCGGTGATCTCGCGCGATTCTTCTGTCGACCCAGTTGGGGCCTGCGTTGGCATGCGGGGTTCGCGCGTCCAGGCGGTGGTGAACGAATTGCAGGGAGAAAAGATCGACATCATCCCGTGGTCGCCCGACATTGCTACTTTCGTGGTCAACGCGCTGGCGCCTGCCGAGGTGGCCAAGGTCGTCCTGGATGAAGACAAGGAACGCATCGAGGTCGTCGTGCCGGACCAGCAGCTCTCGCTGGCGATCGGCAGACGTGGTCAGAATGTGCGCCTCGCCTCTCAACTGACGGGCTGGGACATCGATATCCTGACCGAACAGGAAGAGTCGGAGCGCCGTCAGACCGAGTTCGAAAACCGCACCAAGGTTTTCGTCGACGCGCTCAATCTGGACGAAGTGGTCGGACAGCTCCTTGCTTCAGAAGGCTTCGGCTCGATCGAGGAGCTGGCGATGGTCGATCAAAAGGAAATCGCTTCCATCGAAGGCTTCGACGAGGACACCGCGCGTGAGCTTCAGGAACGTGCGCGTGAATATATTGCCGCGCAAGAAGCCGAACTCGACAACAAGCGGAAAGAGCTGGGAGTGGAGGACGCACTGAAGGACGTGCCCGGCATCACGACCAAAATGCTGGTTGCTCTCGGCGAGAACGGTGTCAAGACGGTGGAAGATCTCGCCGGCTGCGCCACCGATGACCTCGTCGGCTGGACCGAGCGCAAGGACGGAGAGACGAAGCACGAGTCCGGTTTCCTCGAAGGCTTCGACCTTTCACGCGAGGATGCCGAAGCCATGATCATGCAGGCGCGGCTGAAGGCCGGATGGGTGACCGAGACAGAACTTGCATCGACGGCGTCTGCAGAACCGGCCGAAGAAGCTGCGCAGCACGCATAGGAGATCAGCAGCACCATGCTTGCGGTCGCGCAAGACAGCGATCTCGATCGAGGGACGGCCCGTGTCGCTCCCGATAGCGAACGTACGTGCGCGCTCACCCGGGAAGTCAAATCTCCGGCGGAATTGATCCGTTTCGTGATAGGGCCGTCCGGCGAGGCGGTCCCCGACGTCAAGCGCAAGCTGCCCGGGCGTGGCATCTGGATCACGGGAACCCGCGCCGCGATCGAAGAAGCCGTCAGGCGAAACGTGTTCGGCCGTGGGTTCAAGCGCGACGTGCGGGTTGCCCCCGATCTCGCAGCGCAAACCGAGCAGATGATGGAACGCGCCGCTCTTGATGGGCTGGCCATCGCTGGAAAGGCCGGCAAGGTAATTACCGGCTTTTCCAGGGTAGAGAGCGCCATCGGCCGGGACGATCTTCTGGCGCTGTTACATGCCGCCGATGCTGCCAAGGAGGGCAAACGCAAGCTGACTGTTGCCCTGTGCCGCAAAACAACAGGGGAATCGTCGGAAATCGCGGTGATTGATGCCTTTACCGGCGCGCAATTGGATTTGGCATTGAACCGTCCAAATGTGGTACATGCAGCCCTGCTTGCGGGACCCGGCAGCGGGACTTTTCTTACGCGGATCGAGCGTTTGACGCGTTTTCGGACCGGAATTTCGCCCGATGCACTTAAAGGACACGCGCCCGCAGGCGGCGCCTAAGGAAACGGTACGGAATGAGTGAGACCAAAAACCCCGGCGAGAAAAAACTCAGCGTCTCCGGCAAAACGCTGACGCTCAAGCCACGTACCGAGACGGGCGTAGTGCGCCAAAGTTTCAGCCACGGACGCAGCAAGCAGGTCGTCGTTGAAAAAGTCAAACGCCGTGTCGTCGGCGGGTCTACCGAAGCCGCGCCGGCAGCTGAAGCGAAGAAAGCACCCGTCGGAAAAGCAGGTGGCGCGAGCAGTCGAGGCCTGACGGCGGCTGAGGCGGAAGCGAAGCCAAAGCCATCCGGGGTTGTGCTGCGGACCTTGACCGAGGAAGAGCGCACCGCTCGCGCTCATGCGCTTGCCGACTCGCGCGTACGCGAAGCGGAAGAGCGCCGTATTGCCGAGGAAGAGGCGCGCCGCCGGGCAAGCCGTGAGGCCACCGATCGCTCGGAGCGTGAGGCTGCGGAAGCTCGCAAGCGCGAGGAAGAAGAGCGTCGCAAGCACGACGAAGAAACGAAACGCAAAGCCGGCGAAGTCGCGAAAAAGCGCTTCGGTGAAGAAGAAAGCCGAAGACCGTCGGCACGACTTGCACTGGAAGCTGATGAAGACGAAGCGCCTACCCGATCACGACGCGGCGGCGCCACCCGACCCGCAGCAGCGCGGCCCACTCCACGAGGAGGCGGCGAGAAACAGCGGGGCCGTCTGACCGTGATCAACGCGCTCCGCCAGGATGAAGAGCGCGAGCGTTCGGTTGCCTCTTTCCGCCGTCGAGTCCAGCGCCTTAAGGGTCAGACCAGCGCCGAGCCAAAGGAAAAGCTGCTACGCGAAGTTACAGTCCCGGAGGCCATCACGATTCAGGATCTCGCCAACCGGATGTCCGAGCGGGGGATCGATGTCATCCGGCTGCTGATGAAGCAAGGCCAGATGGCTACGATCAACGATGTCATCGACGCCGACACGGCCCAGCTCATTGCCGAGGAAATGGGTCATACAGTTCGCCGCGTGGCCGAAGCCGACGTGGAAGAAGGATTGTTCGACGTCGCAGACGATCCCGCACAGCTCCAGTCCCGCGCGCCAGTCGTCACGGTCATGGGCCACGTCGATCATGGCAAGACTTCGCTCCTTGACGCCATTCGTTCCTCTGACGTGGCGGCGGGCGAAGCTGGCGGCATCACCCAGCATATAGGCGCGTATCAGGTAACCTCGCCCTCCGGCGCAAAGATCACCTTCATCGATACGCCCGGACACGCCGCGTTTACGGCAATGCGGGCGCGAGGAGCCAAGGTAACCGACATCGTGGTTCTGGTGGTCGCTGCTGATGACGGCGTAATGCCGCAGACGGTGGAGGCGACTCATCACGCCAAGGCGGCGAAAGTGCCGATCATCGTTGCCATCAACAAGATCGACAAGCCGGATGCAAAACCTGATCGCGTCCGCACCGATCTTTTGCAGCACGAGATCCAGGTCGAAGCCATGGGCGGTGAGATTGTGGACGTCGAGGTTTCCGCCACCAAGAAGATGAATATCGACAAGCTGCTCGAGATGATCGTCTTGCAGTCAGAAATCCTCGACCTCAAGGCCAATCCAAATCGCGCAGCCGAAGGAACTGTGATCGAGGCGAAGCTCGACCGCGGTCGCGGCCCCGTCGCAACCGTCCTCGTTCAACGCGGGACCCTTCGCCCGGGCGATATTGTGGTGGCGGGCGCCGAATGGGGTCGGGTGCGAGCGCTGGTTTCCGATACGGGCGATGCTGTGCAAGGAGCGGGACCATCGACGCCAGTGGAAGTGCTTGGCTTTTCCGGCACGCCCGACGCCGGCGATCGCCTGGCGGTTGTTGATAACGAAGCGCGCGCCCGCGAGGTTACCGATTATCGGGCGCGGCAGAAGCGCGAGAAGATAGCGGCGCGTGCGACCGGCTTGCGCGGCTCGCTCGAGCAAATGATGGCGCAGGCCAAGACGTCGGGTCGCAAGGAATTTCCGCTCGTGGTCAAGGCGGATGTGCAAGGATCGGTCGAAGCAATCATCGGCGCACTCGACAAGCTGGCCACCGACGAAGTTGCCGCGCGCGTGCTGCATTCAGGCGTCGGAGGAATTTCTGAATCGGACGTCACGCTTGCGGAAGCCTCCGGCGTTCCGATCATCGCCTTCAACGTCCGCGCCAACAAGGAAGCGCGTGAGGCAGCCGAGCGCGCCGGCATCGAGATTCGCTATTACAACATCATCTACGACCTGGTCGACGATGTTAAAAAGGCGATGTCTGGCTTGCTGGCCCCCACGCTGCGCGAAACGATGCTGGGTAACGCCCAGATTCTGGAGATCTTCAACATCTCGAAGGTCGGCAAGATTGCCGGCTGCAAGGTCACCGACGGCACCGTCGAGCGCGGCGCCAATGTACGATTGATCCGCGACAACGTTGTGATTCACGAAGGCAAGCTGTCGCAGCTCAAGCGTTTCAAGGATGACGTGCGCGAAGTCGGCGCCGGCATGGAATGTGGCATGGCCTTCGAAAATTACCAGGACATGCGGCAAGGCGACGTAATCGAATGCTACCGGGTGGAGCAGATTCAACGCTCGCTCTGAGTCCAAGTCTCAAGCGTGCAGGTTAGGACGCACCATCCATTTCCCCCTGGCCGGGCTTGTCCCGGCCATCCACGACTAACCTTCCTTCGCTGAAGGAAGACGTGGATGCCTGGCACAAGGCCGGGCATGACGAATGAGAGTTTTGAAGCTATGGCACGCCGCAAACAACATCAGCGCCATTCATCGCAGGGGGGGTCCCAGCGTCAGCTTCGCGTCGGCGAGCTGGTGCGGCACGCGCTCGCGGAGATGCTGACCCGCGGGGATGTACATGATCCGGTCATCGAAGGGCACATCATCACGATTCCTGAAGTGCGGGTTGCGGCAGACTTAAGACTTGCCACCATATACGTGATGCCGATGGGCGGCCGCGATGCCGATCAAGTGGTCACCGCGTTTGAGCGACACAAGAAATATTTGCGGGCTGAGATCGCCCATCGCATCAACTTGAAGTTTGCGCCTGACATCCGCTTTCGCGTCGATGCCCGCTTCGCGGAGGCCGAACGCATCGACAAGCTGCTGCGTTCGCCGGAGGTCCAGCGTGATCTGAAGCATGAGGAAAAAGAGTGAGCAGAAGCGAGCTGGACAACCTTTCTCGGATTCATACTGAGCCGCCCAAGCCGGGCCCTCAAGATGTGAGCGGAGAAAAGCCGAGACATAAGAAACGCGAGAAACGCGACGTGCACGGCTGGGTCATTCTCGACAAGCCGATCGGGATGACCTCAACGCACGCTGTCAGCCTGGTGAAACGCCAGTTCAATGCCAGGCGCGCGGGCCACGCCGGCACGCTCGATCCACTTGCCTCGGGCGCTTTGCCGATAGCCCTTGGCGAGGCGACGAAGACGGTCCCCTTCGTGATGGATAGCAGCAAGCTCTATCGCTTCACGGTTCGCTGGGGCGAGGAACGCGATACCGATGACGCCGAAGGCCGCATCGTTGCGCGCAGCGACCAAAGACCGTCACGAGACGCTATCACGGCCCTCCTTCCATCTTTCACCGGAACGATTGATCAGGTGCCGCCGCGGTACTCCGCCATCAAGGTCGAGGGCGAGCGTGCATACGACCTCGCCCGCGATGGCGAGCACGTGGAGCTCGCCGCCCGGCCCGTCGAAATCGGTCGGCTGGAGCTGGTGGATGTCCCAGGCCCCGATCACGCCGCCTTGGAGGCCGAATGCGGGAAAGGCACCTATGTGCGCTCGCTCGCCCGCGATCTAGGCCGAGCTTTGGGCTGTTTTGGCCACGTCAGCGCGCTGCGCCGGGCTGCAGTGGGGCCATTCGGCGAAAAATCCATGATTTTGCTGGAACAATTGGAGGCTCTATGCCATAGAGCCGCGTCCGGCGAGGGCAGCCTCGCGGATGCTCTGATGCCCGTTGAGACCGCGCTGGACGACATCCCGGCGCTGGCCGTCGGCGGGGCAGACGCGGCAAGGCTTCAGCGAGGCCAGGCCGTCTTGTTGCGCGGACGGGACGCCCCCAATTTCCGCGGCACAGTCTATGTCACGGTATCGGGCCGCTTGCTGGCCCTTGCCGAGCTGGATCGTGGCGAAATCGTCCCCAAGCGCGTGTTCAACCTTGCCGGCCTGATGGGCAGAGCCGCGCGATAAGAAAGGAAGACCGATGTCGGTGACCGCCGGCCGCAAGGCCGAAGTGATCAAGACGTACGCCAAAAAGCCCGGAGATACCGGGTCGCCGGAAGTGCAGGTGGCGATCCTGTCCGAGCGCATCAACAATCTCACCGAGCATTTCAAAACTCACGTCAAGGACAATCATTCCCGCCGTGGGCTGCTCAAGCTTGTCGGCCAGCGCCGC